>JAANMW010000234.1_pt1 | contig 63952 bp, 41 predicted proteins | sample 7279671 | NCBI WGS metagenome assembly JAANMW01 (sample SAMN14094541, study PRJNA606508) | bioreactor metagenome | isolation source: A lab-scale SPAN reactor treating ammonium-rich wastewater day 247 | place: Ireland: Galway | collected 2017-09-19 | reverse complement strand
CAAGCGCGCCTCGGCGCCCCCCGCTATCATCAGGCCGTGCCGGGACGCTCGCTGCGTCGCTTCTGGCGGCGCCTGCGGCTGCACGCAGCGGGGGGCGGGGCGCGCGTCGTCTACTCCCCGGACTACTCGCGCGGCCTGCCGCTGTCGGAGGACGTGGATACGAACGTTGATCGGTGAGAACTGCGGGGCATCCGACCCTGAAGGGGCCGGCGTGGGGGGGTGTCGGTGGAGCTGGCGTGGGTGGGACGCTGGGGGAGCCGGGATGCGATGAGGGCGGTCGGTACAATGCGGCTATGCTTCAGAAATCACGGAATCATGCGGCGATCCTTCTGGTGAGCACGGCGACGTTCCTGCTCGTCGGCTGCGGGGTGCAGCGGACGATCACCGTCACCAGCGAGCCGGCCGGGGCGCTGGTGTATCTCAACGATCAGGAGGTCGGCCGGACGCCCGTCGATGTGCCGTTCCTTTTCTACGGGACGTACGACGTGCGTCTGGACAAGGAAGGCTATCGGCCGCTGTGGACCAGCGCGAATGCGAAGGCCCCGTGGTGGGAGACGATCGGGCCGGACCTGGTGGCCGAGGCGGTCGGGGCGGAGTCGAAAATCGCCTGGCACTTCACGCTCGAGCCGCTGCCGACGGAGGATGGCGTGGTGACGGCCGACGTGGATGCGCTGGTCGCACGGGCTGAACAACTGCGCAGCCAGCTTGGCGCGCCGTCAGCGGGCGGTGAGGCTGACGTGGATGCGGCGGATCAGGAAAAGGCGGCGCCCTGAGACAGCGCCCAGGTTTCACCGCTGAGCTGGCACCAGGGGATCAGGCAGTCGCAGGCGGCCGACATCCGAACCTTGCGGCCTTTGAGCGAGCGGCGTGCCGGCAAGGACGCGAGGGGTACGGGAGGATACGAGCGATGGACGAGGCAGCGGCGGCATCCGTGTGGTCTCCAAGGCATCTGGACGTCAAGAAGGATCACGGCCTGACGGTCACCTGGGCTGATGGACGGGTGAGCTTTTACCCTGTGGCGCATCTGCGCAAGTGGTCGCCGTCCGCGGATGCCCGGGAGCTTCGTGAGGAATTGGTGAGAAATCCGTTAACAGTTCTGCCCGCCAAGGCGGTTTCGGGCGATCGCCCGCTGACGATCGAAGGCGTCGAGCGGGTGGGCCACTATGCCGTTCGCCTTATATTTTCCGACGGTCACGACACTGGCATCTATTCCTGGCGGTATCTGCGGGAGATCGACCCGGGCCAGGCTGGTTCATGCCTGCAACGTCCCGAATTGTGAGCGTCGCACGCCGGCAGTCACGGGCCGCTGCAGGCCGCTGACTCTTGCTTTAAGATGCCGTTCTCGGGTGGTTCAGTCGGCCGTCCACCGCGTGCGGCTGCCGCTGGCGGTTTGCCCGCCTCGAACAAGACAGGAAGGTTTGCGATGCGCACATTCGCCAAGCTCTTTGGTCGATCACCCTTCGTACCGCTGCAAAGCCACATGGAAAAAGTGGTCGCGTGCATTCAGCAGGTGCGGCCGATTCTTGAGGCGTTTCGAATCGGCGATGCGGGCCGGGTCGAATCGCTGGCGGCGCAGATATCGCAATCCGAACATGAAGCGGATCAGATCAAACAGGACATCCGCAACCACCTGCCGCGCGGTCTGTTTCTTCCGGTGGCGCAGGAGAAGCTGGTGGACGCCCTCGTGACGCAGGACGCGATCGCCGACAAGGTGGAGAACCTGGGCCGGTTGCTCACGCTGCGGTCATTGCCAGTGGTCGACGGATTCGCCGAGCCCTTTGCCGCCTTCGCCGACAAGAACCTGGCGACGTTCGACCAGGTGTGGAAGATCATCCAGCAGCTCGATGAACTGGTGGAGACGGCGTTCGGCGGCGTCGAGGCTGAGCGCGTGCATGAGATGGTTCACCGGGTCGCGGCCCTGGAACATGAAGCGGACGTGCAGCAGCACGCCTTGCTCAAGATCCTGCTCGACGGGGAAGCGCAGCTCTCGCCCGGTGAACTGTACCTGTGGCTGCAGATCCTGCGTCAGGTGAGTCAGATCTCGAACCTGTCCGAGCGGCTGGCCAACCGCATCCGTTCCATGCTGGAAATCAAGTAAGCACGTGCCTGTCCCGGGGCGACCGCTCGCTCCCAATGTCGGCGACGCACGACGCGCTTCTGCCGGAGGCCGAGATTCCGATGCCAGACCATACGTGGATACTCCTGACCGTCACCGTGCTCGCCGGGTTGTACATGGCCTGGAATATCGGGGCCAACGACGTGGCCAACGCCATGGGCACGTCCGTGGGTTCGGGGGCGCTGACGCTCAAACGGGCGGTCATCGTGGCGGCGATCCTCGAGTTCGCCGGCGCGTTTTTTGGAGGCAGTCACGTCGCGGAGACCGTGCGCAGCGGGATCATTGACGCGATGATCTTTGAAGGTGAGCCGGTACTGTTTGTCTATGGCATGATCGCGTCCATTCTTGCGGCCGCGATATGGTTGCAGGTGGCGTCCTATTTCGGCTGGCCGGTGTCGACCACGCATTCGATCGTGGGCGCGATCGTCGGGTTCGGCGCTGTCTTTGGCGGTGTCGGGGCCGTCTACTGGGGCAAGGTCGGCAACATCGTGGCCAGCTGGGTGGTGTCACCGCTTCTTGCGGGCGGCATTTCCTATCTCATCTTCAGCATTATCCGCAACCGCATTTTCCACCGTCCCAACCCCGTCGAAGCCGCCAAGCGGTTGACCCCCGTTCTGGTGTTCCTGGTCTTTCTCATCCTGATGTTGACGCTGTTCATGAAAGGGCTCAAGAATGTCAACCTGCACCTGAACGCGACGCAGACCCTGCTGGCTTCCGTCGGTGTCGCGGCGGTGGCGGCCTTCGTCGCCCAGCGGCTGGTCGTCCGGATTCAGGCCGACCCGCGGGCCATTGCCAGTTTCCACCAGGCATACCTCGCCCGCGGACTTGAGAAGACGCAGATGCACCTGCGACGGGTACGCAACACCACGACCGGCGCAGCCCAGGCGCAGGCGTCACAGATTCTTGACCAGGTCAGACAACTGGCACAGGATGTGTCCAGCCAAAACGACCATGAACTGCTCAGTCGCGAGTTTCGTCAGGTCGAGCGGATCTTTGTGTACCTGCAGATTCTCAGCGCCTGTTTCGTCGCCTTCGCCCACGGCGCCAACGACGTGGCCAATGCGATCGGGCCCATGTCGGCGGCGTTGCAGACCATCAACAAGGGCCTGGTGACCCTTCAAGCGGCCGTGCCCCTCTGGGCACTGGCGATCGGGGGCGTGGGCATCGTGGTCGGCCTGGCGACCTGGGGTTGGCGCGTGATGGAGACGATCGGCAAACGTATCACTGAGCTGACGCCGACGCGCGGCTTCTGCGCCGAGTTCGGCGCGGCCACGACAATCGTCGTGGCTTCACGTCTGGGTCTGCCGATCTCCACGACCCACACATTGGTGGGGGCGGTGCTGGGGGTGGGACTGGCGCGCGGCATGAGTGCGCTGAACCTCAACACCGTGCGTGATATCGTCATCTCATGGATCGTCACCATTCCCGCGGGCGCGGGCCTGGCGATCCTGCTGTTCTTCGTCATCAAGGCTGTCACCGGCGCCTGATCGAGCATGACCAAACACATGCAACTGCTGGTGGTGCGGCACGGGATCGCCGAGGCCGTCGGGCCCGACGGCAGCGACGCCTCGCGCCGACTGACCGAGGAAGGAGTGGAGAAAACCCGGTCGGCTGCACGAGGCATGGCGTTCATCGGCCCGCGGCCGATGCGGATCCTTACAAGTCCCCGTGTGAGGGCGGTGCAGACGGCCGAGATACTCGGTCAGGTATTCGATCTTCCGCCGCAGCCGCTCAAGTCGCTGGCCGATGCCTCGCCGGTGAATATCCTCTCTGACCTGGCGCGCTACCGTAAGGACGTGGTGTGCATCGTTGGCCACGAGCCCGTGCTCAGCCGGCTGGTGGAGCTGGCGTGCGGGGCGAGCGTACCCGGCGGGTTCATCGAAATGAAGAAAGCCGGCTGCGCGTGTCTGGACCTGGTTTACAGCGAGCAGGGACCCGCCCAGCCCGGACAGTTGCTGTGGCTGGCGACGCCACGGATGTTGCGGCGCATGGGTTAAGACGGACGTTTACTCGACGCCGTAGCGCCGCGGCTGCACCCAGGTGCGCGAAGCGGCGGCTTCATACACCGCCTGCATGACGCTGCTGCGCATGGCGGCCTCGCGAGCGCCGACCAAGGGCAAGGGTTTGCCATCCGGGCCCGCCTTCCCCGCCACAGCATCCAGAAACAGATGGAAGGCGTGCGGCCATGCCTTGGGCAGGTCTGTGAGAGGCTTGGAGCCATCGAGCTTCATGGTTTCGGACTGCACGTACAACTGACCGTTGAAAACAGCGGCGTGCGCGGCCGTGCCGCTGATCAGCAACTGCAACGGGTTGGCCACATCAAGCCACGAGCCAGCCAACGTCGCCAATGGGCCGTCCTCAAAGGCGAGCATGGCTTCGCCCGCCTCATCGCAGTCGCCATAACGACCGGTCACGACGCGCACGTCGGCCGCGACGCGTTGCACGTCGCCGAGCAGCCACATCAGGATGTCCAGAGAGTGCGTCCCCAGGTCGCCGAAGGCTCCGCAGCCGGCCTGCTTCGGATCGGCCATCCAACGCCACTCGGTATCGAACCAGCCGCCCAGCGAGCCGTTGTGGCAGTTGCTGTGCCGGGCCCTTGTGATGGTGCCGAAATCGCCGGCGTCGATCATCGCCTTGAGCTTCTGATGCACCGGCGTGCCGCGCAGGAAATAGCCGGTCTGGAAAAGCACGCCCGCCTTCTCGATCGTCTCGGCCATGCGGAATGCGTCGTCGGTCGCGAAGCCCAGAGGCTTTTCCACGAACAGATGTTTGTCCGCCTCGGCCGCCGCCAGAACAAGCCTTTCGTGCTTGCCGGTCTCCGCGCAGACAATCACTGCATCAAGCTGGTCGTCGGCCAGGAGCCCCTCAAGGTCATCGACGACCGGGACGTTGAGCTGTTCCGCGTTTCTGGCCGCGCGCTGCGGGTCGTCGTCATAGACGGCGACGATACGGGCGTCGTCGCGCTGGGCGATCATCTTGATGAAGCCGGGCGTGTGGATGTGGGCGCAGCCGAGAAGAGCGAGACGATGCATCGCGAGGATCCTTGCAGCAAGCGGACGCGGAATCAGGTCGCCAGAACAAGGCCGGACACGGTAACAGACTGCATGGAGTCGTAAAGCCCTGGCCCAGGCGCGTCGGCACACGGCCACGCCGGCACACGCCTTGCCGTCATGTCGGCTGGGCTGGATGCGCTTTCGTCCACGCCGCGATCTGCTCGTCGCTGACGCCCAGCCACTCCTTCATGTGCTGCTCGTAGATATCCTGATGAGCAGGATTCGAGAAGTCCAGGCGTAGTTCGTTGATGACCTTGGTGCCCATGCCGATCCACTGACGCCAGGTTGGAGCGGAGACGTTTTCGTAGATGAATCGACCCAGCGGGCCGCGCATCGGCGGGTCGGGCAACCGCGGGCCTGGTTGGCCGGTACGCAAGTCGATCACCTGGTCCCCGCCAGCCGCCGGCTCGGTCCGGGCGGTGGTCTGGATCACAGGCACCGGCCAGCCGTGCGTCTCCAACAGCGACTGCATGGCCCGCTGGGGCATTACATCGCCTCGCTGGCTGGCGATTTGGAAGCCGCGCGTCAGGACGTCGCGCGCCTCCTGGGTTTTCTCCAGGCGCAGCAGGATCTGGCCCAGAAGCTGGTAGGCACGTGAAAGGCTCGCGTCCAGTTCAATGGCCCGAGTCAAGGCCGCCGCGGCGTCGGCATAGCGTTCGGCTTCGCGGCAGGCGCTGCCAAGGCTGAACCAGCCCATCGCATTTGAAGGGTCGGCTTCGGTCATCTTGGCCCATTGGGCAATGCGCTCGGACACAGGGTCGGTGGATGTCATGACCATAGCTTAGGGTCCGACGCGGGGCGTGGACAACCTCGGCGGCCATACATTGACATTGCTGCGCCTCGCCGGGACATGCATGCTCATCGCGATAACCCGCGCTTGCGGTGAAAACGCGTGCCCTCCCCTCATCGAGTCGGCCCAGGCTGCCGTCATCCGCGGCCGGGCATCGACAGAGCCACACCCGTCACGCGTTCGAGCTGATCGAGCAGGTCACGCCAGTTCTTCTTACCATAGCGTTCGGTGAACTGCGTCTGGACTTGCTCCCAGCGTGGGCCGGCCTCGAGCACGGCGCGGTGGCCCTTGGGCGTGAGGCTCACCAGCCGCACACGGCGGTCCTCGCCGGCAACGATCCTGACCAGACCGGCACGGGTCAGCGGCTGAAGGTTGCGGGTCAGGGTCGAGCGATCCATGGCGATGGCATCGGCCAACTGGGCGATCGGCGTGACCTCATGAGCCCCCACAGCCACAAGAAGCACAAGCTGCGTGGATCGCAATCCGGTCGGAGCCAGGGCTTCGTCGAAGAGTTGGGTGACGGCCCGCGTGGCCCGACGCATGTTGTAGCATGCACAGATTGCGGCGATTTCTTCGTATTGCTGCGGGCGTAGGCGTCGAGTACTTCGTGTCACAGGAAGAAAACTACCCGACACACCGGCCGAAGGCAACGTTCCGGGATTTTCCCCATATTCAGACAGGCATGCGGTGAACAACCCTCGCACCGTCGCGCGCCGGAACTGCGCGTTGCGCGCACCACGTTGGCTGCCGGGCGACTGACGGCCTGATGACAGAATCGGCAGGCTGCGCGGTTTGGGGCCCGCTGCCAAGGTGTTACCTTGTGGTTGATGACCAGCCGTGTGCAACCTGAACGTGTGTTTGTGGGTTGGGATGCCCCCTTGCTGCCACGTGCGGCGGCATGGCTGTACCATCGAGCCGATTCGCGTCGCGACCTCAGCACCGCCTCGCCGGCCGCTCGCGTGCTGCGATTCGATGATCTGCTGCTCGTCGTACCCGCGGCTCGGGCTGGCCGACGACTCATCGAACTGCTGGCGGAATTGGTTGAAGACCGCCACACCGGGCCGTGGACGCCTCCTCGCGTACTCACACCGGGCGCTGTGCCCGAAGCTTTATACGAGCCAGTCCGGCCGCCGGTATCGGACCTGGGTGGCGTGCTGACGCGATACCGACTGCTGCAGCAAGCCGGCACGGAGAAGCTCGAGCCGCTGCTTGGTCCGTCAGGGCCTGAAACGATCTCCGTGGATCGCTGCGGCCGGGCGGCCCTGATGGGACTTGCCGAGGATCTGGCGGGTCTGGCGGCCACGCTGGCGGCCGATGGGCTGAGCGTCGCGGAGGTCGCACACCGCTGCACGCAGATGGCGGACGTTCCCGATGAACTTCGTTGGCGAGCCATCGCCGACTTGCAGCGCGATTATGAGGAGGCACTCGCCAATGAGAATCTCGCGGATCGCCACGCCGAGCGCCTCGCGGCCTTGCGCGAGCAGCGGTTAAGAACCGAACAGCAGATCGTGCTGATCGGGGCCAATGACCTGCCGGGCATCGTTTGCCGCATGCTGGACACGCTGATGGGCGGCCCGGACAACGAAGGCCAAGCGATCGTCACAGCCCTGATTCCCGCACCCGAATCCGAGTCGTCCGCGTTCGATCGGCTTGGCAACCTCACATCTTCCGCATGGTCGAAGCGGTCGACGCCGATCTCGGACGCGGCCCTGCGCATTGTCGAGAGGCCGCTGGACCAGGCCCAGGAGGTGCTGTGGTCGCTCGGCGAGGTCCAGCACGCACCACCACTGACTCCGGATGATGGCGGCGACACCCCCACGGTCGTTGTTCAGATGTCCCACCCGCCGGACCGCATCACCATCGGCGTGGGCGACGAGCGGATGGGGCCGCTGATTCAGAGAACGCTGACGATGGCCGGTCTGACGGCAAGGCTGGCGACCGGTCGGCCGCTGGCCGGCAGCGCACCGATGACGCTGCTGGCGGCTCTCGGGCGCTTCGCCGTAGGACGGCACCTGGCCGACTTCCTCGCCCTGATCCGCCATCCCGATGTGCGGCGTTTCGCGGCCGTGCATGGAGCGGACATCGACGCCTCGCCGTGGCTGGGCCTGCTGGACCGATACGCGACCGAGCACCTGCAAGGCCGGTGGACCGGGGCGTGGCTCGGTGATCCGCAGCAGCGCGCCACGCTGGCGGAAACATACGACCTTACGGCGTCACTCATCGATCCGGGCCCGGCGGATCCGGTGGAGCGACCGCTGTGTGACTGGGCCGATTCGATTGCAGCGGTGCTCACGCGCATCTATGCCGGACGTGATCTCGATCGCCAATCGGAAGCCGACCGCATTCTGATCGACGCCTTGTCGGCAGCGGGTGATCTGCTGGGCGATATCCGCTCCCTGCCGGCAGGTCTGTGCCCGACGTTGACCTTGGGTGAAGCGATGGGGCTGACCTCGGTGCTGGCTGGACTGCGGGCGCTGCCCTGGCCTGGGGGGGAGGCGGGTGTGGAGCTTCTGGGCTGGCTGGAACTGGCCCTGGATGACGGGCCGAAGCTGATCGTGACCGGCTTCAACGAGGGCTTCGTGCCCCGGGCCGCAGGGGCCGACGCCCTGCTGCCCGATGGCTTGCGGCGACGTCTGGGGCTGAGTGACGATGCGTGGCGGTATGCCCGGGACATGTTTCTACTGCACGTGATCGTGCATAGCCGGCCGGATGCGATCTTCATCGCGGGTCGAACCGACGCTCGTGGTGAACCTCTGAAACCCAGCCGCCTGGCCATGGCATTACAGGGGCGCGACCTGGCGCGACGGGTGGCGGATTTCTACGCCATGCCCATCGCCAGCGAGTCGGACGCGCCCAAGCCACCGCGACATCCCCGTGCGGCCGTCCTGCCGGTCGGCCGGGCCAACACACTGCTGCCGACTTACCCGCAGCCGCTGGGTGCACCGATCAACAGCCTGGCTGTCACGGCGTTTCGCCACTATCTGGCCTGCCCCTATCGCTTTTACCTCACACACGTCCTCAAGCTCCGCGTGGTTGATGACACGCCGGGCGAGATGGACGGCCTGGTGTTCGGCACACTGGGCCATGCCGTGCTCGCATGGTTTGGCCGCAGCACACTGGCGGCAAGCGACGACGCCGATGCGATCGCGGTCGCGCTCTCGGGGCAGTTGGATCGCGAGGCAAACCAGCGCTTCGGTCCGCACCCGCCGCCGGCCGTGCGCGTGCAGATCGAACAGATGCGCGAACGCCTGGTCACCTTGGCGCAGCGTCAGGCTGAACAGACCCGCGCGGGTTGGCGAATCGTGCCCGAACTGATCGAGATACCCGCGAGGGCGACACTCACTGTGGACGGCCGGCCCTTCACCATCACCGGGCGGATCGACCGTGTCGACCGTCATCCTGAACTGGGTTATCGCCTTCTGGACTACAAGTTCGGCGACAGCGGCGACAAGCCTGAGAAGACGCATCGTCGCGGGCCGGCCCACGACAAGGAATGGATTGACCTGCAGCTTCCTCTGTATCGCCATCTCGCGACAGGGCTGGGGCTGGACGCGAGGCGGATCGCCCTGGGCTACATCGTGCTGCCCAAGAAACTGACGGAGGTGAAGCTGCAACTGGCGCCGTGGACTGATGATGATCTGGCTGCGGCGGATACGCGGGCGCACGAGGTGATCCGGGCGGTGCGTGCGGAACGGTTCTGGCCGCCGGGCGAACCGCTGGACCCGCGGTATGACGACGGGTTGGGCGGTTTGTGCTTCGATGAATATCCCCGTCGTGGAGAGGCGTTCGCGCAGGCGAAAGCGGCCACGGAGGGTGCGATATGAGTCTGGGCCGACGCCCATCGCGTGTGATCGCCGCGCCGAGGCATGCCGTGGTGCGCGCCTCGGCGGGGACGGGCAAGACCTATCGGCTGGCGGTGCGTTACCTCGCCCTGCTGGCGGCGGGAGCGCAGCCGGCGTCGATCCTGGCGACGACATTTACGCGCAAGGCGGCGGGGGAGATTCTGCAGCGTGTGATGGGCCGTCTGGCGACCGCGGCGCTTGACAAGACGGGTCACACGGCATCCCGGCTGGCGGAGGAAGTGAGCAGGGAACTGGGCCTGGCGTCATCGGCTGCGCTGGCGCTGGGGCCTTCCGATGCGATGCGGATGCTCGATGCGTTGTGCATGCAGCTGCACCGGGCCTCGATCGGGACCATCGACAGCTTTCTCTACCGCACGGCTATGAGTTTCCGTCACGAATTGGGACTGCCGCGCGGTGTGGAGCCGACCGACGAACGGCACCGTGAGATTGAGCAACTTCGCGAGGACGCGATCGCGGCCATGCTGGAGGGACCGGCACTGAAACTGCTGGTTGACCTGCTGCGCCGCGTCAATCATGACCAGGCGAAGCGCTCGGTGAGCGACGCGCTGAAGACGATCGTCGCCGACCTGAGCTCGATCTATGCCGAAGCGCCGGACGCGGCGGTATGGCGGACGCTCGTGGTGCCGCCGAGTCCGTTGCGTGACGAAGCAGCCGTCGCTGCAGCCGTGGCGCGGATGGCGGAGATCGCGGAGGGCATGCCCAACAAGAGCTGGGCTGACGCGCATCGATGTAGCCGCGAGGCGGCTGAACAGCGCGACTGGGATGGGTTTCTGGACAAGGGGATCGCCGCCAAGTTGGCCGATGGCCAGACGAAGTTCAGCCGCCGCGACATTCCTCCCGATGTGGCCGAGGTGTATCAGCCCCTGGTCGAGCATGCGAAGACACAGCCCCTGCGGGCCATCGCCCGCCAGACGGCCGCGATGCACGAATTGATGGAGCGCTTCGAGGCTCAGTTCCGGCCGCTGCAGGCCGAACGCGGGTTGATGCTGTTCGATGACTTTTCGCGGCGGCTGGCGGCCGCCCATCAGATGGGCGTGCTCGGCCTTGAAGAGATGTATTACCGTCTGGACGGCCGCATCCAGCACCTGCTGCTCGATGAGTTCCAGGACACCAGCCTGGCCCAGTGGGCCGTGCTCGAACCGCTGGCCGCCGAGATTGCCGCCTACGCGGATGGGTCGCGTTCGCTCTTCTGCGTCGGCGACGTCAAACAGTCAATTTATGCGTGGCGGGGCGGGTGCCCCGACCTTTTCGACGAGCTGCCGCAACGCCTGCATCTGGATGTCGGACCCGGTGAGCGGTTGAATGTGAGTTATCGTTCATCGCCCACAATTATCGCCGCAGTGAACCGGGTGTTCGAGCATCTTTCCGATGTGGTTAGGCTGGCGTCCAAACATGCTGACGTGGTGGAGGCGTGGAGAGCGCGGTTCGAACCTCACGATACCAACCGAATTGACCTGCCCGGTTATGTGATGCTGGCGTCGTCGCCGTGGGATGATGACGCGGCGGAAGACGACGCGGTAAATGACGTGGCCGATGACACGAATGGTGACACGTCCGATGAAGGGAATGAGGCGTCCGCATCGGATCCGCACCTGCGATGGTGCGCCGATCAGATCGCCAAGCTCGCGGCTGACTTTCCGGGACGCAGCATCGGCGTCCTGACGCGGAGCAACACGCCGGCAGGGCCGTTTCTCGACCTGCTGCGTCGCCAAGGCTGCGAGGCCAGTGGAGAAGGCGGCCAGGCACTGACCGACGATCCGGCCGTGAATATCGTGCTCTCCGCCCTGAGGCTCGCGGACCATCCCGGACACACCGCCGCAGCGTATCACGTGCTGCACAGCCCGCTGGCCGCATGGCTGGGTCTGGCGAGCCTGGAGCCGCGGCATCTGGAACAGGTCGCGGCTGACATCCGTCACGCTCTGGTGGACGAAGGCTACGGCGGCGTGATCGGGCAGTGGGCGGTGCGGCTGTCGCCGCACGGTGGCGCGCGATCGGCGGTGCGGTTAACACAGCTAGTCGAATTGGCGGATGCGGAATGCGGTGCGTCGCCGCTTCGGCCGGGTGCGTTCGTGCAGATCGTGGAGGGCGCCCGCGTCGAAGAACCGACACCCGCGGCGGTGAGAGTCATGACGATCCATGCCGCGAAGGGGCTGGAGTTTGATCTTGTGGTGCTGCCGGAACTGGATACGCTCTTGCCGGGCCGCAGTGAGACGTGCTGGGTGGTGCGTGGGGAGCCGACCGGCCCGGTGCGGGCGGTGTATGCGCGGGCCAACACTGCAGCGCGTGCTCAATCACCGCAACTGGAAGCCGCCCATCGACAGCACGTAAACACCGTCCTGCGTGATGAGCTTTGCGCCTTGTACGTGGCGATGACCCGTGCGCGGCAGGGACTTTTCATGTTCATCAAGTCGTTGAAAGCGAAGCAGGACGGTTCGCCTCGCGAGCGTGGCCTGAAGCTGTCGAGCGTGCTGGTCGACACACTCAGTACCATCGACGAACAGGCACAAACAGCACTGGTATTCTACGAAGCCGGCGAGCGCGATAGGCTGGGAACCGACGCGAGAATGAACGCCATCCCGACCGGAGAAGCACTCCGACCGCCGACATTGCATGTGCTGGCGCCCACGGCTGATGAAACCGCTGGACAGCGCGCATGGCGATCGTGGCGGCGCACCTCGCCGTCATCACTGGAGGCTGGGGCGCGGGTGCGGGCGGCTGAACTGTTAGAGCTCGATGTATCGGAGGCGCGGCAGCGAGGCCGCGTGATTCACGCGTTCTTCGAGCATGTGGGCGATCTCGGCGACCCCGCCGGCCCGTGGGGCGGTGTGCCGACACCCGAGCAGCTTGCATCTCTCTCGAGGCAGATCGCGCCGGGGTGCGCGGCTTCGTGGCATGACGCGCAGATCAACGCCTTCGCAACCATGCTTCAGCGGTCGGCGGTCCGTGAAGCACTGACGTTGCCCACGTCGGCAGGCGCATCGCTCGACCTCTGGCGCGAGCGAGAGTTCGTCGTACGGCTCGGCGCGCAGTTGGTAACCGGTTTCTTCGATCGGGCTGTGGTGGGGTACGATGCTTGCGGTTCGGCAGCCTGGGCTCGTCTGATCGATTTCAAGACAGATCATCTTGGCGAGCAGGCGCAGTATCTGGAAGCATCGGTCCGGCGCTATCGGCCGCAGGTGGATGCCTATCGACAGGCATTGGCTTCGCTGCTGCGCCTTGACCCGGTGAAGATTGAGGCCGCCCTGCTGTTTGTCGTGCCCGGTGTGGCGGTCGACGTGACGGGACACAGTACGGCGGCGCCGTGAGGCTTCAGAGCGCCGATCGGACGCGAATGTTGAAATGACAATGGCCTACAGTGTGAGCACTGACATTGCGTTCGGGAATGCGGGCGATATCGCGATCCAGCAGCGAGGATCCGTGGCGGAGGTGGCGTTCACCGCCGAGCCGCGCGGTGGACCGGAAGTGATGTGGTTCTGCTTTCGGCTGCTGCGTACGTCAGAGGGCGGTGCCGACGCGGGAGGTCAGCCGCCCCGCGTTCGGCTGGTGTGGCGGCACTACGAGAACGCGTTGGGGGCGTCGAACAGCGCGACGATCCGGCCGGTGCTTCGCGAGGCGGGCGGCGACTGGTGTCGATTGCCAGCCGGCGAACGCGTGGAGCAGCCGGACGGGCGGGCGTGGTTGGTATGGGAGGTCACTGCGCCTGGGCCGGGCCGGTGGCTGGAGATGGCGTTGTGCTATCCGTATGGCCCGGACGATGTGGCCCGTCTGGTCGCGGAAAGCGGAGAGTATTGGCGGGCGGACACGATCGGCCTGAGCCAGAGCGGTCGGCCGTTGGTGCGCCTGAGCAACGGCTGGGGCAAACCCGGCGACGCGCGGCCGGGACTGTTCATCATCGCGCGCCAGCACGCGGGTGAGACCCCGGGGTCATGGGTGGTGGATGGCCTGCTGCGCAGCCTGGCGGCAGCGGCTGGGGCCGAGCGGGAAGTGCCTTTGACCTGGTGCGTGCCGCTGGCCGACATCGATGGTGTGATCGAGGGGGCGTATGGGAAAGATCGTTTCCCATACGATTTGAACCGTGCATGGGATCGGCCGGCCATGCGCCACGAAGCGCTGGTGATACAACGTGACCTGGATCGCTGGGCGCAGCGGTGCCGCCCGACGCTGGTGCTGGACGCCCACGCGCCAGGTCTCAGTGAAGCTCAGGGGGTCTACGCCTATCTGCCCGATCCGGATGAGGCGCCGCGCCGCACGGAGCTGAGTCGACCGTGGTGCGAAAGACTGCACCGTTCGATCGGCGACGAGTTGGCGGCTGAGAACTTCGGGCGGGTGGCGAAGTATCGATCGAGGTGGACGACGCCTGGCTTCACCGCCTTTACAGGCATGACGTACGATTGTGCCGCCCTGGCGATCGAAACACCGTATGCCCTGGCGGCGGACGGCGCGTGCCTGCTGACACGGGAGCGCTACCGGGAGGTTGGCGAGCGGATCTGCCAGATACTTGTCGATTCGCGTAAGGGCGCCTGAGCGTGAATCTGTGGGTTTTCAGACGTTGAGGCCGACTCCCTCTTTCATTTCGGTCCGACGTCTTTACAATCCCGGCCTCGGGTCGACGCGACCCCCTCGACATACCCACCCGCTACCTGAGACCCCATCATGGCCAAGATCACTTTCCTAGGTGCTGGTTCCACGGTGTTCGCCAAAAACGTTCTGGGTGACTGCATGTTTGAGCCGTCACTGCGGGACGGACATTTCGCCCTCTACGACATCGATCGCCAGCGGCTTGAAGAGTCGAAGCTGATGCTCGACGTCCTCAACCACAACATCAACGAGGATCGGGCCACGATCAGCACGCACCTCGGCCCACAGCAGCGCAAGGAAGCCTTGCGCGGGGCCAATTACGTGATCAATGCGATCCAGGTCGGGGGTTATGACCCATGCACGATCACTGATTTTGAAGTTCCCAAGAAGTACGGGCTGCGGCAGACCATCGCCGACACGCTGGGCATCGGCGGCGTGTTCCGCGTGCTGCGCACAGCTCCGGTGATGCTGGATTTCGCCCGCGACATGGAGGAAGTGTGCCCCGACGCCTGGCTGCTCAACTACACCAACCCGATGGCCGCGCTGTGCATGGTCATGCAGCAGCACACGCCGATCCGCACAGTCGGACTCTGTCACAGCGTGCAGGTGGTCACACGCCACCTGCTCGAGCAGTTGGACATGGTTGACCCCGCCAGGAAGCTGCAGTGGAAAGTGGCGGGCATCAACCACATGGCGTGGCTGCTGGAGATCACGGACCGCGGTACAGACCTTTACCCAGAAATCAAGCGTCGCGCCTTCGCCAAGCTGGATGCCGCCTGGGCGAATCCGAGCGCTCCCAAGCGGAATCTGGTCCGCCTGGAGGTCATGCGGCGCTTCGGGTATTACATGACTGAGAGCAGTGAGCACCTGAGCGAGTACCTGCCCTATTTCATCAAGAGTCAGTACCCCGAGCTGATTGAGCGGTACGACATTCCGTTAGATGAATACATCCGTCGGTGCATCAACCAGATCGCCGACTGGAAGAAGCAGCGCGACGCGATTGTGGCCAATCCCGAGCTGACGCATAAGCGCAGCCACGAATATGGTTCCCGTATCCTCGCGGCCATGGAGACGGACGAACCATTCCGCTTCCACGGCAACGTCGACAACACAGGCCTGATCACCAACCTGCCGCGTAAGGCCTGTGTCGAGGTGGCCTGCCTCGCGGACCGCAACGGCGTGACGCCAACGTTCTTCGGCGACCTGCCCGAGCAGCTCGCGGCCCTGAACCGCACCAACATCAACACGCAAATTCTCACCGTCGAGGCGGCCATCACCCGCAAACGTGAGAAGGTCTACCAGGCGGCGATGCTCGACCCGCACACCAGTGCCGAATTGCCGCTCGACAAGATCGTCGCACTGTGCGACGACCTGATCGAAGCACACGGCGACTGGCTGCCGAAGCTTTCCTGAGGCCAAAGGCGGTCAGACGCGCTGATGTTGCAGCGCGTAGAGGCACACGGCCGCGGCCACCGCGATGTTGAGTGAGTCGACGACCTGAGGCATGGGCAATGTGACCGTTTCGTCGGCCAGGGCAATCTCCGCGGGCGACAGGCCGTGGTCTTCCGCGCCGACCATAAGGGCGAACGGCCGATGGGCGGCATGCCGCACCTGATCGAGTGGCCGAGCCGCAGGGTCGAGCACTGCGGCATAAACCCGCAGGCCGACGGCGCAACGCAACGCGGCGAGTTCGTCGGCCATGTTCTGCGAGCGGCGGATGGGCAGGCTGAACACGGCGCCGGCGGAGACACGGATCGCCCGCCGCCAGTAGGGATCGCAGCTTTCCTTGCCGATCAACATGCCGGCGAGACCGAAAGCTGCGGCCACGCGAGCCAGCCCTCCGACGTTTTCGTGATCGAGGACGCGCGGCGCGATGAGCAGGCCTCCGGGCCCGGCCGCACGCGCCGGGTCATGAATGACGGGGCTCAGTCGCTGGATCAGTTCCTTACAGGTCGGATCCCTCGGTCGCCGGGCGCAGGTCAGTACGCCGCGGTGGAACTTGTAGCCGGCAATCTCCTGCAGCAGCGGTAGTTGCGCCGCGTATACGGGCACCGGCTTCAGCCGCGCCGCCAGGTCGTCGGCTCGTGACGGCTTGGTCAGGATCGACTCGATCGCCAACCCTGCAACCACCATGCGATCGAGCAGGAACGGCCCCTCGGCGACGAATCGGCCATCCGCGCGCAGAGGCCGATCACGCAGCTCGCGGAACGGCGCGATGCGGGGGTCGTTCACTGATTCAATGACGATCGGAACGGCCGTGCGGGACATGTCCCAAGCATACCGCGATGCCGGGGGTTCAGACCCGGCCGTAGATGTATTCGCTCAGGAAGTAGATCGTTTTTTCCTGGCCGTCCAGGCGCCAGGCGTTCAGGTCGCCGATCGACACCAGGCCGATCAACCGCTCCTGTTCGTCGACCACCGGCAAGTGGCGGATGCGGCGGTTGCGCATCACCGCGCGTGCTTCCTCAACCGTGGTGTCAGGCCGGCAGCACGCGACCGGGCGGGTCATGATCTGACCGACACTGACCGTGGCCGGATCGCGTTGTTCGGCGACGATGCGCATGAGCACGTCGCGTTCGGTGAACATCCCGATAACGCGCCCGCCCTCCTGAACAACCAGCGCGCCAATTTTCTGGTCGTTCATCAGCTTGGCGGCCTCCAAGGCGGTGGCCTGCTGGCGGATCGAGATGACTTGCGTTCCCTTACCGGCGAGGATGTCCTTGATCGTCGACATAGATCCTCCCTTGAATACGCGCCCCGCGAATGACGGGCCGATGGGGCAGCCAAGACAAATGCGCGACCCGCTGAGAACGGGGCCAGAGATGGCGCATCCGAACGATCCAATTATAGGGACGCCAGTATTTCGGAGCGATCTCGCCGGATTCGCGAGACGGCCCGGAAACTAGAACAGCGATCCCTGGTCTCGTGCCGGCGGCGCACCGTCGAGCACGTCGCGCACTTCGTCGAGGAAATCGTCCAGGTCCCGGAATTGCTTATAGACGCTGGCGAATCGAACGTAGGCGATGTGGTCAAGCAGCTTGAGGTGCTCAGCCACAAGGCGGCCGATCTCGATCGAGGCGACCTCCTTGTCGTGGCGTTTGAACAACTCTTCTTCGACGGCGTCAACCAGCCGGCTGATCTCCTCGGCGCTGATCGGGCGCTTGTAAGCTGCCTTCTCAAGTCCGTCGGTGATCTTGGCGCGATCGTAGGGCACGCGCGAGCCGTCCTTCTTGATGACCATCAGCCGACGGGGAGCCTCGACATGCTCGTACGTGGTAAAGCGTTTGCCGCACCGCAGGCACTGGCGGCGGCGGCGGATGGAGCGGCCGCCATCACTGGCGCGGGAGTCGACCACCTTGTCGTCGTCGGCCTCGCAGTAAGGACAGAGCATGTCCGCCGCTCCGATCGCCTGTAAGGACGGCCGCCGCGAGCGGCCTGGGGCATCATCATTCTAAGGCGTCCGACAAGCTCATGCGGCCCGCGGAGGCTGAAACCGTGGCATGCGATACCGCGTCAGGGCGATAAACAGGGGCTTCTGGTACCGTAGGAACTCGCATGGACCTTCGAATTGTGATGCTCGGTGACATCGTCGGAGCGCCCGGTCTGGCGGCTGCTATTCAACAGCTGCCGGTCATCCGCGAGCGGTATCGCCCGCACGTGTTGATCGCCAATGCGGAGAATGCCGCCAATGGCTCGGGACTGACGCCGGAGCAGTTCAAACGGCTGCGCGGGGCTGGGGTTGACGGCGTGACGCTGGGGGACCACGTATTCAAAAAGGCGCAGATCGTGGCGTCGCTGGACCAGGAACAGACCCTCATCCGGCCGGCAAACCTGCCCGCCGCCGCCGCCGGCCGCGGATGGATGCGGCTTGAATCGAAACCGCGGGAGGACGACCCTGTCGATCAACCACTGCCCGCGGTCTTCGTGACAACCGTGCTCGGCCGCATCTTCTCGAACCTGCCTGCCGACGACCCCTTCGCAGCCGTCGACCGCGTACTCGACGAACTGCCCGAGGAGGATCCCATCGTCCTTGTCGAAGTTCATGCTGAAGCGACCAGCGAGAAGCAGGCGCTGGGCTGGTATCTCGATGGGCGTGTGACAGCCGTGCTGGGCACGCATACGCATGTGGCCACCGCCGACGCCAAGATTCTGCCCAACGGGACCGCCTACATCACCGACCTGGGGATGACCGGGCCTCATGAGTCGGTGCTGGGACGACGGGTGGACCGTGTGCTGCGGCACATGACCACGGCCATGCACGCCCCTTTTGATGTCGCGGATGGCGACCTGCGCGTCTGTGGGGTGTTCCTCGAGGTGGATACGGAAACCCGCCGAGCCACCGGGATCGAGCGGATCGAGTTGCCGACTTCCCTTGGCTGAAGATCCGAACGACGTCCGATAAGAACAGACCCTGAAGGCCGACGCCAGCCGCTTTCTCCGCAGTGCTTCAGGGCCCAGCTCCCGGCTCTTGCCCAGCTTGCCCGCAGCGCCGCAAGGCCCGATTTCCGCCCCTTCGCCGAATCTGCAGACGCGCAAACCGACCCGTGAAAATGCCCCGCGGCTTGGTGCAATGCCCTAAGCCCGCGACGCGGACTCCCGATAACAGCAGACGTGAGCAAGACACCTTCCACCTCGGCCCCGGTAGCCACGTCGCACCCGTCCGACGCCCTTGGTCGCCCGACGCGGATCGAGACGGCCACCAGCCCCCGGCGATGGGACGACGCGGCCATACGCACCAAACTGGTGCTATTAGTTGTCCTGTCCACCGTCTTGGGCGCGCTATGCGGAGCGGTCATGGTGCGAACCAGCGACCATGGGCTCGGTTTGAGCCTGGGAATGAGCGCGAGCATCGGCGGCGTGGCGTGGCTGGCGTTCGCATGGCTGGCGCGGCCGCTGGACCGGCTCGTGACCTTGGCCGAGCGACTGGAGGCCCCGGAAGACGTCGCTGGATCCACCCACGAGCGTGTTCTCGACGCGTCGGGCGTCATCCATCCTCCGACCCATCAACTTCCGGTTTCGCGGCAGGACGAACTGGGGCGCCTGGCCAGAAGCATGCATCGGGTTTACGTCGCGGCCGCCCGCCAACGCCAGGAGAACGGACAACTTCGACGAACGCTGAACCACCGCATCGCGGACGCGACACGGCAGGCGACCCTCCGACTGCGGCACATCGCCATGCGCGATGCGCTGACAGACCTGGGCAACCGCCGGTTCTTCGATGAACACTATCCCGAGCTCTTTGAGACCTGCCGTGACGCGGCCGACGACCTGGCGTGCGTGCTGCTGGACATGGACAACTTCAAGCATGTCAACGATACCCTTGGGCACGCGGCGGGTGACGAACTGCTTATTTTCCTGGCAGGCCTGATTCGCGCCTGCATTCGCACCGAAGACTATGCGGTGCGGCTGGGCGGTGATGAGTTCGTGATTCTGATGCCGGGGTGCCCGCCGCGGCGGGTGGCGGAATTCACCGAGCAGCTTCGGGCTCTGTTCCGCCAGCACGTGCGCATCGCCCTGCCGGCATCGCTCAAGGCCGATCTATCCATCGGCGTGGCCCTGCTCAGCCGCGATCGGGTCGCCGACGCCCAGGCCCTTCTCGCCCTTGCCGACAAGCACCTCTATACCGCGAAGCGCCGCGGCAAGGGCCAGACCGTGGGCGTCGATATCTCTTCGGCTGCGACATAAAGAGAGGCGGTCCCAGAGGCGCAGAGCCAGGGCATATCGCCGCAGAAAAGGGCCCGACAGCCTTGTCGTCGTCCCCATCGCGGCTAAGCTTCAGACAGGGGACGCCTTTTCGCTGACTGTGGAGCGTTGAAAGGCGCCTGCACAACGGTGAGGCCATGGTCAACCCAGGTCCAGGACGCAAGGCCGCCGCCATCAATCACGCGGCGCCGCGCACATGGGTCCGACCGGCCGCGGTGGCCGGCGCGTTCTACCCGGACAACGCCACCGAGTTACAGGAGCTGCTGCTGCGCTTCGGACAACAGGTCCGCCTTGAAACCGCGCTCCCGATTCCTTGCGCCATCATTGCCCCGCATGCCGGCTATGCCTATTCGGGCCCGATCGCGGCCCACGCCTACGAGGCGTTGCGGCCCGCCGTCGGGCAGATTGACCGCGTTGTTCTTCTCGGGCCGTCGCACAGAGTCGCCTTCAGCGGCCTGGCCCTCAGCAGCGCTGCGGCCTTCGACTGTCCGCTGGGGCGGGTTGCCATCGACCGAAACGCCATGTTCGAGCTGGCTGACCTGCCGAGCGTGCGCGTCATCGATCAGGCGCACGAGCACGAACACGGCCTGGAGGTGCATCTTCCGTTCCTGATCCACACCCTGCGTTTTGACGCCCACCCATTCACGCTAGCTCCCCTTGTTGTGGGTGACGCCTCGGCGCGTGACGTGGCGATGGTCCTGGAGCATTTTCTCGGCTATCCACGCACGTTGATCGTCGTCAGCAGCGATCTGTCCCACTATTTGGATTACGATTCAGCTCAGCGCCTGGACCGCAGAACCTCGGACGCCATCGAAGCCCTGGCTCCGGAGAAGATCGGCCCCGAACAGGCGTGCGGCCGCCTGGCGATTCAGGGATTGCTGCATCTGGCGGCGGAAGCTGGACTGACCGCGCGGACGCTGGACCTTCGCAACAGCGGGGACACCGCGGGACCACGCGACCGGGTTGTCGGCTACGGAGCGTACATCCTGCATGCCTGATTCATCGCCGCCACACCTGCCGCTCACCGTCGGCCAGGAGCAGGCCCTCCTTGACATAGCACGCCGGTCAATCGCTTGCGGGCTGACGACCGGACGGCCTGGAACCATCGAGCCGGCGACGCTCGACGAGGTTCTGCGTGAACCTCGGGCGACGTTCGTCACCCTGGAACGGGGTGGCGCGCTGCGGGGCTGCATCGGCACACTTGAAGCGACCCGTCCGCTGGCTGAGGATGTGGCGGCATCAGCCTACAGCGCGGCGTTCCGCGACCCACGCTTTCCGCCCCTGACCGCCGACGAAGTCCACGACCTGGATCTGCACATCTCCATTCTCTCACCGCCTGAACCGATCCCCTTCGCTGATGAAGCGGACCTTCTGGCGAACATGCGCGTGGGTGTGGATGGCCTGATCCTCGAAGACGGGCCGTACCGTGGCACCTTCCTGCCCTCGGTGTGGGAATCGCTGCCGCAGGTGGATCGCTTCTGGACCCACCTGAAAATGAAGGCCGGCCTGCCGCCGAACCACTGGTCGCCGACGCTGCGCGTCAGCCGGTACACTTGCCAGTCAGTCTACGGCCATTACCGGCCCGATTGATGGTCCGCGTTCCACGGCCAGTGTCCCGACTCGCCGCGGCTCTTGTGTGCTTCGGTGACCGCAACCGCCCGGAGGGCGGCGTCACCTTGTGGTGGTCAAGTTGCCCTGCTCGGCCAACAATCCGCATGACCGGTGCAACCGGTCCAGTCGTTACAGCCGTCACCGCCGCCCGACTCGTGCCAGACCGTCCTGGACCCTCAAGAGCCAGGAGCGGGCGGCCGACATATTCAACAGGCGCCCGGTCAGCGTGGGGGGATCACTGCGCGACCAGCGTCAAGGGAGGCTGTGCCTTGCTTCGTGTCGATCTGGCCCGAGCGCGTGTGGGTATGGAACTGGCTGTACCGGTGTTGCACCCCCATACGCCGCGGCAGATCCTCCTGCGCCCGGGTTACCGAATCGAGGCGCATACCCTCCGTCGTCTGCGCGAACTGAACGTGCGGCATATCTATGTGCGCTATCCGCGTCTGGGGTTTCTCGCGCGGCGGATGAGCCCGGTTGTGGCTCGCGAACAGGCCCGTCTGGTCGCCACGCTCGGCGATGCTTTCGAATCACTCCAGGGTCAGGCGGCGGCGCGGCTGAACTATGACATTTATTGCCAGACCATCAGCGGGCTGATTCAGAGCCTCACCGCCGAGCCGGACGCGGCTCTGTTCATGGGAGACCTGCTTCAGGGCGGTGACGAACTGCTGCGGCACAGCGCGGCCGTGACGTATCTGGCCGTGCTGATGGGTATGCGCATGGAAGGCTATGTGGTGCGACAGCGCCGTCACTTGACCGCCGAGCGGGCCGCGGAGGTGACGAACCTCGGCGTGGGGGCCATGCTGCATGATGTCGGCGTCACGCGTCTGGACCCGCGGGTCCAGCATCGCTATCGCAGCAGCGGTGACGAAACGGACCCGGCGTGGCAACAGCACCCACGTCTGGGATTTGAGATGGTAAGGGGCCAGCTCGATCCCAGCGCCGCCGCGGTGGTGCTTCACCATCACCAGCGGGCGGACGGCTCCGGCTATGCGGGGACCGACATGCCGGTGCTGGACGGTGACCGCATTCACGTTTTCGCCCGCATCGCAGCCGTGGCCGACCAGTTCGACCGCATGCGCCGTCCGCCGCACCTGGTTGAGCAACCGACCGTGTGGGCGCTGAACGCCCTGGTACATCGCAGCCTGGCTTACCGCTTCGACCTGGCGGCCATCCGAGCCCTGCTGGCCGTCGTGCCAGCCTATCCGCCGGGCTCGCTGGTGCGGCTCAACGACCAGCGATGGGCTGTGGTGCTGGACCATAGCCCGCAGGCCCCGTGTCGGCCGCTGCTGCTGCCGATCGACGATCCGGATGCATTGGCTGATGAAGCCGTTACACGCCAGCAGAGGGCTGCACAGGACATGGCGGCGCTCGATGCGGCGGCGGACGGCAACGCGATGGCCGAGTGCCTGCGATCGCAAGCGATCGATCTGGCTGCGGTCGAAGACGAGCTGCATATCGCCGAATGCTGCGGACAGAACGTCACTGATATGAACTTCGCGGTGCCCGACTGGCTGGCTGGGGACATGGCTTGGGCGGCGTGAGCAAGCGAGACGACGCGCGGCGGAGGCGTCACGGCGTCGATGACCCCACCTCCACAGTCAAGACCAGAACGGTTTCGGTTTCCACCCGGCCGCGGCGGACGCTTAACAGGGACCTCCCGAACGAGTCGGCGCGTGTCTGGTCACTCATCAGCACATACGGCCTGCCCGGCTCCACACGAAGCCGGACGTCCATGCCGGCGATCGTGACGCCTCGCCCATCCTCGGTCACCACGTAGGGGGCCAGCGTAAGGTCGACGTGCTCAGGACGTATCTCGTGCAACTGGACGTGGAAGCCCGATCCGAGGCGGCGCAGCTCCACGACCTGCAGGGTGCCCAGCGTCTGCGGCTGCGGAAGGCGGATCGTCGTCACCCGCACGGTCGACCGGACCGTTTCGATGCTTCCTACGCTTCCGCCCGAGAGCAGGAGGAACTGCTGTCGATGCTCGCGACGATGACTCGAGTACATGGAGGCGCGCAGGACGGCGGAAAAATCCGCGTCCGGGTCGCACGGTCGCCAGAGCAGGCCGTGTTCGCGCCATGCAGCCGGTACGGCGAAGCTGTCCGCCGACCTTCCGCCCGGTCCGCCAGCCGCAACCGCCTGATCGGACCCGACCGCCAAGTTGCCCGCACGCAGAATCAGGCTCCATGCCTCGTGATCGCGACTGTCGATCTCGAAGCGGTCGATGACAATGCGAGCCATGCCCGGCGGCAACGGTGCGCTGCGGGCGTCGCCAATCTCCGCCCGCAGATCCACCGGCTGATCCAGCCGGACAAGTGTGGTCATATCGTCACCCGGGGCCGCGCGGGTTGTTGTTCCAGCGTGCGCACAGCCGACCATGAAAAGCAACACAGCGCCGGTCGCGAAGCCGACCAGACCAGACTTGACGACCCACAAGCGCGGCGCGACTGGAGCAGACTGGTCTGAACCCATCCTCGGGATGATACCGCGACCACGCTGCAGGGCAGCCCGGAGTTCTCAATGGGTCTTCACAGGCCCGCCGCATCCGACGCCGCCTCGGCCGCCTGCAACGCCATCAGCACTGAAAACACGTAGGCATTGACGGCCTGTGTTTTTTCAGGGCTGAGGTGGGCCTCAGCCGCCATCGCGGGCAGGATCTTACGCCACTGCGTCTGGGTATAGCGATTGATCGGTTCGACGCTGTGACAGCGGGCGCAGTCGGTGATGTACACGTGGCGCCCGAGGGTAAGTTGGCCGAGATCTGCATCCAGGGTGCGGCCAAACTCGGCAAGGGACGTATCCACGGGCGGGGCCATGCTCTCCAGCGTCGCACATCCAGCCAGCACTGCGAGCACCAGCCCCGGCAGGATCGCGACCTTGGGCCAGGGACGACGCGCCAATCGCGGGCAGGACGATTCCGATGTGAACAACGCGGCCATGAAGAAGACTCCAACACCCAGAAGCGCCAACCCGCTGTCAGAAGTCGAAACCGAAGATCAGGCGGGTCTGGAAATCGGCCTCCGACCCGACATCGGTGACCTGAAACAACTGGGTCACGGTGATCCACCAACTGCCACTGCGATAAGAGACGTTGGGCCCCAGGTACAGCACATCGTCGTCAGCCTCATCCCAACCCGGCAGCGGAATCTCATGCAGCAGTTCAACGCCGGCGGTGAGCGAAGGGCTGAACTGGTAGCTGGCGCCGAGCGACTGTGCGATTTCACCGCTCTCCTCGAAACCGGTGGTTTGTTCTTCCCACTCTGCCTCGATGATGCCGTTCCAGGCGAACACCCATGATCCAACGTTCTTCTGCAGCAGCAGCTTGGCTTCGATCTCGTGCAGTTCCGGGCCGCCCTTGTATTCGCCATACAACGCCAGTCCGAACGCATCCGCGGTCGGGTCCATAAGGCTGTAGATCAGCTCGATGGCGGAGTTGCGATACTCGACGCCATCGTTGCCGACACTGCGGCCATTCTCGTACCGCCAATCGGCGGCATACAGACCAAGCTGAAGCTTGTCCGTCAGGCCGAACTCGAACTCGTGGCGAAACTCGACACGGTCAAAGCTCGAATCGTCCGGTTTGTCGGTCTTCCAGGTGACCCACTGCTCATATTCCATGGCCCCCTTGGGCTGGGTCGTGGTCTCGTAGACGTAGGTGAACCGGCGCTCGCTGGCATGAGCGGCCGCACACCACGATGTGACGACCAGCACGAGGGCGAAGCGACGAATCGCGGCGGAAAAGGCAGTCATGTTGCAGCTCCTTCATGCGAAGCGATGCCATGGGGTATGTGAGTTCAGCCTGCTCGATCCATGACAAGAGAATATATTTTGAGACTGAGATTCAGTCTCATCGATAGTGTGTTAGGATATCGGCTTGGATTGCCTTGTCAAGTCGGATTTCCAGGCATGGGGCGTCATAACGACACGACTCACTCTGAAGATAATTGCGGTCATCGCAGCAGGCGTATGGCGTTTGACGTGAATCAAGATCGGCATGAAAATGACGTGTTCGTCGGCCGCGTGCCCGAGCGGACCAAGGGGACGGATTGCAAATCCGTTTGGCTTTGCCAGTCGTGGGTTCGAATCCCACCGCGGCCTGTTTCCGATTCAGCCCATGCATCCTGCCCGAGGGCGGCTTGCGTCGCATGTGGTGGGCTGATCCGCCGCGCCGCGACGCCTTGCCGCCAGATACGACATGCTGCCTCGTCGTCCGCCCCGGCCGCAATCGCTCGGCTTCGTCTACGCGCCCCCCTACCGCATCCAGGGCGTGTCGGTCGCCGGGGAAGAAACCGCCGTCCAGATTCCCGAGGCCGACGTCTGCTTCGATGTCGGCCGCTGCCCCCGCGAGGTGCTGACCAGCAATTTCGTCGCCCTGTCACACGGGCACATGGACCATGCCGCCGGCCTGGCATACTACTTTTCGCAGAGGCATTTCCAGGGCATGGGCGTGGGCACGGTGGTCTGCCACCAGAAGATCGCGTCGGCCATTCACAACATCATGCAGGCCTGGAGCGGCCTCGAGAATCAGAAGACGCCTTACGAGGTGATTGGGCTGGCCGACGGCGGCGAGGTCGAGGTCAAGCCCGATGTGACACTGCGCGCGTTCGAGACCGTCCACACGGTTCCATCGCTGGGTTTCGCCCTCGTCGAGAAACGCAGCAAGCTGCGGCCGGAGCTGGTCGGTCTGCCGCAGGAGAAGCTTATCGCCCTCAAACGGGCTGGCGAGCAGATCTCGCGAATCATCGAGGTGCCGCATCTGGCGTACCTGGGCGACACCACGTGGGGGGACTTCATGGAGCGTGATGAGGTTCGCCGGGCGACGATCCTGGTGACCGAATGCACATTCCTTGAACCTGACCATCGAGGGCGGGCGAAGGTCGGCAGGCACCTTCACATTCAGGACATCGTTCGTCTGCTCGGTGCGTGCGAAGCGACCACGGTTGTTCTGACGCATCTGTCGCGACGCACGCATATGGGCGAAGCCCGCAAGCTGATCGACGCCGCGATCGCGGCGGAGGACCGAGACCGCGTGGTGCTGCTGATGGATCATGCGGCCAACCGAGCCCGTTTCGAACGGCAGGCAGAGGCATTGGGCGAGGAGCTGCCGACGGGCAATGGCCGGCGACGTTGAACGCACGCTGGCGCCTTGTCGGACGTCTGCCTTCACACGATGTTCGTGCGACCATACCCCGATGCAGGATCTACGCTCCCACGGCCAGACGACGATCACGCCCGGAAACCTGGCGGTTCATGCCGAACCACCCGATGACCCCGCCGTCCGCGAAGCGGCGCACGCTGTAGCCATGCGCTTCGGGCTGGAGCTTGGCGCCGATCGAGGAATGGGACTGCGTCTTGTGCGCACGGCTGAGGCTCTCGAACTGCGGGATGACGAACCCGGATGTCTGCCGCTGCACCCGCAGTTAACGAACCTCGACGCGGCATCGCCCGCCGGCAGATCGCGCCGCCAGCCGTTGGCCCGTGCGGTGGGCCTGCGACGCGGCCAGCCGTTGCCACGGGTGCTCGACGCCACCGCCGGTCTGGGAGAAGACGCCTGGCTGTTGGCGTCATGGGGATGTGCGGTCACGTGCTGCGAACGCAATGCCGTCGTCGCGGCTCTTCTCGATGACGCCCTGCGTCGGGCCGGCCGTCAACACCCCGAGACCGCCCAGCGAATCACATTGTGGGTGGGCGATGTCCGAGCCCTGGCGGCGAGCGTGCTGGAAGCGGTCGATGTGGTTTATCTGGACCCGATGTTTCCTCCCGGCCGCAAGACACTCGAGCGCAGGCCGCTGCGGCTGCTGCGCGGCCTCGTTGGGGATGACGCCGACGCGGCCGCCCTGCTGACGTGGGCTCGCGGCCTGAGCATCCGGCGTGTGGTGGTCAAGCGGCCGCGGCGGGCGACGGTTCTGGCTGAGGCTGAGCCAGCGGTTGTTTTTCACGGCAAAGCGGTGCGGTGGGATGTGTACATGCGACCGTCGTGAGGCCGACAGCAAGCCGTCGCCGGTGGCGGCGACGGCTTGCTGTTTTGCCACTGAGGGACTTGCCTGGCTGGGGTCAGACCGCCGAAGGTTTCGCCCTGGCTGCGGCCGATCTCTGCCATTCGCCCATGAACAGCAGCAGCGGTGCAGCGATCGCGATCGAGCTGTATGTTCCCACGACCACGCCAACAAACATGGCGAACGCGAACTCGTGCACGCCGGCCCCGCCGAGCACATAAAGCACGAACACCGCCAGCAACGTGGTGCCGGAGGTCAGAACCGTGCGGCTGATGGTTTGATTGATGGAATCGTTGATGACCTGCGGCGACGCGAAAGCCAGCTTGCCGCGGTTCTCGCGGATGCGATCGAAGACCACGATCGTATCGTTAAGCGAATAGCCGACGATCGTCAACAGGGCGGCGATAAGAGCCAGATCGATGCGGAAAACCTGTATTTCGAGAATCGTGCCCAACGCCGAGTCGGCGAGGTAGGCGGACGCGCCGATGAGTCCAAGAGCGATAAGTACATCGTGGACCAAGGCGGCGATGGCCGCCAGGCCATAACGGAGCGACCCGAATCGCACCCAGATGTAGGCGACCACGAAGATCATGGCCAGGGCCAGAGCCTGAATGGCCTTGGCTTGCATGGTTCCGGCCACCTGCGGATCGAACGTGGCGACACTGGCCAGCGACGTGTCACGCACCATGGCGTCGCGGATGAGCCGCCATTCCGTGTCCGCCAGGCCACCGCCTTCCGTGAACCTGTCGGGCTCCTGGGTGTAGTTCGTGTCGTCGTCACGGCTGAGGACGGCCACTGTCTTGTAGTGATCGGTACTGCCTTCGGCCAGGTCAAGGCCGATGACTTCAAACGGTCGGTAGCCAAGCTGCTCCCAGGCCGCGCTCTGACGCATCCGGTCGATCCGCTGATGGATGTCCTTGACCGTCGCCGTCGGTTCGAGATTGTCCAGCACGGTGGCCACCCCACCGAGGTACTGATCCGCGTTGGCGGCCACCTCGGGTCGGTTGATGACCATACCCAGCGAACGACTGTCCACGATATAGATTGGAGCCTGCCCGACGGGCGGCGGCGCCTGGTCCGGATCGCCCATGCCGGCAAAATGGACGGAACGCTCGACGTCAAGCACATCGGCGAAGGCCGTCTTGATCGCATCGGAGACCGCGTCGCTGTCATCCGTCAACGTCGAGACGGAAAACGCCTTAAATGCGCCATTCTGGGCCGTACCCACGCTGACCACGGAATTGATGGTGTCGGGCATGGCGGTGGACACACGATCGCGGGCCTCGGCCAGCGATATGGCGTGGTCCCCGGACAGCTCGAAGGTGACCTTGGTGCCGCTGCGGAATTCGATGTCCAACATGTCCATGCCACGAGCCCAGACGGCTGCGCCGCCGGCGATGATCGCCACCACGCTCATGGCGATGACCACGTAGCGCAGCCGGACCCAGTCGATGGTCGGGCTCAGCAGACGGTCGATCGGCTTGCAGAGGGTCGGGAGCATCGGCATGACCCGGACGCCGGTGAGGTGAATCCAGAGATTCACGATCACATGCGCGCAGAACAGGGCCGTGAAGAGCGTGGCCAGAATGCCGATCATCAACGTCAGGGCGAAGCCCTTGATCTCGGCCGTGGCGGTGTAGTAGAGCACCACACAGGTGATCATCGTGGTGACATTGGCGTCGATGATGGTCGAGAACGCCTTTTCGAAGCCCAGCCTTACCGCGGTGCGCAGATCGGCTCCACGGGCGGTTTCTTCGCGAATGCGTTCGAAAATCAGCACGTTGGCGTCCACGGCCATGCCAATGGTCAGCACGATGCCGGCGATGCCCGGCAGGGTGAAGGTGCCTTGAAACAGAGCCATGGCGCCGAGGATCAGCACGACGTTGGCGGCCAGCGCGAAGTCCGCCACAGCACCCCACAGCAGGTAGTAAACGGCCATGAAACCGGCGACCGCGATCAGTGACCAGACGCAAGCCTGCAAACCTCGCCGCAGGTTGTCCTGGCCGAGCTGCGGGCCGGTGGTCTTGATGCTGATGGGTTCATGGCTCAACGCGCCTTCGGTGGCGCCGGCCTTCAGCGTGCGCACAAGGTAGTCCACTTCCCTGGGAGCGAAACCGCGGGGACTGGACACCTCGATGTTGGTTGAAAGATTTGAGCGGATGCTCGGCGCGCTCATGACCTTGCCGTCGAGGAGAATGGCCATGGGCCGTCCCTGGTTCTCCTCCCGGGTGAGGTTCTGCATGAGCTGGCCGCCGCGCGTGTTGAGCGTGAAAGCCACGGCCGGGAGCATATTGCGATCGACGCTGCGGGCAGCCGAGACCACCTGCCAATCGCTCTGGGCCCGGGTCAGGCTCATCGCGGGCGTGTTGCCCAGAAGCAGGTAGACCGAGTCGCCGAACGCCTGGCCGACCATGCCGCGCTGCGAAGCCATCCACTCGGTCCAGAGCTGCGGATTCTCCCAGTTGCGTTGCAGAACCTGGCTGTTGTCGACGAACTGCTCGAGGTCGTCGATGGCGAACCAGCGGAAGGGCAGGTGCTGGCCGTACCGCGGACCGCGCTGCTCGAGATTCTCACGGTACTGCTCAAGGTCCGCGATCTGGTCGGGCGGCAAGCCGATGCGGAACTCGAGCACGCCTGAGCCACGCAGCATTGCGATCAGGTCGTTGGGATCGTCCAGCGGTCCCTTCACTGCGGCGTAGGCGGTCCAGGCGTCGGCGACGGCCCGGATCTGATCCGCCCGACCGGGATGGTCCGCCATCAACTGAGCGAGCGCTTCGTCAAATTTCTGTCGGGCGAGCGTCTTGCTGGCGTTGGGGTCGTACAGGTCGAGCACGGCACGCAGCCGATCGGGGTCGACGTTGGCGTCGAACACGGCCCGCTGCGCCTGGCGGTACTGTTCCTGAACGTCGTTGTACCGGGCGGCCATGCGAATGGCCGCGGCGAGCGCCTCATCAGAGCGGGCCTGCGCCTGCCGCCGGGCCGGATCATCCCCCGCCGCTTCGAGAGCCGCGGCGGCTTCCGCCTTGAGCTGCTCCGCACTCTGGTAATCCTGACCCAGGCCGATAAGCGTGTCGTTAAGGTCAGCCAGCGCCCCAAGGCGGCCATAGAGGTCTTCATTGTCGCCCGCGATCTGGCGGAACAGATCACGGCGCTGCTGCCCGGCCGCCCGCAACGCCGTCTGGAGCTCCGGCTCAGACAGGTTGGTCGCCAGTAAGTCGTCGCGCATCTCGAGGAACGCCTGCCGCCTCTCGCGGACGGACGAAGAGGCGACGGGCATCTGGATCTCGATGCGGTTGCCCGCTTGCGGCCGCCAGATGAGGTTTCGCACGCCATTGGGATCCACCCGGGCCGAGTAAATGGCGATCACCTCATCCACGAGGGCGGCGGCGTTCATCTGCGCGTCTTCGGGGATGTTGACCTGATAGACGAGCGTGGTGCCGCCGGCCAGGTCGATGCCCGCTTTGAGCCGGTCCTTGGGCCCGTAGGCGCCTGGGAAATAAAGCATGAGCCCCGCGAAGAGCAGCACAAGGACGATCAGCACGGGCTTCCAGAGGGGGGTCCTGTCCATATGACGTCTCAAATCGTCTCAAGGGCGGCGGCCGGACATCGTGGTCGCGACCGTCAGCGGATTCGTGAAAACCGGCCAGAAACCTCGTCCTGGCCGTCTCGTCATGAGCCACACGCGATCCGGTCGGGTAGTTGGGACGACGGCGGTCAACCCGCGCTGACGTCGTCACCGATCACCGACTGGACGGCGCTTCGGCTGAAGCGCATGCGCGTGTTCGTGTTCTCATCGACCTTGACGACCACTTCGCTGGGCCGAAGCTCGACAATGGTGCCGATAATCCCGCCAACCGTCTGCACCCGGTCGCCCTTCTTAAGCGCCTCCAACATGGCGTTGCGCCGCTTCTTTTCGCGCCGCTGAGGGACGATGAGCACAAACATGAAGAGCACAAGGATGAGCAGCATGAAGAAAAAGCTGTTCATCGAGCTCTGCGGCCGAGCCGTGGGGACAGACTCGATGGAAGAGCCGTTGGCGCCTTCGATCGATTGAACGTCCGCGGGCGTCTGAGCCTCAGAGGTGACGGCGGGCACCGCCATGGGAGCTTCGCCGCCGCCCGCGGCGGGTGCGGCCTGAGCCAGGAAGAGTGGGTAGTGGGTCTCGAACATAGCCGGTCCTCGCTGCGCAGTGGGGTTCCGAAGGGTTGCAGTTCCAGCCCGCCAGCCGAGGGCGGCCGGAGAAGCATTGTGAGTATCCGTCGCGGTGCGGTCGACCAGGTTAACCCAGGGCGACCGGCCACCGCTCGGCGATCAAAGACGGGGCATTGTCGGTAATCGCCCGGCGGATGTCCAGCAGCAGGCGTTGGAAGTGCCGGAGGTTATGCAGGCTCACCAGAATCGGACCCAGCATCTCATCGGCCTGGAACAGGTGGCGCAGGTAGCTGCGTGAATAACCGTCTCCCTCCCTGCAGGCGGGACAGTCGCAGGCTGGATCCAGGACTTGCGAGTCGCGGGCGAATCGGGCGTTGCGCAGCCGAACCTGCCCGGTGGGGGTGAAGGCGTTGGCGTTGCGGCCGTTGCGCGTGGGCAGCACACAGTCGAACATGTCGATGCCAGCCTGAACCGCCGCCCAGATATCCCGCTCGTAGCCCACACCCATCAGGTACCGCGGTTTGTCGGCCGGCAACCGCGGGGCGACATGGTCCACTACCCGGCGCAGATCCTCCGGCCCTTCGCCCACCGCCACCCCGCCGATCGCGTAGCCGGGCAGATCATGTTCGAGCGTCGCCGCCAGCGACCATTCCCGCTGGTCCAGATCGGTGCCTCCCTGGACAATGCCGAACAGGGCCTGATCATCCTTGCGGCCGTGAGCCTTAACGCAACGCCCCAGCCAGCGGGCCGATCGCTCACATGCCTGCCGGACACGGACGGTGTAGGCATCCGCGTCGATCGCGTGCCGGGCCGGCCCCCCGTGCAGACCCTTGCGCGAGGTGAGTTGCTCGGTGGCGGCGGCGGGCGGGCAGTCGTCAAAGGCCATGATGATGTCGGCCCCGAGCTCATTCTGGATTCGCATCGACCGCTCGGGCGTCAACTGGTGGGTGGCCCCGTCCAGATGGCTCTTGAAGACCACTCCGTCCTCGTCGATCTTCGCGGCATCCGAAAGGCTGAAGACCTGGAAACCGCCGGAATCGGTGAGGACGGGGCCATCCCAGCGCATCCACCGCTGCAGCCCGCCCATGCTGCCGACCAGTTCGCTGCCCGGTCGCAACATCAGGTGATAGGTGTTGGCCAGGATGATCTGGGCGCCGATGCCGGCGACCTGTTGCGGCTGCAGGCCTTTGACCGCCGCCTGCGTGCCCACCGGCATGAAGGCCGGCGTGTCAAAGCGGCCATGGAGCGTCGTCACCCGACCGACGCGCGCACGGCCAACGCGGGACTGACCGGCCGCCGGATGGCTGATCACCTCAAATCGAAGCGGGCCGCCGCCCGGTTTGGTGCTCATAGGCCCGCCATGATAGAGAACGGGTCCCGGACCGTCGTGCTTGCTTTAGAATTGCGGGTCATGGGCAAGAAAGATATCCCCCACTACCACACAGCCGGCGGCGTGGTGCTCGACGACCATGGGCGCGTCCTGGTGATCGAACGCGACGTGCAGCGCGACGGCAAACTGATCCATGAGGTACGCCTTCCCAAGGGCAAGCTTGAGGCTGGCGAAACCGATGAGCAGGCTGCGCTGCGCGAGGTGGGCGAGGAATCGGGCTACTGGGAACTGGCCATCACCGCTGACCTGGGCGAGCAGGAAGTCGAGTTCGACCGTAAGGGCCAACGTATCACCCGTCGAGAACGCTACTACCTCATGCGTCTGACCAGCGACCGTTGGGCCGGCCAGGACATGGACCCGACGAAAGAGGAATCGCTCTTCAAGCCTCGCTGGTTGCCCAGCCTCGACGACGCGGCGCAATTGCTCACCTACCCCAGCGAACAGGCGTTCGCCTTGCGCGCCAAACGCAGGCTGGAGACCGGCCCGCGTTGACTCCAGAGACGCTACGGCCGGAAATACAGCCATACCGCACCGACACACAGTACGACGCCAACCGACAGTGCGATCGTCAGGGCCGGCATGCTGCGTGCTGGGGCATGGGCGGCCTCAATCTCGATATCGCACACGCCGCCAAAGGTCAGTTCGGCGGTCTGCGTGCGCGAAGGCGCCGGGGTCGCCAAGCTCACCACCACCAACACCGCTGCGCAGATCATGAACAGGAACAGTGCGAAGTGCATGAAGTTCATGTCCGCATAGGCGTAGAGCAGGCCGCCCTCGGCGAGCGAAGGCTTGTTGAGTTCGAGCGCGAGCCGGCCCATACCGAGGCAGAACCCGGCGATCAGGGAGACGATGGCGCCGTGCTGATTCAGCCGCCGCCAGAGCAGCCCCAGCAGGAACACGGCCGTGATCGGCGGGGCGATGTACGCCTGCACCGACTGCAGGTACTGGTACAGGTGCCCGGAGATGTACTGCATGAAGGGAATCCACAGCAGGCCGGCCACGACCATCGCGATGGTGGCGACCTGCCCGACCAGCACCAGGCGTCGTTCGGAAGCCTGCGGGCGCAGCTTGCGGTAGATATCCCACGTCACCAGCGTCGAACATGAATTGAAGACCGATGACAGCGAGCTCATCAGTGCCGCCAGCAGACCCGCGATCACCAGGCCGCGCACGCCCGCGGGCAGCAGGTGGCGGATCATCGTCGGCAGCGATTCGTCGGGTCGGCCCAGTTCCATCGCGCCCTGCTTGACCAGGCAGTAGGCGATCACGCCGGGGATGACGAACAGGAACAGCGGCAGGACTTTGAGGTAGGCGGCGAAGACGGTTCCGCGGCGGGCCTGATCGACGTTGGCGGCGCTGAGCACGCGTTGCACGATGAACTGGTCGGTGCACCAGTACCAGACGCCGACGATGGGGGCGCCGAATAGAATCCCCGTCCACGGGAAACTCGGGTCGGTCATCGGTTTCCACATGCTCATCATGTCCGGCCCGGCCAGCACTCGCATTTCCTCCCAGCCGCCGATCCTGTTCAGGCCGATGAACGTCACCGCGAGCGCCCCGCCGATGAGCACGAACGCCTGGAGCATGTCGGTGTAGAGCACCGCCCGCAGCCCGCCGAACACGGTGTAGACGCCCGTGGCCACGACGACGATCAGCGCCCCGGTCCAGAAGTCGATGCCCAGCAGGCCGGTGAACACCACACCGCCGGCGTAGATGGTGACGCTGATCTTCGTCAGCACGTAGCCGACGATCGAGATGACCGCGAGGTACCAGCGGGCAGCCGAGCTGTAACGGCGCTCGAGAAATTCCGGCATCGTGTAGACGTTCGACCGTAGGTAGAACGGCACGAACAGCCAGCCCAGCAGCAGCAGCACCAGCGACGCCTGGATTTCGTATTGCCCCAGCGCGACCCCCGACGACGCGCCGGCGCCCGCGAGGCCGACCAAATGCTCCGAGCCGATGTTGGATGCGAACAGCGACGCCCCGATGATGAACCACCCGACATTGCGACCGGCCAGGAAGTAGCCGGCTGACGTTTCGCGCGTACCCTTGGCCGCCGCCGCCGCTCCAAACGCCACGCCGAAGACCAGCAGGAAATAGAACGCGATCACCACCCAGTCAAGAGTCGCCAGTAGTCCGGCCGCCTGGTCGCTGTCCATGAGTTGCTCCGCCGAAGTGAAATGCCGGGAACTGAAATGTGTCGACCATCGTAAGCAACCGGCCGAAACGAACAACCCCGGCCGGAACCGGGGTTGTCACAGGTTCTTCTGGTCCTGACCGGCACGATCACACCACGCCGGCGGTGCCGGTGGCGATCGGCTCGGTGACGTACTCGCGCGGATCGGTGACGTGGCCGGTCAGGGCGCTGGCGGCGGCGGTGAGCGGGCTGGCGAGATAGACGCCGGCGTCCTTGTGGCCCATGCGGCCGGGGAAGTTGCGGTTCGTCGTGCTGATACAGGTGATCGGCTCGTTGAGTCGGCCGAAGGTGTCCACCGGCCCGCCGAGGCACGCGGCGCAGCCGGAGGCACCGATCAGGCAGCCGGCGTCCTGAAGCACTTCGTAGACGCTCTTTTCGCCGGGGGCTTTGGTCTGGCCGGCGATGTTGAGCCGCAGCATATCCTTGTGCACCTCGGTCGACCCGGGCACGACGTACGTCGGGATCTTCACCTCGCGGCCCCGCAGGATGTTGGCCGCGAAAATCATGTCCGTGATCTTCCCGCCGGTGCAGGAGCCGATGTACGCCCGGTCGAGCTTCACATCCTTGCAGTTGCGGGCCGTGTCCTTGTTGTCCGGGCTATGCGGCTTGGCGACCAGCGGTTCGAGGGTGGTCAGGTTCCATTCGTGTTCGTAGCAGTACTCGGCGCCGGCGTCATCCGCGACGACTTCCCACTGCGGCCGCATCGACCGCGCCCGCACGTAGGCGAGGGTCTTGTCGTCCACGTCGCACACGCCGTTCTTGCCCCCGGCCTCGATGGCCATGTTGGTCAGCGTCATGCGGTCTTCGAGGGTCAGCGAGCTAATGCCGTCGCCGACGAAGTACATGGTCTTATACGTCGCGCCGCTGACGCTGATCTGGCCGATCACGGCAAGGATCAGATCCTTGGCCGTGAGGTATGGCGGGATTTCGCCATGGAAGACGAACTTCATGGTCGGCGGTACTTTGAGCCAGGTCTTGCCCGTGCCGAGCGTGAAAGCCGCGTCGGTGTTGCCCACGCCGCTGGCGAACTGGCCGAACGCGCCAGCCGTGCAGGTGTGGCTGTCGGTTCCGAGCAGGATTTCACCGGGCCGGACATGACCTTCTTCCGGGAGCGCCTTATGGCAGACACCTTTGTAGCTGGTCTTGGTCGGATCGCGATAGGGACTGGGCATGCCCGAGCCCTGCACGAAATCAGGATCGTAGTAATACTTCAGCCCCTGCTCTTTCACGAAGTCGCGCAGGATCTGAATATTGCGATGGCACTTTTCCTCCGCCGTAAAGATGTAGTGGTCGGGGATGATGACCACACGGTCGCGGTCCCAGACCTTTGCATCGGGACCGAACTCTTCCTTGAAGATGCCGATGGTGCCCGGGCCGCAGACGTCGTGGGTCATGAGCACGTCGACATCGACCCAGACGTTTTCACCAGGCGTGACATCCGCGCGGCCGGCGTGCCGGGCGAGAATCTTCTCGGTCATCGTCATCTTGCGGACCATGGGACGACTCCTACGCAATGATCGCGGGCTGTCGAAACCGTGTGTCGCCCCTGGATCCCATCGCGGCGACACGCCCGGGAGCTGGTTCACAGCACCGTCATCAAAACCCGTCTGCGACGGGGTGGGTCGTTGATTGTAGCAGTCCACCCGAGCCGCGGCCACGCCTCGGGCGACGTGTCGTACGGCGTACGATCGTCGTTGACCCCCTTGCCCCGTCTGTCTATATTCGCGGCATGAAACGCCTTCGTCTTCGTTGTTCGGCCAACCCCGTGCTTCGCGCGCTGCTGCTCGTATGTGTCGCCCTGACCGCGATCACCGCCTGTCGCAGCCCGCTGGAACGCAGCCGGGAACAGGCGCTGCGTGATCGGCTCGTCGCGACCCATCGGGCGTACCACGACGCCTTGCTCGACGCGCCGAGTATCCAACTCGAACGGGAGCCGAGCGACGTTGAGCAACGGCTGGCGGCATCTGGACGCGTGGCGCAACTGGACGCCATGTCGGGTCCGACGGCCTACGGTGAGCAACCGCTGCAACTGGGCACCGACCTGTTCGGCCAGACTGACTCGCCGACGCTGACGATCTCCCTGCGCAAGGCCATCGAATTCGCCGTTCGCAACAATCTGGATGTCCAGCAGGCCCAACTCCTGCCCGCTGTCAGCCAGACCATCGTCACACAAGCCGAAGCGATTTTCGATGCCGTCTATTTCGCAACCTTCGATTTTTCCAACCTTGACACCCCTGGAGCGCCGGGTGTCGGGCTGATCGCCGGTGGAGATCGGCGCACCCGCACACATTCGCTGTCCACGGGCATCCGCAAGCCGCTGACCACGGGCGGCGTCTTGACGCTTCAAACTCAGTTCGACATTACCGACAACAAACCACGAACATCCGCCTTTGACCCGGTGTATACCTCGAACGTTTTTCTCGGACTCGACCAGCCGCTGCTACGTGGATTCGGCGAGGACGTCGCCACAGCGCCGATCGAACTGGCGGTGAACACGCGGCGCAGTTCGATGCAGGATCTCAAGTCGCGACTGCTCGAGGTCGCCCTCCGGACGGAGGCGGCTTACTGGAACCTTGCGGCCGCACGGCAGGAGCTGCTCATCCAGTCGCGGCTGCTGGGGCGAACCATTGAGGACCGCGACCGCCTGGTGCAGCGTGAGGAGTTCGACGTCAGCCCGGTGCGCATCACGGAAGCGAACAGCTTCGTCGAGCTACGCCGTGCCGATGTGATCCGCGCCCGCAATCAAGTCCGGATCGCTTCGGACCGGCTGAAGGTTCTGATCCATTCACCCTATCTGCCCGTTTCGGAGGAGGCCCTGCTGCTCCCCAGCGACGAGCCGGCCGATCTGCCGATCGCCTTCAGCCTGCTCGACGCCGTCACCACCGCCCTGCAGCATCGTCCCGACGTGCAACAGGCCCTGATCGCCATTCAGGATGCGGGCATCCGTCAGCGTGTGGCGGACAATCAGCGCTTGCCGCAGCTCGACCTGTCCGTCGTGCTCCGGGTCAATGGCCTTGACCGCGACAACGTCGGTGACAGCTACGACGACCTGAGCGAACTGGATTACATCGACTACCTCGTGAGCGCCGAATTCGAGGTTCCAATCGGCAACCGCGAGCGGGAAGCGGCCTTGCAGCAGCGCCGCCTGGAGCGTCAGGGGGCGGTGATCGACTACCAGCGGACGGCCCAGGCGGCGGTTCTGGCCGTGAAGGAGGCGCTGCGAGACCTGCAGACGGCCTACGAGTTGATCGGCGCGACCCGAGCGGCCCGACGGGCGGCGGCTGACAGCCTGCGGGCGATCGAAGAGCAGGAAAAGGCTGGCGTCGCCCTCACGCCCGAGTTCCTGCTGGACCTCAAACTCTCCACTCAGCAGCGGTTGGCGGACGCCGAGATTCAGGAAATTCAGGCAATGACGTCGTACAACACCGCCATCGCCAATCTCTACCAGGCGATGGGCACGCTGTTAAGTCGCAACAATATTGCGTTCCAGGAGCAGCCGATCAACAACGCCGGTCTCTGAGCGCGACAGGTACCGATACGGGTTGATCCCGTCGACGGCCCATGACGAAGCCCATGCCCATGAGCAGGCATGCCCCCGTGGCAGGCTCCGGAATGCCTTGGGGCGCCGCTGATACGGCCGTTGCCAACTCATGGCTGATGCGCAACTCGTCCAACAGATAGGTGTCGCCGTTCTCAAGAAACGCAAGCCGGGTGATGAAGCGGTCCACCGTGCTCAGGCCGGTCGCATGAGTCTGCACGGCATCTGCCTGGCCCAGGTCGAGACTGGTTGGATCGATCCAGAGCTCAACCTGGTTGTACTGATTGCCCTGGGTCTTGGTGATTCGTGCGATGAGCAGGTGGGTAAGGACATCGCCCGCCGCACCATTGGTGAAAGTCGACTTCTGATGGTTCGTCGAGGTGCGGGCGAAGAAATCGTGGTCACTGACCGCGTTGTTCTCGCGGTGGCCGACACTGGCGCGCGGATGATCGAATCGATTGTCGAGGCCCATCTGCACGAAGTCGTCATCTCGGGTTCCGGCGGCCGTCGTGGTCTGAAAGAGCAGGGTCATGTAGACCGTATCACCGGTTGACTCAAATCCACGCTGCGCGACAGCCGGCGTTCCGCTGACGCCGCCGGTGATCTGAAGGGCGCGGCTGCCGCCATCGATGACAAAATCGGCGCCCTCGTATCGCAAGTTGGCATTAACGATCGTCAGGTTGGCCGCATAGCCGCCACCCACCTGCCAGTCACCAGTCCAGCCGTCTCCGCCGTTTCCGCCGGATAGCGAAGCGCCGACGTTATCGGACTCGAAGCTGTCGTAACCGAGAAGGCCGGCCATCACTTGTCCGGTCCACGACAGCGCCGCCAGGTACGCGGCAAGCCCAATTGTCAACCGTTGGCCGCAGCACGTCGAGGATGCCCTGCGTCGTATTCGATGCGATTCGTGCATAACCGCCCCCATTGATAAAGAAGCGGGGCCGATCGCTGTTGCGGCCCGGTGGCCACGGCACGCGAGAAGCCCGCCTGCCTGAAACAGCGGATATAACGGGATGGGCGTCAAGGGATTCTGCCACGACAGGCCGAGGAATGCGCGTTTTCAGATATCGGTCCCACCCAGAAACGGCCTAAGCCCAGCCAACCGAGCGATTATCAGTCGGGCTGCACGACCGCGGTGGGATATGGAGTTCTTCTGGTCCGCGGATAATTCGGCGGCCGTTTGGCCCAGTCCGTCAACCTCAAAGATCGGGTCGTAGCCAAAACCGTTCACGCCTCGACCCGAGCCGGCGTCCGGATCGGTGCCGTCTTCTTCGGCGAGAATATGACCATGCACGACGCCGCGAGCCATCGCCACCGGCGCCAGGCGATGCGGATCAGCAAGGGCCATGACGCAGACGAACCGCGCCGTGCGCCGCGACCATGGTACACGGGCAAGGCGATGAAGAAGCAGTTTGTTGTTGGCCGGGTCCACCACCTCGCGTGGCCCGCTGATGCCGGCGAACCGAGCGCTGCGGACTCCCGGTTCACCGCCCAGAGCGTCGACCTCGATCCCACTGTCGTCGGCCAGACATAGCATGTCGGTCGCGCACGCGTAGTGGCGTGCCTTGAGCACTGCATTGGCCTCGAAGGTCGACTGATCCTCGACCGGCTCAGGAATCGGCCGCCCCAGATCGGCCAGACTCATCAACTCGACCAGACCGGGAGCGGCGGCTTCGAATACCGCTCTGATTTCGTCGATCTTGTGCGGGTTTGTGGTCGCCAGCAGAATGCGCATGACGCCATCTTACGCGGCGGGATGGTTCCATGGCATACGCGCCAACAGCCAGGACATGGGGCAAAAACTCGTCGTGGCGGTGAACAGCATGCCGATGCCGGGCAGCATGGCCAGAAGCAGAAACCAGGGATTGACCCACACGCCCAGGGCCAGGCCAGCGAGCACGAAAGTGCCGGCAACAAAAAAGGTCTGGCGTCCTATGCGGGCGCTGGGAAAAATCGGACAGGGGTTGGCGGCTGGTGCTGGGTGCGCGGTGGACATGAAAGTCGCTCCGGTTTCGAGGTGAACGACCCTGTGGGACATGTGAGTGTATTCTACCGCCGCGAAGCTGGGAGTGGTAAGCTCCGCGTCGCATGCCACAGCCGGTCCCCGATGCACCCCTGATCGTCTACGAGGCGGATGGCTTCGCCGGCGGGGCGCCCATGTTCCACCAGTCCAGCTCGATCTGCGGAAAGATTATGTCGTGGATCTCGGCGTCCCGGACTTCGAATTGCTCCACTTCGTTGAGCTTACCCAGATAACTCGAGTCACCCGCTATCCGTTCGGCCATGTCCAGCAGCGTCTCGAAACGTGAGACGTGCTGCATGAAGCGCTTGATGGCGTAGTCGATCGATTGGCCTCGCGTGATGTTGAACTGCCAGTCGCTGGCCTGCAGGAGGAGCAATTCCCTCGCCGCCTTCTTGAGCATCTCTTCGATCTTGGTGTTGCTTCGCCAGGGCAGATCGATCGTCGCCTTTCCGAAATTCGCCTCGCAGCGGTATTCAATATCCCACATCCAATTCACCTGCGGGTTGGTCCACACGCGATGATCGCCTTCCTCGCCCCAGGATCCTTCCGGCATGGAGACGACCTTGTCGACGGGGTGATTGGTCAGGAACTGCTCGGTCGTGGATAGATCGACGTTGGGATCGGCGTTCAGATTGAGGATCACGTCGCGCAGGAAGCGAGGGCCCTCATACCACCAGTGGCCGAAGAGTTCGGCATCAAAACAGGCAGTGACCACGCCGTGCCGGCCGGTACGGTTGTGGTAGTCCCACAGCCGGCTGCGGACGAAGTCGCAGAAGTGCGACGCGTGCTGATGGATTCGCGCGGTCGTGTCTTCGGGGTAGTAAAGATGCTTGTCGCCCAGGTCGACCTTGTTGCCCGTCACCTTCCAGTAGCGCAGGCCGCGACGGGCCCCCCATTTCTTATGGAACTCCAGATAGTTTCCGTCGGCCGGGTAGCCAATGTCGCCCGACCATACCTGTTCACACACCTTCGGGTCGCGTGCGAACACGGACACGCGGGCCAGGCCGGTCCCGTCGCTGTTCACGCCCTGCGGCTCGTTCACTGTGCGCCATCCCTTGCCAAGGTACTTGCGTCCTTCGTCCCAGTTCACTTTCCACCACTGCCCGTCATTGAACACCTGTTCACTGTTGCTCTGCTCCACCAGATGATGCTCGACAAAAAAATGGTTGATCGTCTCATCGGCCACCAGGTGCTCGATGCCGATACGGCCGTCTTTCCCCGCCCACCCGATAGGCGGATTCCACCGACCGCCCGGACGATAGGCGCACTCCGGCAGCCACATGCCGGACGGTTTGAAGCCGAGAATCCGGTGACTGCTGGCCAGGCCGGCTCGCAACTGGGCCCGGATGGATGAGTCCTCGTACAGGAGAGGAAGATACGCGTGGGTGGCTGTCGAGGTCAGAATCTGGATCAAGCCGTCGCGAGCCCGCTGCGCGTACGCCTGGGGGATGTCACGCTTGATCGCGGCGAACTGCTCTCCCATGCGACTGAAGGTCTGGACCCAGTAATCGGCGAGATAGATCATGTGGCCGTTGCCGAATCCCTCGAAATCCTTACGGTCCCGCTTGGCGCGTTCGATGCGGTCCTCCAGGTAGTGCTCGAAACCACTTTTGAAATGCTCGTGGGCGAGTTGCTCAAGAAGCACTGGAGTCAACCCCATGACGAGCCGCGGCGGCGCATTGAGGAAGTTGCACTCATCGATCATGGCCAGGATCGGCAGGTACGTCTCGGCGGCGGCTTCGTAAAGCCAATCCTCGCCGTGCGGCCAGATTCCGTGCCGAAGCACGTAGGGAAGATGGCCGTGCAGGACCAGGCAGAAACTTCCGATGCTCATGGCGATGCCCCTGAGGTAACGGTTCCAGGCGACGCGGGTTCCCGCCCCGCCGCCATCCTAGCCGACGTCGGCCCCTTTCGCTGCCGCGTGCGAGTATCATCCCCGCCATGACGAACAACCTGCGACAGGTTCGTGATGATCTTACGGGGCGGCGTCTGCATTTCGTCGGCATAGGCGGCTGCGGCATGTCGGGGCTGGCCCGGATGGCGGCGGCGGCGGGTGCGGTATGCACCGGCAGCGACATCGCTGAATCGAGCACCGTCAAGGCGCTGCGCCGCGATGGATTTGCCGTCAGCCTCGATCAATCGGCGGCGAGCGTCCCCGCGCAGACCCAGCGTCTGGTGATCTCTGCGGCCATCCCGGGCGATCACCCTGAGGTGCGCGAAGCCCATCGACGCGGCATCGAGGTGGTGAAGTACGCCGACATGCTCGGCCGGCTCATGCTCGGTCGCACTGGTGTGGCGGTCGCCGGCACGCATGGCAAGAGCTCGACCACCTCCCTGTTGGCGCATGTCCTGATCGAAACGGGACTCGACCCTTCAGTCATCGTCGGCGCTCAATGTCCGCAGATCGGCGGCGGCCACCGGGTGGGGCAGTCCGATCTGCTGGTCGTCGAAGCCTGCGAATTCGCCCGCTCCTTCCATTTCCTGCGCCCCATGCACGCCATCACCCTTAATATCGAACACGATCATCTCGACGTGTATCCAACTTTCGATGGCGTGGTCGATGCTTTCCGCGTCTTTGCCAGGTTGCTGCCACGGGAAGGTTCGCTGCTGATTCATCACGAAGCGGCGTGTCGGCTCGAGGTCACGGCCGGGTTGAGCTGTGAGGTGCAGACAATTGGATTCGCCCCGCAGGCTGATTGGCAGGTTGTGGTGCTGCCGCACACCCAAGCACGCTGCGCTGGGCCGATGACAGTGGAACTGCGTCATGAGGGCCGTGTCACCGCCGCGTGGCGCTCGCCTCTACCCGGTGAACATATGGCCTACGCCGCCGCCGCCGCCGCGGTGACCGCCCATCGACTCGGCGCTCCCTGGCCGGGAATTGTTTGCGCTATTGAATGTTTCCAAGGCCTGAACCGCCGCATGCAGCGACTGGGCGAGATCCCCGTGGCCGGCGGCCTGATCTCGGTGGTTGACGACTACGGCCATCATCCCACGGAGGTCGACACCACGCTGCGTGCACTGCGTCAGCACTACATGCCCGCGCGGCTGGTCTGCGTCTTTCAGCCGCACCAGCACAGCCGCACACGGTTTCTACTCGATGCATTCGCCGCCAGCTTCCACCAAGCGGATATCGTCATCGTTCCCGACATCTACTTTGTACGCGACAGTGAACAAGAGCGTGCGGCCGTCAGCAGCCGTGATCTGGTCGAGCGTCTGCGCGGGCATAAGGTGCAGGCGACCCATGTGCCCGATCTGGACGATATCGCGCCGCAACTGCGCACCATGCTCCAGCCGGGCGACTTGCTGGTCACGATGGGGGCGGGCGATGTGTGGAAGGTCGCTCAGGCGCTTCTTGCCGCCCCTGTGCCCTGAGGCGAGAGGCTGTCAACGGCCTGCGTTGGATCGTACGCACCGGATCGGCGTGTCGTTAATTGCCCTGCGATCTGCCGCCGTGGTACACGGTGTACCAGCAATCGCAGCTTTGGCCGGCCGGCGTGTTCCAGGCCATGGTCGACGACCTTCGGCTGATTCTGCGGCTGATGCAGGGGCGCCGCTTCCGGGATTTGGCGCGGCACTGCCTAGCGCTCGCGTCCTGCGAATCCCAGCATCTGGTCCAGCCAATCATCGGTCTTGAGCACAGCCGCCCGTTGACGACGAGCGATCGTCTCGGCTCGATGCTGCGCGTACCACAGCGTCATGGAACCAAGCGGTGCCATCAGGCGTGTTGGCCGTGTCAGCGTCCACGCGAGCAGCCGCACCAGCAGACCGGGCAAGTAGCGTCGCACCAGTTCATCGTCAAGGCTGACAAATGCCTCGGCGGAGCCCGGATCACCTTGCCGGCCACTGCGCCCGAACAATTGGCGATCCACTCGACCAGACTCGTGTCGTTCGGTGGCAAGGACGTGAAGGCCACCCTGTTCGGCAACGCCGCGACCCAGAACAATATCCGTTCCACGCCCGGCCATATTGGTGGCGACGGTGATTCGTCCAGACTCACCCGCGCATGCGATGATCTGAGCCTCCTCGGCTTGGCGCACCGCATTGAGCACCTGATGATCGAGCCCCCGCTCTCGAAGCATGGCTGACAGGGCCTCGCTGGCCGCGATGGCGCGCGTTCCAACCAGCACGGGTCGGCCGGCCTTATGCAACGTCACGATACGATCGGTCACCGCCTTCCATTTAGCCGCCGCTGTCGGAAGCACCTGGTCGGGCTGACGCGCGCGGATACACGGCCTATGCGTGGGAATGCGCACCACGGGAAGGCGGTACACCCGCCAGGTCTCGTGACGCACTTCCCAGGCTGTACCCGTCATGCCGCACAGATTGGCGTACAACCTGAAAAACCGCTGGAAACTGATCCGGGCCAGTGTGGCCTTCGGTGGATTCACCTTGATGCGTTCCTTGGCCTCGATCGCCTGATGAAGCCCATCGCGCCACGTTCGGTCCGGCATCATCCGACCGGTGAACTCATCGACGATCACAACCTGGCCTTCCTGCACCACGTACTGCTTGTCACGCAGGAACAGCTCGCGGGCCGAAAGAGCCTGCGCCACCAGTTCTTCGCGACGTCGCACTCCGGCCCAGATGCCGCCGAGCTCCGCTGCCCACTCCGCGACCCTTCGCCGACCGGCTCGGGTCAATTCCACATCACGAAATCGATGCAGCACCTGATAGTCCCGGTCGGGCTCCAACACCGCCGCGATTTCTGCCGCCTGCTCGAAGGTCGCCGCCTGAACCGGGTTGGGTGCATCGCCTGAGATGATCAGAGGCGTCACGGCTTCGTCAATCAGCAGCGAGTCAGCCTCATCGATGATGCCATACGACAGCCCGCGCATCACCACGTGATCCACGCGGCTCACGCCTTCGTCGACGATCTGCGCTGTCAGTGCAGCGGGTAGACCCTGCAGACGGCCGAGGATCAGACGGTCACGCAGGAAATCTGCCGTCACTTCCTTGTTGGTCAAGTAGGTCACGTCCGCGTCGTAGGCGGCGCGTCGCTCGTGCGGCTGCGATTCCTGTTGAATGTAACTGACCCGCAAGCCGCAAAACTGGTATACGTCGCGCATCCATTCAGCGTCGCGCTTCACCAGATAGTCATTCGTGGTGATCACATGACAGCCGCGTCCAGTCCACCCGGCGAGCGTCGCGACCAAGGCCGCCACCAGTGTTTTGCCCTCGCCAGTCGCCAGCTCCGCCAGGCAGTTCTCACGCATCGCCAGGGCGGCCGCCAACTGCTCGCGGTGGGGTAGCAGTCCCAGGTGGCGCACACTGACTTCGCACAAGAGCGCCATTGCGCGATCCACATCCGCGGAGGTATCGCGCTTGAGCCGGAACAGATCGCGCAACTCACCGGTCAGGTCGCGCAAGCGGGATTCGGCGACGTGACTCAACTGCTGGTGGATATCAAGAATCCGCTCGGCGCGACGCAACACGCGGCCGGTGCGCGGAAGCATCGACTGAATCCGGGCTGTGGCATGATCGACTATCGCGTCCAGGCCGGTCGGAAGTTTGACCGGCTGCTTTGCGTTCGCCAGCATGCGCCAGGTTCCGCTGGGCGGCGGTGCCGCCGGCACGGGTTTCGGAAGCGATGAGGACGGAGCAATCATCCTAGACGACCCTGAATCATATCTGGAAGCGCTTCTGGAACAATTGGCGCAGCGTCCGGAGCCACTGGACGACCCAAGGCCGATGTTCGAACGTAAAGCGCAGAACCACCCGTTGGCCGGATTGCAGACCGGTCCAGGAATCGTCATCCGGGCGCAGCACCACCTCGAAGAATGGCTCGGCCGCTGTGGCGCCTCGCGGGTCATCCTGCGCCGTTGCAATCTCACCGCCCCCCAGGTAGCCCAGCGCGACCGATGGCAGAATCTCCTCGCCAGCCGGCAGGACACGTTCGATGCGGCCAATGAACGCGACATCCGGCCGGGCCCGCAGTCGCGCTTCGACCGGATCGCCCGATGCCAGCTCCGCCCCCACGCGCGGACCTGTAGTCTGATCGGCCACGACCCGTACGATCAGGTCATCGGTGCTCGCCACCAGCCCGACGCGCTCGCCTTCGGGAAGGTACGCACCCTCGTACCGGTCAATCTCGGGTGAAATCCATCGGCCAGTGATCGACGATTTGACTGTCAAGGCATCGATTCGGTCCTCCACGAACCGCAGACGCTTAGCCAGCGTCGCAAGCTGTTGGATCAGGATCCGCGCCCGGGACTCATCTTTACCAACAGCATGGCGATGCTCCATGCGCACGCGCTGGATCTCGGCGAGCAATTCTTCATGCTGCATTCTCAACTCGTCATTGTCGGCGGTCAGGAGCACAGTTTGGCCCGCTTCAACGTACGATCCGGACGGTAAGGCCCGTCGCATGAAACCGCCAACCTCCATGTGCACGATCTTCACATGTCGCGGCTCGACGACGCCTGTAGCGCGCACGCGATCGGGCATGGGAACCAGTCCGATCACGATGACCAGGATCATCACCACGGCGCCAGTCACGCCCATCGCTCGGGGACGCACCCGACCCAGCTCGGCGTCCGCCAGCAGATAACGGAAGAACTTGACCGTCGGCACAACAACCCAGCCGAGCGCCGCCCCGCAGGCCAGAAGAATGCCGATGAAGAACAATTGGCCCGCCACGAACAGGAAAATATGGATGCTGATCCACACGCGATAGAGCATGGACGCCACGGCATAGAAGGAGAACCAGGATCGCTCGCCGCGTGTGCGGGCGGATGACTTGGCGTGTTCAACGCCGAACAGGTATCGCTTAACGAGATAGTAGACGTATTCCCGACCGCGCTGCGCTAGGTTGGGCATCTCCAGGAGATCCGAAAGCACGTAATAGCCATCGTAGCGGAGCAACGGATTACCGTTAAAGAGCAAGGTCGAAACAGAAGCGATAAAGATAACGTTGTATGCCAGGGTATGCACCGTGCTGACAAGGGTCGACCCACTCGCGCTGGTCTGGGCCCAGATGATGGCGGCGATCGCCGCCACCGCCAGCTCGACAAACATGCCTCCGGCCCCGACGACTGCTTTCTGCCACTTGCTGCGAAAGGCTGACGCGCTCGATGCGTCGACGTATGGCACCGGCATCAACACCAGCAACATGATGCCCATGGTGTGCACCTCGCCGCCGGTGCCCGTGTCCTTGCCATACGCCTTACAGGCAAAGCCGTGGCCGAATTCGTGCAGTCCCTTGATTACCCAGAATGCGATCGAAAGCAGCAGCAGATTCGACGGCGCCAGCACACTGGATGCGTGGCCGATCAGTTCGTCCCATCGCCCGACCAAGGCATAGGCTCCAGCCGCCATGAGACCCAGCCAGAGTGTGAGCCCGATCCAACTGAACACCCAACGCACGGCGGGAAGCCACGCATTAAGAATGTGATCCGGGTCAAAGAGTGGAATTTTTACGAACAGCAAGTTCATGAAGAACGATCCCACCTCGCGCTGGCGACGTCGGCGGTAGCGCTCGAACATGCTCTGGGCATCAGGCGTCAGATCGACTTGCAGCAGATTGGCGGCATAGAGCTGGCCGAGCAACTGGATCGCCTCACCCTGGGTCGGCGCGCGATCACCAAGTTGCTCATTGCAGATCTCCCACACACGGCCCACGGTGCGATGACCATCGAGCATCGCGACGAAGTGGTGGCCCGCATCGTCCAGACGGAAAAACTGGTTGTTGGAGGCGTCGCGCACAACGTGATATGTGCGGCCGCGAAACGCTTGACGGTACGTCTGAACCGTCGGATGCAGCCGCGGCCGTAGATCCGCCACCCGATACCAGAGCTCACTGAATGTCGGCCGATGTGTGGGCATAAGGACCATCAGCTTGGGCGCGGTCGGCGGACGCATCCCCGTGATACGCCGGCACTGTCCATTGGCTGCAAGCCTGCGCCATTACCACCAGAGGCGCATGCGAATCCAGTGAATCAATTCACGCGTCCAAAGGTAGCCATAGGGCGCGCGGCCGATATCCACCTTGGCCACGCCTTTCATGCCTGGCCGCAGCCATGATGGTCGCCGCTCCAGGCGCACCTGCACCCTGAAAACGTTGCGCTGTTCGACAACCTCAGCCACAGGGTTGATCTTCTCGACAACAAAGTGCAATCGCTCGGCTGGATGTGACGCCGCCGCCAACTGACCACCCTGACCGATTTCGATGGCTTCGATTCGATCTTCAGGCACAAGCAGTTCGGCCCGCAAAACACCGCCGGCGGCCGTTTGCCCGACTTCGAAAAGCGCATCCCCTTTGGATACAGGAGCACCGACCTGGCGTTCCAGATCACCGTGAAGCACGATGCCGTCAATCGGCGACCGGATCTGCGCTTGTTCGATTCTGGCGCGCAGCAGGTCTATACGCGGCAACATCTGCTTCGCTCGCGCCAGCGCTAACGCACGCTCGGCCTGTTTGCCGTCGCGCATAGCGGTATCGGCTTCCACCGTGTACTCGTCGTATTGCCGCTGCGCCTGCAGTAGTTGCTGGCGCAGTTCCGCAGTGTCCAATTCGGCCATGATTGTACGAGCAGCCTCAACGGGATCCCCCGGCTGAACGTGCGCCGCCGCCAGTACTCCGTCGTAAGGCGCCGAAATCACCCGCTGCACAACGGGCTGGACGGCAAAGTCAGCCTTCACGCGGTCCGCGCCTTTGACCAGCGTCAGAAACAGCACGGCCGCCAATCCCAGCACCGCCACAGCTTTCGCCCAGGTGTGGCGTGGGCCGACCATGGCCGCCAATCCCCAGCGCGTATCCTGGACGAGGCGGTGGCCGAACCAATGGTCGTTGGCGTGCAACTCGTAGAGCCGCGCGGTGAGCAGATCGGTCGCCAGTCGCAACAGTTGCACATCCTCAAGCCCGAACGCATCATCCGCCGCTCGTTCCACACTCACAACGCCGACAACTTCGCCAGCATGCCGCATCGGCAGGGCGCACACCGCCGCCGGGCCGTGCCTCGCCGACAATTCGGCCGCCGCCCGACTGATGAAGGTTGCCTGCTCCGGAGCCGGATGGATCACTTCGACGTCCTGATCGAGGCACTCTTCCATCGCCGCCTCGATGTCCTGGACCAGCCGCATCTTCCGTGTGAACTTCTCGGTGTGCGAGAGCGCCTGCACCTTCACGTACCGTCCGGCAAGAAAGCCGATGCTCACGCGATGGGCTTTCCAGCGACTGGCGATCTCGTTGCATGCGGCCATCAAGGCCGCACGCTGGCGGTCCTGCTCGTTGACAGACGCGATCACTTCCACCGCCGTCTGTAACCGGCGCATATCCGTGTTGCGTTTCTGCAACGTAAGACGCAGCTCGTAAACACTCAATAGCCCAACGGTCAGCTCCAGACGCTCCTGAGCCAGGGCCAGCACAGGACTTTCGGCCGAATCGACCACGAAGGCGGCGATCCCGCGCATGCCGCCGGTCCCATGCAACGGCACACAAATGAGACTCTGCGACGCGGGCTGTCCGTAAAGGTCGTCGGCTTTGTGAACGGCGAGAATCTGCGTCTTGCGGCCGGCGACGACGCGCGGCGTCAACTCGGCCGCTTGGGCCAGCCACATCGGCGCGGTGCCGTCGCGTGCCTGCGGCGGGTATGTCGCCAGAACCTGCCCCGGCCCCTCAGCCCCTGAACCATCACCGCCCGCTCCGTCGGGCAGCGGCGTGCGCCGCAATACCGCGCCACCTCGTGCCGGAGCGATGTGGCATTGGAGCGTCAAAAGGGCGGTGACGAATCGCTCGGGCGGACCTTCGAAGCGGCCAAGCTGCTCCACCAGATCCAGCAGCGTCACCCGCTGAGCCGGCGCGTGACGTGGGTCCGGGCCCTGCGATGCCGTGCTGGCCTGGTTCATGCCCATGCGGATCGGCCCCGAGTCAAATCAGCACGCCACAGGACGGCGGCAAGAGGCGGTCACTGGCCGCCCTTGACCGTGCGTTCCGAAGCATTGAGCTTCAACTCGCCAAAGCGATCTTCGTGACGCCGCACGACCTGGCCGAGCAACAGGGCCAATCGCTTGGCGGTGTAGTAGTTCATCACGACCCGCTCGTTGAGCTTGAAGAGAATATCGCCGACGGGTTGATCTTCCCCGGCGACTGCCTGCTGCTGCGTGGGCACGACCATGTTCATGCCGAAATCAATCACCACCTCCTCCGCCGTGGTATTCGTCCGAAAGGCGTTGGCGTAGGTGGTGGTCATCTCGCGATCGTCGATCCGCAGCCGCACCTGCTGCGAGCCCGTCTGCTGTTGAGCCTGCATGTCGACCTGTGGATCATTTTTTCCGTCGGACTTTGCTGCCATATTGCGTCTCCTCGCGGCGTAGTGCTGAAGATCCGGGTTAACTGCATTGAAGCAGCGAACGGCCTGGCTCGGCCGCCTGACTGCAGGCAATCCAGGCGCGCCAGTTTACGTTACCAGCCTTGTCTCCGAAAGCTGGCGAAAGCCCCGGATTTCGCCGGGGCTGAGGGGCGCGCATTGTCCACGGCATCCCTGAGCCCGGCATCAACCGATCATGCCAGCCAGTTGAGTAGAACGTCGACGGTGTCGATCTGGCCGACGGGGAACTCAGTCGACGACAGCCCGAGCGTGCCCAGCTTGGATAGCTCGTTTACGGAAGAAGTCGATGATTCATAAGCCATGAGGCCCGGGCCCGAATTGCCTTCACCGATGGTCAGCACCGCGTCACCCTGAATGATCATGCCCGACCCTGTCCAGCCGGGAGCAAGCGCAATGGGAATGCCGTCCTTGCGGATGCCGAGATCCTCGGCCGTCGTGGTTCCATTGATCGAAACCACGCGGAGGGTATCCGCGCCGAAGCCGAAGTCTCTGAGGATGATGCGACTGCCCGTGACGTCGATCGACGCCGCCACCATGCCGGCACCCGCGACGTTGATCAGATCTACGACATCCTGAACTGTGACGGCACCGTCCAAGTCGACATTGAAACTGGTTCCCGCCGTGGTACTGATTCGAATATCGCCGAGCCCCGCCGCGTTGTCCACACCGGCCCCGCTGTTCATCGCCGCCAGCAGGCCATTGGCGGGATCGTCCGTCTGAAGCATGAAATCGCCGCTTGTCGGTTGATGCCGCAACCCAAGAATGTGGCCGATCTCGTGGGCAATGGTGTTCGCCAGCGCCCGCCCGACCTGGGCGATCTGCGTTGTCAGAGACGGACTGAACGGGAATCCGGCGAAGTGGGAGGCCAGCGCAAAGGCCTCGTCGGCCTTGTCGAGATTCGCGGTGTCCACGTGGTTGGCCCGGCCAAGCAGGCCGCCCGAATAGACGCCCGCAGGCGCGTCGCCGATGTAGACCGTTGAGAAATCAATCGCGGGGTCCAGACCCGAGAGAGCCGGATTCACCGTGGTGAAGTACAAACCCGTGCTCGCCGCCAGGTAGGCTGACAGGTCGGCGCCAAGCTCCATGACGGTCAGTTGACCCTTGGGCTGCGACGCGGGCGTGTCCTGGTAGATCGAAACAATATTGTCCACGATGCCGTCGATCGGCGTGTTGTTCACAGTGCCGCCGTTGATGATCACGCTGCGGAAGGACGCCAGCGCGGCGGAGATCGTCGAGGGGTCGAAAGCACTGATCGTGGTGTTCCCCTCCGGATGCTCGGCATACCGCGTCGTCGTCCCGCCGTCGAAATTGAGGTAGATCAACTGCTTTGCGGGGTTGGCGCCCAACAGGTTGTTGTTGTCGCCGATGCTGTTGCTTACGTACGCGATCTGGACCGCCGCAGGAAGTCCGGTGCTGCCGTCCAGGACGCCGTCGAGCATATCGTCGCTTGACGCCATGGTCAGGACCAACTCGTAGTCGGCCTGCAGGGGCATGGCTGTGATGCCGGCGCTCAAGGTGACGGCCACGAAATACTCGCCCGAGTCGGCAAGCTCGACCACCTGGAACTCCGAGTCGGCCGAGGACTCGAAACGCACCACCAGCTCGAATGTGTCATCCGTCAGGCTTGTCGTGCCCTGATCGTCCTGAAGGAAGAGCGCGTAATCGTAAGCCGTCGAGCCCAGCGCCTGGATACTCAGGAAGGCATAGGCTGTCGCGCTGAACCGATAAATGTCGATGTCGAACAGGTTGTTGAACTTGCTGCGGACCGACACGGAGCCGCCGTCCGCGACCAGGTTCACCGCGACGCCGGCCAGCGTGTCGAGGAACGTGTCCGGGCTGTCCGCGGCGATCACCAACGAAAGCGTCGCATCGCCTCCCTCGACACGGTTGCCGTCGCCATCGAAGATCGAGCCGAGCGGATCTTCTCCGACCGCCGCAGTGCCATCCTGATTGAAGTCCCGCAAGGACGACCGCATTCCGGAACGGTCGACAATCGCGGGATTGGCGAGGCTGCCACTTAGTGTGATGTTGAGGAATGGACCAATCACGTCCGAGGCGTCAAAGCCGCCGGTCCGCGTGATCTGAACCACGCCCTGGGTGCGGCCATGCTCATCGATCTGCGTCGTGTGTGAGAAGCTGATGTTGGTGTCAACAATGTTGCCGGCTGTGTCCGTCAACGTCAGGCTGCCCAGCACATCGCCAGGGCCGGTCAACAGCCCGTCATTGTTCAAGTCGATCGACAGCACCAACGAACTCGCATCGATCGGCTCACTGAAGATCAGATTGATGGTATCTCCGGACACAACGTCGAAGTCGACCAGTGTCACCGGCGTCACGGGGTCGCCGCCGAAGGCACGGGCGGCAAGATTGGGCGCGAAGGTGCCGGCCAGCTTTGTGATCGCATCCGCGGCAGCGACGGCCGAGCCCGTCGAGGGTTTGGGGAAGTTCGCGTATGCGATCTTGCTTGCCCGAATACCGCCAGCGGAGGCTGTATCCCACGTGTATGCCGTGGGATCTGCCGGAATGCCCGGACCCAGGGCAAGAGCAGGTAGGACGCCCGCGACCAGCGCGCTGTTCGTGAACGTATTGGTAAATGAAGCCGAGGTGATCGAGCCGCCATAGATCACGTCATCAGCCGTATTGTACAAGCCGTCTGCGCCAACCCAGGTGCCCGCCGCCAACAGGGCATTGGTCACCGGACCGCTGGCGGTGAGCGTCGTCAGATCCCAGCCCGCAATCACCGAGCCGCCCGTAACGGTCGCCAACGCCGCCCGTCCGATCGTCTTGCGCACGGCGATCTGTCCCGCGTGCGTTTGCGAGACGGTCAGGGAAGTGTTCGCGCCGCCGACGTTCACGACGCTGCCGCTGGCGGTGCCGCCCATGAACTGCAAGGTCGGCACAGCGCCGCCGACGTTGATGGTCGACGTCGCCCCAAGCAGGCCCTGGATAATGATCGAACCGGTCAGCGAGCCGACTGTCATGTCACCGGCGTAGGCTCCCACTGACTGGATGGTCGATGCGCCGTTGACGATGCGCACGTCGGCGTTCGAGCCGGAGCTGCCGCGGAGCATGATGCTGCCTGCTTCGCTGGCCTTCACCAGGCCGTCGAAGATCGCGCCGCGATGGTCGAAGCTGTTAAGCTTGCCGCCCGCTTCGACCACGCCGCCGTTGAGGAAATCGCCGCTCGACCCCATCCCCGGGATAACGATGAAGCTGTTGATGTCCGCACCCGCCGCGACAGACCCCTCATAGACGCCGTAATATTGCTGGAAAGTGGTGATGGAACTGGCCGAGCTGATGTAGCCGCGGAAGTCGCCATAGAGCGTCACCGTACCGATGGTGTTGTTGGTCGCGGTAATACGACCGTTGTACGTCTTGCCCGCGACCTTCGCCCCATTAATCGTGATGGTCGTGTAGGAGTCGGCCGTCAGGCCGCCGACGGCTGTGTCAAATTCGGCTTCAGTGGTCGCCAGGAACCTGGCGTAGGCATCCGTCGATGCTCGTACGGCCAGGAACTCATCCGTCACGGGATCGAAGCCGAAGGCGGCCAGGTCACTGCCCGGGGCTGTGCCTTTGTCGAGGCGCGGCGTTGCCTGCCCCGTGGCCGTGTCAATGGTGACCAGACGCTGGAAGGTCGTGTCGACGCCGACGAGTTCGCCCGCCGCATTGAAGTCAATCTGTGTGACCTGCAGCGTTTCACCCGTACTGGCGTCGGTGATGGTGCCGATCGCGCCGCCACCAACCAGCGCTCCCGTGGCGTCATATTCGAAAAGCTTGCTGTTCTCGGTGACGACGAAGATGTTGCCCGCCCCCACCGTATCCACAGCGACGGATACGACGTTGCTGCTCAGGGGCGTACCCAGCGCATCCTGGGCAAGGGCGAGCAGACGCGTGAACTCTCCGGTGCCCGCTCCACCTGTCGTGTCAATTGAACCGAGGACCGCCACCGTGGCGCCGCTGCTCTTGTAGAACACGCCGCCCACGACGTCGTCGGTGTCATAGGCATAGCTGGACATCGTCGCGCCGTAACCGGCCAACACAAAGGCATCGAGCGTGCTGTTGACGGAGCCGACGGTGCCGATGTATGTCGACGCAGCCGGATCGGCCTGGTCGACCTTGATCATCGCTCCGGAGACATTGTCGAAGGCGATCAGGTTGCCCAGATCGTCGAAGCCGAATCCCGCGACATTGGTGTCCGCGCCGCCAATCTTGATCACGCTGGGGTTTGCGCCGGCAATGCTGACCACCCCGGCAGTGGTGATGTTGACCACGATGTCTTGGACACCACTGCGGATCACCGCCCAGATCAGGCCGTTGGCGTCAACCGCCATGGCGGTGATCGCGTTGGTGACCGCACCGCCATCGTTTAACAGAACGGGCGGCAGGCCCGAGTTGGTCGGCGAGGAGACGTCGAGGAAGCCGTTGCCGTTGGCGTCCGTAACTTCGATCTTCGCCAGGGCCGCCCCATGGCCCGGAGCGAACGCGCCGCCATTGCCGTCGCGATCTTCGATGACCGCCAGCAGATTGTCATTGATATCAAAAGCAATGCCCAGAATATGATTCGTGAAGGAATTCGTGAACGGGTCGCGCAACTGACCAACGTCTTCGACGGCCCCGCTCGTCGGATTCAGCTTGACCAGGCGGTCGAACCCGCTGGAGGAATCGATGGCGTAGATTTGTCCGGATGAGTCAATAGCCATGCCGCGCAGGGCGATGGCATTGGCGGAGATGGTTCCCACACGCACGGTCGGCGAGGGATCGCGCACTTTCGCGATCGCCATCAGCAGGTCGGCGGCGGTGAAGTCCATGCTCAGCACGTCGATAGCCGATCCGTCAAAGAGATCGGTGACAGTGAACGGCCCCTGGACCACTGTCGCATTCGGTACGGCCGTCAGGTCCACGCGAGCGAGCTCACCGGTTGTGCCGTCAAACACCCAGGTCAGCCCACCGGAATCGATGGCGATCTCCGTGACGTTCGTCAGGCCGGCCGCCGCGCCGGTCAAGGTCTCCAAAATCCCGCTCGAGGCGCTTTCCGTGATCTTGAGCGTCGCGACCTTGCCGCCGACGAAGACCGCCCCACTGCCCTGACCGCGAAGAGTCATGGTCGTGACGTCGCCGCCGATCTTGCCGGACACGCCATCGCCCAGATCGCGGATCGTGAGCGTCGGCACCGAACCATCGAACCAGATGTCGGCGTCATCCGTGCCGTCGCCGACGACATCGCCGTCGAAGATAAACGACGAGACGGTCGCGTCGTCAAGCGCCAAGACACGTCCGAGGCCGACCGCTCCAGGGGTGCTGGTCGTAATGCGCACGGTGGTGGCCGCGGTTGTCCCTGTGAGGACGAGGGCGTCAATCACATCGTTGCTGTCACCGCCGCCCGCTTCGTCATAGAGGGTGACGGTGCCGGCCCCCGTGACGGTAATGGTCACTCGATGCCCGCCGACGGTCACGTAGCTCAGCGGTGTGCCGCTGGCGGCGACGCCGACGGCCGCGCCGGCAAGCGGATTATTGACGGTGATGTCCGCCAGGACGTAGCCGACGTTGGGCGTGTTGTTGGCCTTGCCCACGCCGGATGTCCGGTCGGTGATGCCGGCATCGGCGATGATGGCGCTGTTGGCATCCAGAACGCCGCTGGCCGATGCAACCTTGCTCGCGCCGCCGGACTGCGAATTGGCCACCGTGTTATCGCCAGCCGTCATGAAGTCGCCGTCACCCGGATCCACACCGGCCACAACCTGGCTGGCGGTCATCGTCCCGCCACTGAAGGTGCCCACGTCGCCGCGCAGCAGCGTTCCCCCGGACCGAGCCGTGTCGCGATCGGCCGCGACGGTGAGATCAAGCACGCCGCTGATGACGCTGTCCAGCGCCGCTCCCGCCAAGGTCAGGCCTGCGGTCAGGGTGCTGTTGGTCATCGACGTTGAAGTGAACCGTGTGACGTCGCCACCGGCCGTAATGATCGAGTCGGTGACGGCCTTGGTCGTCAACGTTCCGATCTTGCCGCGACGGGACTCGCCGCCGGCGAAGGTCGCACCGCCGCCGCGATCGACGCCGGCATGAATCAGGCTGCCGGTGATGCCGCCCACGGTGGTCGTCAACGTGGCCACGTCGAACCCAAAAGTCAGCACGGCATTGGCGATCGCGCCGAAAGTCAAAGTGGTCGCGGCACGGGCGACGAAAAGGTCGCCCGCGAACGTGCCGGTCACCGCCAGGTAGGTGAGGTTGCGCGCCAGCGAGATCGTTGTCCCCGCGATGACGTTGCCAAGGATGCGGCTGTACAGGTCGCTGGCGATGCTGATCAGCCCCGCGGCCGACCCAAGGTCGCCGTCGACGTATAGATAGAGTTGGCCGGCCTTGTACCCGATGGTCACATTGCCCGCGAGGTCGCCGTCCACATCGATGGTGCTCGCCGAACCAGCCGTGATGCTTGCACCAACCTCGACGTCGCCGCGCACCTGAAGGGTCGTCAGATCCCCCGTTACATTGATCGTCGCGCCAGCTTTGACGTCATTGTCGACGCGAAGGGTGCCGACCGACGCAGCTTCAACGCTGGCAAGCGGCCCCATGTCCGAGCCGAGAATCGACAGCGTCCCGACGCGGCCGAACGGCGACCGCACCGCGCCCAGCAGATCGCCGCCATTGATCTGCACCTGCGTAATGTCGCCCAGCGAGCTGGTGATCTCCACTCCCGCCAGCACGTCGCCGGCTGTCAGGATGAAGTTCGCCAGCGTTCCGCCGCTGATCAGGTCGCCGCCCATGTTTCCGTTGGTCAGCCGGAACGTGCCGCCGGTGCCCAGGGCGTTGAAGTCGCCCGTGACATTGCCGCCGGTAATCGTGATCGCGCCGAAGTTGCCGCTGGCGGTGACGTCGCCGGTGACCGCATCCGTCATACTGCCCACGCGAACAATGGGGTTGCGCGTTGCGGCGGCACTGGCGTAGAACCTGCCGCCGACCACGCCGTTGGTGTCGTAGGCAAACGTATCAAAGAACACGCCGCTGCGGCCGACGGCAAAGGCGTCGACCTTGCCGTCAATCGTGCCCGCCGGCGTCAGAACCGTGGATGCGGACGGCGCATTGATATTGATCTGCAGAAGCGTGGCCGTCGCCCCATTGGCTGATACAGCGACCAGATTCTCGATCAGTTGGCCATCGAAGCTGAACGAACCTGCAACGGATCCAGCCGTGGCGAGCACCCGCCCGATATTCACCGACCCGGGGATCGACGTCGTGATCGTAATCACGGTCGTGCTGTCGGTTCCATCGAGCCGCAGCGCATCAATGAGGTTATCCGTATCGGTGCCGACGCCGCCTTCATCGTAGAGCTCGACATTGCCTGCTCCGAGCACGGTGACGGTGACGGTCTGCCCGCCCGCGGCCGTGAACACCAGAGGCGAGCCGCTGCTGGCCGTGCCGACCAGTGTTTCGAGCGCCGTCGTCGAGCTGAAGCCCATGCCGACGATCTTGGTGTTGGCCGCACCGTTCTTGACGGCGCCGACCACCGTCTGGCTTACCGTAGCGCCGGCGCCCGCACCGGCCACGTTCAGACGCACTAGCGTGTCCACCAGGCCGTCACGGCGAATCGCCCACACGCGCCCGAGGAAATCCACCGCCAGGGCCGTGAAGTCTGCCGTCACCGCGCCGCCGTCGATGAGCACGCCGTTGAAGCCCGTGTGCGTCGGATTCGTCGCCAGGAGCACGCCGTCACCATCGCCATCAGTCGCTTCAATCTGCACCAGAGCGGCGCCGGCAGCGCCGGCACCGTTGCCGTTCACGTCACTGACGATCGCATACAGCTTGCCGGCGTTGTCGAACGCGAGCTGCCGGACATGGCCCGTGTACGTGTTGCCGGACAGATCCTTGACGGTGCCGATGAGGGTGGCCGCCCCGGTCGCCGGGTCGATTGCGACGATGCGATCGACATTCGTGGTCGAATCGATCGCCAGCGTACGACCTGTGGCGTCGACCGCCATGCCTCGGTAGTTCTTCGCTTTGGTGGTGACCGTCATCGACGACAGGTTGCCTTGGATCAAAATGTCGCCCGTGATGGTCCCTGTAACGGTGAGCGTGCCCAGATTGCCGAGCACGATGAGGCTCGTGGCCAGCACGGCCTCGGCGCCGCTGACGCCCACCTGCAACTGGTTGAGATTGCCGTGGATCGTCAGTGTGTCGCCCACCGATCCCAGGCTTCCGTTGGCGCGGATCAGGTTGACATTGCCGTCAATATCCAGCGAGCCGGCGACCAGCGAACCGCCCAGCAGAAGCTGGTTGAGGGCGTAGGTGGTCGCGCCGTTACCGTCGATCGTGATGTTGCCCGTCAGATTGCCGCCGACGCTGATGGTGGCAACGGTGCCATAAACGTCAATATCGCCATCGAGGTTGCCAGTGACGGTCATGGTCCCGACGTTGCCGTTGGGCCCCGTGGCGGTAATCCGGGAGTTGCCGTCGAGATTGCCCTTGATCGTGAGGGTGGCGAGGCGGCCGGAGAAAGTCAGCGTCAGGCTGGAGACATTCGAGCCCGGCTGGAAATAGCCCAGGCTGCCGGTGACGATCTCGACATTGTCGATCTCGCTGGTGGTGCGGAAACCAGCCGCAGAGTTGGCGTAGTGGAAATGGCTGTCGGTGATCTGCCAGGCGAACACCTGCCCCACATCGCGTGTGCCCTCGAAGGTCGAATTGTCGATGACGCCCGAGCGAAGATCGGGCAGCGCCCCCAGGGCTGTATCCAGATCGCTGAGAATGCCGATCGCATGCCCGAACGGCAGGGCGGCGCCGAAGGCGCTGCGCGCCACAGCCGCGTCAAAGTTGCTCGTGTCGAGGACCGCACCGGTCCCATTGACCGTGATGTTTCCGGTGGTCGCTCCGCCGCTGAACGAGGAGCCGCGGATACCGAAGCCCCCGACCGTGATGTTGCCCAGAGAACCGCCGCTGAGGAATCCGTAGGCGCTGTTGATGATGCCGAAGCCGCTGACCACCGACGTCGTCCCGATGGTGGGGGCCTGCACCAGCGTGCCGATCAGCCCGCCGTCGCCATGGACGGTAATGGACGAAATGGACCCGTTCTGAGCGTAGAAGCGGCTGTACATCTCCCGGCTCTGGGCCAGACCGCCCTGGGGCCCATCGCGGTCAAGGCCGGCCATCAGGTCCGCGTTGATGATCGAAGCGCCATTGAGCGTCACCGAGCCGATGCTGCCGCCCACCGCCACGTCGCCCATGATGTTGGCGTTGGCGGGCCCGATGATCTGGCCGATGCTCGCGTCCGCGTAGACGCCGGCGAACACCACTTCGCCGCTTCCGCTGGGCGCGATGCCCTCGCCGATCTGCACCGAGCCGATGCTGCCCTCCTCGATGTCGTCGCCCGGATCGTCAACCGCCCAGATCGGACCGGCGACGCCCTCGAAGACACCGTCATTGATGTCGAAGTTGCGGTCGGCGTCGGCGATGATCTGACCGATATTGCCCGCGACCAGGATGTTGCCCAGGCCCTTGGAGGCCTGGATCAAGCTGACAGTATTGGGGGTATCAAGGGCATCACTTCGCCGCACCACAAAGCCGTTGCGCTGGCTGATGAACGGGAAGATCTGCAGCAGGTCGTTGTCATCGCGCGCGTCGGCCAGGCGTTCGACGCCGGAGCTCAGGTATGAGCGCCCGGCCAGGGGCATACCCGTCCGCCCGTCCGCCAGGCCGATCGTCCCGAGGCTGATGATTCGATCGACCGACTCCACCAGGCCATTGATGAGCTGGCCCTGGGTGTTGTTGATGATCGTCGAGAAGGCTGTGTTTTCGTTGCCCGTGATCTCATAGACGCTGATCGGCTGCGGGCCGTTGATCGCCAGCGGAACATGCCAGTACGGGTCGTCATCCGGCGCGTCATCCCGCGCAATGAGGCTGAACTCCACGCGGCTGATGTCGAAAGCTCCATTGTCGACCGCCGCGATGTTCAGGCCGGCGATACCGATGACCTCCACGTTCACCACGACGACGCCGCCGCTGCGCACGCTCACCGTGGTCACTTCCATGGATCCCAGTCCGAGTTTGGGCGGCGCGGTCGGATTCAGGACCGGATGATAGAACGGATTGTCAATCTCCGCGGTGTTCAAGGACAAACGCGTACCGCCGTCGTCGGTGAGCATGACCGACTGGCCGAAGTTGTAGCTTGTCGTCGACTGGCTTCCGGACCCGGAGATGCCGAAGAACGGGTCGTTCCACACCTCGCCCTCGACGCGGATGAAGCGGATGTCGCCGCCGATGCCCGTGTCCAGGGCAGCCCCCTTGTAGTTACCGCCGACGTCGATCAGCTCGATGATGCCGTCCGCGCCATGGCGATCCACATCGACGAAGAAGACCGCGCCTTCCTCCAGGTCGCCTTCGATCCGGATCACGCCGATACCGCCGTTGGCCTGCACGATGGGGGCCGCGTCGCCGAGGATCTCGATCAACTGGAAATCGCCGCCGATCGGACGGATGAAAACGAAGTTCGAATCATCGAGCAGATTGTTGGGGGTGGGCGGCAGGGTCGTCGTGATCCGGCCCACGCTGCCGCGCGGCACGTCGATCCAGGAGTCGAGTTCGCCGGCCTCGATGGCACGCAGGTTGCCGTCAAGCACGCTGATCGACCCGAGCATCTCGTCAAAGGCGGACACATAACCCAGGTCGCCGCGGCTGACCGTGATGACCGTGGTCATGTCGCCGTCGCCCTGCTCGCCGGGCTCCGCCTTCAGGCCGCCCAGCGCCAGGTTGCCGATCTGCTGGATGCGCAGGTCATAATGCGCATCGACCCAGTCCGCACGGGTGTCGAAATCTTCCTCGCCCGGATCCTGGATGCCGTTGAAGTTCCAGTCGCCCGGATGCGCGACGGCGAAGATATAGACGCCCGGCTCCGTCGCGGTGAAGGCGAAGGGCTGGCCTTCGAAGCTGCCGGGATAGACGTTGGAATAATCACTCGCCAGCACATGCCCGTTGGGGTCGATCACGCCCACGTGCAGGGCTTCGCCCGTCGAACTGCTGGTGGTGATCAACTGCACCAGCACCTGCTGGCCCGCCATCAGGGCGACGGCGTAGTAGTCGATCGGATCGATGACGTCGTCGTCTTCCTGTGGCTCCTCCAGCAGGTCGACGAACAGGCGGCCGCTCACGCGCGTCGAATTCGCGCCGGTCACGCCGCTGCGTACCGCCGCAAGGAACTGCGCGTCATCGAAGCTGTCGTTATAGACGAACGGATCGTTGGCTGTATATCCCAGAAGTATCTGGTCGGCGATCCTGGTCGCCAGAACGTCGGGGCGCAGGCCGTTGACGAGCGTTTCGATTTCGAAATAGCGTTCGGTCAGGTAGCTGGTGTTGACGAAGCTGGGGCTGTTGCTCACCGTCAGCGATCCGGCAAGCTGGCCGGGGTTCAGGAAGTAGCCCAGCCGCCCGTCGATCTGCACACGCGCCCGGGAGACCGTATCGTTGAACGCGTAATACCCGATGGGAGCCCGGGCGATGAAGCTGTGCATATCGCCGCCGACATGGAAATCGCCCCACGGGTTGGCCTGCGCGAACAAGTTGCCCAGCGCCAGCCAGCCGACCTGGAACTGATCGATCGTGCCGGAGATGTCGATGCGGCCGGTCACCGTCCCGCCGATCAGCAGCCGTCCCAGATCCTGCTGCACCGCCGAATCGGACGCGAATCCCGTGAGCCGCATCAGAACCGCCGACTCGGCTCCCGATTCGTCATCCAGCGGCGAGATGCCGGTCGCATTGTCCACCGCGAAGAAGCGGTTATTCGCCCGGTCATAGGTGATCGCGCCCACCGTCGGCCGAAGCGAGCCGTCCTCTGTCGCGGTATTCGCGCCAACGAGGGCGTAGTCGGTCCCGAGAATCGTCGACGTGCTCAGGGCGATGTCGACAAGTCGACCGTTGTATCGGTCATGGGCCAACAGCCTGTAGGGCGGATTGCCGAACGACGCGCTGGTGGCGAAATCCATGGAGCCGATGTTGGCCAGGTTCTCGCCGGTCTCCGCGTCGCGGAGAATGCCGATCACCGCGACCGTCGCGCCGTTGGCCGGGTTAATCTGATAGAGCGTCGACACCCCGGTGCCGCTGTTGTAACCCACGATCCACAGGCGCTGGTCGGGCGAAAACGCCATCGCCTGCACCTCGGTCATGCCGGCTCCGAGCGCGCCGAGGGCGGTGAACGCGCCGGTGTTCGTGTCGATGGTGCCCAGCGTCAGCGTGCCCAGCACGTCGTAGATGGCGTACAGCGCTTCCACGCCGTCAAAATCGGGATCGCCGTAGTCCAGCCCCTGCACCCCGGTGAGCGGCGTGGCGCCGGCCATGATCGACACACCCACCGTCGAGGCCTTGCCCGTCAGCGGATTCACGAACGCCAACTGGTCGGCCGGCGTCGCCAGCGCGTTGCCGTTCTCGTCCCGGGCGTCCCGGTCGATGACGGCGAGGGTCGATCCGTCGCCGCTGATGGCCATCTCGCCGATGTTGTCGAGGTTGTTACCCAGCAGGCGATCGGTCAGGTTCGGCGCGGCCGACACGTATTCAAGCAGGCTGCGCGCCACCAGAACGCCCGGGTGCAGGCCGTCAAAGCCGACCGGAAACGCGCCGATCGCCCCATTGTCATCGTAATG
>JAANMW010000232.1_pt1 | contig 64258 bp, 57 predicted proteins | sample 7279671 | NCBI WGS metagenome assembly JAANMW01 (sample SAMN14094541, study PRJNA606508) | bioreactor metagenome | isolation source: A lab-scale SPAN reactor treating ammonium-rich wastewater day 247 | place: Ireland: Galway | collected 2017-09-19 | reverse complement strand
GCGACCGCGTCGCCTCGGCCAACTGCCGCGAACTCCAGAAGAGCGCCCGCTCGCGCCGCTCGATCTCGACAGACATGATCCAGCCGATGAGGTTGGCCATAAGAAGATACACAAACAGGGCACGAACATACTCATCGCCATATAGGCTTGCACTGGCCAGGATTGCAGACGATCCTGTGACGCACGCCAAAGCGACGATCACTACCGGCAGTCGTGTGAACCCATAGGCAAGCCAGCAAACGAGACTCATAGCGACAGTCCACCTGCCGGACCTCGGTTCTTCAAGGTCGGCCGGCAACAGACCCATGACCCCAATTGCCAAGCAGGCAGCGAAGGCAGCTCCTCCGACAACGAGATCGTATTTTCTTAAGACCGCTTCTGGTCGTAACGCGACCAATAGCGCCATACAACCCATCCCGACAAAGAGCGCCAATCTAAGAGCCTGACGTGGGTTCGTCGGTATCTCGTCGTCCTTGATCGACAAGACCAGGATGAAGAACACAAGTGCAAGGACGGATCCAAGCGAGAGCGCTAGACGAACAAATCGCAGTCCCGATGATCGGTACTGTGCAAGGAACTCGCGCTCGACGTCGGCGGGTTCAAATCGTGTTGGCGCTCCGAACTGCATCATCCCTCGCCAATTGCGTCGCCGGCCCTGCGGCGACCTGTTACATGCCAGCGCAATTCGACAGACCGAGTTCCACGTCCTGGGAATCTGGACAGGGACTTGACTCATACTGCAGGCACGCTTAAGCCCCTATATCGACAGGGTTCGCTCTCCAATTCACCCGAGCAGACAAGGCGAGCAGCGTTGGTTGCGACCGACATCCGACTTTACTCGCCCGGCATCAACCGGGAGAATCAGACCGGAGAGAGTAGATGCTTGTCTATAGGCCAAATGGCCAAGGTTTTCCGATGCTCAGAACACTTGCCACAGATTTCCAGAAGGCTCCCACACCTTTCAGCGAGATCTCCATACGACCCGACACTCAGCGCCCACGAGCCGTGCCGCTACCGTTCACGGTCCGCCTCGTGAGAACTCATGACCAGCTGGCGCGTGCCGTGAATGTCAGGGCTGCCGCGTACGCCAAGCGTCTGCCCTCAATAGCATGCACCTTGGGAAATGCCGAACGCGAGGACGATGAGCCGGGCAGCATCGTTCTCCTCGCCGAATCAAAGGAAACGCAGGCGCCAGTTGGTACGCTTCGAATTCATACCAATCTTCATGGCCCGACGGAGTTCGAGCGGGAGTTGACTTTGCCTCGAGAGTTCGAGGGACACAGCATCGCGCACGTCTCGCGCTTGGGCGTCATCAGCAGAGGATTCGGCGGCCAGGTGAAGCTCGCGCTGTTCAAAGCTCTTTACCGTTACTGCCTCGCCAGACAGATCGAATGGATTATGGTTACGGGTATCCCACCTCGCGATCGAGACTACGTCAGTCTTAAGTTCACGGATGTCTTCCCAGACGGGCGAATGGTGACGTTGCCTTCTTCCATGGGAATACCGGCTCGCCTACTTGCGTTCAACGTGCGAACCGCGGAGCAACGTTGGCGCGAGGCCGGCCACCAACTATACGATTTCATGTGCAACCAGATACATGACGACATCCGGATCTTCGACTCCGTCAGTGGCGCGTGGTCAAACAACAGGGCAAAGAAGCGCAACAGCGCCTCGACCAAGCGCATTTCGGAGATTTCATTTGACGTGCCGATCGTCTGACAGTTTGGGCTGACCCTTCAGAGATCGAGTCACACGGCTTTTATCCTGCGATCTGTTGCGGAATCGCAACGCGACCCATTGACGCCGAGAATTCCACCTTTCGTCGGTATGGGATCCAGTCGAGAGCCAGTTCCCACAATCCTTGCGAGAGAACAAGGGGGGAACAAAGGTGATGTCGATTCCGCGGACTCTGGAATGGAGAAGGGGTTCCTTCTCACGAACTCCCAGAGGCGTGTCGCGCTTTCTTCATTTCATGAAGATGCTGGCCGCGTCGACGGCGATCATTCTCGGGCTCATCTCCGCTGTACTTCTCGTTTCTCAAAGTATTTCCGAGGAACTCGATGGCACGGTGTCACTACGCTATCTCCCTGACCGGGACCGTAGCACTACGATTGAGACAGCCATCGCCCAGTTCATGTCGGGAACGGGGCATGTCAAACCTGGCGGTGGACTGACTCCCGAAGGCATGTTCTGGGTATCGCTCATCGCCGAGGTAAGCCCTAACGTCCCGGATATCTCCATTGAACTGCGTCAACTCCGCGGGAGTGACGTGGGGTTCTGGCAACTTGGCGCAGGTTCCAACGACTCTGCTCGGCTCTCTGCCCAACGCTTGAAGGTCACTAAGACACGCAGTGGACTTGCCCTCGAGGCCCTACAGACCACTAGTGGGCGCGTGCAGATTGTAGGACGGATACGGGGCGAGTCCGTAGTGAAGCCTCAAGTCGTTCTTCAACGCGCAGATGCGCTCGCCGAGCATGTCGCCTCGTCCGAAAGACTTGGAGGGCTTCTCTTCGGCGGGATGCTTGGCCTCACAGTCTTCGGCGCCATCGTAGCGCTGCTCAACCGCGACCGAACGTTCTTCTTGCTCGCTGCTCTGCTAGTCACGAGCCTTCGAATTGCCGGGTTCAATTTCGGGTGGGATCTGCAATGGATCGGGTGGACTCTAGATACACAGTTCGTCCCGATTGCCAAGAACCTCACGCTACTTCTCCATTTGATTCTGACGATCGCCCTCTTTCAGGAGTTGTTTGGCCGTCGGCTTCCGACAAATCGGGCGTCGTTCATCTTGCCGTCTCTGTACGCGGTCTACCTACTGACCGCCGCCCTCTCCCTGGTGTTATCAACCCATGCCAGTATTGCCATAATCTGGGCTCTTGGAGTCGCTACAACCATAGCGATTTTCTACTTCCTAGCCCAAGTTCTCCGCCGAAATCCCTCACCAGTTGCGATCTGGTACGCCCTTTCGTGGTTCGTCACGGGACTTGGCATGTTCGGCGAAATCATCAATGCACTTGGCTATTCGAGTTCAGTTACCAAGGTAATGAACAGCCAGGTGGCAGCCATTTCCGCTGCGCTGTTAACTGGCATCGCACTTGCCGCAAAGCTTCAACTCGAACAGCAAGCCCGCATCTCGGCCCAGCGCAGCGCAGTCAACGCCCTGCAGCGCTTCCGCGAGAACTACAACGCGATGCCGGTCGGCATCTTCGCGATGAAGCTCGACGGAACCATCATCGAGCACAACCCGACTTTCGCCGACATGTTCAAGGACACGGGGCGTGAACACTCGAAGATCGGGGCGCGCTGGATCGAACTCACCAACGGCGAGGCACTTAAGTCGATCAAGGAGTTGACGGCGGGGAACCGGATGATGGACACGGAACTCACGATCGAGCGAAGTGATGGCCGGCGGCGCTGGGTCCATCTCCGGGCTGTGCGCAAGGTGGACCGGTTCGAAGGGTGGATCGAGGACATCACCCCCCGCAAGGAAGCCGAAGGCCAGCTCAAGTTCCTGGTCGACCACGATTCCCTGACGGGGCTGCTGAACCGGCGCGGCTTCGAACTGCGCCTGCTCGCAGCAATTGCCTCATCCAGCAATCGTCCCGTGTGCCTCGCTTACGTGGACCTCGACCGCTTCAAGCTCGTGAACGACCTGTTCGGACACGCCGCTGGCGACCAGATCCTTCGGCAGATGGCCACCCGCATGCGCGAGGTGATCCAGCCGCCGCATGTGGCGGCCCGCGTCGGCGGCGACGAGTTCGTGGTGATCATGGACGGACTGTCGCTCGACGCTTCGCGGACGCTCTGCGAGAAGTTGCGCGACGATCTGAGCAACCGCACCTATCAGTACCAGGACAAGGCGTTCAACGTCACCTCGAGCATCGGCGTGATCAAGGTTCTCGACGGGATGCGCCCTGCCGATGCGCTCACTGCGAGCGATCGCGCCTGCCAGGAAGCGAAGGCCTCGGGGGGTTCGACGGTCGTTGCCTACGATTCGAGCAGCAGCGAGTTGATCAGCTATCTCGACGAAATCAGGCTGGTGGCGGGCATGAAGGAGCGCCTGCCGGTCGAGAAATTCTTCACGCAGTTCCAGCCGATCGTGTCGCTGCGCAATCCGGAGTCGACCCTCTGCTACGAAGTGCTGATCCGGATGCGGGATTCCGGGGGCAAGGTCGTCCCGCCCGGACGTTTCATCCCGGCGGCCGAGCGCAACGGCCTGATGACGCAGATCGACCGCTGGGTGCTGCGCAGCACGCTCGAGTGGTTCGACACGCAGCCCGCGCACCGCGACAGCGTCGACTTCTGCACCCTGAACCTGAGCGGCGCGTCGCTGAACGACGAGAAGTTCCTTCAGGACACGATTGCGCTGATCCGTGCGCATCCCGAATCGAGCAGGAAGATCTGTTTCGAAATCACGGAAAGCGTCGCACTGTACGACCTGAAGACGACCCGTCGCTTCGTCGATCGGGTGAAGTCGTTCGGAGCCATGGTCGCACTGGACGATTTCGGTGCCGGCTACACGTCGTTCAGCTACCTGAAGGAGCTTCGTGGCGATCTCGTCAAGATCGACGGCAACTTCATTCGCGACGTCAACCTGAACCGGGAGAACCAGGCGATCACGCGGGCAGTGGTCGATCTCGCACACGAACTCGGCATGGGCTGCGTGGCGGAATGGGCCGAGAACGCGGCGATCGTCCGGTCGTTGATCGAACTGCAGGTCGACTACGCGCAGGGTTACGGGGTCTGTCGCCCCCTGGATCGCGAACGACTGCTCGCGGTTTCCAATCCGGTCCCGCTGATCGATGACCGCGAGACCTCGGAGATCATCACCGGCAGCGCCACCGGTTCGCGCCGTGTGGCGCCGAGGGTCACGATTCCGATCTGAGCGCGCCCGGATCCGTTGTCGGCGACGCGCTGCCGCCATCTCGCCCGCGGGCCGCCCCTCCCGACGGTTTATGATTGGACGCTTCCAATCATTTCCGCCCCGTCCGGAGACTGCATGTCCAGCATCCGCTACGAGAAGGACGCCACCGGCGTCGTGACGCTGCTTCTCGATGCCCCCGACCAGCCGGTCAACACGATGAACGCGGCCTTCCAGGCCGACCTGCGGGAAGTCGTCGATCGCCTCGCGGCCGAGCGGGAGCAGATCCGCGGAGTGATATTCGCGTCGCCCAAGCGCACGTTCTTCGCGGGTGGCGACCTCAGGGCGCTGATGGCCGTCCGCGCCACGGATGCGGCGGCGTTCTTCCGCGAACTCGAGGCGCTGAAGGCGTGCCTGCGCCGCATCGAGCAACTGGGGCGCCCGGTGGTGGCGGCGATCAACGGCAGCGCCCTCGGCGGAGGCTTCGAGCTCGCGCTGTCGTGCCACGCGCGCCTGTGCATCGACGACCCTGCGATCGAGATCGGTTTTCCCGAGGTCACGCTCGGCTTGCTGCCGGGCGCCGGGGGCGTGGTGAAGACGGTGCGCCTGCTCGGCCTGCAGAATGCGCTGCCGTTGCTGAGCGAAGGGCGCCGCCTCGCGCCGGCCACGGCGCGCTCGATGGGCCTCGTCGACGGCCTGGCCCGTGATCGCGACGAGTTGCTCGCGAGTGCGCGCGCCTGGATCGACGCGCACCCCGACGCGCGGCAGCCCTGGGACGAGCCCGGGCACAGAATTCCCGGCGGCACGCCATCGAGCCCCGCGGTCGCCGGCGCGCTTCCGATCGCCCCGGCCATCCTTCACCAGCAGACGCGCGGCAACTTTCCGGCACCCGAGGCGATCCTTGCCGCCGCGGTCGAAGGGGCACAGGTCGATTTCGACACGGCGATGCGCATCGAGTCGCGCTACATGACCCGGCTCGTCACCGGACAGGTCGCGAAGAACATGATCGGGACGCTGTTCTTCCAGCTGAACGACGTGAAGGCCGGCAAGAGCCGCCCCGCCGGCCTGCCGCGCTGGCGTGCCGGGCGCGTCGGCATTCTCGGGGCCGGCATGATGGGCGCCGGCATCGCGTGGGCCTGCGCCAGTCGCGGCGTGCCTTGCGTGCTGAAGGACGTGGACCTCGCGACGGCGCAGAAGGGCAAGGACTACTCCGCCCGGCTGCTCGCCGGACGCGTCGGGAAGGGGCGCACCCCGGCAGCCGAGGCCGAGAAGGTGCTCGCGGCGATCGCCCCGAGCGCCGACGTCGCCGATCTCTCGGGCTGCGACCTGGTGATCGAAGCGGTGTACGAGAACCGCGAGGTGAAGGCGCAGGTCACGCGGGAGGCCGAGGCGGTGCTCGACGCCGATGCGATCTTCGCTTCGAACACTTCCACGCTGCCGATCACCGGCCTGTCCGAGGCGTCCACGCGCCCCGGCCAGTTCATCGGCCTGCACTTCTTCTCGCCGGTCGACCGCATGCAGCTGGTGGAGATCATCAGGGGCCAGCGCACAACGGCCGAGACGCTGGCCAGGGCGTTCGACTTCGTGCTGCAGATCGGCAAGACGCCGATCGTCGTGAACGACGCGCGCGGTTTCTACACCAGCCGCGTGTTCGGCACTTTCGTCAACGAAGGCATGGCGCTGCTCGGCGAAGGCGTGCCCGCCGCGACGGTGGAAAACGCCGGATGGCAGATCGGCATGCCGGTGGGGCCGCTGGCGGTGCTCGACGAGGTCTCGCTGAAACTGGCCGACGACGTGTTGCACCAGGAACTGGCCGACCTGGAACGGGAACGCTGCGCACACGAGCACGAGCACGATCATGACGGCGGACATGCCCACGGCCACGCACACGCACACGCACATCGACACGACCACCACGGCAGTGGCCACACGAAAGGGACCGGATCGTCCGCAGGCCATCGGCACACGCACAACGTGAAGAGCCGCCGCATCCCCGAGTCCGCGGTCTACGTGCTGGAGAAAATGGCGCACGGGTTCGGGCGCATGGGGCGCGCGCACGGCGGCGGCTTCTACGACTATCCGCAGCATGGCGGGAAGACGCTGTGGCCCGGCCTGACGGTCTTCGAGCGCGGCGGGCGGTCGATCCCCTTCGAGGACGTCAGGGACCGCATGCTCTACGTGCAGGCGATCGAGACGATCCGCTGCCTGCAGCAAGGCGTGCTCGAGTCCACGCGCGACGCCAACATCGGCTCGATCTTCGGCTGGGGTTTCCCCGCCTGGACGGGAGGCACGATCCAGTTCGTCAATCACGTCGGCGTGCGCGCATTCGCCGCCCGCGCGCAGGCGCTCGCACAGCGCTACGGCGAGCGTTTCGCGCCACCGGAACTGCTGTCGAAGCACGCCGAACAGGGCACGCCGCTGTAGGAGGAGAAGCCCGGGATGCCTGCCACGCCACCGGCCAATGCATCGGAACCGCGCGACGCCGTCACGGTCGAGCACGACGGCGCGGTCACGATCGTCACGCTGTCGCGCGCACACGCGCGCAATGCGGTCGACCGCCCCACCGCCGAGGCGCTCGCGTTGGCGTTCGCGCGCTTCGACGCCGATCCGGCGAGCAGCGTCGCGGTCTTTCACGGCGCGCATGGCCACTTCTGCGCCGGCGCCGACCTGAAAGCGCTGACCGACGCGGCGCGCCGCAACCGACTCGAGGCCGACGGTGACGCACCGATGGGCCCGACCCGGATGCTGCTGTCGAAGCCGGTCGTCGCCGCAGTCTCGGGCTTTGCGGTGGCCGGCGGCCTCGAGCTGGCGCTATGGTGCGACCTGAGGGTCGTCGAGCAGTCGGCCACGCTCGGCGTGTTCTGCCGCCGTTTCGGCGTGCCGCTGATCGATGGCGGCACGGTTCGGCTGCCGCGACTGATCGGGCTGTCGCACGCGCTCGATCTCATCCTCACCGGCAGGCCGGTGGCTGCCGACGAGGCGCTGCGGATCGGCCTGGCCAATCGCGTCGTCCCGCACGGCGCTTCGCGCGCCGCTGCAGTGGCACTCGCGCATGCGCTCGCGGGGCTCCCCCAGACCTGCCTGCGCAGCGACCGGCGATCGACCTACGAACAGTCCGGGTTGACGATCGACGAGGCACTCGCCCACGAATTCGCGCTCGGGATGCGCACGCTGGCCGACGGTGAGTCGCTGGCCGGCGCGTCACGCTTCGCCGCGGGAGCGGGCCGTCATGGTGCATCGAACTGAACCTTCCCGCAGGTTTCGCACGTGATCACCACCGTTCGCCCCGAAAAACGACTGCACGCCTGGCGCGAACCGGTCGCCGCGCGCCCGGCCGCGACGATCCTCCTGTTGCGCGACACTACCGACGGTCCGCAGGTGCTGATGACGCGGCGCTCGACCAGGGCCAGCTTCGCGCCCGGCGCGTACGTGTTTCCGGGCGGCACGGTCGATGCGCGCGACGCCTCGCCACGGGCGCGCGAGCGTGCCACGCGCCGCACCGATCAGGACGAGACGATTCTGGCGTATGCCACGGCCGCAGTGCGCGAGGCTTTCGAAGAACTGGGCATCCTGCTGGCGCGCGGCAACGTCGATGCCGCTGCGGTGGCCGCACTGGCGCAGCGGCTCAACCGCGGCCACGACGCCGACCTGTTTGCGCAGATTGCGCAGCACGGGCTGCGCCTGGCCCTCGACGAAGTGCACTGGCTCAGCCACTGGGTCACCGATCGCGACCTGCCGAAACGCTTCGACGCGCGCTTTTTCGTGGCCCGCATGCCCGAACACCAGCAACCGGTCGCCGACGAGGGCGAGCAATTCGAGCCGACCTGGGTGACGCCCGCCGAGGGGCTCGCGCGCCACGAGGAGGGCACGTTCGACATCATTTTCCCGACGATCCGCACGCTGCGCCGGCTCACCCGCTTCGGCAGCGTCGACGAGGTGATCGGGCACGCCAGCAGTCAGAAGCGCATCAGCATCTCCTGCCCGCGCGGCGGCTGGCTGCGCGGACGCATCGAGCGCTTTGGCGAGGAGGAACTGCCGTTCGGCGAACTCGAACTCGTCAGCCCGGACGGCAGTATCCGGCACTCGCTCGACTGGCAGTCCGAGCGGGTCGTGCCGCTGCTGCGGCACGTGCATCGGCTCACCGCGCCGAACGCGGGGCGGATGACCGGGCCGGGTACCAACACGTACCTCGTCGGCGGGCCAGGCGACTGGCTGGTGATCGACCCCGGACCCGACGACGCGGCGCACATCGATCGCATCGCTGCGGTCGTCGGCGACGGCCTGAAGACCATCGTCTGCACGCATGCGCACCCCGATCACGCGCCCGGCGCCGCACCGCTGCAGCAGCGCACGGGCGCACGGATCGCGGGCCGCCCGAGCGGACCGCATTTCGATCCGGCCTGGACGTTCAGGCCGGACGAGACACTCGGGGACGGCGCGCGCCTGCGCGTGGGCGACTCGACGCTGCGGGTGCTGCACACGCCCGGGCACGCCGAACACCACGTCTGCCTGCTGCTCGAGGAGGACGGGCTGCTGTTTTCCGGCGACCACATCCTGAACGGCTCGACCACCGTGATCGACCCGCCCGACGGCGACATGCGCGCCTACGTGACGTCCCTGGAGCGGCTGGCGGCCGAACCGTTCGAGTACATCCTGCCGGCGCACGGCCACGTGATCGCGCGTGCAAAGACCGAGGTCGCGCGGCTGATCGCGCACCGCATGGCGCGCGAGGCCAGGGTCGTCGCGGCGCTCGATCGCCTCGGCGGGGGCACGCTCGCCGAACTGGTGAAGCTCGCCTACGACGACGTCGATCCGATCCTGTACCCGGTAGCGACGCGCTCGCTCACCGCGCACCTGCTCAAGCTGCGCGACGAGAAACGCGCGACGCTGGACGAGCGGTCCTCGCGCTGGGAACCGGCTTAGATGCCCATGGTCGCCCGCGCCCTGGTGGGCCGACCATGGTGTCCGATCAACCTCCCGACTGCGCGGCAGCTTCCTCGGCGGTGACGGCTTTCATCGACAGGCGCAGGCGGCCCTTGTCGTCGGCCTCGATCACCTTGACGCGCACCACCTGGCCTTCCTTCAGGTAGTCGGAGACCTGGTTGACGCGCTCGTTGGCAATCTGCGAGACGTGCAGCAGGCCGTCGCGGCCCGGCATGACCTGGACGATCGCGCCGAAGTCGAGGATCTTCAGCACCGTGCCTTCGTAGACCCGGCCGATCTCGACTTCGGCGGTGAGGTCCTCGATGATCTTCTGCGCGCGCTTGGCGGCGGCACCGTCGACCGCGGCGATCGTGATCGAACCGTCGTCCTTGATGTCGATCTGCGTGCCGGTGGTTTCGGTGATCTGGCGGATCGTCGCGCCGCCCTTGCCGATCACGTCGCGGATGCGCTCGGGGTTGATCTTCATCGTGTACATGCGCGGCGCGAAGTCGGACAGTTCCTCGCGGGCGCCGCCGATGGCCTGCTGCATCAGCCCGAGGATGTGCATGCGTCCTTCGCGCGCCTGCGCGAGCGCGACCTGCATGATCTCCTTCGTGATCCCCTGGATCTTGATGTCCATCTGCAGCGCCGTGATGCCGGCCGTGGTGCCGGCCACCTTGAAGTCCATGTCGCCGAGATGGTCCTCGTCGCCCAGGATGTCGGTGAGCACCGCGAAGCGCCCGCCTTCCTTGATCAGACCCATCGCGACGCCTGCCACGTGCGCCTTCACCGGAACGCCGGCGTCCATCAGCGCAAGGCACCCGCCGCACACCGACGCCATCGACGACGAGCCGTTCGACTCGGTGATCTCCGAGACCACGCGCAGCGAATAGGCGAACTCCTCGGCGCCCGGCAGCAGCGGGCGGATCGCGCGTTTGGCGAGGTTGCCGTGGCCGACCTCGCGCCGCTTCGGCGAGCCGAAGCGACCGGTCTCGCCCGTGGCGAACGGCGGCATGTTGTAGTTGAACATGAAGCGCTCGCGATACTCGCCGGTGATCGCGTCGATGATCTGCTCGTCGCGCGAGGTGCCGAGCGTGGCGACCACGATCGCCTGCGTCTCGCCGCGGGTGAACAGTGCGGAGCCGTGCGCGCGCGGCATCACGCTGGTGCGGATGGCGATCGGGCGCACCGTGCGCGTGTCGCGACCGTCGATGCGCGGCTCGCCCGAGAGGATCTGGCTGCGCACGATGCGGTACTGCAGGTCGAACAGCATGTTGCCGAGGTCGTTGGCGTCGGGCGCCGGATGGCCTTGCGCCGCCGCGTCCTCGACGATGCGCGCGATCGTCGTCTTCTCGATCTCGCCGATGCGGGTCACGCGCTGCTGCTTGTTGCGCAGCGCGTAGGCCGCGCGCATGTCCGCCTCGGCCAGCGCATTCACGCGGGCGATCAGGGCGTCGTTCTTCGGGGCGGACGACCAGTCCCAGGCGGGCTTGCCGGCCATCTCGACCAGTTCGTCGATCGCCTTGATCGCGACCTGCATCTGCTCGTGGCCGTAGACCACCGCGCCGAGCATGACGTCTTCGGCCAGCTCGTGAGCCTCCGACTCGACCATCAGCACGGCCGCGTCGGTGCCGGCCACGACCAGGTCGAGCTTCGAGTCGTCCATCTGCGTGGCGCTCGGGTTCAGCACGTACTGGCCGTCGACGTAGCCGACGCGCGCAGCCCCGATCGGGCCGTCGAACGGGATGCCCGACAGCGCGAGCGCCGCCGAGGCGCCGATCATGGCCGGAATGTCGCTGTCGACTTCCGGGTTGCTCGACATCACCTGGACGATGACCTGGACCTCGTTGTAGAAGCCCTCGGGGAACAGCGGCCGGATCGGCCGGTCGATCAGCCGGCAGATCAGGATCTCGCGCTCGGTGGGGCGGCCTTCACGCTTGAAGAAGCCCCCGGGGATGCGGCCGGCGGCGTAGAACTTCTCGACGTAGTCGACGGTGAGCGGGAAGAAGTCCTGGCCCGGCTTGGCGCTGCGTGCCGCCACGACGCTGGCCAGCACCACGGTGTCGTCCATGTTCACGACGACCGAGCCCGACGCCTGGCGGGCGATCTCACCGGTTTCGATCGTGACGGTGTTGCCGCCCCACTGGAACGTTTTCTTTGCGATTTCGAACACTTCGATTCCTTTCAAACAAGAAACCCGCAAGGTTCGCTTGCGGGTTCCGGGTCTGTTCTGTCAGCCGCGCAAACCGAGTCTCTCGATCAGCGCCTTGTAGCTCGAAGGGTTCGTGCCCTTCAGGTAATCGAGCAATTTACGCCGGCGGCTCACCATCTTGAGCAGGCCGCGGCGCGAGTGGTGGTCTTTCGCGTGCACCTTGAAGTGCTCGGTCAGCTCGACGATGCGGGCGGTGAGCAGCGCGACCTGGACCTCGGGCGAACCGGTGTCTTTGGCGGCACGCTGGTAGTCGGCGACGATCTTCGCCTTGTCGATGTTGGCGACGGCCATGAGTTTCCCCTGTGAAGAGACTTCCACTTGCGGCATCGCCGGGTCGCGATGCCGTGCCTGTACGCCGCCACAGGCGCTCGACCAACGAGCGAGCCGTGCGACTGCGAAACCGGCGAATTATAGCCGGAATCGGGATCAGCCGTCGGGACGGCGCATCGCGCACGCCTGGGGCCGGGCCGACGCCTGAAGATCGACGAAGCGCTCGGTGCGAAAGCCCAGTCCGCTGCCTTCGAGATCGTATTTCGGTGCGCCCTCGCCGGCCTGCGGGCCGGCGCGCTCCATCACCGACACGTAGAGCGGTGCCAGTACCTGGTGGTCGGCGGCGCGCATCGCCGCGGCGTACGGCGGCGCGCGGTGCGTGCGCCCCTCGAGCTGACGCGCGACGGCCGCGGCCTCGGTGCTGCCGGCCGCCTCGATCGCTGCCGCGAGCATGTCGATCATCACGACGTGGCGCATGTTGAAGTAGTCGTCGCGCGGGTCGCGCAGCCGCTGGCGGAACGCCAGGTAGATGCGCTCGGCGCCGGGCACGCCGGCATTCGGGTGCCACTCCGCGACCGCGCGCACGCGCCCCACGCCGGCCTCGCCGATGGCCGCCGGCGCGCCCAGCCCGTTGCCGTAGAACGTGTAGAAATCGGCCACGAGGCCGACCTCGCGCGCGGAGCGCACCAGGAAGGTGAGGTCGTTGCCCCAGTTTCCGGTGACCACCGTGTCGGCGCCGGCCGCCTTGATCTTGGCGGCATAGGGCACGAAGTCCTTGATCCGCCCGAGCAGGTGCAACTCGTCACCCACGATCTCGACGTCGGGGCGCCTGGCGAGGATCATCTGCCGCGCAAGCGCGGCTACCTGCCTGCCGAAGCTGTAGTCCTGGTTCAGCAGATAGGCGCGATGTACGCGCGGGTTCTGCGCCAGCGCGTCAGCGAGCGCGCTCATGCGCATGCCGGCGTGCGCATCGAACCGGAAGTGCCAGAAGCTGCAACGCTCGTTGGTGAGCGTCGGGTCGACCGCCGCGTAGTTCAGGAACAGCAGCCGGTTGCCGGGTTCACGCTCGTTGTGCGCGGACACCGCATCGATCAGCGCAGCCGCGACCGCCGAGCTGTTGCCCTGCAGGATGAACGGAACACGCTGATCGGCGGCCTTGCGCAGCATCGCGATCGCCTCTTCGACCTGGCCCTGGCTGTCCAGGCGCAACAGCGCCAGCGGACGCGCCGTGTCGCCGACACGCACGCCGCCGCGCGCGTTCGCCCGCTCGATCGCGAAGGCCAGGTTGCGCCAGACCGAGTCGCCGGCATTTGCGAACGGGCCGGAGAAGCCCTCGATGACGGCCAGCCGGATCGGTTCGGGCGAAACCGCCGCGCCTGCCGCCGCAGTCTGCGCGATGGCCGTCCCGGCACGCACGGCGCCGAGCAGCGCCGAGGCGCCGATGGCACCGGCCAGACGGCGGCGCCCGTGGCGCGACATCAGACGCCGGCCTGCGGGTTGACCCGTTCGGTGCGCGAATGCAGCTTGTTCAGCGCGTTCACGTAGGCCTTCGCCGATGCGACGACGATGTCCGGGTCGGCCCCCACGCCGTTGACAATCCGGCCCGACCTGGCCAGCCGCACCGTGACCTCGCCCTGCGATTCGGTGCCCGTGGTGATCGCGTTGACCGAGTACAGCATCAACTCGGCACCGCTGCCGACTTTCGCCTCGATCGCCTTGAAGGTCGCGTCGACCGGTCCGTTGCCCTCGCACTCGCTGGTCTGCTCGCCGCCGTCGACGATGAGCGTGACCCGCGCATGCGGGCGCTCGCCGGTCCCGGAGGTCTGTGCCATCGACACCAGCTGGTAGTGCTCGTCGGCCTCGTGATGCACCGCCTGGTCGGACACCAGCGCGTGGATGTCCTCGTCGAAGATCTCCGACTTGCGGTCGGCGAGATCCTTGAAGCGCTGGAACGCCGCGTGGACCTCCTGCTCGGACTCGAGTTCGATGCCCAGTTCCTGCAGGCGCTGCTTGAAAGCGTTGCGGCCCGAGAGCTTGCCCAGGACGATCTTGTTGGCGGTCCAGCCCACGTCTTCGGCGCGCATGATCTCGTAGGTGTCACGCTGCTTGAGCACGCCGTCCTGGTGGATGCCCGACGCATGGGCGAAAGCGTTGGCGCCCACCACCGCCTTGTTCGGCTGCACCGGGAAGCCGGTGATGCTGGAGACGAGCTTGGAGGCCGGCACGATCTGCGTGGTGTCCACGCCCACCTCGAGGTCGAAGTAGTCGCGGCGGGTCTTCACCGCCATCACGATCTCCTCGAGCGAGGTGTTGCCGGCGCGCTCGCCCAGACCGTTGACCGTGCATTCCACCTGGCGCGCGCCGCCGATCTTCACCGCGGCCAGCGAGTTGGCCACTGCCATGCCGAGGTCGTTGTGGCAGTGCACCGACCAGATCGCCTTGCCCGAGTTCGGAATCCGCTCGCGCAGCGTGCGAATCTGGTTGCCGAACATCTCGGGCACCGCGTAGCCGACCGTGTCGGGAATGTTGATCGTCGTAGCGCCTTCGGCGATCGCGGCCTCGAGCACCCGGCACAGGAAGTCGGGGTCGGAGCGACTGGCGTCTTCGGGCGAGAACTCGACGTTGTCGGTGAACCTGCGCGCGAAACGCACCGCCAGGCGCACCTGCTCGTGGACCTGCTCGGGCGTCATGCGCAGCTTCTTCTCCATGTGCAGCGCCGAGGTCGCCATGAAGGTGTGGATGCGCATCGACTTCGCGCCCTTCAGCGCCTCGGCGGCCCGCGAGATGTCGCGGTCGTTGGCGCGCGCCAGAGAGCAGACGGTGGAATCCCTGATCGCATCGGCGATCGCGCGCACCGCCTCGAAATCGCCGTTGGAAGACGCTGCGAACCCGGCCTCGATCACGTCGACCCGCAGCTTCTCGAGCTGCCTGGCGATGCGCAGTTTCTCCTCGCGGGTCATCGAGGCGCCCGGGCTCTGCTCGCCGTCGCGCAAGGTAGTGTCGAAAATGATCAGCTTGTCGGCCATCTGAATACTCCGGTGGTGCCGGTTCCGCTCGTGGCGGAAGGCATGAAGGACTGCGACGGTAGTGGAGGGGTAAGGGGTGTCAGCGCGCGGGGCGCAGTAGCGGACCCAGCACCGCAAGGAGGTGCAGGCCGCCGCACGACCCGCAGAGGGTCGCGGCAAGTGACGCGGGCCGAAGGCCGAAGCGAGGTGTCATCGAAAAAATATAGCGGCTTTGTGCAGCGCACGCAACCGCCCGGTGCGCCACGCGGTGTGCCGCTCGATGCACCGATGAAGGCGCCTGGCGCGGGCAGTGCCCGGGCGCGTTGCCTTCAGGTGCGCGGCAGCGTGACCCCGGTCTGCCCCTGGTACTTGCCGCCGCGATCGCGATACGAGGTCTCGCACACCTCGTCGGACTCGAGGAAGATCACCTGCGCGCAGCCTTCGCCGGCGTAGATCTTCGCCGGCAGCGGCGTGGTATTCGAGAATTCGAGCGTGACGTGGCCTTCCCATTCGGGTTCGAGCGGCGTCACGTTGACGATGATCCCGCAGCGCGCGTAGGTCGACTTGCCCAGGCACACGGTGAGCACGCTGCGCGGGATGCGGAAATACTCGACCGTGCGCGCCAGCGCGAACGAGTTCGGCGGGACGATGCAGATCGGGCCCTTGAAATCGACGAACGACTTCTCGTCGAAGTTCTTCGGATCGACGATCGTCGCGTTGATGTTGGTGAAGATCTTGAATTCGTCGGCACAGCGCAGGTCGTAGCCGTAGCTCGAGGTGCCGTACGAGACGATGCGCTTGCCGTCGACCTCGCGCACCTGGCCGGCCTCGAAAGGCTCGATCATCCCCTGCGCCGCCATGCGACGGATCCAGCGGTCGGATTTGATGCTCATCGTGTCCCTGGAAGCGGCGCCCACCGCGCCGCGAATCGCGGCATTCTAGTACGTCGGCCCCCAGTGCGCCGCCCGCCATGTTGCCTTGCAACAACCGGGCGCAGATACCGTCGACCGGGCGGCGCAGGCCCCGCGGCAGGGGATGCGGCCCCCCGGATCACGCGTGCAAGGCTTCGGCGGCGCCCGGAAGGTGGCATCATCACGGCTCGAACTTCATCGCGCCGCCGCCGGCGGCAACAAGAACGTCGAACCAGGAGGCGATTCATGGACCGGACCGTGACGATGACGGTGAACGGCAGGCAGGTGACGGCGACCATCGACGCCCGGACCCTGCTGGTGCAGTTCATCCGCGAGAACCTGCAGCTCACCGGCACCCACGTGGGCTGCGACACCGCGCAATGCGGCGCCTGCACGATCGATCTGAACGGGCGCGCGGTCAAGGCCTGTTCGATGCTGGCCGTGCAGGCCGACGGCGCCACGATCACCACGATCGAGGGTTTGTCGGCCAACGGCGAGCTGCACCCGATGCAGAAGGCCTTCAACGAGTGCCATGCGCTGCAGTGCGGCTTCTGCACGCCCGGCATGGTGATGTCGGCGATCCAGCTGCTGCAGGACAACCCGAAGCCCACCGAGGCGCAGATCCGCGAGGGGCTCGAAGGCAACATCTGCCGCTGCACCGGCTACCACAACATCGTGCGCGCGATCGAGCAGGTCGCGGCGCAGGGCTGACACCGGGGAGACACGAGCCATGACCGACATGTCGAATACGCCGATCGGCAAGTCCTTGCCGCGGCGCGAAGACCACCGCTTCCTCACCGGCGCCGGGCAGTACACCGACGACGTGGTGATGCCCGGCCAGACCTACGGGGTGTTCCTGCGTTCGCCGCATGCACATGCGCGGATTCGCAAGATCGATACGTCGCAGGCGCTGAAGGCGCCCGGCGTGGTCGCGATCTTCACCGGTGCCGACCTGGCCGAGGCCAAGGTGGGCGGCCTGCCCTGCGGCTGGCTGATCCACAGCAAGGACGGCAGCCCGATGAAGGAGCCGCCGCACCCGGTGCTGGCGCAGGGCAAGGTGCGCCACGTCGGCGACCAGGTCGCGCTGATCGTCGCCGAGAGCCTGACCCAGGCGAAGGACGCCGCCGAACGGATCGACGTCGACTACGAGCCGCTGGCGGCGGTGATCGACCCGGCCACCGCCGACAAGGCGCCGGCCGCGGTGCACGACGAGGCGCCCGACAACGTCTGCTACGACTGGGGGCATGGCGACAAGGCCGCGGTGGACGCCGCGTTCGCGAAGGCGGCGCACGTCTCGCGGCTCGACCTGGTCAACAACCGGCTGATCCCCAACGCGATGGAGCCGCGCGCGGCCAACGCGGTGTACTCGCGGCACGACGACAGCTACACGCTGTACGTCGCCAACCAGAACCCGCACGTCGAGCGGCTGCTGATGAGCGCGTTCGTGCTCGGGCTGCCCGAGTCGAAGGTGCGCGTGATCGCCCCCGACGTCGGTGGCGGCTTCGGCTCGAAGATCTTCCTCTACGCCGAGGAGACGGCGCTGGTCTGGGCGTCGAAGCGCGTCGGCCGGCCGATCAAGTGGACCGCCGAGCGCAGCGAGTCGTTCCTCACCGACGCGCACGGGCGCGATCACGTGACCACGGCCGAAATGGCGATGGACGCGCAGGGCGGCTTCCTGGCGATGCGCGTGAAGACCACCGCCAACCTCGGCGCCTACCTGTCGACCTTCGCCTCTTCGGTGCCGACGATCCTCTACGGAACACTGCTGGCCGGGCAGTACCGCACGCCGGCGATCTACGTCGAAGTCAAGTCGGTGTTCACGAACACCGCACCGGTCGACGCGTATCGCGGCGCGGGCCGCCCCGAGGCCACCTACGTGGTCGAGCGGCTGGTCGAGCAGTGCGCGCGCGACATGAAGATCGAGCCGACGGAGATCCGCCGGCGCAACTTCGTCACGCAGTTCCCCTACGCCACGCCGGTGGGCCTGACCTACGACACCGGCGACTACGCCGCGACGCTCGACAAGGCGCTGAAGATGGCCGACGTAGCCGGCTTCCCGGCGCGCAAGGCCGAGGCCGCAAAGCGCGGCCAGCTGCGCGGCCTGGGCTACTCCTGCTACATCGAGGCCTGCGGGCTGGCACCGTCGAACATCGCCGGCGCGCTGGGCGCACGCGCCGGCCTGTTCGAAGCGGGTGAAGTGCGCGTGCACCCCACCGGCTCGGTGACGGTGTTCACCGGCTCGCACAGCCACGGCCAGGGACACGAAACCACCTTTGCGCAGGTGGTCGCCGGCAAGCTCGGTATCCCGGTCGAGAGCGTCGAGATCGTGCACGGCGACACCGGGCGCATCCCGTTCGGCATGGGCACCTACGGCAGCCGCTCGCTGGCGGTGGGCGGCACCGCGATCGTCAAGGCGGTCGACAAGGTGATCGCCAAGGGCAGGAAGATCGCTGCGCACCTGCTCGAAGCGGCCGACACCGACATCGAGTTCGACAACGGCGAGTTCAAGGTCGCCGGCACCGACAGGAAGGTGCCGTTCGCGCAGATCGCGCTGTCGGCCTACGTGCCGCACAACTACCCGCTCGACAAGCTCGAACCCGGCCTGAACGAGAACGCGTTCTACGACCCGACCAACTTCACCTATCCGGCCGGCTCCTACGTCTGCGAGGTCGAGGTCGATCCCGAGACGGGCAAGACCCGGGTGCTGCAGTTCGTCGCCGTCGACGACTTCGGCAACGTGGTCAACCCGATGATCGTCGAGGGCCAGGTGCACGGCGGACTGGCGCAGGGCCTCGGCCAGGCGATGCTCGAAGCCTGCGCCTACGACCGCGAATCGGGGCAGCTGCTCACCGGCTCGTACATGGACTACACCATGCCCCGGGCCGACGACCTGCCGAAGTTCACCGTCGGCACCAACGTCACGCCGTGCACCCACAACCCGCTCGGGGTGAAGGGCTGCGGCGAGGCCGGTGCGATCGGCTCGCCGGCCGCCTTCATCAACGCGCTCACCGATGCGCTCGGAGTGCGCGACGTGCCGATGCCCGCCACGCCGGAACGCGTCTGGCGCATCGCCAACAAGATCGCCTGATCGAGGAGACCACAACATGTACGCATTCGAATACCAGCGTCCCGACAGCGTCGCGAAGGCGGTCGGCGCGGCCGGCGGCGAGGCGCGCTACCTCGCCGGCGGGCAGAGCCTGGTGCAGTCGATGAAGCTGCGGCTGTCCTCGGCCAGCACACTGGTCGACCTGGCCGGCATCGACGGCCTGCGCGGCATCGCGCGCGACGGCTCGTCGGTGCGAATCGGCGCGATGACCCGCCACTCCGAAGTCGCGCGCTCGACCGACGTGCGCGCCGCGATCCCGGCACTCGCCGACCTCGCAGGCGGCATCGGCGACCAGATGGTGCGCAACATGGGCACGATCGGCGGCTCGATCGCCAACTCCGATCCGGCTGCCGACTATCCCGCGGCCGTGCTCGGGCTGGGCGCCACGATCCAGACCGACCGCCGCACGATCGCCGCCGACGATTTCTTCAAGGATCTGTTCACCACGGCGCTGCAGGCCGGCGAGTTGATCGTTTCGGTGACGTTCCCCGCCCCGCAGCGCGCCGCCTACGTGAAGTTCAGGCAGCCCGCGTCGCGATTTGCCCTCGTCGGCGTCTTCGTGAGCCAGGGTTCGTCCGGCGTGCGTGTCGCGGTCACCGGTGCGCGCTCGCACGCGTTCCGCGTGCCGCAGATGGAGCAGGCGCTTGCCCGCGACTTCCGGCCGCAGGCGCTCGATGGCATTCGCATCGACGCGGCCGGCTGCAACAGCGACCTGCACGGATCGGCCGGGTACCGTGCCGCGATGGTCACAGTGATGGCGCGACGCGCCGTCGAGAAAGCGCTCGCCGGCTGATCGAGCATGCCACGCCCGGCCAACGTCGACGAGACCCTCGAACTGCTCGCGCGCGAGGACTACCTGGCAAGCCGCCCGCTGGCGACTGCCGTGTTCCTCGCGCTCGCTCTGGGCCGGCCGCTGCTGCTCGAAGGCGAGGCCGGCACGGGCAAGACCGAACTGGCCAAGGTGCTCGCGCGCGCGCTCGCCGCGCCGTTGATTCGCCTGCAGTGCTACGAGGGGCTCGACGTCGCGTCGGCGGCGTACGAATGGAACGTCGCGCGCCAGATGCTCGAGATCCGCATCGCCGAGGCCGGACACGAAGCCAGCCGCGAGAAGCTGCTTGCCGGCCTGTATTCCCGGGAGATGCTGATCGAGCGGCCACTGCTGCAGGCCCTCACGCAGCGCACCTCGCCGGTGCTGCTGATCGACGAACTCGACCGTGCCGACGAGCCGTTCGAGGCCTTTCTGCTCGAAGTGCTGGCCGAGTCGCAGCTGTCGGTGCCCGAACTGGGCACGATCCGCGCCGAGCATCCGCCGATCGTGATCCTCACCTCGAACCGCACGCGCGAGATCCACGACGCGCTCAAGCGCCGTTGCCTGTACGCATGGGTCGACTACCCGGACGCGGCGCGCGAACTCGACATCATCCGGCGCAAGGCACCCGGCGCCGGGGAGCGGCTGGCCGCGCAGGTGGTCGGATTCGTGCAACGCGCGCGCCGCCTCGACCTGTTCAAGGCGCCCGGCGTGGCCGAAACCATCGACTGGGTCAACGCGCTGCTGGCGCTCGACGCGATGTCGCTCGACCCGCAGTCGGTCTCGGACACGCTCGGCGTGCTGCTCAAGTACCAGGACGACGTCGCGCAGATGGAGGGCGGTGCCGCGCAGGCGATCCTCGACGAACTGCACGCCGAAGGCATCCTGGAACCGCATTCGTGAGCGGTCGCGTCGCCGACAACATCGTGCACTTCGCGCGGGTGCTGCGCGCCGCTGGCCTGCCGGTGGGGTCCGACCGCATCCTTGCCGCGATCAACGCGGTAGAGCGGGTAGGGCTCGATCGCCGCGAAGACGTGCACGCGGCGCTGGCCGCGGTCATGCTGAGCCGGCACGAGGAGCAGCCGGTTTTCGACGCCGCGTTCGCCGCGTTCTGGCGCGACCCGAAGCTGCTCGAGCGGCTGATGTACCTGCTGCTGCCGAGGGTGGCGGGACGGCCGGGCGCCGTCAAGCCGCCGCAGCGTCCCCGGCGCGTCGAGGAGGCGCTGTCGCCGCCCTCCACCACGCCGCCGCCGGCGCCCGCACACGAACAGGACAAGCGCACGATCGACGCGATGATGAGCTTTTCCGAGCGCGAGCGCCTGCAACGCGCCGACTTCGAGAGCATGTCGACGCGCGAATTCGCGATCGCGCGCCGGCTGGCCGAGACGGTCCCGCTGCCGGTGCGCCCGCTGCGCACGCGCCGACACGCGGCCTCGCCGCGCGGACACATCGACGTGCGCCGCGCGCTGCGCCGGATGGCCCGCTCGCCCGACACGATCGACCTGCCGCGCTCGGCACCGCGGCTGCGGCCGCCCCCGCTGGTGATCATGATCGACATCTCGGGGTCGATGGACCGCTACGCACGCGCGTTCCTGCACTACGCGTACGGGCTCACGCAGCACCACCACCGCGTGCACACGCTGGTGTTCGGCACGCGCCTGACCGACATCACCCGCTGCCTGCGACACCGTGACCCCGACGTGGCCATCGAGCGCGCCGACGCGCTGGTGCAGGACTGGCGCGGCGGCACGCGCATCGCGTCGAATCTGGCCGAGTTCAATCGCCGCTGGGCACGGCGCGTGCTCACCGGCAACGCCGCGCTGCTGCTGGTCACCGACGGGCTCGATCGTGACGAGCACGGCTCGCTGTCGGCCGAGGCGGCGCGCCTGGCGCGCTTCTCGCACGAACTCGTCTGGCTCAACCCGCTGCTGCGCTACGAGGGCTTCACGCCACGCGCGGCCGGCGTGCGTGCGTTGTTGCCGCACGTCGACCGGATGCTGCCGATGCACAACCTCGCGAGCCTCGCCGATCTCGCGGTCGCATTGCGCCAGCCGGCGCAGCGCCCCGGCCGGCGCCCTCACCTGACGGAGCACCCGCGATGAACCTTCAGGGCGAACGCCTGATTGCCGCCACCCCCGACGCCACCTGGGCCGCGCTGAACGACCCCGAGACGCTGAAGGCCTGCATCGCCGGCTGCGAGACGCTGGATCGCGTCGCCGACGACGAATTTCTCGCCACGATGGCGATGCGGATCGGCCCGGTCAACGCGCGCTTCAAGGGCCGGCTGAAGCTCCAGGACGTCGTGCCGCCGGTTTCGTACACGATCGCTTTCGACGGCCAGGGCGGTGTCGCCGGCTTCGGCAAGGGCTCGGCCGACGTGCGGCTCGCTCCGCAAGCCACTGGTACGCGCCTGACCTATGCCGCCAGGGCGCAGGTGGGCGGTAAACTGGCGCAGGTAGGGTCGCGGCTGGTGGAAGGCGCGGCAGCCAAGATCACCGATGACTTCTTCACCGCGTTCGAAGCACGGCTGGCGCCTGCGCCCACCGTCGCCGAAGCAGCAGCGCCCGAAACGCTGCCGGCCGGTCGCGCTGCCGGCGCGCCCGCGAGTGCTGCGGCCAGACGGCGCTGGCTGATCTGGATCGTCGTCGCGCTGCTGGCGGCCGCGCTCGTCTCTTACCTCTTGCGTTGAGGAGGGCCAGATGGACAGTCTCGATCGTGAAGTCCTCGAGCATGCGCGCGACTGGTTCGCCGAAGGGCGCCGTGTGTGGCTGGTCACCGTGGTCGAGACCTGGGGCTCGGCGCCACGCCCCGCAGGGGCGCTGCTCGCGTTGCGCGACGACGGCCTGGTGGTCGGCTCGGTCTCCGGCGGCTGCGTCGAAGACGACCTGATCAAGCGGGTGCAGACCGGCGAGCGGGTCGGCAAACCCTCGCTGATCGTCTACGGCGTGGCGAAGGAAGAGGCCGCGCGCTTCGGCCTGCCGTGCGGAGGCACGCTGCGGCTGCTGCAGGAGCCAGTCACCGACACGACGTGGATCGAAGAGGTGCTCGGGCGCACCGCGCGCCAGGAGGTCGTCACGCGCACGCTCGACCTCGAAACCGGCCGGGCCACGCTGGCGCCCGCACAGCGCGGCGAAGCGTTTTCGTTCGACGGCAAGACCGCGCGCGCGGTGTTCGGCCCACGCTACCGGCTGCTGATGATCGGCGCCGGGCAACTGTCGCGCGTGCTCGCCGAGATGGCCAAGGCGCTCGACTTCCAGGTCTTCGTCTGCGACCCGCGCGAGGAGTACTACACGACGCTGGAACTCCCGCAGGTCACCTGGCTGCCCGGCATGCCCGACGACGCGATCGCCGCGTTCAGACCCGACGTCCACACCGCCGTCGTCGCGCTCACGCACGATCCGAAACTCGACGACCTGGCGCTCATCGAAGCCCTGAAGTCGCCGGCCTTCTACGTCGGCGCGCTCGGCTCGCGCAGGAACACCGGGAAGCGGCGCGAACGACTGGCGCTGTTCGAACTTTCGCCCGACGAGATCGCGCGCCTTCACGGGCCGATCGGGCTGCACATCGGCAGCCGCACGCCGGCCGAGATCGCGGTGGCGATCCTGGCCGAGATCGTGTCGGTGAAGAACGGCGTCGAGCCGGTGCAGAAGAAGGCACCCCAGGACGAGGAAGCCTGCCTCGCGACTGGCTGAATGCGCCTGACGGACACGCCTGCACGAATCGGCGCTGGCCGCGCGAGTCAGTCCGCGTCGCGCGACGCAGCCGCTGCGGCGAGGACAAAGACCGGCCGCCCGTCCGCAGTACGGGCCGACTCGACCTGCACCCCGTAGACGCGCGTCAGCATCTCGGGCTCGATGAGGTCCCCGATCGACCCGAACGCGATCGCACCGTCCGGCAGGTAGACCAGCGTGTGGGTGCCGGCGCGCAACGCATGATTCGGATCGTGCGTCGCATAGGCGATGCCGAGGCCATCCGCTGCGAGGCTGCGCAGCGTGTCGAGCACCCTGCCCTGGTTGCCGAAGTCCAGGCTCGCAGTCGGTTCGTCGAGCAGCAGCGTCGACGCCTGCTGTGCGAGCGCACGCGCGATCGCGGCGAGCTGTCGTTCGCCGCCCGACATTCTCGACAGCGACCGGGTGCGGAACTGCGCGAGCCCGAGCCGCTCGATCGCGCGCATCACCGCTTCGCGATCGGCGCGGCCCGGCGCGGCGCCAGGCGCGAGCCGACCGAGGCGCCCGAGCATCACGTACTGCTCGACGCTGAACTCGAACGCGGCGCCCGGTTGCTGCGGCACCCACGCGACCCGCAGTGCGAGTTCGCGCGGACCAAGCTCCGCCAGCGTGCGCTCGCCCCAGTGGACCGTCCCGGCCAGCGGCGCCACGGCACCCAGCAGCGTGCGAAACAGCGTGCTCTTGCCCGATCCGTTGGGCCCCAGCACGACGACGATCTCGCCGGCATGCAGGTTCAGGTCGATCGGCGCGGTGAGCGCGCGCCGGTCGTAGCCGAACGACAGCCCGCGCGTGCGAAGAAGTTCGGCCATCGACAGGGTGCGCGAGCGCTCAGGCGTCGCTGCGCCGGAGCATCAACGCGAACAGCACCGGCGCGCCCACCAGCGCGGTGAGCACCCCCGGGGGCACCTCGGACTGCCCGATGCTGCGGCCCAGAGTGTCGATCACCAGCATCAGCAGCGCACCGAGCAGCATCGCCACCGGCAGCACGCGCGCGAACGAACCCCCGACCATCAGCCGCGCTGCGTGCGGCACCACCAGGCCGATCCATCCGATGATCCCCGCCGCGGCAACCGTGCCGCTGGTGGCCAGTGTCGCGCCGCAGACCAGCGCCAGGCGCAACATCGGAAGCCGCAGGCCCAGGGCACGCACCTCGTCGTCGGACAGCGCGAGCGCGTCGGCCCGCCAGCGCATCAGTGCGAGCGGCACCAGACCGAGCAGCGCCAGCGCCGCGAGCAGCACGAGGTCGACCGCGGTGATCGACGCGAAGCTGCCCAGCAGCCAGAACGTGATCGCCGGCAACTGCGTGTAGGGATCGGCCAGCGTCTTCACCAGCGCGATCAATGCACCCAGCATGCTGCCGATCGCGATCCCCGCGAGCACCAGGCTCAGCGTGCGGTCGCGAAGCGGCAGCAGCGTGCCCACGGCATAGACCAGCGCCACCGCCGCCAGGCCCCCGACGAATGCGGATGCCTGGATCGCGAACGTGCTCCATCCGAAGAAGATGCCGAGCACCGCCCCGAACGCGGCGCCCGCCGATACCCCGAGCAGGTCGGGGGCCGCAAGCGGATTGCGGAACACCGACTGCAGCGCAGCGCCCGAAGCAGCCAGCGCGGCGCCGACGACGATGGCCGCGAGCACGCGCGGACCGCGGATCTGCCAGAGCACGGCCTGCGCGGCCGACGGAGCATCCTGAACGCCGGCGAGCATCCGCAGCACGTCGTCGAGCGGAAGATGGAAGCGGCCGCTGCCGAGCGCATAGAGCGTCGACGCCAGCAGCGCCAGCGCCAGCGCGCCAGCCACCCACGGCCAGGTCAGCGCTTCACCGCTTCGCGAGCGAAAGTTCGCGGGCCTTGCCGGGTGCGCGCCGCAGGCGTCAGCGTAACGCGCCGAATCCGTGCCGGGTGAGAATCGCCTGCCCATCGTCGGACAGGATAAACCATGCGAAGCGCCACGCCGGTTCCGGTGCGCCGCGCAGCACGGTCAGCCCGTACAAGGCGCCGACCGACAACGCCGGCGGCGTCGGCACGGAAACGAGATCGGGGAAGTCGCGACGCGCGAGCAGCGCATTGGTGCAGTAAGTGAGGAAGATGTCGGCCTGCTTGCGCGCGACCAGGTCGCCATAGACGCTGCGATCCGGCGGCGGGGGCGGCGAGTCGGGTCCGCCGGTGAGCTTCAGCGCCTTGCCTTCGAGCGTGCGGCGTGCCCCGGGTTGCAGCGCCTCGGCCTTGCCGAAGAGTTCGAACGCATAGTCGCCGGACGGGTCGGCCTTCGGAGTCGAGGTGCCGACGCGCACGCCGGGATCGAGCATGCGCCCGAGCAGGTTGTCCGTCTGCACGCCGAGTTCGGGCCGCGTGAGCGCGCACAGTACGTTGCGCGTGAACGGTATGGGCGGCATCGCCTTGCCCGCGGCCGCGAGCGACGCCGGATGCGCCATGTTCGCGGAGGCGAACACCTCGGCGGCCTCGCCCCTGGCGATCCGCTCGCGCAGCAGGCCCGAGGCACCATAGACTGCTTCGATACGCACCTGCTCGCGCCGTTCGAACTCGCGCGCGGCCTCGTCGAGCGCAGCACGCAGGCTGCCTGCGGCATGCAGGCGCGCGGTCTGTGCCACCGCCGGGGCATGGGCCACCACGGTTGTCACGGCCAGCGCGAGCACTGCCAGCAGCCGATATGCGACAAACACGCGAACAGGGATCATCGAGCGTTCCTCCAGGTACGCGGGCCTGACGCTGCCACATCGACGCCGTCAGAACCGCGGTGCGACGCACGCAGCGCAGCCGACCGGACGCACGGCCCGATTCCGCCATGCAATCTGGGAGAATAGACAGAATGCCCGCCCGAATCGATATGAAACTCCATGCATAAATCGTCCGGCATCGTCGACATCGAACTGCATTACGAGCTGTCGGCATCCGGCAGGGGCCACCTGCGCAACCCGTTCTTCGACGTGCTCGGCGCGATCCGCCACGAAGGGTCGATCGCAGCCGCGGCGCGCAAGCTCGACTGGTCGTACCGCCACCTGTGGGGGTACCTGAAAGACCAGGAGAAGCGCCTCGATCGTGCGCTGGTGCACTGGGACAAGGGGCGCGCGGCGCGTCTGACCGAGTTCGCCGAGAAGCTGCTGTGGGCCGAGACGCGGATCCGGGCGCGCCTGGCACCGCAGATCGAGAACCTCGCCACCGAAATCGGCCGAGAGTTGTCGATCGCTTTCAACGACGCGGTGCAGATCGCCAGCTGCGTGGCCAGCCACGACCTGTCACTGCCGCTGCTCAAGCGCCTGTGTCAGACCGAGCGCGAATTGCTGCTCGACCTGCGCTACGAGGGCAGCCTCGAGGCGTTGCGGCAACTGCGCCAGGGGCACTGCGCGTTCGCAGGCATCCACCTGCCGCTGTCGCGGCCCGAGCTCGCGCAGCGCGGCTCGAAGGTGCAGCGCGCCTTCGGCCCGTTGCTGCGGCTGGGGCGCGAGAAGCTGATCCGCGTCGCGCACCGCACGCAGGGGCTGTTCGTGGCGCAGGGCAACCCGCTGGACGTGCGCGGCATCGACGATCTGGCACGACTGCGATTCGTCAACCGTGCGCCGAGCACCGGAACGCGCGCACTGCTCGAGGAACTGCTCTCGCGCCACGGGATCGACCCGGCGTCGATCCGCGGCTTCAATCACGAGGAAGCGAACCACCTCGCGGTCGCGGCGGCGGTCGCATCCGGCGCCGCCGACGCGGGCTTCGGCATCCGGGCGGCCGCAACGGGCAAGAGCATCGACTTCGTCCCACTCGTGGTCGAAGACTACTTCCTCGTCTGCGAGCGCGAAACGCTCGACACGCCGGCCGCGCACGCGCTGGTGTCGCTGCTCGCCTCGGACGGCTGGCGCGAGCAGGTCGCCCGACTGGCGGGCTATTCGGCGCAGGGCGCCGGCGAGATCGTCTCGCTCAGGCGCACGCTGCCCTGGTATCGCTAGCCACAGCGGGTGGCCGCAGCGGCACGCTACGTCATATCCATCGATATATTTCGTATCTGCAGATCAGTCGGTCGCCGGTCCGTCGGCACCCCTGCCTGGATCCCTGTCAGCGCCTCCGCCGATACCTCCCTCGGCACATCGAGTGAACTGCGCGCTCCATCACGCAGACTGGCCGTCACTCGTTCAAGACAGTCGTCATATATAATCTAATACGACCATCGCCGGTTCCGCCCGACCCGCTCTCCTGAAGGTGACTCGCATGGCAGCCCGATTCCATCGGATTCCCGCGCTCGTTCTCGCGTCGATGCTGCCGGCGGCCGCGATCGCTGCCGACCTGACGATCTCGGCCGCTGCCAGCCTCACCAACGCGTTCCGGGATCTGGCACCGCTGTTCGAAAGCGCAAACCCGGGCACCCGGGTGCAGTTGAACTTCGGTGCCTCGGGCGCCCTGCTGCAGCAGATCATCCAGGGTGCGCCGGTCGACGTCTTCGCCAGCGCCGACCAGGAGACCATGGATCAGGCGCACAGGCAAGGGTTGGTACAGGCCTCGCGGCGGCGTGACTTCGTCTCCAATTCCCTCACAGTGATCGTCCCGGCCACCGCGGCGAAGGTGCCCACAGCCGTGGCCGACCTGGCCGGCCCGGCGTATGCGCGCATCGCCATCGGCCTGCCGGCCAGCGTACCGGTGGGCCGCTACACCAGGGGCGAGCTCGAGGCGGCCCACCTGTGGGCCGCGATCGAGCCGAAGATGATCGGTGCGAACAACGTTCGCCAGGCGCTCGATTACGTGACGCGCGGTGAGGTCGACGCCGGCTTCGTCTATGCGACCGACGCCGCGCTGATGCCCGGCAAGGTCAGGGTCGCGCTGACGGTGCCCACCACGCGGCCGATCCTCTATCCGGTGGCACCGCTCGCGGCCGCGCCGAACGCCGCCATGGCACAGCGCTTCGCCGAGTTCCTCGTGAGTCCGGAAGCGCAGGCGGTGCTGGCCCGATACGGCTTCGGCAAACCCTGATCGCCTCACCCGATACGATGGACGGTGCCTGGATCGCCCTGCTGCTCACGCTGAAGGTGGCAGGCTGGGCCACGGCGATCAACCTGGTCCTGGGCATCGGCGTCGGCTACGCGATGGCGCACGGCCGCTTTCCGGGGCGCGACCTGCTCGACGCCGCGCTCACGCTGCCGATGGTGATGCCTCCGACGGTACTGGGCTACTACCTGCTGGTGCTGCTCGGCAGCCACGGCCCGCTCGGAGCGTGGCTGCTCGGGCACTTCGGCATCCGGCTCATCTTCACCTGGCAGGCAGCGGTGATCGCAGCGGCGGTGGTGTCGTTCCCGCTGGTGTTCAAGGCCGCGCGCGCGGCATTCGAGCAGGTCGATCCGCAACTGGAGGACGCAGCGCGCACGCTGGGCACCGGCGAGACCGCGGTGTTCTTCCGTGTCTCGCTGCCGCTGGCCTGGCGCGGGATCCTGGCCGGCCTGCTGCTGGCGTTCGCGCGCTCGCTCGGCGAGTTCGGCGCCACGCTGATGGTGGCCGGCAGCATCGCCGGCAAGACGCAGACACTGTCGATCGCGGTCTACGAAGCGGTCCAGGCCGGCCGGGACGACGTCGCGAACTTCCTGGTCGCGGTCACCTCGATCACGTGCATCGCCGTGCTGCTGAGCGCAGGCCGCCTGGTGCCGGGGCGCGTGCCGGCGCGAGCGTGAGGCGCGCACCGTGATCTGGGACATCGCGCTGCGCAAGGTTCTGCGGCACGCAGGCACGAGCTTTGCGCTCGACGTGCGCTTCGCCAGCGACGCGCCGCGGCTGGCGCTCTTCGGCCCCTCGGGCGCCGGCAAGACGCTGACGCTGAAGACGATCGCCGGCATCGTGCGCCCCGACGCCGCACGCATCTGCGTGGCCGGCCGGGTGCTGCACGATACCGTCCACGGGCTGCGGCTGTCGCCGCAGCAGCGGCGCCTGGGCTACCTGTTCCAGGACTACGCGCTGTTCCCGCACCTGACCGTGCGCCAGAACATTGCGTTCGGTCGTCGCACCGGCTGGCTCAACCCCGGCCGTGCGAACACCGACGAAGCGGTCGAGCGCTGGATCGCCGTGCTTCACCTCGAAGGCGTGGCCGACCATCATCCGCACCAGCTCTCGGGCGGGCAGCGCCAGCGCACTGCGCTGGCGCGGGCGCTGGTCAACGAGCCGTCCGCACTGCTGCTCGACGAGCCGTTCGCCGCACTGGACATGGGGCTGCGCCAGCGGCTGCGCAGCGAGCTCGCCGAGTTGCAGGCCCAGCTCGGCCTGCCGCTGCTGCTGATCACGCACGATCTCGACGACGTGCGCGCGCTGGGCGCCGAAGTCGTCCACCTGCAGCGCGGCCGCGTCGTCGAGGATTCGGCTGTGCCGGAAGCGTGCCATGTCCAGGCGTAGCAGGACACCGCGGCTCGAAGCCAGGGGTTCGTTGTGGATCACCGCGAACGGTGAAAGCCTGGGCGGTCACGGCCGCATGGCGCTGCTTCGCGCGGTGGCCGAGCAGGGCTCGATCACGCAGGCGGCCAGGGCCTTCGGAATCAGCTACAAGGCGGCATGGGATGCGATCGACGCGATGAACCGCGTCGCCGGCGAAGACCTGGTCGAGCGCAGCAGCGGCGGCCGCGGCGGCGGCTCGACGCGGCTCACCGAGCACGGCCGGCGCCTGCTGCAGCGCTATGCACAGGTCGACGCCGTGCACCAGCGCTTCGTGAAGCTGCTCACCGACGAGGCCTTCGACCTGTCGCACCCGTTCTCGGTGCTCGATGTCCTGAACCTGAAGACCACCGCCCGCAACCAGTTCACCGGGACGGTCACCGCGATGCGCTCGGGCGCCGTCAACGACGAGGTCGAACTCACGCTGCCCGGCGGCACGCGCCTGGTGGCGATCGTCGCACGCGAGAGCGTCGATGCGCTGGGACTGCGCATCCAGCAGCCTGCGGTCGCGCTGATCCAGGCCGCCAATGTGGTGCTGGCCACCGATATCGGGCAGGCGAAGTTGTCGACCCGCAACCAGTTGCACGGCACCGTGCGTTTGGTCAAACCGGGCGCGGTGAACGCCGAGGTGACGCTCGACATCGACAGCGGCGGGCAGATCGTGGCGATGGTCACTGAAGCGAGCGCCAGGGAGCTGGGACTGGCCCCCGGGGGGCGCACCACCGCGCTGGTCAAGGCTCCGGACGTGATTCTCGCGGTGGCAAGCTGAGCGAAATCCAGAAAAAACCAGGGTGCTCCATTCCGCGTCGAGGGCGCGCGTCACGAAGGCCGTGGCACCGGTCGTCCCCGAGTACTCCGGGATGAGCGGGCGGTCGACCAAACCGTGGACGCGCAGCGCCATGTGGCAACCACGGAAGGCAGCACCGACCTGCGCCGCGTCGCGCATGAACTCGTAGATCGAGCGTTCGCGGTTGGGCGACGGATTCCAGCGCACCAGCCATCAGCGCGTACAGCAAGGGCGCCGCGGCATCGACCAGGCGCGCAACATCGTTGTCCCGGTCGAGCGGCTCGCCGCGCGCCATCCACCCGTCACCGCAGGGATCGCGGTTGATGCTCTCCGGCCGCTTCTCGACATCCTCGTTGGCGCACCCGAGGCGAAAGGCCACCGGCGCATGCACCGCGACCACGGTTTTCGCCAAGCCGATCACCTCGCCGGCCTGGTGCAAGCCGAAGCTGGTCGCGCCGATGACGACTTCACCGCCTTCGCGCCGCACCCACACGTCGTATCGGGTGTCATGGAGCCGGTCGGACGGCATCTGCCCGCGCAAATTCTCGGTGGCCATGTTGTGCATGGCGGGAGAGAGTGGGAGTCGAACCCACCAGGGACCGCTTGGCCGCCCCTCCCGGTTATGAAGACCGGGCGCTCCACCGGGGTGCGATCTCTTCCAGTGTTCAGATGATCCATTGCCTCTCCTCGGTGCCCGCCCGCAGGGGATGCTCGTCGCGCACCCGTCGGGTATGGCCGATGCGGTCGAAGAATTCGAGGATGTGAATGGCGACCTTGCGGCCTTCCGGATCCCGCCCGGCGACGAGACCCTGTCCGTCGCCGCACCGATCCCGAAACCCTGGCCCGTTGCCCGCTTCGTCCTGCAGATTCGCGTGGCGGTGCAGCCGCCGGATATCGGGACGCCTTCCTTTCGATGTAGTTGACGACGCGGTACCGATCGACCCGGGAACTGCCGCGGTACAGCAAAGGCATGTGCCGGGCGCAAGCAATGCGCCGGCGCGAAAAGCAGCTCGCCCGGGCGGCCGGGGATCTTCGGCCGCCGGGAGCACGATCAGGTGTTCTGCACCACGATCGACGGGATCTTCAGGCTCATGTCGCGCGCCTTCTCGGCGATCTTGACCGCGACGCGACGCGCGATCTGCCGATAGATCGCAGCCGCCTGGCCATCGGGGTCGGCCACGACCGTGGGCTTGCCCGAGTCGGCCTGCTCGCGGATGCGGATGTCGAGCGGCAGTCCGCCGAGGTACTCGACGTCGTACTCCTTCGACATCCGTTCGCCGCCGCCCTGCCCGAAGATGTGCTCGGCGTGTCCGCAGTTCGAGCAGACGTGGATCGCCATGTTCTCGACGACGCCGAGAATCGGCACGCCGACCTTCTCGAACATCTTCAGGCCCTTGCGCGCGTCGATCAGCGCGATGTCCTGCGGCGTGGTGACGATCACCGCGCCGGTCACCGGGATCTTCTGCGCGAGCGTGAGGTGGATATCACCGGTGCCCGGGGGCATGTCGATCACCAGGTAGTCGAGGTCGCGCCAGTTGGTGTCGCGCAGCAGTTGTTCGAGCGCCTGCGTGACCATCGGGCCACGCCAGACCATCGGCGTGTCCAGGTCGATCATGAAGCCGATCGAACTGGCCTGGATGCCGTGCCCCTCCATCGGCTCGAGCGATTTGCCGTCGCGCGACTCGGGGCGCCCGGTGATGCCGAGCATCGTCGGCTGCGACGGGCCGTAGATGTCGGCGTCGAGCATGCCGACGCTCGCGCCTTCGGCGGCCAGCGCGAGCGCCAGATTCACCGCGGTGGTGCTCTTGCCGACCCCACCCTTTCCCGAGGCGACTGCGATGATGTTCTTCACGCCGGGCAGCGTCTTGACGCCGCGCTGCACCGAGTGCGAGACGATCTTCTGGAAGACGTTGGCCGACACGCTGGTGACACCCGGCAGCGCGCGCAGTGCCGCGACCACCTGCCGGCGGATCGGCTCGATCTGGCTGCGCGCCGGATAACCGAGCTCGACGTCGACCGCCACCTCGCCGCCTTCGACCCGCACGTTGCGAGCCTCGCGGCTCGCGATCAGGTCTTTCCGGGTATTCGGATCGACGATGGCCTTCAGGGCTTCGTTCACCTGCTCGACAGTCACGCTCATGGGTGCACTCTGGATGTGGGGAATTCGGGAAACGGGAAGTCTAATCGAAGGCGCCACGGGTTCGCCGGCATACCCCGGACGGCGTCAGGCCGCCTGTTAGACTGGCATGTTTTCGCGGACCCGCTCCTGCGCCACGCCATGACTGCCCCTGCCCGCACGCTCTTCGTGACGACCGCGCTGCCGTACGCGAACGGACCGTTCCACATCGGCCACATCATGGAGTACATCCAGGCCGACATCTGGGTGCGTTTCCAGCGCATGCGTGGCCACACGGTGCACTTCGTCGGCGCCGACGACGCGCACGGCGCGCCGATCATGATTGCCGCCGAAAAAGAGGGGCTGAGTCCGCAGGACTTCGTTGCGCGCATCGCCGCCGGCCGCAAGGCCTACCTCGATGGCTTTCACCTGAGCTTCGACCACTGGCACAGCACCGACTCGCCCGAGAACACCGAGCTGTCGCAGTCGATCTACCGCAGCCTGAAAGCCCACGGCCTGATCGACGTGCGCCGCGTCGAGCAGTTCTTCGACCCGGTCAAGGGCATGTTCCTGCCCGATCGCTACATCAAGGGCGAGTGTCCGAGCTGCGGCGCGCGGGACCAGTACGGCGATGCCTGCGAGGTGTGCGGCTCGGTCTACCTGCCGACCCAGCTGAAGCATCCGTATTCGGCACTCTCGGGCGCGCAACCCGAGCTGCGTGCCTCGGACCACTACTTCTTCAGGCTGTCGGACCCGCGCTGCCAGACATTCCTGCGCGAATGGACCGCCGGCACCGACCGGCACGGCGAGCCGCGGCTGCAGCCGGAGGTACTGGCCAAGGCGCAGGAGTGGCTGGGCGACGGCGAGGAAGGCGGTTCGCTGGCGGACTGGGACATCTCGCGCGACGCGCCGTACTTCGGCATCGAGATCCCCGACGTGCCAGACAAGTACTTCTACGTCTGGCTGGACGCGCCGATCGGTTACCTGGCGTCGCTGAAGGCACACTGCGCGAAGCGCGGCATCGACTTCGGCGCGCTGCTGGCCGACCCGACCACCGAGCAGGTGCACTTCATCGGCAAGGACATCATCTATTTCCACGTGCTGTTCTGGCCGGCCACGCTGAAGTTCGGCGGGCACAAGACGCCCGACCGCGTGAACGTGCACGGCTTCATCACCGTGAGTGGCGAGAAGATGAGCAAGAGCCGCGGCACCGGCATCTCGCCGCTGCGTTACCTCGAGATCGGCATGAACCCCGAGTGGCTGCGCTACTACATCGCCGCCAAGCTCAACGCCCGCGTCGAGGACGTCGACTTCAATCCGGACGACTTCGTCGCGCGCGTCAACAGCGACCTGATCGGCAAATACGTCAACATCGCCAGCCGTGCCGCGAACTTCGTGAACCGGTACTTCGACGGCAGGCTCGCTGTGCTGGCCGGCGACCCGGCCGACCCGCTGACGATGCGTGTGGCCGGACTCGAAGCCGCGGTGGCCGCTGCCTACGAGGGACGCGAGTTCGGCCGCGCGATCCGGCTCATCATGGCCTACGCCGACGAGGTCAACCAGTACTTCGACGCGCGCAAGCCGTGGGAACTCGCGAAGGATCCGGCACGGCGCGATGCACTGCACGAGGTGTGCTCGCGCTGCCTGCTCGCGTTTCACCGGATGACGATCCTGCTCGCGCCGATCCTGCCGGCCACGGCCGCGCGGGTCGAGGCGTTCTTCGGCACGCCCGGCCTGCGCTGGGAAGACCTCGGCGTGCGCGCCGGCACGGCGTCGCCGGCGCAACGCATCGGCCGCTACGAGCACCTGATGACCCGCGTCGACCCGAAATCGTTCGACGCGCTGTTCGAGTCGCCCACCGCGACGGTCGAGCCCGCCACCGGGGCAGCGGCGCCTGTCCCCGAAGGCGCCGTTGCGGCGTCCCCGGCGGGGGCGTCCGACGCACCCGCAGCGGTCTCGATCGACGAATTCGAGCGTCTCGACCTGCGCATCGCGCGCATCGTGGCGGCCGAGACCGTCGCGGGCTCCGACAGGCTGCTGCGGCTCGAACTGGACCTCGGCGAAGCGCGTACGCGCAACGTGTTCTCGGGCATCAGGGCCGCCTACGACCCTGCCGGCCTGGTCGGCCGCATGACGGTGGTGGTGGCGAACCTCGCGCCGCGCAGGATGAAGTTCGGCGTCTCCGAGGGCATGGTGCTGTCGGCGTCGGCCGACGATCCGGCGCAGCCCGCGGCGCTGTTCCTGCTCGACGTCGACGCGGGCGCGCAGCCCGGCATGAAGGTGCAGTGAGGCCCGGCGGGTTCCCGTTTCGTCCGCGCCTCGTCGACACCCTGCGCGGCTACACGAAAGACGACCTGCGCGCCGACGTCGCCGCCGGCGTCACCGTCGGCGTGGTGGCGCTGCCACTGGCCATGGCATTCGCCATCGCCAGTGGGGTCGAACCCGGGCAGGGGATCTTCACCGCGGTCATTGCCGGCTTCCTGATCGCTGCGCTCGGCGGCTCGAAGGTGCAGATCGGCGGACCCGCCGGCGCCTTCGTCGTGCTGCTCTACGCGATCGTCGAGCGCTACGGCGTGGCGAACCTGCTCATCTGCACCTTCATGGCCGGCGTGCTGATGTTCGCGATGGGCGCGCTGCGATTGGGCAACCTGATCCGGTTCATTCCGGTGTCGATCGTCATCGGCTTCACCAACGGCATTGCGGTGGTCATCGGGCTGCAACAGGTGAAGGACTTCCTCGGCCTGTCGTTGGCGAAGATGCCGGCCAACTTCTTCTCGCAGATCGACACGCTGTGGCAGGCGCGCGCCACGCTGAACACGACCGCGCTCGCGCTGGGCGCGGTGTCGCTGGTGATCGTCGTCTGCTGGCCGAAGGCGTACGACGCCGACACGGCGGCCTGGCGCCGCCGCCTTGCCCGGGTGCCCGGCACCATCGTCGTGTTGCTGCTGGGCACGCTGGCCGTGTCGGCGGCAGGGCTGCAGGTCGAGACGATCGGCAGCCGTTTCGGCGGCATTCCGCAGGCGCTGCCTGCCTTCAGCCTGCCGGAATTCGACTGGGCCAGCGCGCAGAATCTGGTGATGCCGACGCTGTCGATCGCGCTGCTCGGCGCGATCGAGTCGCTGCTGTGCGCGCGCGTGGCCGACGGGCTGATCCACGATCGCCACGACCCGAACCAGGAATTGATGGCGCAGGGGATCGCCAATTTCGTCGCGCCGTTTTTCGGCGGGATCGCGGCCACCGGCACCGTCGCGCGAACGGTGACCAACGTGCGCGCGGGCGCGCGCACGCCGATCGCGGGCATCGTGCACGCCGCGACGCTGTTGGCGATCGTGCTCGCACTGGCGCCGCTGGCCCACGACATCCCGCTCGCTTCGCTGGCGGCCATCCTGCTGTTCGTCGCCTGGAACATGGGCGAGTGGCGCGAGTTCTCGCGGCTGCGCTATTTCTCGCTGAGCTACCGGACGATCCTGCTGGCGACCTTCCTGCTCACCGTGATCTTCGACCTCACGGTGGCGGTGCAGATCGGCCTGGTGCTCGCGAGCCTGTTCTTCATCCGCCGCATCTCGACACTCACGCGTGTCGAGCCGATTCTGCTGCCGACCGACTATGAGGTCACCGCGTCGGGCAAGCGGGTGGCGGCGTGGCGGATCTTCGGTTCGCTGTTCTTCGGCTCGGTCACCCGGCTCGAGCAACTGCTCGACCCGGCGCAGCCGCTGGCCGACGTGATCGTTCTCGAACTGCACCAGGTGATCAACCTCGACACCACCGGACTGGAGGCGCTGCGCAGCCTGCACCGGATGCTGCAGCGGCGCGGCGGTCGCCTGGTGATCGCCGCACCGAACGAGCAGCCGCTGTCGCTGATGCAGCGCTCGGGCTTCGTCGAGGAGATCGGCGAGGGCTCGGTCTTCGACGAACTGGACGCCGCACTCACTGCGGTCACCACCGGGCGCGGCGCAGACTGAGCGCGCGGCGCGCCCGGATCGGCGGATCGCTTAGAATCCGGCGCTGGAGAGTCCCGCCATGTACGAATCCGCAATCACCCGCTTCATTGCCGAACTCAGGCAGGAGAACCCCCGGCTCGAGGCTTCGCAGCGCGAAGGACGCGCGCTGCTCTGGGACCGGCCGCAGGACGCCGACGCCGCGCGCCGCTATCGCGAGTCGCGGGTACCGCAGCAGCCCTACGTCTACTACCCGAAAGACTACACTTGAGCGCAACCACCGCCGACCCCGGCGTCGAACTGGCGCTGTCGGCGCCGGCGGACGAACCGGCGCAGCACGACGAGCCCGAGCAACTCGAACTGAAGGTGGTCGCGCGGCTGTACGGCGAGCCGATGGTACGGCTGCCGGCAGACCTGTACATCCCCCCCGATGCGCTCGAGGTCTTCCTCGACACGTTCGAGGGACCGCTCGACGTGCTGCTCTACCTGATCCGGCGCCAGAACTTCGACATCCTCGACATCCCGATGGCCGAGGTGACGCGGCAATACCTCGCCTACATCGACGAGATCCGCAACCGCAACCTCGAGCTCGCGGCCGAGTACCTGCTGATGGCGGCGCTGCTGATGTCGATCAAGTCGCGGATGCTGCTGCCGATGAAGAAAGCCGACAGCGGCGAGGAAGTCGAGGATCCGCGCGCCGAGCTCGCGCGCCGACTGATCGAATACGAGCGCATCAAGTTCGGCGCGCAACAGCTCGACGCCCTGCCGCAGCTGGGGCGCGACTTCCTGCGCGCGCAGGCGTGGATCGAGCAGACGATGACCACGCGGCTCCCCGAGGTCCACGCGGCCGACCTGCAAAGCGCGTGGGCCGACATCCTGCGCCGCGCGAGGCTCACGCAGCACCACCGCATCAGCCGGGAAGAACTGTCGGTGCGCGAGTACATGACCTTCGTGCTGCGCCGGCTGCAGGACCGGCGCTTCGCCGAATTCGAGGAGCTGTTCGACCCCGGACGCGGCGTTCCGGTGGTGGTCGTGACCTTCATCGCGCTGCTCGAACTGGCGCGCGAATCGCTGATCGAGATCACCCAGGCCGAAGCCTTCGCGCCGATCTACGTGCGGCTCGCCTACCCGCCGAGCTGAGCGTCACCGCCCGATGGCGCCGATCGTCCGCCACGCGGTCTCGCTCAAAGCCCTGAACACGTTCGGCATCGACGCGCGTGCCGGACACCTCGTCGAGTTGCGCGCCGTGGCCGATCTGGCGGCCACGATCGCGTTGTTGCACGCGCATCCGCCTGTCCTGGTGCTGGGCGGCGGCAGCAATCTGCTGTTCAGCCGTGATCCGCCGGGGACGGTGCTGCGGGTGATGCTCGGCGGGCGCCGCCTCCTCGGGGAACGGGACGGCGAAGTGCTGGTCGAGGCCGCGGCGGGCCAGAACTGGCACAGCTTCGTCGACTGGACGCTGGCGCAGGGTCTCAACGGGCTGGAGAACCTGTCGCTGATTCCGGGCAGCGTCGGTGCCGCCCCGGTGCAGAACGTGGGCGCGTACGGCGTAGAGGTCTGCGAGCGCTTCGATTCGCTCGATGCGGTGTCGCTGCGCGACGGCACGTCGCGCCGCTTCGACGCCACCGACTGCGGTTTCGGTTATCGCGACAGCGTGTTCAGGCGCGACGCGGGTCCGCAGTGGCTGATTACCGCAGTGCGCTTCAGGCTGACGCGCACACCGCAATTGCAGCTCGACTACGGCGAGCTGCGCGACGAGCTGCGCGCACGCGGCATCGCCTCGCCCGGGGCGCGCGAAGTCGCCGACGCGGTCTGCGCCATTCGCCGCCGCAAGCTGCCCGATCCGGCCGAAATCGGCAACGCCGGCAGCTTCTTCAGGAATCCGGTGGTCGAGCGCGCGCGCGCCCGCCAACTCGCCACGGCCCACCCCGGGCTGCCGCTCTACCCGGGCAGCTCACCCGCCACGGCGAAGCTTTCGGCGGCCTGGATGATCGACCGCTGCGGCTGGAAGGGCCATCGCGACGGCGACGCCGGCGTTCACCTGCGGCACGCGCTGGTGCTGGTGAACCACGGTCACGCGAGCGGCGCGCAGATCCTGGCGCTGGCCACACGCATCCGCGAGTCGGTCAGGCGGCAGTTCGGCATCGACCTGGAACCGGAGCCCGTCGTCGTCTGAACGCCCCCGCCGCGCGGTCGTGCCATGGGCGCCCGCTATAATCGAAAGTTTGCTGCGAGGGCAGACATGGACGACGAACACCAGAACGAGCACCACGTGCTGCTGGCCTGGATCCTCGGCATCGCAGTGACGATCGCGGTGGCCGTCTCGATCCTGATCGGCATCGTCTCCGCGACAGTCAGCGGATCGGGTGCCCCGGCGCAAGCCACGCTGCCCGCGACCCTCCAGACCGGCGCCGTACGCGGCGCGGCGACCGAAGTCGACATCGCTCCGGCGCTGGCGACCGGCCCGGGCTATCCGGCGCAGGTTCGCTTCCACTTCGAGACCGCGAAATTCGAACTTCCGCCCGATGCGACTGCGCAGCTTGCGGCGATCGCGGAGTGGGCACGCGGCGATGCGTCGGCCAGGATCGGCATCTCGGGCTTCCACGACCGGCATGGCGACGCGGCTGCGAACGCGATGCTGGCGCGCAGTCGCGCGATGGCGACGCGCGCGGCGCTGCTCGCCGCCGGCATCCCCGCCGAGCGCATCGTGATGGTCAAGCCGCAGGAAACCACCGGCAGCGGCGACGACCGCGAGGCGCGGCGCGTGGACGTCTACCCGGCGCAGTGAGCGCGACGCCGGCGGCTCCGGGGCCGGCGCCATGACGGCGATCCCGATGCGGCGGCAGTCGATCGCCGTTGCGGACTCATGAAGGCGGTGCTCGACACGAACATCTGGCTCGACTGGCTGGTGTTCGCCGAACCCACGGTCGCGCCGATCGCGCGCAGCGTCGAAAGCGGCGCACTCACGCCGCTCGGTAGCGACGAGACCCGTGCCGAGTGGCTCGACGTGATCGCGCGGCCGGTATTCCGGCTGGACGACGCCGCGCGCGCCGCCGCCGCGGCAACCTGGGATCGCTGGGTACGGCGGTGCGCACGTGCGCCCACCTGCACGCTGGCCTGCCGGGACCGCGACGACCAGAAGTTCGTCGACCTGGCAGTCGCCGAGCGCGCGGCCTGGCTCATCACCCGCGACAAGGCCCTGCTCGCCCTGGCGCGGCGCGCCGACCGGGCGCACGCGCTGTCGATCGTACGCCCCGAGGCCGCGGCGCTGCAGGTTGCGCTGTCGGTGGGCCAGGGCCTGTCGACGCGGCGCGCGAACCTATAATCGGGCACGGAGGAACGACCCCGCCATGGATGCCGCGCAAGAGCCCGCACCGCCGCCGATCGGAACCCGCCTGCCGAAGGTGGGCACGACGATCTTCACCGTGATGTCGACACTTGCGGCCGAGAAGAACGCGGTCAACCTGGGGCAGGGCTTTCCCGATTTCGACTGTGATCCGCGCCTGGCCGACGCCGTGACCGACGCGATGCGCGCGGGGCTGAACCAGTATGCGCCGATGGCCGGTGTGGCCGAATTGCGCCGCGCAGTGGCCGACAAGATCGCCGCGACCTGCGGCGCGCGCTACGACTGGAATCACGAAATCACCATCACCGCGGGCGCTACGCAGGCGATCTTCACCGCAGTGCTGGCGATCGTGCGTCCCGGCGACGAAGTGATCGTGATCGAACCCGGCTACGACAGCTACCTGCCGGCGATCGAACTGGCCGGCGGCAAAGCGGTCACGGTGCCGATGGACGCGGAATTCCGCGTCTCGTGGGCGGCGGTGCGCGCCGCGATCGGCCCGCGCACCCGCGCGATTCTCGTCAACTCGCCGCACAATCCCAGCGGAACGATCCTGCGCGACCCCGACCTTCGGGCACTCGAATCGATCGTCGTCGGGCACGGCCTGTTCGTCGTCTCCGACGAGGTCTACGAGCACATGGTGTACGACGGCGAACCGCACCAGTCGGCAAGCCGCTACCCGCTGCTGGCCGCACGCACCTTCGTCGTCTCGTCGTTCGGCAAGACTTTTCACGTGACCGGCTGGAAGGTGGGCTACTGCGCGGCGCCCGCGCCGCTGACGAGCGAGTTCCGCAAGATCCACCAGTTCAACGTGTTCGCGGTGAACACGCCGATGCAGCACGGGCTGGCCGCGTACATGCGCGATCCGGCACCGTGGCGCGGACTGGCGGCGTTCTACCAGCGCAAGCGCGACCTGTTCCGCGCCGGACTCGCGACAACCCGCTTCCGGCTGCTGCCGTGCGAGGGCACCTACTTCCAGGTGGTCGACTACAGCGCGATCTCCGACCTGAACGAGGCCGAATTCGCCCGATGGCTCACCGCCGAAATCGGCGTGGCCGCGATTCCGCTGTCGGCGTTCTACGAACAGCCCACCGGGAACCGCACGGTGCGCTTCTGCTTCGCCAAGGCCGACGAAACGCTGCGGCAGGCACTCGGGCGACTCGCCCGGCTGTAGCCAGCCGGGTCGCGCCGCCGCGGGCCAGGCCTCAATCGCCCTTCGGCCGTTCCTCGCCGGCTTCTTCCGCCCCGACCTCGTCTGTGCCGGCCGCCGCCTCCCCGGGGGCGTCGCCCTGTGCCGTCTGTTCGGCCTGCTCGGCCTTGCGCTTGAGCTTGTCTTCCTTCTTCTGCTTCTTGGCAAGCTCGCGCTGCCTCTTTGCGAATGCGTAGTTCGGTTTTGCCAATCTGCAATCCCCCCTGCGGGTTGTCGTGATGTGTGCCCTGCCTGCATTGTCGCGGCTCTTGGACCGCGACGCCACCCGGCCGGCCGGATTCGGCGAAACCGCCGATGCGCGCCGTACCCGGGCCCGGCCCTATTCCTCGATCCGGCGCCGCAGCGCCTTCACCTGTCCGCGCCGCACTTTCTCGTCCACGCGCCGCGCCCGCGCGGCCGGGCCCGGGCGCGTGGGCACGCGTACGCGAGGCGGGTGCGCCGCCAGGTCGACCAGCGCCTGCAACCGCGCGATCGCGTCCTCGCGGTTGCGCTCCAGGCTGCGGAAGCGCTGCGCCTTGATGACCACCACGCCCTCGGCCGAGACGCGGCGGTCCCCGAGCGCGAGCAGGCGCTCCTTCACACGCGCCGGCAGTGACGAAGGGCCGATCGCGAAGCGGATCTGCACCGCGCTGGACACCTTGTTGACGTTCTGGCCACCGGCGCCCTGGGCACGAATCGCGGTGAACCCGATCTCGTCCTCGCGCACCCTGGGCGAGCGCACCGCTGTGCTCATCGACGCCTCGCGAACAGCGCGTTGCCGGTCACGCCAGACAGGCCGAATTGCTTGCGCAGGCGCATCGATCACTCCGGCTCAGGTCGTCACGTCCTTCAGCAGCGGCGTGTCGTGGGCCACCAGGAACTCCTCGGCGTGCTCGATGATGAAGTAGCGAAACGCCTCGGCCGCCGGCGAGAGCACCTTCGAGAGCAGGTGCACGACGTTCCAGCCGCGCATCACCGGCGTGTCCTCGACCGCCAGCACGTGCAGCAACCCGCTGCGCACCTCCAGTCCGATCGTGTGCAGCGACAGGAAACTGATCCCCATCCCGGCGATCACCGCCTGCTTGATCGTCTCGTTGCTCGACATCTCCATCGTGATGCGCGGCTCGAACTGGTGCGCCTTGAAAAACGCCTCCATCACGCTGCGGGTGCCCGAGTCGGCTTCACGCACGATGAACGGGTACGGCGCCAGCGCATGCACCGGCGGATGACCGATGCGCAGCAGCGGGTGCTCCGGGGGGCAGACGAAGACCAGCGGGTGCGCGGCGAACGGTTCGGCACGCGCCGCCACCTCCCTGGGCGGGCGCCCCATCACCGCGAGGTCGACCTCGCTCGCCTGCAACAGGCGCGCCAGTTGCTCGCGGTTGGCCGTGACGCGCAGACGCACGTCCACCCCCGGATGCTGCTCGCGAAAGCGCGCCAGCAGGTGCGGCACGAAGTACTTCGCGGTGCTCACCATGCCGATGGTGAGCAGGCCGGTCTCGAGGCGCTTGAAGCGCGCCATTGCATCGTCGGCTTCCTTCAGCGTGCCAATCAGCCGGCGCGCGTAGACGAGGAAGTACTCGCCCGCGGTCGTGAGCGAAACCCTGCGGCCCTCGCGCTCGAACAGCGCCAGGCCGATCCGGTCCTCGAGTTCCTTCACCTGCATGGTGACTGCCGGCGGCGTCAGGTGCATCGATTCGGCCGCGCGTGCGAAGCTCAGGTGGCGCGCCACCTCGGCGAACACCTTGAGTTGCCGGAAGGTGACGTTGCTCATTCAGTCATACCTGAAGTACGAACAAATAATATCTGAATTTTTCTTATTCGAGAAGCCACCTATTGTCATGCCATCACGCCGCGGCCAGCGGGCCGGCAAGGAATCCAAGCGGAGACGCCACCGTGAACCAGATCGTCGACGAAGGCCTGATCACCGACACGAAGAAGCGCTACGCCGCCGGGGTGCTGAAGTACCGGCAGATGGGCTACTGGGACGGCGATTACGTCCCGAAGGACACCGACGTGATCTGCCTGTTCCGGATCACGCCGCAGGAGGGCGTGGATCCGGTCGAGGCGGCCGCGGCGGTGGCCGGCGAATCCTCGACCGCGACCTGGACCGTGGTCTGGACCGACCGGCTGACCGCCTGCGACGGTTACCGCGCCAGGGCCTACAAGGTCGAGCAGGTCCCCAACGGCCCGGGCCAGTATTTCGCCTGGATCGCCTACGACCTGTCGCTGTTCGAGGAAGGCTCGATCGCCAACATGACCGCGAGCCTGATCGGCAACGTCTTCGGCTTCAAGCCGCTGAAGGCGCTGCGCCTGGAAGACATCCGCGTGCCGGTGGCCTACGTGAAGACCTTCAAGGGCCCGCCCACCGGACTGGTGGTCGAGCGCGAACGCCTGGACAAGTACGGGCGGCCGCTGCTCGGCGCCACCGTCAAGCCCAAGCTCGGCCTGTCGGGCCGCAACTACGGCCGCGTGGTCTACGAGGGCCTCAAGGGCGGCCTCGACTTCATGAAGGACGACGAGAACATCAACTCGCAGCCGTTCATGCACTGGCGCGACCGCTTCCTGTACGTGATGGAGGCGGTGAACAAGGCAAGCGCGGTCACCGGCGAGGTCAAGGGCAGCTACCTGAACGTGACCGCCGCGACGATGGAAGACATGTACGAGCGTGCCGAGTTCGCGAAGGAACTCGGCTCGGTGATCGTCATGATCGATCTCGTGATCGGCTACACCGCGATCCAGTCGATGGCGAACTGGGCACGCAGGAACGACATGATCCTGCACATGCACCGCGCCGGCCACAGCACCTACACGCGCCAGAAGAGCCACGGCGTGAGCTTCCGCGTGATCGCCAAGTGGCTGCGCCTGGCAGGCGTGGACCACCTGCACACCGGCACCGCGGTGGGCAAGCTCGAAGGCGACCCGCTGACGGTGCAGGGCTACTACAACGTCTGCCGCGACAGCGTCACGAAGATGGACCTGCCGCGCGGCCTGTACTTCGACCAGGACTGGGCCGGCCTGCGCAAGGTGATGCCGGTCGCCTCGGGCGGCATCCACGCGGGCCAGATGCACCAGCTGATCGACCTGTTCGGCGACGACGTGGTGCTGCAGTTCGGCGGCGGCACGATCGGGCATCCGCAGGGCATCCAGGCGGGTGCGGTGGCCAACCGGGTGGCGCTCGAAGCGATGGTGAAGGCGCGCAACGAGGGTCGCAACCTCCCCGAGGAGGGGCCGGCGATCCTGCAGCAGGCCGCGGCGCACTGCGGGCCGCTGAAGGCGGCACTCGACACCTGGAAGGACGTGAGTTTCAACTACGCCTCGACCGACACCAGCGACTACGCGGTCACGCCGGCCGCCGCCACCTGACACCACGAAGCCCTACCGGCATCGACGACATCCGGGAGCACCGAACCATGATGACCAACCCCACCGGTCGCCTGACGCAGGGACAATTCAGCTTCCTGCCCGACCTCACCGACGCCGAGATCGCGATGCAGATCGAGTACGGGCTGAACAGGGGTTACGCCTGGAGCGTCGAGTACACCGACGATCCGCACCCGCGCAATACCTACTGGGAGATGCACGGCCAGCCGATGTTCGACCTGAAGGACGCGGCCGGCGTGATGATGGAACTGGCAGGCTGCCGCAAGGCGTTCCCGAACCACTACATCCGCATGCTGGCGTTCGATTCGTCCGCGGGGGTGGAGTCGATCGCGATGAGTTTCATCGTCAACCGGCCGGCCGAGGAACCCGGCTTCGCGCTCGATCGCACCGAGACGGTCGGACGCACGCAGCGCTACGCGGTGCGCGCCTACGCTGCCGACCGGCCCGAGAACCAGCGCTACTGACCCGCGGGCGCGACGCTCCGCTCCCGCCGATCGGGCCGACGATGACTGCCCCGCTGTACCGCATCCCCGGCACCACGCCTGCGACGGGTGCATCGCCGGCCGGGGCGCCGTCGACCTCCGGCGCAACATCGGGCGAAGCCGCGTCGCCGGCACCGCGCACCGTCGCCGAAGTGCTCGCGAGCAGCCAGGTGGAGGCGGTGCTCGATGAGCTGGAACGCGAACTGGTGGGGCTCGCGCCGGTCAAGCAGCGCATCCGCGACATCGCCGCGCTGCTGGTCATCGACAAGCTGCGCCTGAACCTGGGGCTCGCCGCCCAGTCGCCGTCGCTGCACATGAGCTTCACCGGCAACCCCGGCACCGGCAAGACGACCGTGGCGATGCGCATGGCGCAGATCCTGCATCGGCTGGGCTACGTGCGCAAAGGCCACCTGGTGGCGGTGACCCGCGACGACCTGGTCGGCCAGTACATCGGACACACGGCGCCGAAGACGCGCGAGGTGCTGAAGAAGGCGATGGGCGGCGTGCTGTTCATCGACGAGGCCTACTACCTGTACCGCCCCGAGAACGAGCGCGACTACGGGCAGGAAGCGATCGAGATCCTGCTGCAGGTGATGGAGAACCAGCGCGACGACCTGGTGGTGATCCTGGCCGGCTACGCCGAACGCATGGACACGTTCTTCCGCAGCAATCCGGGAATGAGCTCGCGCATCGCCCATCACCTGGATTTTCCCGACTACGCCGAGAGCGAGTTGCTGGAGATTGCCGAGCGGATGCTCGCGCAACAGAACTACCGCTTCGGCGCCGGCGCGCGCGAGGCCTTTGCCCAATACCTCGCGCACCGCGTGCGCCAGCCGCACTTCGCCAATGCGCGCAGCGTGCGCAATGCGCTGGATCGCGCACGCCTGCGCCAGGCGAGCCGGCTGTTCGCCGAGCGCGATCGCGAACTCTCGCTCGACGACCTGTGCACCATCACCGAAGCCGACATCCGCGCCAGCCGCGTGTTCGCCGCACTCGCGGCATCCGTCACCACCGAAGCGGGATCCGGCGACCGATCCCGTCCGATCACCGGGAGACCCCGATGACGCCGACCGACCTGCACGACTGGCTGACCACCGCGACGCCCGCGCTCGCCGCCACCATCGAGACGCTGGCGCGCTCGTGCGCGCGCATCGCCGAGTCGGCCGCGCTGGGCGAGCTCGCCGGCACGCTCGGCGACATCGGACAGTGCAACAGCCAGGGTGAGAAGCAGACGCGGCTGGACGTGTATGCCGACGAGTGCATCGCCGGCGCGCTGGCCAGTTGCCGGCACGTCGCCGGCTGGGCCAGCGAGGAGCACGACGAACCCTCGATCTCCGAACGGCACGCCGAAACCGGTGAATACCTCGTGGTGTTCGATCCGCTCGACGGCTCGTCCAACATCGACGCCAACATCTCGGTGGGCACGATCTTCTCGATCCTGCCGCACCCGTTTCGCGGCACCTCGCCCGGCGCGGCCGGCTTCCTGCAGCCGGGGCGCCGGCAGGTCGCGGCGGGCTACGTCATCTACGGCCCGGCCTGCGTGATGGTGCTCTCCTGCGGCAACGGCGTGGCGGCGTTCACGCTCGATCGTCGCGACGGCCGCTGGCGGCTCACCCGTGACGCGATCCAGGTGCCCGTGCAGACGCGCGAATTCGCGATCAACGCATCGAACCAGCGCTTCTGGGAAAAGCCGGTGCAGCGCTACGTCTCGGAGTGCCTGGCCGGCGAGAGCGGCCCGCGCAGCAAGGACTTCAACATGCGCTGGGTCGCCAGCCTGGTCGCCGAGGTGCACCGGATCCTGAGCCGCGGCGGCGTGTTCCTCTACCCGCGCGACACGAAGACGCCGTACCGGCCTGGGCGGCTGCGGCTGATGTACGAAGCCGCTCCGGTCGCCTGGCTGATGGAGCAGGCCGGCGCAGGTGCGGTGACCGGCACCCGCCCGCTGCTCGACGTCGTGCCCGACACGCTGCACCAGCGGGTGCCGGTGATCGTCGGCTCGCGCGAGGAAGTCGACCTGATCGTGCGCTACCACGAGGATCCGAACGAAAACGTGTCGTGGCAACTCTTCGGTTCGCGCTCGCTGTTCGTGCGTGCCTGAGCCGCCCCGGACCCGCACCGCCATGTCCAGAAAACACCCGATCATCGTCGTCACCGGATCGAGCGGCGCCGGAACCAGCACGGTCAAGCGCACCTTCGAGACGATCTTCCGCCGCGAGGGCATCACGGCCGCCACGATCGAGGGCGACGCCTTCCATCGCTACGAGCGCAAGGAGATGAAGGAGCGGATCGCCGCGGCCGACCGAGAAGGCCGGCCGATGAGCCACTTCGGGCCGGACGCGAACGAATGGTCCGCACTGGAGAAGCAGTTCGGCGCCTATGCGCGCGACGGCCGCTGCCGCACGCGGCTGTATCTGCACAACGAGGCGGAAGCCGCGCCGTGGGGCCAGGAGGCGGGCACCTTCACGCCATGGCACGACACGCCGGTGGATACCGACCTGCTGTTCTACGAAGGGCTGCACGGCTGCGTGAAGACCGGCGCAGTCGATCTCGCGCGCCACGTCGACCTGAAGATCGGCGTGGTGCCGATCATCAACCTGGAGTGGATCCAGAAAATCCATCGCGACACGAAGGATCGCGGCTACTCGAAGGAGGCGGTCGCCGACACGATCCTGCGCCGCATGCACGACTACATCCACTACGTCTGCCCGCAGTTTGGCGAGACCGACATCAACTTCCAGCGCGTGCCGGTGGTCGACACCTCGAATCCGTTCATCGCGCGCGACATCCCGACCGCCGGCGAGAGCATGACCGTGATCCGCTTCCGGAACCCGCGCGGCATCGACTTCCCCTACCTGCTGTCGATGATCGGCGAATCGTTCATGTCGCGCGCCAACACCATCGTGGTGCCGGGCGGCAGGATGGATCTGGCGATGCAGCTGATCCTCACGCCGATGATCCTGCGGCTCATGGAGATCCGGCGCGCCCAGCTCGCCTGAGCGTGGCGTTCAGCCCGGCGGCCTGCGGGCGATCACCGTCGAGAACCACTTCGAGGTTCCGCCCGGCGCCGGAAAGCCGTCGATTCGCGACTCGACGATCCGCCAGGCAGCGAAGTGCCGCACGAGATCGTCCCTGCCGAACAGGCAGTACGCCGAGGGGTCGAACATCTCCAGGAAGGTCGTCCCCTCGCAGAGCACGTTGACGATCGCCACGCCCCCAGGCCGCACGCGCTCGCGGATGTTGCGGGCAACGCGGTCCGCGGTATCGCAATCGAAGAACATCAGCAGACCGATGCAGGCGATCGCGTCGAACTCGCCGTCGATGGTCCAGGTCGCCAGGTCGACCGCGCGCGCGTCCACGTCGAGCCCGGCGGTCGAGGCGCGCGCGCGCAGCGCGGCGATGGCCGTCTCGCTGGCGTCGAGCGCCAGTACCCGGCACCCGCGCCGCGCGGCCTCGAGCGACAGGTTGCCGAGGCCGCAGCCGAGATCGAGTACGCGCCCGCGCAGGTGCGGCAGCGCCGACCGCTCGAACGGATTGAGATGGAAATCACCCGCCTCGACCTGGTCCCGGAACTGGCGGTCGAAGAAGCGCACGCTGCGGTTCGGGCCGTTGCGGTGCATGTCGGCACGTCCACGCGCGGTGCGGGCAGGATCAGGTGCTCTCGGGCGCCGGGCCCGGATACCAGTTCGCCGGTCGCTTCTCGCGAAACGACGCGAAGCCTTCGGTCGCCTCGGCCGACTGGCGCCGGAGCGCGTGCTGCGCGACCAGACGCTCGAAGACCTGTTGCGGCACGTCGCCCCAGGCGTGTTCGAGCGCGAGCGCCTTGGTCTGCGCATTGGCTTGCGGGGCGTTGTGCAGCAACTGGTCCACGATGCGCGCGCCCGCCGCGGCGAGCGAAGCGGCAGGGACGACCTCGTGCACCAGCCCGATGCGGCGTGCCTCCTGCGCATCGAAGCGCTCGCCGGTGAGCGCGTAGCGCCGGACCTGGCGCGCGCCGATCGCGTCGACCAACTGCGGAAGGATGATGCCGGCCATCAGCCCCCAGCGGGTTTCGGCGATCGAGAACTGCGCGTTGTCGGCCGCGAGCACCACGTCGCAGGCGGCAACGATCCCGGTGCCGCCACCAAAACAGGCACCCTGCACCAGCGCCACCGTGGGTACCGGCAGCGCGTTCAGCCGCTGTACCGCGCGCGCGGTGAGTCGCGAGGCGGCGAGATTGTCCTCCGGCGATCCCTGCGCAACCCACTGCAGCCAGCCGAGGTCGGCCCCGGCCTGGAAGTGCCGTCCGGCGCCGGCAAGCACCACGACACGCAGCGAAGGCTGTGCGCCGAGCCCATCCATGGCCGCCAGGATGCCGTCGAGCAGGCCGGCGTCGTAGGCATTGTTGACCTCGGGGCGATTGAGCGTGACCGTCGCGACACCGCGCGGGTCGATTTTCCACAGTACCGGGTCGTGGTTCATGGCGTCGATGTTCCAATGGGCACGTGCAGTGGCACGCGTAAACCGGGTTCAGCGCAGCAGCATCGCGTGCGCGTCGAGATCTTCGGCGGAGAAGCAGCAGAAGACCACCTCTTCGATCACCGGGAGGGCGGCCAGCGCCGCGCGAACCGTGTCGACCGCGATCGCCGCCGCAGCCTGGCGCGGATAGCCGCAAGCGCCGGTGCTGATCGACGGGAAGGCCAGCGAGCGCAGCCCGGCGGCGCCCGCGACTTCGATCGAGCGCCGGTAGCACGACGCCAGCAGCCCGGCTTCCCCATGCGCGCCGCCGCGCCACACCGGACCCACGGTGTGGATGACGTGGCGGGCACGAAGCCGGTGGCCGGCGGTGAGCTTCGCGTCCCCGGTGCGACAACCATCCAACGCGCGACACTCGTCGAGCAGGCCGGGGCCGGCCGCGCGATGAATCGCCCCGTCGACGCCGCCGCCACCGAGCAGCGTGGTGTTGGCGGCATTGACGATCGCGTCGACGTCGAGCGTGGTGATGTCGGCCAGTACGGCGCGCAGGATCGCTGTCATCGCGGCGATTGTCCGGCGGGCGGCCCGGATCGTGCAAGCACCCGGGATCACGCACGGCACGGACAACGCCTGCGATAAGCGGCTCGAACAACCCGCTTCTCGACGCCTGGCTGCGCGGCACTTGCCCCTAGAGTGGGGCTCACCTCGGCGGTGCGGGCCGTTTGTGCCCGCACCCGGATTCGCCAGAAGGTCCGCTTAATGGCTTCGCCTCGCATCGCTTCGCATGCCGATCCTGCTGCACCCCAGGGCACTCAGGCCGTGCTCGCGTATGCCGGCGCTTCCCGCGACGGGAAGTCCGGCGCATCGAGGCAGCCGGGAACCCGCAAGAGCGGCGCAAACCCGGGCGCGGGACGCGGCAGCCGACAGGCCGCCGCACACCGGGCCTGGGAGCGAGGCGTGCAACTCGGCCGCCACGGCCGCCTGGACGACGCAGCACGGATGTTCAGGCAGGCCGTGCGTGACGACCCGCGCACGGCGCTCTACTGGCTCAACCTCGCCAGCGTCACCAGCAAGCTCGGACTCACCGTTGAATCGATGAACGCCGCACGCCGCGCTTTCGAACTCGATCGCAGCAGCATCCTTGCCTGCCACCTGGCGGCCGAGTTGCTGCGCCGCAACCGCCGCCACACCGAGATGCTGCAGACCCTGCAGATGCTCGACCCGGCCACGCCGCGCGACCTGCACTACCACCGGCTCGTGGCGGTGGCGTACGCCGGACTGGGGCTCTGGCAGGAGGCGGCGCTGGCCGCGCTGCAGGTGCTCACCACGAAACCGGCCGACATCGAGGCCTACGGACAACTGGGTGCCGCGATGGCGCAGCTGGCACGCTACCCGGAAGCGGCCGAGTGCTATCGCACCATCGTGATGCTCGAGCCGAAGTCGTTCGTGGCGGCGGTGTATGCGGCGCACTACGCCGGCTGGTCGTGCGATTGGGTGAACTTCAGGCAGGACATGGAGCGGCTCGGGAAGGCACGCGCGCTCATCGGCAACGAGGGCAACGGCGAGGCATTCAGCCCGTTCTGCCTGCTGTCGATGAACGACGACGCAGCCCTGCACCGCTGGGCAGCCGCGCTCGAGGCGCGCCGCATCACGCGCCACATGCGGTCGCTGCCCGACGCGGCGTCCTGGCGCCCGCTGTGGGAGCGCCTGGTCGTCGGACCGGATGCCTACCCGGGCATCGACGTGAATGGCCGCATCCGCATCGGCCTGGTGTCGAGCGACTTTCGCACCCACGCCACGAGCACCCTGCTGGTACAGGTCCTCGAACTGCTCGATCGCTCGCGCTTCGAGGTGGTGCTGTACTCGCATGGCAGGGACGACGGCACGGCGCTGCGCAGGCGCATGATGACGCTGGCCGATCAGGTGGTCGAGACGGCCGAGCTCGATCTGGTCGAACACGCCGACCAGGTGCGCAAGGACGGCATCGGCATTCTCGTCGATCTGAACGGTTTCACGCTGGGTTCGCGCGTGGACCTGTTCGCGCTGCGTCCCGCGCCGATCCAGGTGCTGTGGCTGGCCTACCCGAGCACCACGGGGTCGGACTTCATGGACTACGTCATCGGCGACCCCGTTCTCACGCCACTGGCGCATCGGGACGACTTCAGCGAGCACATCGCGCAGCTGCCCGTGTGCTACGCACCCACCGACCGGCTGCGCGAGCGCCCGGCCAGGCTCGGGCGCGCCGAGTGCGGCCTGCCCGAAGACGCCTTCGTGTTTGCCTGCTTCAACCAGAGCTACAAGCTCACCGAAGAGATGTTCGACGTGTGGTGCCGCATCCTCGAGCGCACGCCCGGCAGCGTGCTCTGGCTGCTGATCCCGCAGGTCGATGCGCAGGAGCGGTTGCGCGAAGAAGCGCAGCGGCGCGGGATCGACCCGGCACGGCTGGTCTTCGCGCCGTTCGTGCAACCCGAACAGCACCTGGCGCGCCTGCCGCAGGCGGATCTGTTTCTCGACACCTTTCCGTACGGCGCGCACACCACCTGCAACGACGCGCTCTGGATGGGGTTGCCGGTGCTGGCGCTGCGCGGCCGTTCGTTCTCGTCGCGCGTGGCGGCCAGCCTGCTGCAGGCGGCGGAATTGCCCGAGCTGGTGTGCGATACGCCCGGGCACTACGAAGCGATGGCCGTGGTGCTGTTCAGCGACCGCGCCGAATTGCAGCGCGTGCGCACCCATCTCGAAACGCGCCGCATGGACCTGCCGCTGTTCGACACCCCGCGCTTCACGCGCGAGCTGGGCGCGCTGTTCGAGCGCATGACCGCGCGCTGGCGCGCTGGCCTGCCCCCGCAGACGCTGCCCGCCGAGCCCCCTTCGCCAGGAGAACACGCATGCTCACCTTCGTCATCGCCCGCTTCGAGGAAGACATCGGCTGGGTGAACCAGCTGCCCGCCGACGCGCGCATCTTCGTGTACAACAAGGGGGCCGCCATCGAAGCCGGCATCCTGCGGCGCAACGACGTGCAGGTCATCGCGCTGAAGGATGCGGGACGCCAGTCCGGCACCTATCTGCAGCACATGATGACCGGTTTCGACGCCGGCGCGGCTGAGGATTTCACCGTCTTCACCGGGGGCGATCCGTTCGCGTGCGCACCCCATTTCCTCGACCTGATCGAGGTGTCGCAGAGGTGGCGCGACGTGCAACCGCTGGCGCTGCAACGGCCGTCCGGGACCGGAATCCCACCCGCGAGGCTTGCCGAAGAAGACCAGCGCGACTGGATCGATGACCTCCCGGTGCGCCCGGAGCACTTCAGCCTGGGCACCTGGGCACCGCTGGCCTTCGACGACGACGTCGCACGGGAGAACGGGCGCGCCTATCGCCAGAAGCACCTGCTGCCCGAGGGCAGCAACCTCGCCCGGCACTTCCTCGAATTCGTCGGCCTGGACGAACTGGCCGCACAAGCGGGCGCAGCCGACATCGGTGTTTTCTCGTACGGCGCGATCTTCGCGGTGCGCAACCGCCGTATCGCAGCCTTCCTGCGGACGGGCCGGCGTCATCTCGGGAAGATGGAGATCCTGGCGCGCGCCGACCCGGACTGCGACGGCATCTACGAACGCCTGTGGCTGCATCTGTTCGGCGAGCCGTTCATCACGCTGTCCGCGCTGTCGGCCGGCACGACCACTGCCAGCGAGACCGCCGTCAGTGCGACTGCCGCCAGCGCGGTTCCGGTACCGGGCCGGACCAATCCGCAATTGCGCCACGCCGCCTACGTTGCCGGCTCCGCCGGCCGCATCGACGAAGCCATCTCGCTGCTGCAGACGGCGCTCGGCACCGATCCGGAAGATGCCGATGCGTTGTCGGACCTTGCGACGCTGGCGCTGGGCGCCGGCGACCAGCCCGCAGCCATGATCTTTGCCGAACATGCGCTTCGGATCAGACCGTCACACGGGGCGGCCACCTACGTTCGGGCGATGTGCGCACTGGGCCAGGGCGATGCTCCGACCTGCCTGAGCCTGCTCGAGACCTTGCAGAGCGGCGAACCCGCCCTGCAACTGCACGCCGAAGCGCCCGAGCTGGTGGCCGTGGTGCAGCAATCGATCGAGCGGCTGCGCGGACTGGGTCGTGCCGCGCGCCAGCAAGCGTCGGCTGCGGCCACGAGCTGAGCGCTGCGGCCACGACCTGCGCGCCGCGGCCGCCACGACCCCCCGGAAACCGGCTGTCCCGACATGCTTGCCCCGCCGTTGCGCACTGCGCGCAAACCGACGCGCCCCAGGCCCGCCCTGGCGCGCAACGAGTTCACCACGCCCGCTGAACGCGCGCGCGAGGCCCGCTGGTGGGCCACCTACGCCTGGATCGAAGAGCGCTTCTACTGGGTGCTGCCACCCGATCTGCAACCGCTGGCGCGCCGGCGCTACGTGCAGCGCATCGCCGACTTCCTGCACGACGCCGTGCACGTGATCGACTACGGCTGCGGCAATGGCTGGATCGCGCGTGCGCTGGCCCGGCGGGTGCGTGCCCGTGTGACAGGACTGGACTTCTCGCCCGCGCAGATCGCGCTGGCCCGGGCCACCGAAGTGCCCGCGGGCGCCCGCATCGACTTCCAGTCGCTGGCGGGCCCGCAGGATCTGCCGGTGGCCGACGCCTATCTGTTCCACGGCGTGCTGCATCACCTGCCGGCCGCGGAAATCCACGATCTGATGAACCAGGTGCAGCGCCTCGCACCCCGCGGCGCACGTCTGGTGTTCGTCGAACCCGCCTGCTTCACGGGCCAGCCGGTCGGCGACGCGCAACGTGCGCTGCTCGATCGCATCCAGGTGCAGGTGGAAGAGCCTGCGGCCGCGTTGCGCCGGCTCGGGCGCGTGCCATCCGCAACGGTGCAGCGCCTGCGCGGGATCTCGTCCGAACGCTGGTGGGGCGAGCAGCCCTGCGGACCGTCACCCCTCGAGCGCCCGTTCACCGGCACCGAGCTGGGCACGGTGGTCGCGCATTATTTCGAACCACCCGAACTCGCGGTCGTGCAGTACCTGCCCGCCTCGCTGGCGGTGGCCAGCGAACTGGCGATGCTGGCCGAAGACGCCCCCGAGCTGGCCCGATCCATCGCCCCGGCCCTTCTCGGACAGGTCGACGAACTCGAAGGCCTGCTGCTCGCGTCGACGCCACTGCCCGACAGTGGCTGGTACCTGCAGATGCTGACCGCCACCGTGCCGTGATCGGCACCCGACGCAGGGGTCAGGACGTCTCGCTCACGGCGACGGCGCTGCTGCGCACGGCCGCCTCGTCCTGGCTCGGCTCGGGCGGCGCCGGGAAGCGGATGGGGACGTGCCCGAGCGTGTGGTTCAGCGCAATGCGCAAGATGGCGCGCGGATAGCGCGCGGAACCGTTCGATCCGCCGGCGCAGAAGTCGAAGTGATTCGACAGATAGCGCGTGAGCTGCAAGGCGCTGATCGCCTTGCCGTTGCACGACACGATCAGGTGGCGCAGCATCGTGTCGAGTTCGCCCGCCGTGCCGCCGATCACGATGGGGTCGCCCGACTGCAGCAGACCGGCGTAGTTGATCTGGAAATCTGCCGGTCTTTCGACGCCATACATGGCGCTGGTCAGCCAGTCCTCGTGGGCCGGCGCGAGGCCCGCTTTCCGGCTGAAGGCGTAGTTCGGCCCGCCAACCGGACGGGTGTGCCGGACGGGTGTGTCGTCGATGATCGCCACCTTGCCGAGCTTCGTATAGTGAGGCCACACGGCGTCGAGCCCGTAGCCGCTGATGTTGCCGGCCAGCGTGGGATGGATGCGCGCCAGCATGTCGATCGACAGCACCGGCGCCATGATCTCGACGAAGCTGGTGAAGCGCACCTGGAACTCGCTGTGCTGCAGCGTGATGACGTGCGTGTAGTACGAGTCGGGCGTCAGCGCCGGCTGGGCCAGATCGAGTTGCAGTTCGTCACAGATGGCGAACATGCGCGACACCTGCTCGGGCACGCAAAGCAGGTCGTCGTCGGGCAGCCAGACGTAGCGGTACGACTGGATGGCGTCCCAGTACGTCCGCAGCGTGTGCTCCAGGCCAGGCCACTTGGCACCCTTCTGCATGTGTACGAATGCCGCATCCGGTGCCTGCGGCGGATCGTCGCCGAACCACGACAGGGCGTAGTCGAAGTTCTGCTGGTCCAGGCGCTCCACGGCTTGTGGGTGCAGTGAATTGCGGCCGGCGCGAAACAGGGCGAGGTACGGCTTCGTCATGATGGCGTGTCCTTTCTGGTCCGCGACGGAGTCGATCCGGCGAATCCCCGGGCGCGTGACAGCCCGGCGATTCAGTCTGGGGTCTGCCGCGCAACCGACAAGTCCGGAAAAGACCCAGAAAACCGCGCTTCCTCCCGGCGTGTCACCCGACCGGCACCGGCTCTTCGCGCAGCAGCTTCGCGGTGAGTGCCAGCGCCGCAGCCACCACCTGGTCCATGTTGTAGTAGCGGTACTGCGCCAGACGGCCGATGAAGTACACGTTGCGCTGCTGCGCGGCCAGGCGCTCGTAGAGCCTGAACTGCCGTTCGTTGTCGGGGTTGGGCACCGGGTAGTAGGGGTCACCCCCGGCACACGGCACCTCGCGCACGATCGAGGTGCCCGCGCACACCTGCCCCGTGAGGTGCCTGAATTCGGTGATGCGGGTGTAGGCGTGGTCGTTCGGGTAGTTCACCGTGCCCACTTCCTGGTAGCGCTGCACGCCGCTCAGGTGCTCGTGCTCGAAGCGCAGCGAACGATAGGGCAGACGTCCGTGACGGTATCCGAAGTAGGCGTCGATCGGACCGGTGTAGACGGTGGCGTCGCGCCCGATCCGTTCTCCGACCCCGGCGAAGTCCACCCCCAGGCGCACCTCGATGTTCGGGTGTCCGAGCATGCGATCGAACATCGCGGTGTAACCCTCCGCAGGCATCGCCTGGAACGTGTCGGTGAAGTATCGATCGTCGTCGTTGCTGCGTGTCGGGATGCGCGCGGCCACGCCCGCGCTGAGCTGCGACAGGTCGAGCGCCCACTGCTTGCGGGTGTAGCCGCGGAAGAACTTCTCGCACAGATCCCGGCCCACGGACGACAGCACCACGTCTTCGCTGGTCCTGATGGTGTCGCGCGGCTCGCGCACCTTCGCGAGATACGCGGCCACGCCGGATTCGTCGAGATCGAGTCCATAGAGCTGGTTGATGGTGGTGCGATTGATCGGGATCGGGTATTGCCTGCCCTCGACCACGGCGCGCACGCGGTGCTCGTAGGGCCTCCAGGACGTGAAGCGCGACAGGTAGCACCAGACGCGCTCGCTGTTGGTGTGGAAGATGTGCGGACCATACTCGTGAATCAGCACGCCGTTGGCGTCGCGCCGGTCGTAGGCGTTGCCGCCGACGTGCTCGCGCCGGTCGATCACCAGCACGCCGTTGCCGGCCTCGGCCAGTTCGCGGGCGCAGACGGCGCCGGCGAATCCGGCGCCAACGATCAGGTAGTCCATGGCTGGCGTCCTTGCGCAGAACGGGGTTCACTTGCCGGGCACGACTTCGCGCCGCGATGATTCGAGACCCCGCACCAGTCTAGGAACCCGCGCCGGATCGGTGTGGCCTGAAAAGCGTGGCAAAGGGGCGCCAGATCAGGGCTCGAACCGGTGCCGCGCGCCATGACGGGAGTGCGCCCGTGCCGGGCGCACCAAAGAAAAAGGGCAGCCGTGGAAGGCTGCCCTGGCCACGGTTGGCGGGCGTCCGGGTTACTTCAGGTGCTTGCCGACCAGGCCGGTCATCTCGAACATGTTGACCTGCGCCTTGCCGAACACCTGCCTGAGCTTCTCGTCGGCGTTGATCAGGCGCTTGTTCACCGCGTCCTGCAGCTTGCCCTTCTTGATGTAGTCCCAGAGCCGCTTGACCACCTCGGTGCGCGGCAGCGGCTTGTCGCCGACGATCGACGCCAGCGCGGCGCTCGGAGTCAGCGCCTTCATGAAAGCGGCGTTCGGCTTGCGCGCCTTCTTCGCGGCCGGCTTCTTCGCAGCGGCCTTCTTCGCCGCCGGCTTCTTCGCGGCGGCCTTCTTCGCGGCCGGCTTCTTCGCGGCGGCCTTCGCCGCCGGCTTCTTCGCGGCCGGCTTCTTCGCGGCGGCCTTCTTCGCGGCCGGCTTCTTCGCCGGGGCCTTCTTCGCAGCGGGTTTCCTGGCAGCCTTCTTGGCAGTGGCCATTCTCGATCCTCCTGAATCCATGGGTGCGATGTTCGTTTCGAACAACGCGGTTTCAGAGGGAAAACGCGTGCTCTCCACAGGAGCGAAGCATGACGCGTCTTGCACGGAACGCCAACAAAAACAAGCGCTGCAAAGGCACCGTTCGTCGGGAGTGTTGTATCGGCGACGCAAACCTTCGCGTGCAGCGGCAGCACGGTCGTTCCCGAGGGGGCACACGGTACATGCGACAATCGCAGCCCGTCCTCTCCCGCGCAGCCGTCGATGCCCGCCGCTCCCCATCCGTTCGACGAGGCCATCGGTCTCGAAGCGCTGCCGGACGGCGCATTCGCGGGACACGCCAGTCCGGCCTACTGGAACATGGTGGGGCCGTACGGCGGGATCACCACCGCGCAACTGCTGCAGGCGCTGCTGTTGCGACCCGAACGCCACGGCGATCCGGTTTCGCTGACGGTGAACTTCGCCGGCCCGGTCGCCGAGGGGCGACTGCAGATCCGCACGCAACTGATGCGCTCGAACCGCTCGACGCAGCACTGGACGGCCACGATGGTCCAGACCCAGGACAGCGGCAGCGACAGCGAATCGGTGGTCGCCGTGGCGATGGCGGTGTTCGGCACGCGGCGCCCGGTCTGGAGCCACACCGAGGCGCGGCCTCCGTCGATCGCGCCACACGACGCGTTGCCCCGGCTGTCGCACCCGCAGGCGCCGGCCTTCACGCGGCGCTACGACCTGCGCTTCGAGCGCTCGCCGTTCGAGCACCCGCCGGCCGACAGCAGCAGTACCTGCTGGATCGCCGATCACCCGCCGCGCCCGCTCGACTACCCGGCGCTGGCGTCGGCCTGCGACGTGTTCTTCCCGAGGATCTTCCTGCGCCGCGGCAAGCTGGTGCCGGTCGGCACGGTGTCGCTGAACGTCTACTTCCACGCCGACGCGGCGGCGCTGGCCGAACAGGGCGCCACGCCGATGCTCGGTGCCGCGCAGTGCCAGATCTACGAAGGTGGCTACTTCGACCAGCACGGCGAACTCTGGGGCCGCAGCCAGCGCCTGCTGGCGACCACGCACCAGATCGTCTGGTACCGCGAGTAAGTCGCCTGATGCGGGCCGGCACTGGCCCGCCGCCTGCCCGCGCCCGGCCCCGATCCGTACCCGCCTCCCCGATCCGCGCCCTGTCCCGATCCGCGCCGGACGCCACCCGGCGCGTCAGGCAGCCTCGGCTTCGCGCACGGCGCGCTTGCGCTCGTGCTCCTTCAGATGGCGCTTGCGCAGGCGGATGCTCCGCGGCGTGAGCTCGACCAGCTCGTCCTCGGCGATGAACTCCACCGCCTTCTCCAGCGTGAGCTGGATGGGTGGCGTGAGCACGATGTGCTCGTCCTTGCCGGAGGCGCGCACGTTCGTGAGCTTCTTCTCGCGCACCGGGTTGACCACCAGGTCGTTGTCGCGCGAGTGGATGCCGATGATCATGCCCTCGTACAGCGGATCGCCGGGGCTGACGAACATCCTGCCACGCTCCTGCAGTTTCCAGAGCGCGTAGGCCACCGCCGCACCGTCGTCCTGCGAGATCAGCACGCCGTTGCGGCGATCCTCGATGTCGCCGGCCCAGGCGCCGTAGTCGTCGAACACGTGGCTGATGATCCCGGTACCGCGGGTCAGGTTCAGGAACTCGTTGTGAAAGCCGATCAGGCCACGCGCGGGCACGCGGTAGTCGAGCCGCACGCGGCCCTTGCCGTCGGGCTCCATGTTCTGCAGCTCGCCCCGGCGCCGGCCAAGCAGCTCCATCACGGCGCCCTGGTGCGCGTCCTCGAGGTCCATCGCGACCAGCTCGTACGGCTCCTGGCGCTCGTCGTCGACGTTGCGCAGCTTCGGCCTGGGCCGGGAGACGGCCAGCTCGTAGCCCTCGCGGCGCATGTTCTCGAGCAGGATCGTCAAGTGCAGCTCGCCGCGGCCCGAGACGACGAAGGTGTCGGAGTCCGCGGTGAACTCGACGCGCAGCGCAACGTTGCTCTTCAATTCGCGCTCGAGGCGCTCGCGGATCTGGCGGCTGGTCACGAACCTGCCTTCGCGGCCCGCCATCGGCGAGGTGTTGACCATGAACTCCATCGACATCGTCGGCTCGTCCACCTTCAGCACCGCCAGTGCCTGCGGGCGGGCCGGATCGCACACCGTCGAGCCGATGTCGAGCTGCTCGATGCCGTTGATCGCGATGATGTCGCCGGCCTGCGCCTCCTCGACGACCACCCGCTCCAGGCCGCTGAAGCGCAGCACCTGGTTCACCCTGGCCACCACCGGCGCCACACCGCTGTGCGCCGGGTCGCCGTACAGCACCGTCACCGGCTGGCCGCCGCGGATGCGTCCGCGGTTGATGCGGCCGATGCCGATCTTGCCGACGTAGCTCGAGTAGTCGAGCGCCGAGATCTGCAGCTGCAGCGGGCCGTCGGGGTCGTCCTCGCGCGCCGGGACCTGCTTCAGGATCGCCTCGAACAGCGGCTTCATCGACAGCCCCTCGGAGGCGGCGTCGCCCGGGCCTGCGACACCGCCCTCGGGGAGATCCGCCAGGCGCTCGACGGCGAAGCCGTTGACCGCCGACGCGTAGACCACCGCAAAGTCGAGTTGTTCCTCGCTCGCACCGAGCTTGTCGAACAGGTCGAAGGTCTGGCTCACGACCCAGTCGGGACGCGCCCCCGGGCGGTCGATCTTGTTCACCACGACGATCGGCTTCAGGCCCTGTGCGAGTGCCTTGCGGGTCACGAAGCGCGTCTGCGGCATCGGCCCCTCGACCGCGTCGACCAGCAGCAGCACGCCGTCGACCATCGACAGCGCCCGCTCGACCTCGCCGCCAAAATCCGCGTGTCCGGGGGTGTCGACGACGTTGATCCGCGTACCGGCGTATTCGACCGCGCAGTTCTTCGCGAGAATGGTGATGCCGCGCTCGCGCTCGATGTCGTTGCTGTCCATCACGCGCTCGACCACCTGCTGGTTTGCCCGGAACGTGCCCGACTGGCGCAGCAACTGGTCGACCAGCGTGGTCTTGCCGTGGTCGACGTGGGCGATGATCGCGATGTTGCGGATGGCGAGACTCATGGGGGACTTCCGGTTCGATGTGTTTCGTTCGCGCCGGCGCCGGTGGCGATCAGCCGTTGCGGCACCAGCGTGCCGTCGCGCAGCGCGGCCACGCCCAGCAGGCGCCGCGCGCCATAGACGCGCACTCGTGCAGCGTCGCCGCTGCCCGCCGTGGCCGGGGCGCGCAGCGTCTGTCCATTCAGGAAGCGCGCCTCGGCCGCCGCGTCGATCTCGAGGCGCGGCAGGTCGACCAGCAGCGCGTCGGGCGGCGCGAGCCGCGCGCGGCGCGCCGGCAGATCGAGCGCCTCGAGTGCCTCGAGGGTGATCGCGTCGGCCACCGACAGCGCGCCGACCCGCTCGCGGCGCAGCGCGGCGAGGTGCGCGCCACAACCGAGTCGCTCGCCGATGTCGGTCGCCAGCGTGCGCAGGTAGGTGCCCTTGCCGCAGTGCACCCGGATCGTCGCGCGGGTCCCGGCAAACGCCAGCGTCTCGATCGCGTGGATCACGATCGGCCGCGGTGCGCGCTCCAGCGTGACGCCGGCACGCGCGTAGGCGTACAGCGGCCGGCCGTCGCGCTTGAGCGCCGAATGCATCGGCGGCACCTGGTCGATTGCGCCGACGAAGAGCGCGGCCGCGGCGCGGAACTGCGCTGCGTCGCAGCCGACCTCACGACGCGCGAGCACCCTGCCCTCGACGTCGCCGGTGTCGGTGCTCGCGCCCAGCGCCAGTTCGGCCAGGTAGGTCTTGTCGGCGTCGAGCGAGTCGTGCGCGAACTTGGTCGCTTCGCCGAACAGCAGCGGCAGCAGACCGGTCGCCAGCGGGTCGAGGGTGCCGCCGTGCCCGGCCTTGCGGGCGTTCAGCAGGCGCCGCGCGCGCACGACGGCGTCGTTCGAGCTCAGGCCCTTCGGCTTGTCGAGCAGCAGGACGCCGTCGACCGGTTCGCGTTGTGACTTGCTGGGGGACATGCGACCTGCGTTCGCCGCCGGCCCCGGCGGCTCGCGCTTTTCCGTCTCAGTCGTCGGCGTGCTGCCGGTTCGCCTCGTCGATCAGCTTCGACATGGCCATTCCCCGCTCGACCGAGGCGTCGTGAACGAAGCGCAGCTCGGGCGTGGTGTGGATGCGCACGCGCCGCCCCAGCTGCGAGCGCAGGAAGCCGGCGGCGTGGCGCAGGCCCGCGAGGGTGCTGGCCACCGTGACCTCGTCGTCGGGCAGTACGCTGAAGTAGACCGTCGCGTAGGCATAGTCGGGCGTCAGCGCGACGCCGGTGATCGTCACCATGCCCACGCGCGGGTCCTTGACCTCGGCGCGCACCAGTTCGGCGAGCTCGTGGTGCACCTGCCCGGTAACCCGGACGCTGCGGCTCGTGCCGCCTGGTCGACGAGTGGCCATGGACCCGGCGCACGCCTCACAGCGTGCGCGCAACCTCCTTGATTTCGAACACCTCGAGCTGGTCGCCTTCCTTGATGTCGCCGAAGTTCTTCAGCGACAGGCCGCACTCGAAGCCCTCGCGGACCTCGCGCACGTCGTCCTTGAAGCGCCTGAGCGAATCGAGCTCGCCGGTCCACACCACCGTATGGTCGCGCAGCAGGCGCACCCTGGCGCCGCGTCGCACCACGCCCTCGAGCACCATGCACCCGGCGATGTTGCCGACCCTGGGCACGCGGATGATCTGGCGGATCTCGACCAGACCGATCGCCTCTTCCTTCTGCTCGGGCGACAGCAGACCGGACATCGCCGCCTTCACGTCGTCGACCGCGTCGTAGATGATGTTGTAGTAGCGGATGTCGATGCCGTTGGTTTCGGCCAGCCGCTTGGCGAGTTGATCGGCGCGCACGTTGAAACCGATGATCACCGCCTTCGACGCCGTGGCCAGGTTCACGTCGTTCTCGCTGATGCCGCCCACGCCCTGGTGCACGATCTGCACCTTGACCTCGTCGGTGGACAGCTTGAGCATCGCGTGCGCAAGCGCCTCCTGCGAGCCCTGGACGTCGGCCTTGACGATCAGCGGCAGCGTCTTCACCTCGCCGGCGGCCATCTGCTCGAACATGTTCTCGAGCTTGGCTGCCTGCTGCTTCGCGAGCTTGACGTCGCGGAACTTGCCCTGCCGGAACAGCGCGATCTCGCGCGCCTTGCGCTCGTCGCCGAGCACGATCACCTCCTCGCCGGCAGCCGGGACATCCTGCAGACCCTGGATCTCCACCGGGATCGACGGCCCGGCCTCGGTCACCGGCTTGCCGTTCTCGTCGAGCATCGCACGCACGCGACCGAACGACGAGCCCGCCAGCACGACGTCGCCGCGCCTGAGCGTGCCCGACAGCACCAGCACCGTGGCCACCGCGCCCTTGCCCTTGTCGAGCCGGGCCTCGATCACCAGCCCCTTGGCGGCACCTTCGCGCACCGCCCCGAGCTGCAGCACCTCGGCCTGCAGCAGCACGTTCTCGAGCAGGTCGTCGATGCCCTCGCCGGTGCGCGCCGAGACCGGAACGATCGGCACGTCGCCACCGTACTCCTCGGGAACCACCTGGTTGGCCACCAGTTCCTGCTTGACGCGTTCGGGATTCGCCTCGGACTTGTCGATCTTGTTCATCGCGACGACCATCGGCACCTGCGCCGCCCTGGCGTGATTGATGGCCTCGATCGTCTGCGGCATCACGCCGTCGTCGGCCGCCACCACCAGGATGACGATGTCGGTGGCCTTCGCGCCGCGCGCGCGCATCGCGGTGAACGCCTCGTGCCCCGGCGTGTCGAGAAAGGTGACCACGCCGCGTGGCGTCTCGACGTGGTAGGCGCCGATGTGCTGCGTGATGCCGCCGGCCTCGCCGGCGGCGACCTTCGCACGCCGGATGTAGTCGAGCAACGAGGTCTTGCCGTGGTCGACGTGGCCCATCACCGTGACCACCGGGGGGCGCGGCTCGCGCGCCACCTCGCCCGAATTCACGTCCTCGACCAGGAACGCTTCCGGGTCGTCGAGCTTGGCCGCCAGCGCCTTGTGTCCCATCTCCTCGACCAGGATCATCGCCGTGTCCTGATCGAGCACCTGGTTGATGGTGACCATCTGGCCGAGCTTCATCAGGGCCTTGATGACCTCGGCAGCCTTCAC
>JAANMW010000231.1_pt1 | contig 64285 bp, 48 predicted proteins | sample 7279671 | NCBI WGS metagenome assembly JAANMW01 (sample SAMN14094541, study PRJNA606508) | bioreactor metagenome | isolation source: A lab-scale SPAN reactor treating ammonium-rich wastewater day 247 | place: Ireland: Galway | collected 2017-09-19 | reverse complement strand
CTGATCGCCAGTCCGCACACTTCGGCCGGACGCATTCCCACCCCGCGTGGCTACCGGCTGTTCGTCGACACGCTGCTCACCGTGGAGCCGCTGCACGGCGAGCAGACCCGCGCCATGCAGGGCCGGTTGCAGGCCGACGAGCCGCAGCGCCTGCTTGCAGCCGCGGCGTCGCTGCTGTCGAGCCTGTCGCACTTCGCGGGGGTGGTGATGACGCCGCGCCGGGCGTCGCTGTTTCGCCAGGTCGAATTCCTGCGGCTGTCCGAGCGGCGCATCCTGCTGATCATCGTCACCCCCGATGGCGACGTACAGAACCGCGTCCTGTCCACCGAGCGCGACTACACCCCGTCGCAACTGGTCGAGGCGGCCAACTACATCAATGCGCATTTCGCCGGACTCGACTTCGAGAGCATCCGCGCGCGGCTGCAGTCCGAGCTCGCGTCGCTGCGCGACGACATCACCGCGCTGATGCAGAAGGCGGTCGAGGCCAGCAACCGGGCACTCACCGAGGACACCGAGCCGGTCGTCATCTCGGGCGAACGCAACCTGGTCGGATTGGCCGACCTCTCCGACAACATGGAGCGGTTGCGGCGGCTGTTCGACCTGTTCGACCAGAAAACCAGCCTGGTGCAACTGCTCGACGCGTCGAGTCGTGCGCAGGGCGTGCAGATCTTCATCGGCGGGGAATCCGAGCTGGTTCCGATGGACCAGATCAGCGTGGTGGTCGCCCCCTATGAAGCGGACGGCCGCATCGTCGGCACGCTGGGCGTGATCGGTCCCACGCGGATGGCCTACGAACGGGTGATCCCGATCGTCGACATCACGGCCCGGCTGGTCTCGTCGGCCCTGAGCCATCATTGAGCCGCGGGTCACCGGCCCCGTCCCGCCCGACGCCCGCAGACGCCTGGTGACCCGTTCCTCGTCGGCCCACCGCTTCGACCACGTGGCAGCCACGCGCGCCGCGGTGCTGCTGGTGCAACTGGGTACCCCCGACGCGCCGACGCCGGCTGCGTTGCGCCGCTACCTGCGCGAGTTCCTGTCCGACCCGCGCGTCGTCGAGATCTCCCGGCTGGTCTGGTTGCCGATCCTGCACGGCGTGATCCTGCGTACGCGCCCCGCGCAGTCGGCGCGCAAGTACGCCAGCATCTGGACCGACGAGGGCTCGCCACTGCTGGTGCACACGCGCCGCCAGACGGTGCTGCTGCGCGGCGCGCTCGGCGCCCTCGGGCACGAACTCGACGTCGCTTTCGCGATGCGCTACGGCAATCCGTCGATTCCGGCGGTGCTGCGCGAGTTGCGCGGACGCAACGTCGGGCGGCTGCTGGTGCTGCCGCTGTATCCGCAATACGCCGCCTCGACCAGCGCCACGGCGCTCGATGCGGTCGCACGCGAGCTCTCCGGGTGGCGCAACCTGCCGGAACTGCGGATGGTGCGCGGGTTTCACGATCACGACGGTTACATCGATGCGCTGGCGGCCCATGTGCGGCGGGGCTGGGAGCGCGACGGACGCGCCGAGCGGCTGGTCATGAGCTTTCACGGCGTGCCCAGGCGTACGCTCGAGCTGGGAGATCCCTATCACTTCGAGTGCCTGGCCACCGGGCAGCGGCTCGCCGAACGCCTCGGCCTGCGGCCGCACGAATGGGTGCTCACGTTCCAGTCGCGCTTCGGCCGCGCCGAATGGTTGCAGCCGTATACCGAACCCACGCTGTGCGAACTCGCACGCTCGGGGGTGCGCAGCGTCGAGGTGATCTGCCCGGGATTCGTCGCCGATTGTCTCGAGACGCTCGAGGAAATCGCGATCGAGGCGCGGCGCGCGTTCCTCGCGGCCGGCGGGCGCGAGTTGCGGTATCCCGGCTGCCTGAACGAAGCGCCGGAGTTCATCGACGCGCTGGCCGCGCTCGCGCGCCAGCATCTGTCGGGCTGGCCGACGCGCCCGCCCGACCGATGACGCGATGTCGCTCAGGCTTTCGGCGGGATCCGCAGCACCTGGCCCGGATAGATCTTGTCCGGATGCGTCAGCATCGGCTTGTTCGCTTCGAAGATCGGCATGTAGGCATTGGCATTGCCGTAGAACTGCTTCGCGATCTTCGACAACGTGTCGCCGCGCGCCACGGTGTGGAACTGCGCTTCGGGCGCAGGGTTGCTGACCGACATGTTGTCGACGACGTTGCTCACGCCAGCCACGTTGCCGCAGCACAACAGGATCTTTTCGCGCGTGACCTGGTCGGGTGCGGCACCCGAGACGGACACCGTGGCGTTGGCACCGTCGAAGTCCACCTTCAGGCCGTCGGCAGTGAGCTTCATCGAAGCGATGTAATCCTCGATGGCCTTGCCCGCGGCGGCGTTGGCCGCGGCTGCCTTGTCGGCGCCCTGGGCTGCCTGCGCCTCGCCGCGTCCGAACAGTTTCTCGCCGGCATCCTTGATGAACGACATGAGTCCCATCGCTGCTCCTTGGTCGGGTAGGAGGCCCTCATGGCGGGGCCAGGCCCAAGGTTAACCGCTGTCGGCCTGAAGGTTGTTGAAATCGCCGGATTCGCCTCCAGTTAGAGGCCACCGCGCCGCGGCATCATGCGGTGAGTTCCTGCAATGCTTTGATTTCGCTGGGAGAATCACGGGATGAACCGGGAGATGCCGGATCGGCCGGAACACGAACGACCCGCTACCACCAACGATGCCGGCAGCGTGCCGGCCCCCGAGGCAGCGGCCGAAGCCGCTCCGGAAACCGGGCCGGATCCTGCTGGTCGCCTGGCGGCTACGCAGGCGCAGGTCGCCGAGCTGCGCGATCAGTATCTGAGGGCCGTCGCCGAGCTCGAGAACGTGCGCCGTCGAGGGCAGGAAGAGGTCGCCCGCGCCCACAAGTACGGCATCGAGGCGTTCGCCGAGAGCCTGCTTCCGGTGAAGGACAGCCTCGAAATGGCGCTGAAGGCCGACACCCCGACGGTGGACAATCTGAAGGAGGGGGTCGAGGCCACGCTGCGGCAACTCGTGTCCGCCTTCGAGAAGCACCGGCTGGCCGAAATCGATCCGCAGGGCCAGAGATTCGATCCCAACCGCCACCAGGCGATCTCGACGGTGCCGGCGGCCGCCACGCAGCCGCCGCTGGCCGAGAACCACGTCGCGCACGTGCTGCAGAAGGGCTACCTGATCGGCGACCGGGTGCTGCGCCCGGCGCTGGTCACCGTCGTCCAGGGCTGAGCAGGCGCCTGGCCGACTCACGGACGCCGACCGTATCCGCTTGAATTTCGCGCGTCGCAACACATCTGCCAACCAGACAATTTCCGTCTTCGAGGAATCGACAACATGGGCAAGATCATCGGCATCGACCTGGGCACGACCAACTCGTGCGTCGCCATCATCGAGGGTGGCCAGCCCCGGGTGATCGAGAACTCCGAGGGCGCGCGCACCACCCCGTCGATCGTCGCGTACATGGAGGACGGCGAGATCCTGGTCGGCGCGCCCGCCAAGCGGCAGGCGGTCACCAACCCGCGCAACACGGTGTATGCGGCCAAGCGGCTGATCGGCCGCAAGTTCGACGAGAAGGAGGTCCAGAAGGACATCCACCTGATGCCGTACGGCATCGTCAAGGCCGACAACGGCGACGCCTGGGTGCAGGTGCGCGATCGCAGGCTCGCGCCGCCCCAGGTCTCGGCGGAAGTGCTGCGCAAGATGAAGAAGACCGCCGAGGACTATCTCGGCGAGGAAGTGACCGAGGCGGTCATCACCGTACCGGCCTACTTCAACGACAGCCAGCGCCAGGCGACCAAGGACGCCGGGCGCATCGCGGGTCTCGACGTCAAGCGGATCATCAACGAGCCGACCGCGGCGGCGCTGGCGTTCGGCCTCGACAAGGGCGGCGGCAAGGATCGCAAGGTCGCGGTCTACGACCTCGGCGGCGGCACTTTCGACATCTCGATCATCGAGATGGCCGACGTCGATGGCGAGAAGCAGTTCGAGGTGCTGTCGACCAACGGCGACACCTTCCTCGGGGGCGAGGACTTCGACCAGCGCGTCATCGACTACGTGATCGGCGAGTTCAGGAAGGAGCAGGGCGTCGACCTGTCGAAGGACGTGCTCGCGCTGCAGCGGCTCAAGGAGACGGCCGAGAAGGCCAAGATCGAGCTGTCCTCGAGCCAGCAGACCGACTTCAACCTGCCGTACATCACGGCCGACGCGTCGGGCCCGAAGCACCTGAACATGAAGCTCACGCGTGCGAAGCTCGAGGCGCTGGTCGAGGAACTGGTCGAGCGCACCATCGAGCCGTGCCGCACGGCGCTGAAGGACGCCGGCGTGAAGGCGTCCGACATCGACGACGTGATCCTGGTCGGCGGCATGACGCGCATGCCGAAGGTGCAGGACAAGGTCAAGGAGTTCTTCGGCAAGGAGCCGCGCAAGGACGTCAATCCCGACGAGGCGGTGGCGGTGGGCGCGGCGATCCAGGGCGCGGTGCTGTCGGGGGATCGCAAGGACGTGCTGCTGCTCGACGTGACGCCGCTGTCGCTGGGCATCGAGACGCTCGGCGGCGTCATGACGAAGATGATCCAGAAGAACACCACCATTCCGACGAAGTTCTCGCAGACCTTCTCGACGGCCGACGACAACCAGCCCGCGGTGACGATCAAGGTCTACCAGGGCGAGCGCGAGATCGCGACGGGCAACAAGCTGCTCGGCGAGTTCAACCTCGAGGGCATCCCGCCGGCGCCGCGCGGCACGCCGCAGATCGAGGTCACCTTCGACATCGACGCCAACGGCATCCTGCACGTGTCGGCGAAGGACAAGGCCACCGGCAAGGAGAACAAGATCACGATCAAGGCCAACTCGGGTCTGACCGAGGCCGAGATCCAGAAGATGGTGAAGGACGCCGAGACCAATGCCGCCGAGGATCACAAGCGCGTCGAGCTCACCAACGCGCGCAACCAGGCCGATGCGCTGGTGCACTCGGTGAAGAAATCGCTCGCGGAATACGGCGACAGGATCGACGCCGGCGAGAAGGCGAAGATCGAGGACGCGCTGAAGGCGGCCGAGGAATCGCTGAAGTCCGACGACAAGGACGGGATCGAGGCGAAGACCAACGCGCTGATGACCGCCTCGCAGAAGCTCGGTGAAATGATGTACGCGAAGGCTCAGGCCGAGGCGGGCGCGCAGGCCGCGGGCAGCGAGGCACCCGAGGCCGGAGCGGGCGAAGCGAAGCGTCCGAAGGACGACGACGTCGTCGACGCCGATTTCAAGGAAGTCAAGCGTGACGCCTGAACATGGCCAAGCGTGACTACTACGAAGTCCTCGGCGTCGCGAAGAACGCCACCGACGACGACCTGAAGAAGGCCTATCGTCGCCTCGCGATGAAGTACCACCCGGATCGCAATCCGGACAGCAAGGAGGCCGAGGGGAAGTTCAAGGAGGCGAAGGAGGCCTACGAGATGCTCTCGGACGCCGCGAAACGCGAGGCGTACGACCGCTACGGCCACGCCGGTGTCGACCCGAACGCGGGCTTCGCCGGCGGTGCCGGCGGGCAGGGGTTCGGCGGTTTCGCCGACGTGTTCGGCGACATCTTCGGCGACATCTTCGGTGGCCAGCGCGGCGGCGCGGGTCGCAGCAACGTCTATCGCGGCGCCGACCTGCGCTACGCGATGGAGATCTCGCTCGAGCAGGCGGCCGGCGGCTGCACCTCCGAGATCCGCGTGCCCGCCTGGGAGAACTGCGAGCCCTGCAACGGCAGCGGCGCGAAGCCCGGCACCAAGCCGAAGGTCTGCCACGCCTGTGGCGGGCAGGGTGCGGTGCGCGTGCAGCAGGGGTTCTTCTCGATCCAGCAGACCTGCCCGACCTGTCGTGGCAGCGGCAAGGTGATCCCCGAGCCGTGTACGGCCTGCGAGGGTGCCGGCCGCGTGAAGAAGAACAAGACGCTCGAAGTGAAGATCCCGGCCGGCATCGACGACGGCATGCGCATCCGCTCGGCCGGCAACGGCGAACCGGGCATCAACGGCGGCCCGCCCGGAGACCTGTACGTCGAAATCCACGTGAAGGAGCACGGGGTGTTCCAGCGCGATGGCGACGACCTGCACTGCGAGGTGCCGATCGGCATGACGACCGCGGCACTGGGCGGCATGGTGCAGATCCCCACGCTGAACGGGCGCGCCGAGATCGACCTGCCCGAAGGCACGCAGTCGGGCAAGCAGTTCCGGCTGCGCGGCAAGGGGATCAAGGGCATCCGCTCGAGCTACCCGGGAGACCTGTACGCGCACGTGGTGGTCGAAACGCCGGTTCGGCTCAACGACGCGCAGAAGCAGTTGCTGCGCGAACTCGAAGCGTCGTTGAAGGATCCGAAACACAGCCCGCAAACCCGCGGCTGGATGGATCGCGTGAAAGACTTCTTCCAGTGAAGCTCACGTTTGCGGGAGCAGCCGACACGGTCACCGGGTCGCGCTACCTGCTCGACTCGGGGGCGCGCCGGATCCTGCTCGACTGCGGGTTGTTCCAGGGTTTCAAGAAGTTGCGCGACCGCAACTGGGCGAACTTTCCGTTGCCGCCGCGGGAGATCGACCGCGTGGTGCTCAGCCACGCGCACCTCGACCACAGCGGCTACCTGCCGGCGCTGGTGCGCGACGGCTTTCGCGGGCAGGTGATCGCCACCGAGGCCACGCGCGAGCTCTGCGAGATCCTGCTGCGCGACAGCGCGCGGCTCCAGGAGGAAGAGGCCGATTTCGCCAACCGGCACGGCTACTCGAAGCACTCGCCGGCACGCCCGCTCTACACCACCGAAGACGCCGAGCGCGCGCTTGCGCGCTTCCTGGCGATCGGCTTCGACCACGACTTCGATCTCGGCGACGGCATCAGCGGCCGTTTCCTGCCTGCCGGCCACCTGCTCGGCGCCTCGATCGTGCGCCTGCAGCGCGGCCATCACACGCTGGTGTTCAGTGGCGACCTCGGACGCCCGGGCGACCGGGTCATGCGGGCGCCGCGCAAGGTGGAGGCGGCCGACACGCTGATCGTCGAATCGACGTATGGTGACCGCCGGCACAACGACGAAGACCCGGAAGCGGTGCTGGGCCGCGTGATCCGCGAGACCGCGGCGCGTGGCGGCACGATCCTCATTCCGTCGTTCGCGGTCGGGCGTGCGCAGGCGCTGCTTTATGCACTCTACCGCCTGAAGCAGCGCGGCGAGATTCCCGAGATTCCGGTGTTCCTCGACAGCCCGATGGCGGTCGATGCGACGCGCCTGTACCGGCGCTTCGAGCACGATCACCGGCTCACGCCCGAACAATGCGCCGGCATGTACCGCGCCGCCCGGCTGATCACCACGCCGGACGAATCGAAGCGGCTGGCCACGCTGCACGGGCCGCTGGTGATCATCTCGGCCAGCGGCATGGCCACTGGCGGTCGCGTGCTGCATCACCTGAAGCGGCTGCTGCCCGATCCGGCCAGTCACGTCGTGTTTGCCGGCTTCCAGGCGCCCGGTACCCGCGGCGCACACCTGGTGGCCGGCACGCGCGAAGTCAGGATCCACGGTGGATGGCATTCGGTGCGCGCCGGAGTCACGCAGCTCGACGGTTTTTCGGCGCACGCCGACAGCGACGAATTGATCGACTGGATGCGCGGCTTTCGCTCGGCGCCGAAGCAGGTTTACGTGACGCACGGCGAACCCGAGGCGGCCGATCGTCTGCGCGTGCGCATCGGGCAGGAGCTCGGCTGGCGCGCGCGCGTTCCCGAGCATCTGGAGACGGTCGACCTGGCGCTCTGAAGGCGCTGCGATCGCGGCACTCGTGGTTGCGCCGGCCGCTGCGTCGGTCGCTGCGCCAATTCCCTCCTGCGCGATGGCGCACACGGTGAAGCCACCGAAGCGTGCTGGTACAGTCGGCGCCATGCACGCGAACGAATTCCGGCGTCCCGTGGGCTGGCGCAAGGGCCGGCAGGTCGACCCGGCGGCACTCGGGCGTGTGCGGCAGCTGCTCGAGGGCCTGCCGGCGCGCCGCGACCTGCTGGTCGAGCACCTGCACCGCATCCAGGATGCCGAAGGCTGCCTGCCGGCACCACTGCTGGCGGCGCTCGCCGACTGGCTGGGTCTGGCGCAGACCGAGGTCTACGAGGTCGCCAGTTTCTATCATCACTTCGAGCCGGTGCGCGAAGGCGAGGCGCGACCCGCGGCGCTGACGGTGCGCGTGTGCGATTCGCTGCCGTGCCGCCTGGGCGGCGCCGAAGCGCTGCTTGCGGCGCTCGCGCAGCGGCTCGGCCGCGGGGTGCGCGTGCAGCGCGTGCCCTGCGTCGGGCGTTGCGCGCAGGCGCCGGTGGCGGTGGTCGGACGCCGGCCGATCGCGCCGGCCACACCCGATGCCGTCATCGATGCGGTGGCCAGCGGCGACTTCGAATGTCCGCTGCCCGACGCCCAGGATTACGCTGCCTGCCGCTCGGGCGGTGGTTACCGGCAGCTCGGGCAGGTGCTCGATGGCCGACGCAGTCGCGAATCGATCCTCGACGAACTCGACGCCTCGGCGCTGCGCGGACTGGGCGGCGCCGGGTTCCCGATCGGGCGCAAGTGGCGTGCCGTGGCGCGCCAGCCCGGCCCGCGCCTGCTGGTGGTCAACGCCGACGAGGGCGAGCCGGGCACCTTCAAGGATCGTCATTGCCTGGAGCGTGCACCGCACCGGATGCTCGAAGGCATGCTGATCGCCGCGGCGGTGGCCGGCTGCGAGGCCTGCTACATCTATCTGCGTGACGAATACGCGGGTGTGCGCGCGCTGCTCGCGCGCGAGCTCGACGCCTTGCGCGCCGACCCGCCGGTGCCCGGTCACGCACTGCCCGCGATCCATCTGCGGCGCGGCGCGGGCGCCTACATCTGCGGCGAGGAGAGCGCACTGATCGAGTCCATCGAAGGCAAGCGCGGGATGCCGCGGCAGCGTCCGCCGTACGTGGCCGAAGTCGGCCTGTTCGGACGACCCACGCTCGCGCACAACGTCGAGACGCTCGATTGGGTGGCGGAGATCCTCGAACGCGGCGCCGCGTGGTATGCCGGCCACGGGCGGCGCGGCCGGCACGGCCTGCGCTGGTTCTCGGTGTCGGGCCGGGTGCGCGATCCGGGCGTGAAGCTCGCGCCGGCCGGCATCAGCGCACGCGAGCTGATCGACGAGTTCTGCGGCGGCATGCCCGACGGGCACGCGTTGTACGCGTGGCTGCCGGGAGGCGCCTCGGGCGGCATCCTGCCGGCCGCGCTCGCCGACGAGCCGCTCGACTTCGACACGCTGCAGCCGCATGGCGCCTTCGTCGGCTCGGCGGCACTGATCGTGCTGTCGCAACACGACAGCGCGGCCGATGCGGCGCGCAACCTGATGGCGTTCTTCCGCGACGAGTCGTGCGGGCAGTGCACGCCGTGCCGGGTCGGCACCGCGAAGGCGGCGCGCGAGATCTCCGGCGGGCACTGGAACGCCGCCCTGTTGCACGAACTGTCCGCGACCATGAAGGACGCCTCGATCTGCGGGCTGGGCCAGGCCGCGCCGAACCCGCTGCTGTCGGTGCTGCGCCACTTCCCGCGCGAACTGGCCGGCGGGCCGGAGCCCGGGCCATGAGCGCGACCACGCTCGCATTCGAACTCGACGGGCGGCGTATCGAGGCACGCCAGGGTGAGACGATCCTCGCGGCTGCGGCGCGCCACGGCGTGGAGATTCCGCGCCTGTGTCACTACGACGGCTACCGGCCCGACGGCAATTGCCGCGCCTGCGTGGTCGAAATCGACGGCGAGCGCGTGCTCGCGCCGTCGTGCTGCCGCGCGCCGACGGCGGGCATGAAGGTCAGTGCGGCGGGCGCACGCGCGCGCGCCGCGCAGCGCATGGTGGTCGAACTGCTGCTCGCCGACACGCCGGCCGGTGGGCACCGCGAGGACTCCGAGCTGGGGCACTGGGCACGGGTGCTGGGTGTCGAAGGCTCGCGCTTCGCAGCGCGCGAGCAGCCTGCAGCCGATCTGAGCCATCCGGCGATCGCGGTGCGGCTCGATGCCTGCATCCAGTGCGGCCGCTGCGTGCGCGCCTGCCGCGAAGCGCAGGTCAACGATGTGATCGGTTACGCCGGGCGCGGCGAGCGCGCGCGGATCGTCTTCGACTGCGAAGACCCGATGGGCGCCTCGAGCTGCGTGGGCTGCGGCGAGTGCGTGCAGGCGTGCCCCACCGGGGCGTTGATGCCGCGTCTGCTCGGTGCGGGCGCGGCGGCCGGCGACGACGCGGTGCGCGCCGCGCCGCGCGCCGCGCAGCGGCAGGTCGATTCGCTGTGTCCGTTCTGCGGCGTGGGCTGCCAGTTGACCTGGCACGTCTCCGACAACCGCATCGTCTACGTCGAAGGTCGCGACGGGCCATCCAATCACGGGCGGCTGTGCGTGAAGGGGCGCTTCGGCTTCGATTACGTCGGCAGCCCCGATCGGCTGACGGTCCCGCTGGTGCGCAAGCCTGGCGCCGCGAAGAACCCGCGCTTCGAACGCGTGCCGACCGACTGGCGCGGGCAGTTTCGGGTAGCGAGCTGGGAGGAGGCGCTCGAGCTGGCCGGTGGCGGGCTCGCGCGCATCCGCGACCGGCACGGCGCCGGCGCGCTCGCCGGCTTCGGCTCGGCCAAGGGCAGCAACGAAGAGGCCTACCTGTTCCAGAAACTCGTGCGCACCGGCTTCGGGACCAACAACGTCGATCACTGCACGCGGCTGTGCCACGCCTCGTCGGTGGCTGCGCTGCTCGAAGGCATCGGCTCGGCGGCCGTCTCGAACCCGGTCTCCGACGTGGCCCACGCCGAGGTGGTGCTGGTGATCGGCTCGAACCCTACCGTCAACCATCCGGTTGCGGCCACCTGGATCAAGAATGCGGTGCGCCGCGGTGCGAAACTGGTGGTCGCCGACCCGCGACGCACCGAACTCGCCCGCCACGCCGCGTACGTGCTGCAGTTTCGCTCCGACACCGACGTGGCGCTGCTCGACGCGATGCTGCACGCGATCATCGCCGAGGATCTCGTCGACCACGCGTTTGTCGCCGCACGCACCCGTGGTTTCGAAGCACTGCGCGAAGCGGTTGCGCCGTACAGCCCGGAAGCGATGGCTCCGGTGTGCGGCATCGACGCCGCGACCATCCGCGAGGTGGCACGCCTGTACGCGCGCAGCCGCGCGTCGATGATCTTCTGGGGAATGGGCGTCTCGCAGCACGTGCACGGCACCGACAACGCGCGCTGCCTGATCGCGCTGGCACTGGTCACCGGCCAGATCGGACGACCCGGCACCGGCCTGCATCCGCTGCGCGGCCAGAACAACGTGCAGGGGGCCTCCGACGCGGGCCTGATCCCGATGATGTTCCCCGACTATCGCCGCGTCGGCGACGCGGGGGCCGCGGCCGCGTTCGAGCAACTGTGGGGCGCGCCGCTCGATCGCCGCCCGGGGCTGACGGTGGTCGAGACGCTGCACGCGGCGGCAGCGGGCGAGATCCGCGGCATGTACATCATGGGCGAGAACCCGGCGATGTCCGACCCCGATGCCGGCCATGCGCGCGAGGCGCTCGCTGCGCTCGACCTGCTCGTGGTGCAGGACATCTTCCCGACCGAAACCGCGGTGCTGGCCGACGTGATCCTGCCGGCCAGCGCGTTTCCCGAGAAGACCGGCAGCTTCACGAACACCGACCGCATGGTGCAGTTCGCGCGCCAGGCGCTCGATCCGCCGGGCCAGGCGCGCCACGATCTCTGGATCATCGTGCAGATGGCCCGCCGCCTCGGCCTTGCCTGGCACTACGGGCATCCGCGCGAGGTGTTCGAGGAGATGCGCCACGCCATGGCGTCGATCCGCGGCATCAGCTGGGCACGGCTCGAGCGCGAGGACAGCGTCACGTATCCGTGCTCCGACGCGAGCGATCCCGGGCAGCCGGTGGTGTTCGTCGATCGTTTCCCGACCGACGACGGGCGCGGACGTCTGGTGCACGCTCGACCCGAGCCCGCCGACGAGCAGCCCGATGAACAGTGGCCCTTCGTGCTGATCACCGGGCGGCAGCTCGAGCACTGGCACACCGGTGCGATGACGCGCCGCGCGCAGGCGCTCGACGCGATCGAACCCGAAGCCACCGCGTCGCTGCACCCGCTCGACCTCTCGCGGCTCGGCCTGCACCCGGGCGAACACGCAGCGATCGCCTCGCGGCGCGGTCGCATCGTGTTGCGCGTGCGTGAAGACGACGGCGTGGCGCCCGGCAGCGTGTTCGTGCCGTTCGCCTACGCGGAAGCCGCGGCGAACCTGCTCACGAAACCCTCGCTCGACCCGTTCGGAAAGATACCGGGCTTCAAGTACTGCGCGGTGAGCGTCAGCCCGGCGCCTTCGGCCCCGACGCGTGCTGCCTGAGCAGTTCGCGCCCGATGATGAGCTTTTGCACTTCGGTCGCACCCTCGTAGATCCGCAGCGGACGGATCTCGCGATACAGGTGCTCGACCGTCATCCCCGATTTCACGCCGAGCCCGCCGAAGATCTGCATCGCCTTGTCGATCACCTGCTGCGCGGTTTCGGTGGCGACCATCTTCGCCATCGCCACTTCGCGGGTGCCGCGCTCGCCGAGCCGGTCGCGCACCCAGGCGGCGCGGTAGGTGAGCAGCGCCGCGGCGTCGATGCCGGTAGCCATGTCGGCGAGCGCTGCCTGCGTGAGCTGGAAGTCGGACAGCATCTGCCCGAGCATGCGGCGGCGGGTGGCGCGCCCGAGCGCCTCGTCGAGCGCGCGCCGTGCGAAGCCCAGTGCTGCAGCCGCGACGCTGGTGCGGAAGATGTCGAGGTTGCGCATCGCGATCTTGAAGCCTTCGCCGGGTGCGCCGAGCAGCGCGTCGGCGGGCACGCGACACCCGGACAGGCGCAGCGTACCCAGCGGGTGCGGCGCCATCACTTCGATGCGTTCCGAGGTGTCCAGGCCGGGCGTGCCGGCCTGGACGACGAATGCCGAGATGCCGCGGCTGCCGGGCGCCTCGCCGGTGCGCGCGAACACGCAGTAGAAGTCCGCGATGCCGGCGTTGGAGATCCAGGTCTTGCAGCCGTCGAGTACCCAGTGCGCGCCGTCGCGCCGCGCGGTGGTCGCGATCGCTGCCACGTCGGAGCCGGCGTCGGGCTCCGACAGCGCGAACGCCGCCAGGCTGCTTCCGGCCACCACGCCGGGCAGATAGCGGCGCTGTTGTGCCTCGGTGCCCGCCAGCGTGATCGATCCGCTGCCCAGCCCCTGCATCGCGAAGGCGAAATCGGCCAGTCCCGAGTGCCAGGCGAGCGTTTCGCGCGCCACGCACAGCGAGCGCGTGTCGATGACATCGAACGCGCCGCCCCAGGTCCTGGCCGCGCAGTAGCGCAGCCAACCGGCGCTGCCCAGGTCGGCCACCAGTCGCCGGCAGGCTGCGTCGACGTCGGTCTCGTGCTCGCCGCCGAGCTGCGCCGCGGCCCAGGCGTCGAGCGTGTGTGCCTGTTCGCGATGAGCGTCATCGAAGAAGGGCCAGGCGAGATGGCTGCGGTCGGGCATCGATGTCTCCAGCGGCGGGTGGCTGCGGGCGTGATCCTGGCGCGCCGCGACGAGGTCGGGCGCCACGCTTGCTTTCTGCGGGAACCCGCTCTACGATACTGAATGAGCGTTCATTCAGTCAAGTCCGGCCGTACGTGCCCGTCACGTGCCGGTGCGGGCCGTCCCGCTCCACCTCGCAACGATCCAGGAGATTGCAGCATGTACCAGCTCAAAGCGGCCGAGTGGCGTCCCCAGCACTTCAAGTGGGAAGTGCGCGACAACGTGGCGATCGTCACGCTGAACCGGCCCGAGCGCAAGAATCCGCTCACTTTCGACAGCTATGCCGAACTGCGCGACACCTTTCACCGGCTGCAGTACGCCGAGGACGTGCGCGCCGTCGTGATCACCGGCGAAGGGGGCAATTTCTGCTCCGGCGGCGACGTGCACGAGATCATCGGTCCGCTCACGAAGATGGACATGAACGGGTTGCTGACGTTCACCCGCATGACCGGCAACCTGGTGAAGGAGATGCGCACCTGCCCGCAGCCGATCATCGCGGCGGTCGACGGCGTCTGCGCGGGCGCCGGCGCGATCCTGTCGATGGCCTCGGACATGCGCTACGGGACCCCCGAAACGAAGACCGCGTTCCTGTTCGTGCGAGTGGGGCTGGCCGGTTGCGACATGGGTGCCTGCGCGATCCTGCCGCGCATCATCGGCCACGGGCGCGCGAGCGAACTGCTCTACACCGGGCGCACGATGAGCGCCGACGAGGGCAAGGCCTGGGGCTACTTCAACGACGTGGTGCCGCGCGGGCAGGTGCTGCAGAAGGCGCTCGACGTGGCGAACTCGCTCGCCACCGGGCCGGCGTTCGCGCACTTCATGACGAAGAAGTGCCTGCATCAGGAGTGGAACCAGACCATCGAGCAGGCGCTCGAAACGGAAGCCGAGGCGCAGGCGATCTGCATGCAGACGCAGGACTTCACCCGTGCCTACAACGCCTTCGTGGCGAAGGAAAAGCCGAAGTTCGAGGGCAATTGAAGCACGGCGGCCCCGGGACAGCCCGATGAGTTCGCCCGAGCACGTCGCCAGCGCGGTCAGCGATCCGAAGCTCGTCGAGGAGCGGCGCGCCGGCATCCTCGATGCGGCGGTGAGCCTGTTCGCCGAGCACGGTTACTACGTCACGACGATCCAGCAGATCGCGAAGGCGAGCGGCGTGAGCATCGGGCTGATCTACCAGTACTTCGGCGACAAGGACGACATCCTGTTCCTGTCGCTGCGGCGCGTGCTCGATCGCTACGAGACCGAGATTCCCGCGCGGCTCGACGGCGTCGAGCACCCGGTCGACCGGCTGTGCACCGCGGTCTGGGCCTACTGCGTGATCGTCGACGAGCTGCGCCAGGCCGCGGTGCTCACTTATCGTTCGACCGGCTCGCTGCGCGCCGATCGCCGCGCGCTGATCCAGCAGGCCGAATTGCGCACCAACCGGCTGCTCGAGCGCTGCGTGCGCGCGTGCGTCGACAGCGGCTTCATGCGCCCGATCGACGAGTTCCTGCTCGTCTACCAGCTGGTGATGTTCTGCCACGCCTGGGCGCTCAAGCACTGGGCGATGCGCGAGCGCTTCGACCTCGCCGGGTACGTGTCGAAAGGCATCGCGCTGCTGGTCGAACCGTTTCTCACCGGACGCGGCAAGACCGCGCTCGCCGCGCTGCGCCGGCGCAGCCGCGACTTCTCCGCGGCGCCGGCGCAGCGCAGCGCGGCGAGCGGCGCCGCGCTGCCCGCCGATTCACCCCGAGAGGCAAGCTGATGGCGAACGATCAGTCGAACGAGAAGGCTTGCGGATCCGACCGCGTCGCGGCCGAAGCCGCGGAGCCGATCACGCTCACCATCGACGGCGGCATCGCCGTCGCGACGCTGTGCAGGCCGCCGGTGAACGCCATCGACGACGCCTGGGTCGGGCGGCTGAACCGGGTGCTCGACGCGGTCGAGGCCGACGGGCAGGTGCGCGTGCTGTGGATGCGCAGCGGGCAGCGTGTCTTTTGCGCCGGCGCCGACCTGGACTTCATGCGCCAGCGCTTCGCCACCGCCGAGGGACGCCGCGCGATGGTCGATTTCACGCGGCGGCTGCAGCAGGTGTATGCGCGCATCGAGCGCAGCCCCCGCGTGTCGCTGGCCGAGATCGGCGGGCCGGCGCTCGGTGGCGGTTTCGAGCTGGCGCTGGCCTGCGACCTGCGGGTGGTGGCCGACGAGGCGCGGCTCGGCCTGCCCGAAGCGCGCCTCGGCCTGCTGCCCGCGGCCGGAGGCACGCAACGGATGACGCGCGTCTGCGGCGAAGCGATCGCGCGCCGGCTGATTCTCGGCGCCGAAGTCGTGCCGGGCGTCGAGGCGACCGGGCTCGGGCTGGCGCAGTGGCATGCGCCGGCGGCGCAGTTGCGCACGCTGGCCGGAGAAATCGCCGCGCGCATCGCCGCGCTGCCGGTTGCCGCGCTGCGCGAGAGCAAGCGCTGCATCGGGGCGGCGCTCGACGCGCGCGTGGACGGCTACGAGGCCGAGCTCGAAGGCAGCGGCGCGCTGCTGGCGCTGCACGAGACGCAGGAGCGGGTGCGGCGCTTTCTGGAACGTGACGCGCCCTGAGCCGCACGCGAGCCTGCCGGGGCCCGCATTGCCCGGGTTCGTGCCGCGGCCGCGGGAGCCGGCGGGGGACGGCATCCATTAAGATCGTACGCTTCGCCACGAGCCTCCGGATGCAGCCCGCCGCATGAGCACGAACCTCTCCGAATTCGAACGCGCCCGCAAAGTCCTCGTAGGCGGCGTCAACTCGGCGGTGCGCGCGTTTCGCGCCGTCGGTGGCACGCCGCGCTTCATCGATCGCGCCGAGGGTGCCTGCCTGTGGGACGTCGAGGGCCGGCGTTACATCGACTACCTCGGCTCCTGGGGTCCGATGATCGCCGGCCATGCCCATCCGCGCGTGCTCGCGGCGGTCGAGCGCGCGGCACGCCACGGCCTGTCGTTCGGCGCGCCCAACGTGATGGAGAGCGAGCTGGCCGAGCGCATCTGTGCGCTGTTCCCGCAGGTCGAGCGCGTGCGCTTCACCAGTTCGGGCACCGAGGCCGCGATGTCGGCGTTGCGCCTGGCGCGCGGCTACACGCGGCGCGACGCGATCATCAAGTTCGAGGGCTGCTACCACGGCACGGCCGACAGCCTGCTGGTGAAGGCGGGCTCCGGCGCCCTGGCCTTCGGCACGCCCAGTTCGGCCGGCGTGCCCGACGACCTGGCGCGCCACACGCTGGTTGCCCAGTACAACGATCTGGCCAGCGTCGAGGCGCTGTTCGCCGCGCACGGCGAACGCATTGCCTGCCTGATCGTCGAGCCGATGCCCGGCAACATGAATCTGATCCTGCCCGCTCCGGGTTTTCTCGCCGGGTTGCGCGATTTGTGCTCGAAACACGGGGCGCTGCTGGTGTTCGACGAGGTGATGTCGGGTTTTCGCGTGGCGCTGGGCGGTGCGCAGCAACGGGTCGGTGTGGTGCCCGACCTGTCGGTGTTCGGCAAGGTGATCGGCGGCGGCATGCCGGTGGGCGCGATCGGCGGCCCGGCGGCGATCATGGAGCTGATGGCGCCGCTGGGTCCGGTCTACCAGGCGGGCACCCTGTCGGGCAATCCGATCGCGATGGCAGCGGGGCTGGCAACGCTGGACCTGATCGCCGAGCCTGGCTTCTTCGGGCGGCTCGACGCCGGCTGCGCGCGGCTCGTCGAAGGCTTGAACGCGGCGGCGCGCGAGGCAGGGGTGGCGTTTTGCGCGCAGCATTGCGGCGGGCTGGCCGGCCTGTACATGCTGGCGGCGCCGCCTGCGAGCTTCGCGCAGGTCCAGCAGCAGGACGTCGAGCGCTTCAAGCGCTTCTATCACCGGATGCTCGACGAGGGTGTCTACCTGCCACCGTCGCCGGTCGAGGCGTTCTTCTTCTCGGGCGCGCACGCCGATGCCGACGTCGACGCCACCATCGCGGCGGCGCGCCGCGCGCTGCGCGCGCTCGCCTGATGGGGGAAGGCACCGCGGCGCGCAAGGCGCCCTCGTACCTGCCGGTGCTGCTGTTCGGCTGCGCGATCCTCGTGGTCTCCACCGGTGTGCGCTCGTCGTTCGGCCTGTTCCTGCCGGAGATGACCCAGGCGCGTGGCTGGTCGCGCGAGACCTTCTCGCTGGCGATCGCGCTGCAGAACCTGATGTGGGGGCTGGGTGGCTCGTTCCTCGGGGCGATGGCCGACAGGTACGGCTCGATGCGCACGCTGCTGCTGGGCGCGGTGCTCTACGTGGCGGGCTTCCTCGGCATGGCCTGGGCGGAGAGCGGCGCCGCGCTGTCACTGTCGGCGGGCGTGGTGATGGGCATTGCGATCGGCGGCACCTCGTTCGGCATCGTGCTGGCGACGCTCGGGCGCATCGTGCCTGCCGGCCAGCGCAGCTTCGCCTTCGGCGTCGGCGTGGCCGCCGGCTCGTTCGGCCAGTTCCTGTTTCTGCCGCTGGCCGGCAGGCTGATCGCCACGATCGGCTGGCAGGCGGCGCTGTTCGTGCACGCGGCGGTTGTCGCGGCGATCCTGCTGCTGGCGCTGGGCATGCGCGGCGAGCACGAGGCGGCAGCCGCCGGGCCGCTGCGCCTGGCCGACGCATTGCGCGGTGCGCTCGCCGACCGCAGTTTCCACCTGATCTTCTGGGGCTACTTCGTCTGCGGATTGCAGGTGGTATTCATCCAGCTGCACCTGCCGGCCTACCTGCTCGACAAGGGCATGTCGGCCAACATCGGCGCCGCCGCGGTCGCGCTGATCGGCCTGTTCAACGTGGCGGGCTCGTTCGCCTCGGGAGTGCTCGGGCAGACGTTGTCGCGCAAATGGCTGCTGGCAGGGATCTACGTCGCGCGCTCGGTGGTGATTGGCCTGTTCCTGCTGGCGCCGCTCAGCCCGCTGTCGGTGTACCTGTTCAGCGCCGCGATCGGTCTGCTGTGGCTGTCCACGGTGCCGCTCACCAATGCGCTGGTGGGCCAGCGCTGGGGCGTGCAGTACCTCGGCCTGCTCGGCGGCGTGGTGTTCTTCGGCCACCAGATCGGAAGTTTCCTGGGTGCCTGGCTCGGCGGCAGGTTTTTCGACCTGTTCGGCAACTACGACTACGCCTGGGCGATGATCATCGCCTTCGGCATGTTCGCTGCCCTGGTGCACGCGCCGATCGACCAGCGTCCGCTCGGCGCGCCGCGCGCCGCCCAGCCCGCCCGCGCCTGAGGCGGACGCGTCGGCACCGGCGTCGGCACCGGTGCCGGTGCCGGGCGCTGCCACTTCGAGCGCTCTCGCTTCGAATCGATGCGTTTTCGCTTGTGGAACGCGTTCCACGAGGCAAAACGCTACATTTCGAAGCGAATGCCAGGAGCGCGATCGCAAGAAGCGGGCGCGGCGACGGCCTCAGGGACGCTCGAAGATCGCGGCGATGCCCTGGCCGCCGCCGATGCACATCGTGGCCAGCGCACGGCGCGCGCCGGTGCGCTGCAGTTCGTACAGGGCCTTCACCGTGATCAGCGCGCCGGTTGCGCCCACCGGGTGACCGATCGAGATGCCCGAGCCGTTCGGGTTCACCCGTGCCGGGTCGAGATCGAGCTGGCGCGTCACCGCCAGCGCCTGCGCTGCGAACGCCTCGTTGGCCTCGATCACGTCGATCCCGTGCGCCTTCAACCCGGCACGCTCGAGCGCCTTGCGCGAGGCCGGCACCGGGCCGATTCCCATGAAGGCCGGATCGACGCCGGCGTGCGCGTACGCAACCAGCCGCGCCAGCGGCGCCAGGCCGCGTGCTTCGGCCGCGCGCCGCTCCATCAGCACCAGCGCGGCCGCGCCGTCGTTGATGCCCGAGGCGTTGCCCGGCGTCACCGTGCCGTTTTCCTTCGCGAACACCGGTGCGAGCTTGCGCATGCCTTCGATCGTCGCGTCGTGGCGGATGTGCTCGTCGGTGGCGAAGACGGTCGTGCCCTTGCGCGACTTCATCTCGATCGGCAGGATCTGCGAAGTGAACCGCCCCTCGCGGGTGGCCAGCGACGCGCGGCGGTGGCTCTCGACGGCGAGCGCGTCCTGGTCTTCGCGCGAGATGCCCCACTTCTTCGCCACGTTCTCGGCGGTCACGCCCATGTGGATGTTCTGGAACGGGTCGTGCAGCGCGCCGGTCATCATGTCGATGACGCGCGCATCGCCCATCCGCGCGCCCCAGCGCGCCGCAGGCATCGAGTAGGGGCCGCGGCTCATCACCTCGGCGCCGCCGGCCACTGCTGCATCCGCGTCGCCCAGCAGGATCGCCTGCGCGGCCGAGACGATGGCCTGCATCCCCGACCCGCACAGCCGGTTCAGCGTCAACGCCGGCACTTCCTGCGACAGGCCGCCTTCGAGCGCGGCCACACGCGCGAGGTACATGTCGCGCGGCTCGGTGTTGATCACGTGGCCGAACACGACGTGGTGGATGTCGGCGGCGCCCAGCCCCGCGCGGGCGACCGCCTCGCGCACCACCATCGCGCCCAGTTGGGTGGGCGGATGGTCTTTCAGGCTGCCGCCGAAGGTTCCCACTGCGGTGCGCACGGCGCTGACGACGACGACTTCACGGTTCATGGCGAAAACCTCCTGTCGAGTGCCCGGTGGCCAGAGCGGCCCGGGCGATGGATCGATACGGCCACGCGATCAATGCAGGACGGCGGCGCCGGGCAGGCGCCGCACTCGTCCGCGGAACAGCGTCTGCAGCACGCGTCGGGTGCCGAGGTTGATCATCGTCTGGCCGATCGAATGCGCTTCGTCGGGGGCGATGTCCAGCGTGACGTCCGCCCCGGCGGCGCTCAACCCACGCCAGGCGCGCTCGGCGTGCACCGCCGGCACGAGGCTGTCGAACTCGCCGTGCAGCAGATGGATCGTCGGCGCGATGCGTTCGCGCGGCGCGACCGGCCGCGCCAGCTGGCCGGCGTACGAGACGACGATCGACGCCAGCCCTGCGTGCGAGCGGGCGAGCTCGAGCGCCAGGGTGGCGCCCTGCGAGAAGCCCACCACGGCCGTGCGCGCGCCGTCGAGGCCGGTGGCGTGCTGCAGCGCTTCGAGCCGCTGCGCCACGATCGCGCAGGCGCCCTGGATTCGCGGCTGTCGATCGGCTGATACGCCGCGGCTGTCGAACCAGTCCTTGCCCCGATGCAGCGCGCTGCCGCGCAGCGCCTCGAGGATGGCGACCGTGGCCCCGGGGAACTTCAGCTGCCAGGCCCGTGCAACCGGTGCGAAGATCCCGGGGCTCGATCCGGCACCGTGCAGGAACGCGAGCAGGCGACATGGCGCCTGCGCCGACAGCGGTGGCAGCTCCAGCCACAAAGGTCCGGCCTGCGGCTTCACGGGCTGCGCCTGCGGCTACAGGAACCGTGACCCGGCCCACCAGCCGAGTGCCGCCATGGCGGCTGAGGCCGGAATGGTGAGAATCCAGGCCCAGACGATGTTGCCCGCCAGCCCCCAGCGCACCGCCGAGAATTTCTGCGATGAGCCGACGCCGACGATGGCACCGGTGATCGTGTGCGTGGTCGACACCGGAATGCCGAAGCTGGAGGCGATGAACAGCGTGATCGCTCCGCCGGCTTCGGCGCAGAATCCGCCCACCGGCTTGAGCTTGGTGATCTTCTGTCCCATGGTCTTGACGATACGCCAGCCGCCGAACAGCGTGCCCAGGCCGATCGCGAGGTAGCACGACAGTACCACCCAGTAGGGCGGATGGTGCTCGGCGGCCGAACTGGCGCCGGCGGCGATCAGCAGCAGCCAGATGATGCCCATCGTCTTCTGCGCGTCGTTGCTGCCGTGGCCGATGCTGTAGAGCGCCGACGACACCAGCTGCAGCCGCCGGAACCAGCGATCGGTGCCGCGTGGCGTCGAGCGGAAGAACGCCCACGACACGCCCAGCATCAGCGCCGAGCCGAGCACGAAGCCGAGCGTGGGCGAGATGACGATGAACAGCGCCACCTTGCCGATGCCGCTGCCCAGCAGCGAGCCGGTGCCCGACTTGGCGATCGTCGCCCCGATCAGCCCGCCGATCAGCGCGTGCGAAGAGCTCGACGGGATGCCGAAGCGCCAGGTGATCACGTTCCAGGCGAGCGCGCCCGCGAGCGCGCCGAAGATCACCACATGATCGACCACCACGGGATCCACGATGCCCTTGCCGACGGTCGCCGCCACCTTCAGCTCGAACATGAACAGCGCCAGGAAATTGAAGGTCGCCGCCCACGCCACCGCCTGGTACGGTTTGAGCACGCCGGTCGAGACGATCGTGGCGATCGAGTTCGCCGCGTCGTGAAAGCCGTTCATGAAATCGAACATCAGCGCCAGCGCGACCAGGCACGCGAGCACCGTGAAGCTGATCTGCAGCGAGGTCATGCGTTTTCGAGCACGACGCCCTCGATCACGTTGGCGACGTCCTCGCACTTGTCGGACACCGCCTCGAGCAGTTCGTAGATGGCCTTGAGCTTGATCAGCTGGCGCACGTCGCTCTCGTCGCGGAACAGCTTCGACATCGCCGAGCGCATCACCCGGTCGGCATCGGATTCGAGCCGGTCGATCTCGGTGCACAGCTTCAGGATCGCCTCGGCGTTCTCCATGCTGTCGAGCAGGTTCACCGCGGCCTTGACGCGGTCGCAGCACATCTCGTTGATTTCGGCGAGTTGCTGGGCTTCCGGCGAGATGCGCTGCAGGTCGTAGAGCATCGCCGACTCGGCCACGTCCTGGATCAGGTCGAGGATGTCGTCCATCTTCGTGATCAGGCTGTGGATGTCGTCGCGGTCGAACGGCGTGATGAAGGTCTTGTGCAGCAGCGTCACCGTCTCGTGCGTGACCTTGTCGGCGTCCTTCTCGGCGCGGTCGATGGCGTCGATGTGCTGGCGGCGCGCCGCGATGTCGCCGTAGTCGGTCATCAGCCGCGCCAGTTCGTGGCTGCCGGCGGCGATGTGTTGGGCGTGCTGGTCGAACAGTTCGAAGAAATTGCCCTCGCGGGGCATCAGGCGTCCGAACATGCGGAGTTCCCGGGCGGTTGGGTGCCCGGCCGGACGGGAGCGGCGGGCGCAGGAAACGCGCTGCGAAGGGTAACAGAAATGCGCGGCTTCGCAGGCGCTTCTCAGGGGCGCGCGCCACCGCGGCGACGCGCTGCAGGGGCTCCGCGGGCTGCAGCGGGTGCCGGGGTCTTGAAGCGATGGTCGCAGAGGTCGGCGATCGGGCAGCGCCAGCATTCGGGTTTGGGCGCCTTGCAGATGTAGCGGCCGTGCAGGATCAGCCAGTGGTGGCAGTCGTGCAGGTATTGCCGTGGCACGAAGCGCATCAGGCGGTGCTCGACTTCCAGCGGCGTGCGCCCGGTGGCCAGTCCGGTGCGGTTGGCCACGCGAAAGACGTGCGTGTCCACCGCGATGACCGGCTCGCCGAACGCGACGTTGAGCACCACGTTGGCCGTCTTGCGTCCGACCCCGGTCAGGCGTTCGAGTGCCTCGCGGGTGCGCGGCACCTCGCCGCCGTGCGCAGCCAGGAGGATCACGCAGGTCTGCACGATGTGCTTCGCCTTCGAACGGTACAACCCGATCGTGTGCACGTATTCGGCCAGCCCCTCGACGCCCAGGGCGGTGATGGCCGCGGGGGTGCGGGCAACCCGGAACAGTTCGCGCGTCGCCAGGTTGACGCTGCGATCGGTGGCCTGCGCCGACAGGATCACCGCGACCAGCAACTCGAACGGCGTGCCGAATTCGAGCTCCGTGGCCGGCCTGGGGTTCAGCGCCTTCAGGCGGGCGAAGATCGCGGCGCGCCGTGCCGGATTCAACGGCGCCCCCCGGCGCCGGCGCGCTCGCGCGCGCGCCGCAGCGCCGCCTCGATCACCGCGTGCCTGCGCTCGTCGTGCCGCGTCTCGCACCGGGCGAGGCGTTCACGCCGCGCGTCGTGGCGTGCGCGCGCGGCGCGCGCGTCTTCCCTGTGCCACGGTCGCGGCGCGTCGGGTGCGCGCATCGCGATGCAGTCGACCGGGCAGGGCGCCACGCAGAGCTCGCAACCGGTGCACGACGCGGCGATCACCGTGTGCATGCGTCGTCGGGCACCGATGATGGCATCGACCGGGCAGGCCTGGATGCACCGGGTACAGCCGATGCACAGGGATGGATCGATCCAGGCGACGCGGCGCGGCTGCTCGGCGCCGCAGGCCGGATCGAGCGGCAACTCGGCGCGGCCGAGCAGTCGCGCGAGTTGCCGGATGCCTTCAGCGCCGCCCGGCGGGCAGCGGTTGATCGGTGCCTCGCCGGCTGCGATGGCTTCGGCGTAGGGCCGGCAGCCGGCGAAACCGCACTTCGTGCACTGCGTCTGCGGCAGCAGCGCGTCGATCGCGTCGACCGGGCTCACGCCACGACGCGCAACTTCGCACGCTGGCGGCTCGAGGCGATGAAGTCGCGCACCTGGGGGTAGATGAATTCGCGCCAGCGCCGGCCGCTGAAGATGCCGTAGTGGCCGGCGCCCCGGGCGGTCAGGTGCCGCTTCATCGATTTCGGGATGCCGGTGCACAACTCGTGCGCAGCCTTCGTCTGGCCCTGGCCCGAAATGTCGTCCAGTTCGCCTTCCACGGTGAACAGCGCCACGCTGCGGACGTCCTCCGGGGCGACGCGCTGGCGCCTGCCTTCGAACCAGACGTGCCAGCGGCCCAGCGGCAGCGCATGATCCTGGAACACGGTGCGGATCGTGTCGAGATAGAACTCGGCCGGCAGATCGAGCACCGCGTTGTATTCGTCGTAGAAGCGGCGATGCGCATCGGCGTCCTGCATGTCGCCCTGGACCAGACTCAGGTAGAAGTCCCAGTGCGACGTGACGTGCCGGTCGGGGTTCATCGCGACGAAGCCCGCGTGCTGCAGGAAGCCCGGGTAGACGCGCCGTCCGGCGCCCGGATAGCGGCCGGGCACCCGGTAGATGACGGTGCGCTCGAACCACTCGAAGCTGCGCGTCTGGGCGAGGTTGTTGACCTCGGTGGGCGAGCGGCGCGTGTCGATTGGCCCGCCCATCATGGTCATCGAGCGCGGCACTGCCGGATCGTCGAGCGAGGACATCAGCGAGATTGCACCCAGCACCGGCACCGTCGGCTGGCACACCGAGATCACGTGCACGTCGGGGCCGAGGTGGCGGATGAACTCGATTGCATAGCCGACGTAGTCGTCGAGCTCGAAGTTGCCCTCGATCAGCGGCACCATCCGCGCGTCGATCCAGTCGGTGACGTAGACGGTGTGCTCGGGCAGCAGCGTCTGCACCGTGTCGCGCAGCAGCGTGGCGTGGTGGCCCGACAGCGGCGCGAACAGCAGCACCACCGGGTCGTCGCGATGGCGGTGCGCGAGCGCATCGGGCAGCAGCCGTTCGAACTTCACCAGTCGGCAGAACGGCCGCGCGATCTCGATGCGCTCGACGACCGTCACTTCGCGCCCGTCGACGCGGGTCGAGTGCAGGCCGAAGCCGGGCTTCTCGTAATCCTTGCCGAGCCGGTGCACCAGTTCCAGGCCGGCCGAAATGCGGTTGGCGAACGGCACGTAGGCGAGCGGGCTGTAGGGATTGACGTACAGCTGGCTCATCGAGTCGGCCCAGTGCGACAGCGGATTCAGGAAGGCGCGCTGGGCTTCGCGAATGTCGTAGAGCATTCGATCTCCGGATCGGCCACCGATTGCATGCAATTTATCCGTAGCCTGTTGCGCCGCGCAAGGGATGATTGGGCGCTCTGTGGCGAATTCGGCATCGGCATTCCGGTTTTATTCCGCAATGCGGCATCGGGCGATCCAGGCGGCGGTCTGTCGCTCCTGCAGAGCGTTCTGCGCCAGGCGCTGGGCCAGCGCCGGGAAGTCGACCTGATCGAGGGGCTGGTCCTGCTCGAAGCAGGTAAATACGTAGGTGACCTTTCCGGTAACATGGTCTTTGTGCGCCTGCAGACACTGGGCGCAGACCTCTTTCATCATGCACTGCATCGGCGCGTTGATCGAGCCGAGCGCGCGGTGCTGCGGCTTCAGGTATGGGGCGAGCTGCGCGTGGCGCGCCGCCGCCACCGCCGCCATCATCCGGTCCGAGCCGATGGCGATGATCCGGTCGGCATCCTGCAGCCGCAGCGCGCCGGGCGCCGCGAGCTCGGACAGCTCGCCGCGCGCGAAGGCCGACATCGCCTCGACGATGTTGCCGACGACGCTGCAGTCCTGCGGGCGGCCCGGCTCGAAGCCGGGCGCCTCGTCGCAGCACCAGACGATCGTGTCGGCGGCGGCTTCGATCTCGGCCACCTTGTAGCGATCGATGCGCTTCTTGTAGCCGGCGAAGTACAGCACCCGCGAGCCGACGGCGCGAAACGCCGCGCCGATCGAGAACAGCACCGCGTTGCCCAGGCCACCGCCGACCAGCACCACCGTCTCGCCGGGCTCGATGCCGGTGGGCGCGCCGGTGGGGCCCATCAGCACCACCGGCTCGCCCGGGCGCAGGTCGGCGCACAGGTTCGACGAGCCGCCCATCTCGAGCACGATGGTCGAGACCAGCCCGCGCTCGCGATCGACCCAGGCGCCGGTGAGCGCGAGGCCTTCCATCGCCAGCGTCGTGGGCAGGCCGTCGATCTCCACGCGCCGTGCGTGGGCCTCGAAGTTCTGCAGCCGGTAGAACTGGCCGGGCTGGAAGCGGCGGGCTGCCAGCGGCGCGCGCACCACTACCTCGACGATGGTCGGGGTGAGCCGCTCGATGCGCTCGATGCGCGCACGCAGCAGGTCACCGAGGCGTGTCGCGAACGCGCCGAACCCCTCGTGCGAGGCCGGTGCGCGGCGTCGCAGCACGTCGCAGACCACCGGATAGCCGTGGCGCGCCGAGGCCATCGCCTTCACCACGTTGCCGAAGTAGCTCGGGTGCAGGTCGCCGAAGAAGGAGATCATCCGCCCGTCGTCCAGGCGCGCGAGCAGCACCCGCGCCGCGTCGGGCTTGGCGTTGCCGCGCTCCGGCTTCACCGGGTTGCCGTCGACGTCGATCGCACGGAAGTAGCGGCCGTCGAGCGCGAAGTGGGTCGCGTCCTCGCGCGCCAGTACCGTGTTCGGTTGCGTGCCGGCGGCCACGAAGACCGTGCGTGCCGGCATGCGCCAGGACCCGCCGTCGCGCCACTGGCCGTCCTCGCCGCGCAACTGGCGTGCAAACGTGATCGACTCGACCGCACCGCGCGCGTCGACGTCGATGCGCGTCGGTGCCAGGCACTCGGCGAAGCGGATGCCTTCCTCGAGCGCCTTCTCCACCTCTTCGTGGTTCAGCGTGTACGACGGGCTGTCGACCAGCCGCTTGCGGTAGGCGATCGTCGCGCCGCCCCATTGCTGCAACAGCTCGACCACGCGCGGGGCGCGCTGCTCGTGCTGCGCCGCCTCGTGCTCGGCGCGCAGCGCGCGCCCGTGCGCGAGGAATTCGCCAGCGACCGCCTCGTCTTCGGCGCGCCATCCCGCGCGCGCACCCGCTTCGCCCAGCGTCGCCGCGAGCGCCTCGTGCCGGGCGAGGAACTTCTCGACCTGCACCGCGTAGTACGCGAGCGACTCGGTCGCGGTGTCGATCGCAGTGAGCCCGCCGCCGATCACCACCACCGGCAGCCGCAACTGCATGTTCGCCAGCGAGTCGGCACGCGCCGCGCCGGTGAGCTGCAGCGCCATCAGGAAGTCGCTCGCGGTGCGCACGCCGCGCGCCAGCCCGTTCGGGATGTCCAGCGTCGTGGGCTTGCCCGCGCCGATCGCCAGCGCGACGTGGTCGAAGCCCAGCGCGAAGGCGTCGTCCACGCCCAGCGTGCTGCCGAAGCGCACGCCGCCCACCAGGCTGAAGCGCTCGCGCCGCTCGAGCAGCAGGCGCACGAGTTTCAGGAAGTTCTTGTTCCAGCGCACCGTGATGCCGTACTCGGCCACGCCGCCGAACCCGGCCATCACCCGGTCGTCCAGCGGTTCGTACAGCGCGCGCACGTCGTGCACCGGCTCGAACGGCACCCGCGCGCCGTCGGCGCGCACGCCGCTCACGCGCTCGTCCAGCGGCTCGATCTTCAGGCCGTCGATGCCCACCACGCCGTGCCCTTCGTTCATCAGGTGGTGCGCGAGCGTGAAACCGGCCGGCCCCATGCCCGCGACCAGCACGCGATAGCCGCTGTCGGGCCTGGGCAGCGGCCGGCGCAGGTTCAGCGGATTCCACCGCGTGAGCAGCGAATAGATCTCGAAGCCCCACGGCAGCTCGAGCACGTCCTTCAGCGTGCGCGTCTCGGCCTGCGGGATGTCCACCGGCGTCTGCTTCTGGTAGATGCAGGCCTTCATGCAGTCGTTGCAGATGCGGTGCCCGGTGGCCGCCATCATCGGGTTGTCGATCGCGATCATTGCCAGCGCCGCGACCGCGTGGCCTTGCGTCTTCAGCTTGTGGAACTCGGAGATGCGCTCCTCGAGCGGGCAGCCGGCAAGGTTCACGCCGAACGGCGAGCGCTTCCAGACTGCCTCGCCCGAGGGGCCGGGCTTTTCGCGCAACCCCTTCGAGCAGGAGTCCTTGCCCTGTTCGTGGCACCAGATGCAGTAGTTGGCCTGGTCGAGCGCGCCGCGCAGGCCGGTGCCCGCGTCGGTGAGGGCGAAGCCCGCGCGGCGCCGCAGGTGCCCGGACTCGATGGTGAACACGCGCACGCCGTCCTCGTCGTGCTCGCGGGCGTGGCCGAGCAGGCGCATCGGATCGGTTTTCGCGGGCAGCGCGAACAGCAGGTCGTGCGCATGGCGCTCGCGCCCGGCTTCGGTGGTCGAGGCCCAGGCGCTGTAGCGCAGCGCCGTCGAAAGCCGTGCGCGCGCCGCCTCGCGCTGGTCCGGCGCCCCCGCTTCATCCGCCTCCGTGCGTTGCCAGGCGAGCACGGCGCGCGCGAACGACAGTTCGTCGAACGGCTCGCGCAGCCAGTCTTCGATATCGCGCAGCGCCGCATCGGCGTCGAAGCCGGCGAGTTCGCTGGCCGGCAGTTTCGCCGCTTCGCGTCGCACGAACTTCAGTTTCACCTCGTACAACGGGTCGAGTTCGCCGTGACGCTCGCGCAGCGCGCCGAGCGCTTCGCCGATGCCGAAGAGCGTGCCGACGAAGGCGTCGACGTGCGGACCCAGTTCGATCAGCAGCGCGGCTTCGGCGCGTGCATCGGGTGCAATGCACGTATCGTCGCCGCTGGCGCGATCGCCATCGCGATCATCGTCGCGATCGGCGCCCGTCGTGGCGCGCAGCGCCCGTCGCGCATCGACCAGGCGCTGCGCGAGCGACGGATCGGCAGCGCGCAGCGCGTCGACGAACGCGTGGTCGAGACGGGCCAGTCCCGGATCGAGATGCAGGTCTTCGAAGCGCAGGCCAAAGGGCAGGGCGAGCGGTGTGGTCACGGCGACTCCGGCGGCTACGGCGCAGGGCGCTGGCGCAGGCGCCCGTTGCGCCTGCCCCGGTGCGTTTGCTCAGCGCTCGAGGTACTGCAGTTTGTCGCCCGCGTCCTTCCACTGCTCTGCGTCGGGCAGCGGATCCTTCGTGCGGGTGATGCTCGGCCATCCGCGGGCCAGCTCTGCGTTGAGCGCGACGAACGGCAACTGCCCGGCCGGCACGTCTTCCTCGGCCTTGATGGCGTCCACCGGGCATTCGGGAATGCACACGGCGCAGTCGATGCACTCGTCCGGATCGATCACCAGCATGTTGGGGCCTTCGCGGAAGCAGTCGACCGGACAGACGTCGACGCAATCGGTGTAGCGGCAGCGAATGCAGGACTCGAGGACGACGTGGGTCATGGCGGGGTCCGATGGGGCGCCGGTCGGCGGCGCGTGCTGGTGTATTGACGGCAATATTAGCGTGGAGTAATTTCTGCGCGCAATGTGAATGAAGCCGTTGCTTCATTGCTGGCGCCGCCCGGCGGCGCGTCTTGCGGGGTCTTTCGCAGTGATCGCCAGCCAGCAGCAGTCCCACGAACCCGGTGGCAGCGCGCCGCGCTACGAGCGTGTCGCGGATCTCGACGCGGCGCTGCGCCGTCTCGCCGAGGGCGGCTGGACACTGCTGGCCGGCGGCACCGACTTCTATCCGGCGCGCGTGGGCCGCCCGGTGCGCGAATCGCTGCTCGATCTGTCGGCGCTCGAAGCACTGCGCGGCGTGCGCGCCGTCGGCGACGGCGCCGCGGCGGCCCGGCACATCGGGGCGCTCACGACCTGGTCGGAACTGGCGCGCGCGCCGCTCGCGCCCGCACTGTGCGCGTTGCGCCAGGTTGCGCTCGAAGTGGGCGGCGTGCAGATCCAGAACCGCGCCACGATCGGCGGCAACCTGTGCAACGCCTCGCCGGCCGCCGACGGGGTGCCGGTCCTGCTTGCGCTCGACGCCCGCGTCGAACTGGCCAGCGTGCGCGGGCGTCGCGTGCTGCCGCTTCAGGAGTTCGTGCTCGGCAATCGCCGCACTGCGCTCGCACCCGACGAGATGCTCACCGCGCTGATCGTGCCCGGACGCTCGCCGCGCGCGCTGTCGCGTTTTCTCAAGCTCGGGCATCGCCGTCATCTGGTGATTTCGGCCGCGACGGTCGCGGTGGCCGTGGATTTCGACACCGCCGGCTGCGTCACGTCCTGCGCAGCGGCGGTCGGCGCCTGTTCGGCCGTGCCGGTGCGGCTGCCGGTGCTCGAGGCGGCGATGGTGGGGGTGCCGTGCGAGCGGCTCGTCGCCGTGTTCGATGCACGGTGCGCGCCAGACGCGTTCGCGCCGCTCGCACCGATCGACGACATTCGTGGCACGGCCGCCTGGCGCGGCGCAGCGGCCATCGAAATGCTGCGGCGGCTCTTCGCCGAGCTCGCGGCGGCTGGCGCGTCGGCCGCTTCGCCCGGCGCTGCGTCGCGCAGCGCAGCCGGCGATGTCTCCGGCCATGCATCCGGCGACAGGGGGGCTCCCGCGACGGCGCGCGCAGATCGGCCCGGTTCGCGCGCAGCGACGCGCGACACGCGCGCGCCTGAACCGGCGATCCGCGTCGACGTCAATGGCCGCGCCGTCGTCCTGCATGCGGCGCCGGCCACGCGCCTGTCCGATTGCCTGCGCGACGAGCTCGGCCTGACCGGCACCAAGATCGGCTGCCACGCCGGCGACTGTGGCGCCTGTACCGTGCTGCTCGACGGCGAGCAGGTCTGCGCCTGTCTGGTCCCCGTGGGCCAGTGCGGCGGGCGCGCCATCACCACGGTCGAGTCGCTCGCCGCGGCCGCTGCCGGGTCGCCGCAGGCAGCGCTGCGCCAGGCATTCATCGACCATGGCGCTGCGCAGTGCGGGATCTGCACGCCAGGCATGCTGATGGCGGGCCTGGACGTGCTGCGCCGACATCCGCAGCCGACCGAAGGGCAGGTGCTCGACGGACTCGGCGGCGTGCTGTGCCGTTGCACCGGCTACCGCAAGATCGTCGAGGCGGTGCTGGCGGCATCCGGTGTGGCGCCCGGCGCCGCGCGTCGCGAGGCCGATGCGCCCGGCGCCGTCACGCCGGTTGCGGTGGCGGCGCCGTCACCGGGAGCCGGCCGCGCGGTCGGCGCGCGCCTGCCGCGCGTGGATGCCGCCGACAAGGTCGACGGCCGGCTCGTCTACGGGGCCGATCGCGCGCCCGCCGATGCCTGCTGGCTGAAGGTGGTGCGCTCGCCGCACGCCTCGGCGCAGTTCGAGTATGGCGACCTCGATGCCTTCGTTGCCGCGCATCCGGGTCTGCTGGGCGTGCTCACCGCCGCCGACATCCCGAACAACCGCTTCGCGATCTTTCCCGATCTGCGCGACCAGCCGGCGATCGCCGAGCGGCGCGTGCGCCTGCGCGGCGAAGCGGTGCTGGTGCTCGCAGGCGAGCGCGATGCACTCGATGCCATCGATGCGGACGCGGTGCCGATCCGCTGGCAGCCGCTCGAGGCGCTGAGAGATCCTGCGGCGGCGCTCGCATCCGGCGCACCCGCGTTGCACGAGCGCTGGCCCGACAACGTGCTGTGCCGCGGCCGCGTGGTGCGCGGTGACGTCGATGCCGCGCTCGCCGCGGCCCCGGTTTCGGTGAGCGCGGCGATGCGCACCGCGCACATCGAGCACGCGTACATCGAGCCCGAGGCCGGCTACGCGCAGTGGTCGAGCGCGGGACGTGTCGAGCGCGTCACCGTCTTCGCCTGCACGCAGACACCGTACATGGATCGCGACGAACTCGCGTGGATGTTCGGGCTGCGACCCGAACAGGTGCGCATCGTGCCCTCGGGAATCGGGGGCGGCTTCGGCGGCAAGCTCGACATCTCGATTCAACCGCTGCTGGTGGCCGCGGCGCGCAAGTTCGGACGTGCCGCACGCATCGTCTACACCCGGCCCGAGTCGATGGCATCGACCACCAAGCGGCATCCGGCGCAGATGCGCGCCACGCTGGCCGCCGATCACGCTGGCCGGCTCCTTGCCGCCGACTTCCACGGCGACTTCGACACCGGTGCGTATTCGTCGTGGGGTCCGACGGTGGCCAATCGCGTGCCGATCCACGCCAGCGGGCCGTACCGCGTCGCGGCGGTGCGCGCGCTCACGCGCGCGGTCCACACGAACAACCCGATCTCCGGCGCATTCCGCGGCTTCGGCGTGCCGCAGTCCACCCTGCTCAACGAGACGCTGGTCGACATGCTGGCGCAGCGGCTCGGCGCCGATCCGCTCGAATACCGCTTCGCGCAGGCGCTGCGCGCGGGCGACCTCACGCCGACCGGTCAGCGGCTGACTGCCAGCGTGGGCCTGCGCGCCTGCCTCGATGCGCTGCGCCCGCAGTGGCGCGAAATGCGTGCGCGCGCCGAGGCCTTCAACGTCGCGCGCGCCCAGGCCGACGATCGTGAAGGCGCCGGGGCGATTGCCGCCGCCGCGTCCAGCGATCCGCATCGCCGCTACGCCGTGCACAAGCGCCGCGGCGTCGGCATCGCGTGCATGTGGTACGGCATCGGCAACACGGTGATCGCCAATCCGTCGTCGATGCAGGTCGGGCTGCGCCGCGACGGCCGCTTCATGCTGTACAACGGCGCGGTCGACATCGGTCAGGGCAGTTCGACGGTGATCGCGCAGATCTGCGCCGATGCGCTCGGCGTGCCGGTGGAACTCGTCGACCAGTGCGGTGCCGACACCGATCTGACGCTCGATGCGGGCAAGAGTTCGGCGTCGCGCCAGACCTTCGTGTCGGGCAACGCCGCGAAGGCGGCCGGCACCGACCTGCGCGCGCGCCTGCTCGCGCTGCTCGGCCTGCCGGCGCACGCAGCGCTCGCCCTGGACGGTCCGCGGCTGGCGGGTGCGGCCGGTGCGCAGCGCGCGACGCTCGACCTCGGCGCGATGCCCGCCGACGCGCGCGGCGACGTGGCACTCGGCAGCGGCCACTTCGATCCGCCGACAGTGCCGCTGGACGCCGACGGCCAGGGCGTGCCCTATGCCACCTACGGCTTCGCCGCGCAGTTCGCCGAAGTCGAAGTCGATCTCGCGTTCGGCAGCGTGCGGGTGCTGTCGATCCACGCCGCGCACGACGTGGGCCGCGCGATCAACCCGACGCAGGTCGAAGGGCAGATCCATGGCGGCATCGCGCAGGGACTCGGCCTGGCGCTGATGGAGGAATACCGCGCCGGACACACCGACAACCTGCACGACTACCTGATCCCGGGCGCGGGCGACGTGCCGCCGATCGTGGTGCATCTCGTCGAGGACGCCGAGCCGCTGGGCCCGTACGGGGCCAAGGGCGTGGGCGAACCGGCGCTGGTGGCCACGGCGCCGGCGATCCTGAACGCGATCCACCACGCCACCGGCGTGCGCATGGGCCAGGTGCCGGTGACGCCGGACCGGTTGTGCGCCGCGCTGCGGCACGGAGCCCCGCGATGACGCAGCCCGTGGGTTCGAATGCGATGGGCGAGCAATTCGACGTTCCCGACGGCCAGACGGCCGGCGACGACGGCGTCGTCGGCCTGCACGCGACGGCGCCCGCGAAGATGCCGGCGAACAGGATCCAGTGCGACGCCTGTCCGGTGTTGTGCCAGATCAGCGAGGGCCGTCTGGGCGCCTGCGACCGCTGGGGCAACGTCGGTGGTGTGCTCACCCGCACCGACCCGGTGCTGCTGCTGAAGCGCCCGGGGATCGAAGCGGCGCCCGGCGCCGTCGACGAGTGGGACGGTGCGCTGCTGAACGACGCGCCCGTGTTCGTCACCGGCGTGGGCAGCGGCACCACCTACCCCGACTACAAGCCCGCACCGTTCATCGTCGGCAGCCGCCACGAAGGCGTCGACCTGGTCACGGTGGTCACCGAGGGGATCTTCAGCTATTGCAGCTTCAAGGTGAAGATCGACACCGATCGCTTCCTCGGTCCCGAGCAGGCAACGGTGCGGCACCGCGGCGAGGCCGTGGGCCACGTGACGACGATCGAGTACGGCTCGCAGTTCCTGTCGCTCGGCGGCGTGCACCACCTGACCGGGGGTTCGAAGAAGGAAGGGCGCGTCACCTGCGAATTGATGATGGCGCTGGGCAACCGCGCGCCGGTGGATCTCACGATCGAGGGGGGCGCACGGCTCACGGTTCAGGCGGGGCACGCGCCGTGGATCGACGGTGTCGAGGAGCGGCGCATGCGCGTCGGTTGCGGCTCGGCCACGATCGGCATCTTTGCACAGCAGTGGTTCGGTCACGCCGACGAAGTGGTGGTGGTCGACGACCACATCACCGGTGTACTGAGCGAGCACCAGGCCGGTCGTTGCCTCGGGCTCGAACCCTCGGGCATCCGCATCCGCGGCCGCAGGTCCACACCGGGCCGTTATTTCCAGGTCGCCAGCCCGGGCACCGGCTGGGGCGGCACCGACGTCGACGATCCGCTGTCGATCATCGACGGCTGGGATCCGGCGGTGGCCCGCCCGGGACTGCGCCTGCTGATGGTGTCCACCACCGGGGAGCACGCCGGCTGGTTCGAACTCGACGAGGCGCTGCGCCCGGTGGCCGCACCGATGCCGGCGGCCGTGCGCGAGGTGGTCGAGCGCATCGGCGAGAACTGCGAGCCGGCGCTGGCCACGGTGCTGTTCGTCGGCGGCGCCGGCGGCAGCCTGCGCGCCGGCGTCACCCGCAACCCGGTGCGGCTCACCCGCTCGATCAAGGACCTGCTCACCCACGTCAGCTGCGGCGGTGCGCCGGCCTGGGTCTGGCCCGGCGGCGGCATCACGGTGATGGTGGACGTCACGCGGATGCCGGCGAACTCGTTCGGCAGCGTGCCCACGCCGGCGATCGTCGCGCCGATCGAGTTCACGATGCGCCGCGAGGACTACGCGGCGCTGGGCGGGCACGTCGATCGCGTGCGCCCGATCGACGAAGTCGTGGCGTCGGCCCGCCACCGGATCGACGACGCGTGGCCGGGCAATCCGTGGCCACTGGCCGGCTTTTCCGGGGCGGGCGCGTGAGGGTGCTTCCGTGAACGCCGGTGGCGCGGTGCGGGCCCGCCTGGCCGATGGGCGCTGGCACTTCCAGCACGGGCCGATCGACCTCGTCATCGGCGTGGACGGCGCTCCGGCGGCGGTGGGCGCCGCGCTGGAGTCGGCCTGGATGCGCTTTGCCGGCGTGCTCGGCGAACTGGCGGGCGAGCTGGCGCTGCTGCGCGCGCCGTGCGCGGCGCGTGCGCCGACGCCGCACGGGCCGGTCGCGCGGCGCATGGCGCAGGCGTGTCTGCCGTACGCCGCGCGCTTCGGCCTGTTCATCACCCCGATGGCCGCCGTGGCGGGCAGCGTGGCGCAGGAGATCGTCGCGCACTTCGGGTGCGACGGCATCCGCCGCGCCTGGGTCAACAACGGCGGCGACATCGCGCTGTGGCTGACGCCCGGCGCGACACTGGACATCGGCGTGGTGGCCGACGTCGATGCGCCGGCAATCGGCGCGACGGTGCGCGTCGGCCACGGTGACGCGCCGCGCGGCATCGCGACCTCCGGCTGGCGCGGGCGCAGCTTCTCGCTGGGGATCGCCGACGCGGTCACCGTGCTCGCACCCTCGGCAGCCATGGCCGATGCCGCGGCGACGATGATCGCCAACGCGGTCGACGTCGATCATCCCGCGGTGCGGCGCGCGCCCGCCTCGGGCCTGCGCGACGACAGCGACCTCGGCGAGCGCCTGGTGACGGTTGCGGTCGGCGCGCTGTCGCCCGCGGCCGTGCAGGCCGCGCTCGACCGCGGCGAACGCTTCGCGCGGCGCTGCATCGCGCTGGGGCTCGTCGCGCAGGCGATGTTGTCGCTTCAGGGCCGTTCGCGTATCGTCGCCGATCACCGCACCGAGGCGCTGGCACCGGCATGATCGAGATCCGCCGCATCCGCACGCAGGTCGAAGACGTCTTCCACGAGTTCGGCCCGCGCGGCGCGCCTGCGCAGCGCCGCGGCGTGCTCGCGGTGGTGCTGGCCAACCCGTTCGCCGGCCGCTACGAGTCCGATATCGTGCCGATGATGGAAGCGATGAAACCGCTCGGCGTCGAGCTCGCGCAGAGGCTGCTCGAAGCGATGCGGGTCGCACCCGCGGCGATCCAGTCGTACGGCAAGGGCGGTGTCGTCGGCGTCGACGGCGAGTCCGAGCACGGCCACCTGTGGCACGTGCCCGGCGGCTACGCGATGCGCGAACTGCTCGAGCGCCACGGTGTCGCCACGAAGGCGATCGTGCCGTCGAACACCAAGCTCGGCGGTCCGGGCACGCGCATCGACATCCCGTTGACGCACGTCAACGCCAGCTACGTGCGCAGCCACTTCGACACGATCGAGACCGACGTTCCCGGCGCGCCGTCGGCCGACGAGATCGTGTTCTTCCTGGCGATGAGCACCGGCGCGCGCATCCACGAACGGATCGGCGGCTTGCGCGTCGACCAGATCAGGGGCGAGGACGGGTTGCGCTGAGCGCGCCGGTCCGTAACCGACAGGAGCCGCCGATGCCCGCCGACATCCGCAAACTGATCGTCAGCGTCGACGAGACGCGCATCGAAATGGGGCGCAGGATCGAGCCGCCGACGCGTCGCGCGCTCGCGATCGCGGTGGTCGCGAACCCGTGCGCGGGCCGCTACGTCGAGCAGCTCGACGAGCTCGTGGCGATCGGCGAGGAACTCGGCGCGTTGCTCGGCGCACGCTGCGTCGAGGCGCTGGGCATCGAACCCGGGCGCACCGAGAGCTACGGCAAGGCGGCGATCGTCGGCGAGAAGGGCGAACTCGAGCACGCCGCCGCGATCCTGCACCCGAAGCTCGGCGCACCGCTGCGCAAGGCGGTGGGCAGGGGCGCGGCGCTGGTGCCCTCGGCCAAGAAGGTCGGTGGCCCGGGCACCGCGATCGACGTGCCGCTCGGGCACAAGGACGCGGCGTTCGTGCGCAGTCATTTCGACGCGATCGAGGCGCGCGTGCCCGATGCACCGCGCGCCGGCGAGATCGTCGTCGCGGTGGCGGTCACCGACAGCGGGCGGCCGCTGGCGCGCGTGGGCGGTCTGCAGAAGCACGAGATCGAAGGCAAGGACGGATTGCGATAGCAAGGACGGATTGCGATAGGAGACCAGCATGAAGACCAGATGGCTCATCGGGAGTGTTTTCGCCGCGTTCGCATTCGGCGTCGTCGTCACGCAGGCCCGGGCGCAGGCGCCGATCCGCATTGGCGAGCTGAACAGCTACAAGGCGCAGCCGGGGTTTCTCGATCCCTACAGAAAGGGGTGGGAGCTCGCGCTCGAGGAGATCAACGCGTCGGGCGGGCTGCTCGGGCGCAAGGTCGAAGTGGTCTCGCGCGACGACAACGGCAATCCCGGCGACGCGGTGCGGGTCGCCGAGGAACTGGTCTCGCGCGAGAAGGCCGACGTGATCTTCGGCACCTTCCTGTCGCACATCGGACTGGCGGTCACCGACTTCGCGAAGCAGCGCAAGGTCTTCTTCCTCGCCGCCGAGCCGCTCACCGACAAGATCACCTGGCAGAACGGCAACCGCTACACCTATCGGTTGCGCCCGACCACCTACATGCAGACCGCGATGCTGGTGCCCGAGGCCGCGAAGCTGAAGAAGAAGCGCTGGGCGATCGTCTATCCGAACTACGAGTACGGTCAGTCGGCGGCCGCCACCTTCAGGCAGTTGCTGAAGGCCGCGCAGCCCGACGTCGAGTTCGTCGCCGAGCAGGCGCCGGCGCTGGGTCGCGTCGATGCGGGTGCGGTGGTGCAGGCGCTGGCCGACGCGAAGCCCGATGCGATCTTCAACGTGCTGTTCGCCGCCGACCTGGCGAAGTTCGTGCGCGAGGGCGCAACGCGCGGGCTGTTCAAGGACCGTCCGGTGGTCAGCCTGCTGTCGGGCGAGCCCGAGTACCTCGACCCGCTGAAGGACGAGGCTCCCGAAGGCTGGATCGTCACCGGCTATCCGTGGTACGGCATCGACACGCCCGAGCACCGGAAGTTCCTGGCCGCCTACCAGAAACGCTGGAACGACTATCCGCGTCTGGGCTCGATCGTCGGCTATTCATCGATGATGTCGCTGGCCGCCGGCATCCGCAAGGCCGGCAGCACCGACACCGAGAAGCTGATCGCCGCGTTCAAGGGCCTGAAGGTCGACACGCCGTTCGGCCCGATGCACTACCGCCCCGATGACAACCAGTCGACGATGGGCGCCTATGTCGGCCTCACCACGGTGCGCGACGGCAAGGGCGTGATGAAGGACTACCGCTACGTCGACGGTGCCGCGGTGCTGCCGAACGCCGAGGACACGCGCAGGTTGCGTCCGGCCGACTGAAAACCTGCCGCCGCTGAATGGTCTCCGGGTTCGCCGTCCAGCTGCTCAACGGGCTGGCCGGCGCGTCGACGCTGTTCCTGATCGCCGTCGGCCTGTCGCTGATCTTCGGCGTCACGCGCATCGTCAATTTCGCGCACGGCTCGATGTACATGATCGGGCTGTACGTGGCGTATTCGCTCACGCAGACGTTCGCACCGGTGCTCGGCGCCGGTCCGCCCGGGTTCTGGGCCTCGATCGTGCTGGCCGCGGTGGCGGTCGGTGCGCTCGGCGCGCTGGTCGAGTTGACGATCCTGCGCCGCATCTACCGCGCGCCCGAACTGTTTCAGCTGCTGGCCACCTTCGCGGTGGTGCTGATGCTGCGCGACGCCGCGCTGGCAATCTGGGGTCCCGACGACCTGCTCGGTCCGAAGGCACCGGCGATGAAGGGGGCAGTCACGATCCTCGGTCGGCAGTTTCCGCAGTACGACCTGTTCCTGATCTTCGTGGGCCCGGTCGTGCTCGGGCTGCTCTGGCTGTTGCTGCAGCGTACCCGGGCCGGCGTGCTGATCCGTGCCGCGACCCAGGACCGCGAGATGGTCGGCGCGCTCGGCGTCAACCAGGCCCGGCTGTTCACCGGTGTGTTCGCACTCGGGTCGGCGCTCGCGGCGCTCGGCGGCGCGCTGCAGTTGCCGCGCGAGCCCGCGAATCTTGCCCTCGATCTCACCGCGATCGGCGACGCCTTCGTCGTCGTGGTGGTCGGTGGCATGGGCAGCGTCCCGGGCGCTTACCTGGCGGCGCTGATCATCGCCGAGATCAAGGCGATCTGCTACGGCATCGGCACGGTCGAACTGATGGGCACCACGTTCTCGTTTTCGAAGCTCACGATGGTGGTGGAGTTCCTGGTGATGGCCGCAGTGCTGATCTGGCGGCCCTGGGGCCTGCTCGGCAAGCCGCAGGCGGTGGTGCGCAGCACCGCCGCGCCCGAGGCGCCGATGCGGCCGATGGGCCGCGCCGGCGTGGCCGCCACTGCGGTGCTGGTGGCCGTGCTGCTGGCGTTGCCGCTGCTCGGACAGTGGTATCCGTACCTGACGGTGCTGATGATCGACATCCTGATCGCGGTGCTGTTCGCCACCAGCCTGCACTTCATCATGGGGCCGGGCGGCATGCACTCGTTCGGCCACGCCGCCTACTTCGGCCTCGGCGCCTATGGCGCCGCGGCGCTGCTGCGGGGGCTGGCGCTGCCGATGGAGATGGCGCTGTTGCTGGCGCCGCTTGCGGCGCTCGCCGGCGCGGCGCTGTTCGGCTGGTTCGCGGTGCGCCTGTCCGGCGTCTATCTCGCCATGCTCACGCTGGCGTTCGCGCAGATCGTCTGGTCGATCGTCTACCAGTGGGACGAAGTCACCGGCGGCAGCAACGGCATGGTCGGGATCTGGCCGTCGGAGCGTTTTGCGTCCAAGGCCGCGTACTACTACCTGGTGCTGGCGCTGGTCGGCGCGAGCGTGTTCGCGATGAGGCGCATGCTGTTCTCGCCGTTCGGCTACGCGATGCGCGCCGGACGCGACTCGCCGCTGCGCGCCGAGAGCACCGGCATCGGCGTGACCCGAGTGCACTGGACCGGCTTCATGGTTGCCGGCGCGTTCTGCGGGCTGGCCGGCGCGCTGTTCGCGTTCGGCAAGGGGTCGATCTCGCCGGAGACGATCCACGTGGTCCGTTCGATCGACGGGCTGGTGATGGTGCTGCTCGGTGGCGTGCAGACGGTGGCCGGTCCGGTCGCAGGCAGCGCGGTGTTCACCTGGCTGCAGGATTCGGCGAGCCGTGCCACCGATTATTGGCGCGCGCTGCTCGGCGTGGCGATCCTGGTGCTGGTGCTGGCGTTTCCGCAGGGGATCGTCGGCGGCCTGCTTGCACTCGCCGAGCGGCTGGGCTGGCGCGGCGGCGCCACGACCGGAGCACGCGGATGACGCCGCTGCTGCAGGTGCGCGAGCTGCGCAAGGCGTTCGGTGGCGTGCACGCGGTCGAGGGTGTGAGCTTCGAGCTCGGCGCCGGCGAACTGCTCGCGATGATCGGGCCGAACGGCGCCGGCAAGTCGACCTGCTTCAACATGATCAACGGGCAACTCGCTCCGGATGCCGGCAGCGTGCTGCTCGATGGACGCGAGATCGCCGGCCGGCCCCCGCGCGAAATCTGGCAGCTCGGGGTGGGTCGCACGTTCCAGGTCGCCGCGACCTGGGCGTCGATGACCGTCGTCGAGAACGTCCAGATGGCGCTGCTGTCGCATCACGGCGCGCTGTTCCGCTTCTGGCGGCGTGCCGCGTCACAGCATCGCGACGCGGCGCTGGAACTGCTGGCTGCCGTGGGCCTGCGCGATCGCGCGGACGAGCCGTGCAGCACGCTCGCCTACGGCGACGTCAAGACGGTCGAGCTGGCGATCGCGCTGGCGAACCGCCCGTCGCTGCTGCTGATGGACGAACCGACCGCCGGGATGGCGCCGCAGGAACGGGCTGCGCTGATGCAGCTCACCCGCGGTCTGGTCAAGGAGCGCGGCATCGGCGTGCTGTTCACCGAGCACAGCATGGACGTCGTCTTCGCGCACGCCGACCGGATCATGGTGCTCGCGCGCGGGCGCCTGATCGCGCAGGGGGCACCGGCGCTGATCCGCGACGACCCGAAGGTGCGTGAGGTCTACCTCGGCAGCGGGCGGCTGGCGCACGCGGGCGCGGCGCCGGGCCCGGTCGCGAACGCGATCGTGGACGCGGCAGGAGGCCGGTCGTGAGCGGTGCGCTGCTGTCGGTGCGCGGGCTCGACGCCTGGTACGGGCGCGCGCAGGTGCTGTTCGACGTTTCGCTCGAGGTGGGCGACGGCGAGGTGGTCGCGCTGATGGGCCGCAACGGCGCCGGTAAGAGCACGACGATGAAGTCGATCATGGGGCTGCTCGGCACGCGCAGCGGTGCCATCGAGTTCGCGGGCCGGCGTATCGACCGGCTCGAGCCGTTCCGGATCAGCCGCGCCGGAATCGGCTACGTGCCCGAAGACCGTCGCATCTTCACCGACCTGACGGTGCTCGAAAACCTCGCGGTCGGACACCGCCCGCCGCGGGCCGGCGCGCCGGCCTGGAGCGTCGAACGGCTGTTCGCGTTGTTCCCGAACCTGGCCGGGATGCCACAGCGCCCCGGTGGTCGCATGAGTGGTGGTGAGCAGCAGATGCTCGCCGTGGCCCGCACGCTGATGGGCAACCCGAGACTGGTGCTGCTCGACGAGCCTTCCGAGGGTGTCGCTCCGGTGATCGTCGAGCAGATGGCGGACATGATCGTCGAATTGAAGAAGCAGGGCCTGTCGGTGCTGCTGTCCGAGCAGAACCTGGCTTTCGCAGCGGCGGTCGGCGATCGCGCCTGCGTGCTGGAGAAGGGCCAGGTGAAGTTCTCCGGGGCGATGGCGGCGCTCGATGCCGACGAGGCGGTGCGCCGCCAGTACCTGGCCGTCTGAGAGCAGGGCGCGAACGAAAGGAGGATCGAGATGGCCATCGTCACGTCGGGCGGGAAGTCCGGAAAAGTCGTGATCCGCAACGTCGGGCTGATGCTCTCCGGCGACATCGACCGGCCGATTCTCGGGGCCGACACCGTGGTGGTCGACGACGGCCTGATCGTCGCGGTGGGTCGTGCCGCGGACTGCGACACCGGTGCGGCGGCGCGCGTCATCGACGCCCGGGGTACGGCGCTCGCACCGGGCCTGATCGACTCGCACGTGCATCCGGTGTTCGGCGACTGGACACCGCGGCAGAACCAGCTCGGCTGGATCGAATCGTGCCTGCACGGCGGGGTCACCACGATGGTCTCGGCCGGAGAAGTGCACCTGCCCGGGCGCCCGAAAGACGTGCTCGGCGTCAAGGCGCTGGCGATCACCGCGCAGCGCGCGTTCGACGGCATGCGCGCTGCCGGCGGTGGGGGTGGCGTCAAGGTGCTCGCCGGCGCGCCGGTGCTCGAGAAGGGGATGGTCGAATCCGACTTCGCCGAACTGGCGGCCGCCGGCGTGACGCTGCTCGGCGAGATCGGGCTCGGGTCCGTGAAGGCTGGCGACGAGGCCGCGCGGATGGTCGGCTGGGCGCGCCGTCACGGCATCCAGAGCACGATCCACACCGGCGGGCCGTCGATTCCGGGCTCGGGACTGATCGACGAGCAGGTGGTGCTCGAGGCCGATGCCGACGTGATCGGCCACATCAACGGCGGACACACGGCGCTGTCGTACAAGGCCGTGTGCACGCTGTGCGAGAAGAGCGCGCGCGCCATGGAGATCGTGCACAACGGCAACGAGCGCATCGCGATCCTCACCGCGCGCCACGCGATCGAACTGAAGTGCCCGCACCGGGTGATCCTCGGCACCGACGCGCCGGCCGGCTCGGGTGTGCAGCCGCTGGGCATCCTGCGCCTGATCGCGCTGATCTCGAGTCTGGCCGACATCCCGGCCGAGATCTGCTTCGGCTTCGCCACCGGCAACACGGCGCGCATGCGCGGGCTGGCGCAAGGCCTGGTCGAGGTCGGCCGGCCGGCCGACTTCGTGTTCCTCGACCGCGCCCAGCACTCCGCCGGCCGTGACCTGCTCGACAGCGTGCGCCTGGGCGACATCCCCGGCGTGGGCATGGTGATGATCGACGGCCTCGTGCGCTGCCAGCGCAGTCGAAACACGCCGCCGGCGGCCGAGGTGCCGGTGATCGCCGCGTGAGCACGACCGCGCCCGCGAAGCGTCGCCGCGATGCCGGGGCGACGCGTGCCCGCATCCTGAAGGCGGCGGCGGCGGAGTTCGCGCAGCACGGCTTCGCGGGCGGACGTGGCGAGCGCATCGCGCGGCGCGCGCAGTCGAGCGAGCGCATGGTCTACTACTACTTCGGCAGCAAGGACGAGCTGTTCCGGGCGGTGCTCGAAGCCGCCTACGCGTCGTTGCGCGACGCCGAGCGCGCGGTGCGGCTCGACCGCGACGATCCGGCCGCGGCGCTCGGGCAATTCTGCCGCTTCGTCTGGCGCTACTACGCCGGGCATCCGCAGTTCATCAGCCTGCTGAACACCGAGAACCTGCACCGCGCGCGCCACCTGCGCAAGTCGGGGCGGCTCGACGAACTGGTCGGTCCGGTCGTCGGGTTGCTCGCGGAGTTGCTCGCCGAGGGCCAGGCGCGCGGCGCGTTCCGGGCCGACGTCGATCCGGCAGACCTCTACGTGGCGATCGCCGGGCTCGGCTACTTCCGTCTGTCGAACCGCCACACGCTGTCGGCGGTGCTCGGGCGCGACATGGCCGATCCCCGGGGGCTGGAGCGCTACTGGGAACACGCCGCCCGGATGGTGGGCGACTACCTTCGGGCCCCCGGCGATCGCTTATGATGGGTGCCCCGTGCCGCGCGCCCCTGCGGCACCCGTCCCCTGCCTGCACGGCATGCCGATGATCATCACCTCGCTGCTCGACACCGACCTCTACAAGTTCACGATGATGCAGGTGGTGCTGCATCACTTCCCGAGCGCGCAGGTCGAGTACCGCTTCAGGTGCCGCAACGAGGGCATCGACCTGCGTCCGTACGTCGGCGCGATCCAGGAGGAGATCCAGGGGCTGTGCTCGCTGCGCTTTCGCCAGCGCGAACTCGACTACCTGCGCGGTTTCCGCTTCATCAAGAGCGACTTCGTCGACTTCCTCGGCCTGTTCCAGATGAACGCGAAGTACATCTCGGTGACGCCGTCGCCGAAGGACAACGGCGAGATCGAGATCGTGATCCGCGGCCCCTGGTTGCACACGATCCTGTTCGAGATCCAGGTGCTGGCGATCGTCAACGAGATCTACTTCCGCGAGACGGTGCGGCTGCCCGACTACGCCGAGGGGCGCCGCCGGCTCGACGAGAAGGTCTCGCTGATCTCCGGCCACCCGGATCTCGAGGGCATCCGCATCGCCGACTACGGCACCCGACGACGCTTCTCGCGGCTGTGGCACGAGGAGGTGCTGCAGACCTGCAAGGCGCGCCTCGGGCCGATGTTCGCCGGTACCTCGAACGTGATGTACGCGATGCACCACGGCATCACGCCGCTGGGCACGATGGCGCACGAATACCTTCAGGCGTGCCAGGCGCTCGGGCCGCGCCTGCGCGACACCCAGGTCTTCGGCTTCGAGACCTGGGCCCGGGAATATCGCGGCGACCTCGGCATCGCGCTCTCCGACGTCTACGGCATGAGCGCGTTCCTGCGCGACTTCGACATGTATTTCTGCAAGCTGTTCGATGGCGCGCGGCACGACTCGGGTGATCCGTTCGAATGGGGCGAGCGGCTGATCGCGCACTACGAGGCCAATCGCGTCGACCCGAAGACCAAGACGCTGGTGTTCTCCGATGCGCTCACGTTCCCGCTGATGGTGGAGCTGTACAAGTGCTTCCGCGACCGCACCCGCGTCGCCTTCGGCATCGGCACCAACCTCACCAACGACCTCGGCTACGTGCCGCTGCAGATCGTGATCAAGATGGTGCGCTGCAATGGCCAGCCGGTGGCCAAGCTCAGCGACACTCCGGCCAAGAACATGTGCGACGACGAGGCCTACCTGCAGTACCTGCGCCAGGTCTTCGACATCAAGGCCTGATCGCTATAATCCGCCGCATGAACGCGCGACCCAGACTGCTGATCACCCGAAAGGTGTTCCCCGAGGTCCTCGGGCGGCTGGCGCCGCACTTCGAGATCGACGCCAATCAGCAGGACGAAGATCGGCCGCGGGCGGTGCTGCTGTCGCAGGTCGCCGGGTGTGACGCGCTGTTCGTCACCGGCGGCGATCGCGTCGACCGCGAATTGCTCGCCGCCGGCCCGCGCGTGCGCATCGTCGCCACGGGCTCGGTCGGCTACAACCACATCGACCTCGCGGCCTGCGCCGGGCGCGGCGTGGCCGTCACCAACACCCCCGACGTGCTCACCGAGGCCACCGCCGACCTCGCCTGGGCGCTGCTGATGGCCACCGCACGCCGCGTCTGCGAATCCGAGCACTGGCTGCGCGCCGGCAAGTGGGGGCGGTGGGCCTTCGATCAGTGGCTGGGCGCGGACGTGCACGGCACCACGCTCGGGATCGTCGGGATGGGGCGCATCGGCTCGGCGGTGGCGCGGCGCGCGCGCGGTTTCGGGATGAAGATCCTCTATCACAACCGCAGCCGCGCCGCCGACGAGGCAGTGCTCGGCGCGCGCCGCGTCGAGCTCGTCGAACTGCTGCGCGTGGCCGACCACGTGATGCTGGTGCTGCCGTATTCGGCGGCGACCCACCATGTGATCGGCGCTGCCGAGCTCGCGGCGATGAAGCCCACCGCCACACTGGTCAACGTCGCGCGCGGCGGCATCGTCGACGACGCGGCGCTGGTCGAGGCGCTGCGCGCCGGGCGCATCGCCGGCGCGGGGCTCGATGTCTACGAGAACGAGCCGGCGCTGAACTCCGGGTTGCTCACGGTGCCCAATGTCACGCTGACGCCGCACATCGGCAGCGCCACGCGCAGCGCGCGCCTGGGCATGGCGATGCTCGCGGCCGACAACCTGGTTGCGTTCGCCACCGGCGCGACGCTCCTCACGCCGGTGACCACCGGTTGAGCGCCCGGACGCGCGGGCGGCGATGGCGGCGATCCACCTCACGCGCAGGCACTCGCTCGGCCTGAAGAAGGCACGCGCGGCGGCGCAGAAGGTGGCCGACGACATGGCCGAGTCGTTCGACATCGACAGCGAATGGGACGGCGACGTGCTGCGCTTTGCGCGTGCCGGCGTCTCGGGCTGCCTCACGGTGTCGAAGGATCGCGTCGTCCTCGATGCGAAACTCGGGTTGCTGCTGGCCGCGTTCAAGCTTCCCATCGAAGAGCGCGTTCAGAAGGGTTTCGACCGCTACTTCGCCTGAACCTGCCTTTCGCGAGCCTGCCGTGACACCTACAGCCATCCAGCTCGGCGGCGCCATTCTGTTCGCGATCGCCGTCACGCACACCTTTTCGGCCAAGTTCTTCGAACGCCTGGCGCGGGCGCAACCGGCGCACGCCGGAATCTGGCACCTGCTCGGCGAAGTCGAAGTGGTGTTCGGCTTCTGGGCGATGGTGCTCGTGGCCTGGATGGCGCTGGCCGGCGGCGGCGGATCGGCGTTGCAGTATCTCGAGTCGCGCAACTACACCGAACCGATGTTCGTGTTCGTGATCATGGTGGTCGCCGCAAGCCGTCCGATCCTGCAGCTCGCGCTCGCCAGCGTGCAATTCGGCGCGCGGGTGCTGCCGATGCCGACACCGCTGGCGACCTATTTCCTGGCGTTGTCGCTGATCCCGCTGCTCGGCTCGTTCATCACCGAGCCGGCGGCGATGACGCTGGCCGCGTTGCTGTTGCGCGATCGCTTCTATTCGCAGGGGCTGTCGACGCGGTTGAAGTACGCGACGATCGGCGTGCTGTTCGTGAACGTGTCGATCGGCGGCACGCTCACGCCGTACGCGGCGCCGCCGGTGCTGATGGTTGCAGGCACCTGGAACTGGGATCTCGCCCACATGCTCACCCATTTCGGCTGGCGCTCCGCGCTGGCGGTGGTCGTCAATGCGTTCGGCGTCACCCTGCTGTTTCGCCACGAGTTGCGCCACCTCGCCGGCAACCCGGAGTCCGCGGCCGCACCGGTGCCGCCGGCGCTGGTCGTCGTGCATCTGCTGTTTCTTGCCGGTGTGGTCGTGTTCGCGCACCACCCGGTGGTCTTCATGGGCCTGTTCCTGTTCTTCCTCGGCGTGGCCCACGGCTACAGCCGTCACCAGGACCGGCTGATCCTGCGCGAAGGGCTGCTGGTGGCCTTCTTCCTGGCCGGCCTGGTCGTGCTCGGGGGGCAGCAGCAGTGGTGGCTGCAGACGCTGCTCGAGCGGATGAGCCCGACGGCCGTCTACTATGGCGCGACCGCGCTCACCGCAATCACCGACAACGCCGCGCTCACCTACCTCGGTTCACTGGTGCAAGGCCTCACCGACGAATTCAAGTACTCGCTGGTGGCCGGCGCCGTCACCGGCGGCGGCCTGACCGTGATCGCCAATGCACCGAACCCGGCCGGCTATTCGATCCTGAAGGGCAACTTCGAGCACGAGGAAATCAGCGCGCTCGGCCTGCTGGCCGCCGCCACGATCCCCACGCTGGTCGCCATCGCCGCGTTCCGGGCCATCTGAGCTGCTGCGCTCCCCGGCCGCGGTGTGGCTGGCCGCGCACGTCGTGCGGCGGGTGGGCGCGGGCGAAGGCGCGGGCCGGGGCGCTCGGGGCAGTTGGGCGCGGGCAAAGGCGCGGGCCGGGGCGCCCGGGGCAGTTGGGCGCCGCGCAGGGGGCGGGCCGGCCCAAGGGCGGCGCTGACCGCGGCGGTCGGTGCTGCGCACCGACTTCCCTGCGCTGCTCACGTCGGGGTCGTGCGGCGCAACTCGCTGCGCTCGCTACGCGAGCTCCGCTCAGACAGGGCGCCGCAAGTCAGAAGTACGAAGCGCGCTTCGCGCGCCGACCCCGACGCTGCGCTGCTCGGCGCCGCAGACAGCGCCGCCCTTGGGCCGGCCCGCCCCCTGCGCGGCGCCCAACTGCCCCGAGCGCCCCGGCCCACGCCTTTGCAGGCACCGTGGCGGCGTGCGCGGGCAAAGGCGCCACGCGTGCATGCAGCGTCGTCGTGGGTGCTGGTGCTGTTTGGCTGTCGATCGGCGTCGGTGAGCAAGATGACCGTCGTCGGATCGAACACCAGTCGCATTGCCATCGCTGCCGCCTGCCGCGACGCGCCGACCTTCAGCCTTTCAGGTCCTCGACCAGCGCGACGTACTGCTCCATCGCCGCGTCGCGCCCCGTTCCCTTCAACTCGTTCCACGCATCCCACTTCGCCCGCCCCACCATGTCGGTGAAGCCTGGCCGCTTGCCTTCGACGTCGCCCGCGCTCGCCTGCTTGTACAGCGCATAGAGCTTGAGCAGCGTCATGTTGTCGGGGCGCTCGGGCAGCGTCTTCGATTCCGCCACTGCCTGCTCGAACCGGGTGCTCAGATCGGCCATGATTCCTCCGCGGTTTGTCCGGCAAGTATGATAGCAACGCCCCGACGGCCGTTGCGCCGCCCACCCGGAGGAATCATGGCCCGCGAGAGGATGTCCAGCGTCGACACCGCGTGGTTGCGCATGGACAGCTCGCGCAATCTCATGATGATCGTCGGCGTCTTCGTGTTCGCGCGGCGGGTTTCGCGCGACGACATGGCGCGGCTGCTCGAGCAGCGGCTGCTGAAGTTCGCGCGCTTTCGCCAGCGCGTCGAATCCGACGCCACCGGCCACTACTGGGTCGACGACGAACGCTTCCGGCTCGAGCGCCACCTGAAGCGCGTGAAGCTGCCCTCCGGCGGTGACCGCGAGTTGCAGCGCCTCACCGCGCGGCTGGCCAACCAGCCGCTCGATCCGGCGCATCCGCTGTGGCAGTTTCACCTGGTCGAGAACTACAACGGCACCAGTGCGATGGTCACGCGGATGCATCACTGCATCGCCGACGGCATCGCGCTGGTGCGGGTGATGCTTTCGCTCACCGACGCCGGTGCGCACGTAGCGCCGTCGCGCGGTGACGAGGACACCGAACTCGGGTCGAATCCGTGGGAGCCGTGGCTGAAGCCACTTACCCGGGGCACGGTCGCCGCGATCGACGTCACCGGCACGGTGGTGGCAAAGTCGCTCGACGCGGTTGCCCACCCCGACCGGCTGGGAGACTACGCACAGGCGGGCGGGCGCATGTTGCGCGACACGCTCGCCATCGTGCTGATGTCCGACGACACGCACACACGGCTCAAGGGCACGCCGGGCGGGCACAAGGCGTTCGCGTGGAACGACCCGCTGCCGCTCGACGAGGTGAAGGCCGTCTGCAGGGGGATGGGCGCGTCGGTGAACGACGTGCTGCTGTCCTGCGTGGCCGGCGCGCTGCGGCGCTACCTGCTCGGTCGTGGCGACGCGGTCGCCGAAGACTGCGAGCTTCGCGCGATGGTGCCGGTGAACCTGCGCGCGCCGACGGAGTCGATCCACGAGCTGGGCAACCGCTTCGGCCTGGTGCCGTTGTGCCTGCCGGTGGGCATCGCCAACCCGATCGCCCGGGTGAGCGAAGTGCGCCGGCGCATGCGCGAGCTGAGGGCGAGCTACCAGCCGGTCATCGCCTACCTGATGCTCGGGACGGCCGGACTGCTGCCGCACCTGCTGCAGACGCAGATCCTCGAATATCTCGCCGGCAAGGCCAGCGCGGTGATGACCAACGTGCCCGGGCCGCCGGAGGCGCTCAGCATGGCCGGCGTGCCGCTGTCGCGGATGATGTTCTGGGTGCCGCAGTCGGGCGACATCGGTGTGGGTGTGTCGATCCTGTCGTACGCGGGCGGCGTGCAGTTCGGCGTGATGAGCGACATCGCGCTGTGCCCCGATCCGCAGGCGATCATCGACGGCTTCGCGCCCGAGTTCGAGCGGCTGGTGCTGGCGCTGGCGATGCTGCCCAACGGGTTCCTGCTGGGACGCGAGCCCGCGCCGGGCGAGCTCGAGCACGCGCTGCTGATGGACGCCGCATGCAGCTGAAGGCCGGCGACGCGCAGGCGCAGCGCGTACTCGCGTTCTGGTTCGACGGGCCCGACGGCGGCGAGCGCGGTCGGGTACGCAGCCAGTGGTTCGGCAAGGACCCCGTCTTCGACCAGGACATCCGCGACGCCTTCGGCGCGCTGATCGAGCGCGCGCTGGCCGGCGGCTGCGAGCACTGGGCACTCGATCCGGACACCGCGCCCGCGCTGGTCATCGTGCTCGACCAGTTCACGCGCAACGTGTTTCGCGACACCCCGAAGATGTTCGCCGGCGACGCGGCTGCCCTCGCGGCGGCGCGCCGCATCGTCGCCGAAGGCTGGGACCTTCGCTACGATCCACTGCTGCGCTGGTTCTGCTACCTGCCGTTCGAGCACTCCGAGTCGCTCGACGACCAGCGCGAATCGCTGCGCCTGTTCGGGCAGTTGCGCGACGATCCGCTGGCCGGCGGCGCGTGGCCCTGGGCCGTGCGCCACTGCGAGGTCGTCGAGCGCTTCGGACGTTACCCCCACCGCAACACGATCCTCGGGCGCGAATCGACGCCTGCCGAGGAAGCGTTCCTGCGCGAGCCCGGCTCGCGATTCTGAGCCGCGGTGGCGCTGCGCATCCGCTTCGACCACCGCTTCGACCGGCTCGCCGACGCGCTGCTCGATTCGCTCGACGAGGCGCCGGAGGCGGCCGGCGGCCACGGCGCAGCCCGCGGGGAAACGACTGGCCAACGCGAGGGCACGGCCGACCCGCTGGCCGAGCGCACCGTGATCGTGCCCAGCGTCGGCGTGGGCCGCTGGTTGCAGCGCCGCGACGCCGAACAGCACGGGATCAGCACCCGGCTGCAGCCGGAGTTCGCTGGCCGCTGGCTGTGGCGCACGATGCGCGCGACGCTGCGCGGGCTGCCGGAGCGATCGCCGTTCGAGCCGGCGCGCGTTCGCTGGCTGCTGATGCAGTTGCTCGACGAGCTGCCGCAGCGCCCGGAGTTCGCGTTGGTGCGCAAGCGGCTGCGCGAGGAGGGGTCGCTCGCGCGGCTGGTACTGGCCGACGGGCTGGCTGCGTGCTTCGATCGCTATCTCGCATACCGCCGCGACTGGCTCGCGCGCTGGCAGCGCGGCCAGTGGGCCGGCGGCGAGCGGCCGCTGGGCGCGCACGAGCCCTGGCAGCGCTGGCTGTGGCAGCGCCTGCTCGAGCGGCTCCCCGACGTGCGCGACGAGCATCCGTACGACCAGTTCGCGCGCCTGCTCGCCGCGGACGACGGGCTCGTGCGACGCGCACTCGGTGCCTCGCGCGTGGCACTGTTCGGGCGCCTCGACCTCTCGCCCGAGCAGTTCGCGCTGTTCGGCCAGCTGTCGGCGTCGATCGACGTGTCGCTCTACGCGCCCGATCCGTGTCGCGAGCTGTGGACCGACATGCTCGATTCGCGCAGCCTCGCGGCGATTCGCGAGCAGCGGCCCGACGTCGCCTGGCTCTACGAGGGCGAGCCGTCGCTGCTCGGCAACTGGGGCAGGGCGCAGCGCGACTTCGTCGCGCAGGTGCTGTCGCTCGAAGAGCGCTTCGGCGTGCAGGCCGATGCGCCGGGCCGCGACGAAGCCTGGCCGTTCGGCGACGACGTGCAGGCAGCGCCGGCCGGGACGCTCCAGGCGCTGCAGGCGGCGGTGTTTCTGCGCAGCGACGAGCCGTGGCGCGGGCTCGCGCGCGACGACGGCTCGATCGCGGTGCTGGGCGCGCACGGGGCGGTGCGCCAGGCCGAGATCCTGCACGAGCGGCTGCTCGGCTGCTTCGAGACCCTGCCGCGGCTCGCGCCCTACGAGGTCGTCGTCTATTGCGCCGACGTCGAGGCCGCGGCCGCCGCGATCGAGGGCGTGTTCGACAGCCAGCCCGAGGGGCGGCGGATTCCGTTCGCGATCAGCGGCCGTGCGCCGCGCGCCGACCCGCTGGTCGCAGCGGTGCAGCAACTGCTCGCGATGGCGCTGCGCCCGCTCGCAGCGCCCGAGCTCGACGCCTGGATGCGCAATCCGGCGGTGATGGAGGCGCTCGCGCTGGACGCCCCGGAGGTCGAGTTGCTGGCGCGCTGGTTCGAGGCGGCCGGCGCGCGCCGCGGGCTCGACGAGGAAGACGGTTCGCCCAAGCACAGCCTGCGCGCGGCGATCGACCGGCTGCTCGCGGGCGCGGCGCTGGGCACGCAGCAGGCGGTGGGCGACGTGCTGGCGGTGCCCGGCGCGCAGGGCACGCGCGCGCGCATCCTCGACGCCTGGCTGCCGGCGGGCGACGCGCTGGCGACGCTGCACGCCGCGGCGCGTTCCCCGAGGCCGCTCGCCGACTGGTGCGCCGCGCTCGGCGATGCGCTCGAAGCGGTGTTCGGCGAGGTGCGCGAGCACGCGCCCGGCCTGCAGCGCACGCGCGATGCGCTCTCCGACCTGCTGGCGAGCGCGGCCGGCATGCCGCCGGCGGTGCTCGACGGCACGGCGTTCGAGCACGCCTTCGCCGATGCGCTGGCGCACGGCGCCAGTGCCGCGATGCCTTCGGGCGCGGTCACCGTGTGCCCGCTGGGCAGCCTGCCCGGTGTGCCGTTTCGTGTCGTCTGCCTGTTCGGCATGGACGAAGGCGCGTTTCCGCGCAAGGGCGTCCGCGACGAGTTCGACCTGATGCGCCGCGCGCCGCGCTTCGGCGACCGGCTCGCGCGCGTCGACGACCGCGGCCTGTTTCTCGATGCGGTGCTCGCGGCGCGCGACCGGCTGCTGGTGCTGTGCCGCAGCCGCAATGCGCGCGACGACACGCCGCTGAATCCGTCGCCGCTGGTCGACGAGCTGCTCGCTTACCTGTCGGCGCGGCTCGATCCGGCGGCGACCGGCACTGCGTTCGAGACCCCGCGCCGGCGCCATCCCGACTCCGCCGGCGCACCGGCGCTGATCGAGTATCCACTGCATCCGTTTTCCACGCGCAGCTTCGCGGCCGGCGGCAGCTACGCACGGGAGTGGCTGGCCGCCGCGCGCGAGCTGGCGCGGCCTCTGCCGTCGCGCGCGCCGGCCATCGGCGCGCTCGTCGACCTGGACGCGGCCTGCGCCGCCGATCGCCCGGCCGCTGTGGTGGGGCCGCGGCCGGCGACGCTTGCGGTGGAGGCGCTGCGCGATGCACTCGCCGATCCGCCGGCCAGCTGGCTGCGCGAGGCGCTCGGCGTGCGCCTGCTGCGCGAGCGGCCGCCGCCGGACGACACCGAGCCGTTGTGGATCGCGGGCGACGATCGCGCGCTGGTGCAATCCTGCGTCGACCGCCTGCTGGCCGGCGAAGACGCGCGGCGCCTCGCCGAGGAGTTCGCGATCGCGCCGCCCACCGCGGCAGGCGAACCCGGCCGCAGCCAGGCCGAATCGATCGTGCGGCGCGCGCGCGCGCTGGTCGACGCAGCGAACCCCGTGATGCGCGCCGCGGCCCCGGTCGTGGCGACGCTCGACGACGTGCGCATCGTCGCTGCCGCGCCGATGCTCGGCGCCGATGAGGCGCCGGTGTTCGTCACCGCGTTTCCGCTGGGTGCGCACGCATTGATCGACGCGTGGCTGCGCGCTGCGCTGTGGCGCGAGGCGCGTGGCGGTGCGCCGGCGCGACTGGTTTCGCCCGACTGGCTCGTCGAGCTGCACTGCCCGGATCCGCAGCGCAGCCTGCGCCACGCCCTCGAGTGGGCGCGGCGCATCGGCAGCGAGCCGCTGGCGCTGTTCCCGCGCGGGTGGCTGCGCTACGCGCTGACGCTGGCGGTGCCGCCACGCGCGGGCGCGCCGCGTTCGCCCGAGGCGCGCGAGGCGGCGGCGCGCGAACGTGCGCGCGCCACGCTCGTCGGCACCGGTTTCGGCGGACCCGCGCCCGAACTCACGCGCCCGGCGGCGGTTGCGCTGCTGCGCGACGCCGAGCCCGACGTCGAGGCGGTGCTGGCGCTCGGCGAGCGCGTCTACCGCCCGATCCTCGACGACATCGTGCTGCAGTCGCGCCGCGAGGAGCAGGGGTGAGCGCCCCGCTCGTTGCGCACCCGGTCTTCGACGCCGGCATCCTCGACGGGCTGCACCTGCTCGAGGCCGACGCCGGCACCGGCAAGACCTGGACCATCGCCGGGCTGGTGGTGCGCGCACTCGTCGAGCGCGGTCTGGGTATCGAGCAGGTGCTCGTGGTCACCTTCACCAACGCGGCCACGGCCGAACTGGGCGCGCGCATTCGCCAGCGCATCGCGCAACTCGAGCGGCTGCTCGACGACCGGATCGAGGGGCGTGCCAGCGCCGTCGACGAGCCGTTCTGCGTCGCCTGTGCGGCGCGCCTCGACGACGTGGCGGCGCGCCGCGCGCGCTCGCTGCTGCGCATCGCGCTGGCGCGTGCCGACGAGATGGCGGTGTACACGATCCACGGCTATTGCCAGCGCGTGATCGACGAACACGCGCTGTCGATCGGCGTGCCGACCGGCCTGCCGGTGGGCGCGGAGAGCACCGCACCCGAACTCGACCGGCTCGGCGACTGGTGGCGCGCGCAGGCCCGCGAGGCCTCGCCTGCGCGCTTGCTGGCCTTCACGCTCGCCGGGCTCGACCCCGACACGCTGCGCATCGCGGTGCGCGCGATCGCCGCACAACCCTTGGCGCGTGTCGCGCCTGCTGCGGCCGACTGGCGCGGCGTCGAGCGTGAGCTCGCCCGAGCGCGCGCGGAACTCGCTGCGGCGCTCGCGGGGGAAGCCGACGCGCTGCTCGACTGGCTCGGCACGAAGGGCAACGCCGACGGCAAACGCTTTCGCGTCGACTGGGCGAAAGGCTGGCTCGGGGCGCTGGTCGGGTTCTGTGCCGACCCGCACCCGGCGGCGTTGCCCGAAGCCGTCGGCAAGCTCGCCGTTTCGCGCTTCGGCGATCGGGTGCCGCCGTTCGCGATTCCGGTCGTCTGCGAACGACTTGCGACGCTGGGCGAGTCGCTCGCGCAGCTTCCTGCCCGGGTCGCGCACGAGATCACCGCTGCCGCTCGCGCGACCCGCCAGGACGCGTTCGCGCAGGCTCGCGCGCTCGGCTTCGACGACCTGCTGCGCCTGGTGCACGACGCGCTGGCCGACCCCGACGGGGGCGTGTCGCTCGCCGCAGCGCTGCGCGAGCGGCATCCGATGGCGCTGATCGACGAATGCCAGGACACCGACGCGCTGCAGTGGGCAATCTTCCGGCGCATCTACGTCGAGGCCGGGCACGCGGCGGCGCAGGCGCCCGCCGTCGCCGGCTCCGCGGCGCCCGCGCTGGTACTGGTCGGCGACCCCAAGCAGGCGATCTACGCGTTCCGCGGCGCCGACGTCTACTCGTACCTCGATGCGCGCGAGGCGGTGCGGCGCATTCACCGGCTGGGCGAGAACCAGCGCTCGAGCCGCGCACTGATCGCGGCGGTGAACACGCTGTTCGACCGTGAGCGGCCGTTCCTCGTCGACGAGATCGGCTTTGTCGATGCCGCCGTCGGCGCGCGACCGCGCCGCGCGCTCGTGGCGGGTGACGAATCAGGCGGCGATGGCGGCGGCGAAAGCCCCGGCGAAGCCGCCCGCGCGGCACTCACCATTGCGCGGCTGCGGCCCGAGCCCGATGCCGGCTGGCTGAGCGCGGCGGCGGCGCAGCGCCAGGCGATCGAGGCCTGCGTGGGCGAGATCGGCCGGCTCCTCGACGGCCACGCGCAACTGGGCGGGCGGGCGCTGCGGCCCGCCGACATCGCGGTGCTGGTCAACACGCACCGGCAGGGCGCCGGCATCAAGCGCGCACTGGCCGCGGCCGGCATCGGTGCCGCCGAGGTTTCGCGCGACAGCGTGCTCGACACGCTCGAATGCAGCGAGCTCTTGCGCGTGGTCGCCGCGATCGCCGATCCCGCCGATTCGGGCCTGTTGCGTGCGGCGCTCGCCACCACGCTGCTGGGCGAAGACGCGGCAAGCCTCGCTGCGCTCGAGGCCGATGCCGGGCGCGCCCTCGCGGCCGCGTCACGGTTCGCGCGCGCGCGCGAAGACTGGCTGCGCCGCGGCCCGATCGCCGCGCTGCGCAGGCTGATTCGCGACGAGGGCGTGGCGCAGCGGCTCGCCGCCACACGGGACGGCGATCGGCGGCTCACCAACCTGATGCACCTGATCGAGCTGCTCGGCGACGACGAGGAGGCGCGGCGCGGCCCGCAGCCGGCGCTGCGCGCGTGGGCGCGCCGCCGCGCGTCGGGTGCACCCGACGAGGGCGAAACCGGGGAGCTGCGGCTCGAGAGCGACGAGGACCTGGTGCGGATCCTCACCGTGCACAAGAGCAAGGGACTGGAGTTCCCGGTCGTCTTCCTGCCTTTCGCCTGGGCCGGGAGGGGTTTCACCGCCGGAGCGGGCCCGCGCACCTGGCACGAGCGGGCCGACGGCGGCTGGCGCGCGGTGCTCGACTTCGCGCCCACGCAACAGGCGGCGCGCCAGTGCGCGGCCGAATTCCATGCCGAGGCGCTGCGCGCGATGTACGTCGCGCTCACCCGTGCCGAGCAGCGCTGCTACCTGTTCTGGGGCGCGGCGGCGGGCGCACAGTTCTCGCCGCTGGCGTGGCTGCTCGCCGGCCTCGACCCGTCCGAACAACGCGACTGGCGGACAGGCTCGAAAACGCCGCCGCCGCTGGACGAGGAGGCGATCGGCCGCGCGTTCGACGCATGGCGCGGGCGCGCCTGCGCGGCCGAGCCTGCGGCGCTGCGCATCGTCGATGCGCCGGCGCTCGCGGGGGGCGCAGCCGCACCTGCCTGCGCTCCGGCCTCCGGTGCTCTGCCGGCCGGAATCGCCCCGGGCACTCCGCCTGCCGCCTCGACGCCTGCGCCGTCCGCGCTCGCGGCACGCCCGTGGCGCACGACGATCGCCGCGCCGCTCGTCACCAGCAGCTTCAGTGCGATCGTCTCGTCGCTGCACGGCGTCGACGGTGCCGGAGCGCGCGCGCAGGACGCGGTCGAGCGCCCCGACCACGACCAGCAGCCGCTGTCGCCCGAGCCGCTCGCCGCAACGGCCGAGGCGTCGATCCGGTTCCGGTTTCCCGCCGGATCGCAGGCGGGTACCTGCCTGCACGGGATGCTCGAAGACGCGCGCTTCGATGCGCCGCTCGATCGCGGCATGATCGCCGACCGGCTTGCACGCGGTGGCTACCGGCGTTTCGAACCGGCCGAGGTTGCGCAATGGCTCGGGCAGGTGCTCGCCACACCGTTGCGCGCGGCGCAAGGCGAAATCCTGCGGCTGCCCGAAGTGCCTGCGTCGCGACAGGTTCGCGAGCTCGACTTCCTGCTGTCGGCTCACGCAGTGTCCGATCGCGCCCTGGTCGACGCGGTGGGCGCCGAGTTCGGCTTCGACGCGATGAGCGGCACCGCCCGATGGAGCGGCTTCCTGCGCGGCTTCATCGACCTGGTCTTCGAGCATCGCGGTCGCTACTACCTGCTCGACTGGAAGAGCAACCATCTCGGCGCCTCCGCGGCCTGCTATGCGGCCGCGCCGCTCGATGCGGCGATGTGCGCGAATGCCTACCCGCTGCAGGCCTGCCTGTATGCGCTGGCGCTGCACCGCTGGCTGCGCCGGCGACTGCGCGGCTACGACTACGAGCGTCACTGCGGCGGCGCGCTCTACGTGTTCCTGCGTGGCGCGGGGCTCGACCCCTCTGGTGTCGAAGGCGCGGGCGTGCACGCCATCCGTCCGAGTGCGCGGCTGGTCGATACGCTCGACCGCCTTTTCGCCGCGCCACCGGCACAGCGGAGTCGATGATGCGCTCGACCGAACCCGGCGCGAGGGTGGCACTCGAATTCGGCCGCGCGATGCAGGCGCTGCACGCGCGCACCGGTGGCGACGCGGCCTGCGCCGCCATCGTCGGGCGCCTGGCGACGCATGCCTGGCGCGCGGCCGACGCGGGACACGTCTGCGTCGACGTCGCCGACGCGGCCGAGCGCGAGGCGCTGGCGCGCAGTCCGGTGGTCGGACCTTCGGGCGATCCGCGCCCGCTGGTGCTCGACTGCGGGGCGCTCTACCTGCATCGTCTCTGGCGCGCAGAAACCGCGCTCGCGCAGTCGGTGCGCGCGCTCGACGTCGCCGCGCCGCTGCCGGGCTGCGACGATCCGGCACGCGTCGTCGCCGAGGTGTTCGGCCGCCCCGACGCCGGCGATCCGCAGCAGCGCGCGGTCGCCTGCGCGCTTCAGCGCAGGCTCACCGTGCTCTCCGGCGGCCCCGGCACCGGCAAGACGACCACGCTCGCGCGCCTGGTCGTCGCCTTCGCGCGTGCCGCGCCGCAGGCGCGCATCGCCTATGCCGCGCCTACCGGAAAGGCCGCGGCGCGCCTTGCACAATCGCTGGGCGCGCAGCTGGCCGCACTCGACCCCTCGGGCGCATTGCGCGCGCGCCTGCCAGCGGCAGGGCAGACGGTGCACCGGCTGCTCGGTGCGCGCGCCGACGGCCACGCGGGTGCTCCCATGCCGCTCGACGAAGACCTCGTCATCGTCGACGAGGCCTCGATGCTCGACATCGAGCTCGCGTCGCGCCTGCTCGGGTCGATCGGCCCCACCGCGCGGCTGGTGCTCGCCGGCGATCGCGACCAGCTCGCGTCGGTCGAGGCCGGCGCGGTGTTCGCCGACCTGTGCGCGGCGCCGCTGGCGGGCGTCGTCGTGCTCGAGCGCAACTACCGGCAGCAGGATGCGCCCGACATCGCCGCGCTCGCCGCCGCGATCCGCGCGCGGGCGGACGGCGCGCGCGGCGCAGCCGCCGCTGCGAACGCATCCGCATCCGCAGTTGCAGGCGCTGGCGCGCCGATCGACTGGCCCCCCACGATCGCGCTCGCCGCGCCCGACGCGTCGGCGATCGTCGACGAGGCGCTGCACGCCTGGCGCGACGCGCTCGATGCGGTCGCCGCCGGCGCTGGCGCGCAGCAGGTGCTCGCGGCCTACGACCGGCATCGCGTGCTCGCGGCCATGCGCGAGGGGCCGCTGGGCGTCGACTCCCTCAACGCCGCAATCGCCACGCGCGTGCGCGGGCGGGCGCTGGGCCCTGGAAACCCCGGCTGGTATGCTGGAAGACTCGCGATGGTGACGAAGAACGAACCGGGCCTCGGCCTGTTCAACGGCGACGTCGGCGTGTGCCTGCCGCATCCGGGGGGCGACGCGTGCGACAACGATCTGGTGGTGGCCTTCGACGGCCCCTCCGGGCTGCGGCTTTTTCCGGTCCTGCAGATGCCGGCGTGCCAGGACGCCTGGGCCCTTACCGTGCACAAGTCGCAGGGCTCGGAGTTCGAGTCGGTCGCGCTCGTGCCCGCGCCCGCGGGCCATCCGCTGGCCACTCGCGAGCTCGTCTACACCGGTGTCACCCGCGCGCGCCGCCGGCTGAGTGTCTGGGGCTCGCGCGAAGCCGTCGAGCAGGCGGCGCTGCGGCCCACGCAGCGCCACGGCCGACTGGCCGAGCGCCTGGCAGGCGCATGAAACCCACCTCGAAGCGATCGCGATGAACCGGCTGCTGCTCGATCGCCTGTTCCCGTTCCTGCGCTGGTGGCCGCTGGTGAACGCGCACAGCCTGCGCGCCGACCTGCTCGCCGGACTGGTGGGCGCGCTGATGGTGCTGCCGCAGGGCATCGCGTTCGCCACGCTCGCAGGCCTGCCGCCTGCCTACGGCCTGTACTGCGCGATCGTGCCCACCATCGTCGCCGGGCTGTACGGCTCGTCGATGCACACCGTCTCCGGCCCCACCAACGCGTTGTCGCTGATGACCTTCGCGGCGCTCGCGCCGCTGGCGGTGCCGGGCTCGCCCGATTACATCGAGATGGCGGCAACGCTCGCCTTTCTCGCCGGCCTGTGCATGCTCGCGCTGGGCGTGTTGCGCCTCGGCCTGCTGGTGAATTTCATCTCGCAGCCGGTGATCATCGGCTTCACGGCGGGCGCCGGCATCCTGATCCTGGTGAGCCAGCTCGGCCCGCTCACCGGCATTGCGGTGCCGCAGGGCACGTCGTTCGTGGGCACGCTGGTGCTGGTGGCGCGCGGCCTGCACGAGACGATGCCGGCGGTGGTCGCGGTGGCGCTCGCCACGATCGGCGTGAACTGGGCGGTGCGGCGCTGGCGGCCGCGCTGGCCCGGCATCGTGCTCGCGATGCTGGCGGGCGTGGCCGCGGCGATCGTGCTCGACCTGATGTTCGGCGCCGAGCGCACCGGCATCACGATGCTCGATCCGATCCCGCGGCGCCTGCCGCCGTTCGCGTGGCCGCATCTCGACCCCGGTGCCCTCGGGCAGTTGAGTGGCGTGGCGGTCGCGGTGGCGATCGTCTCGCTGACGCAGTCGATCTCGATCGCCAGGGCGATCGCGCTGCGCACCGGCCAGCGCATCGACGGCAACCAGGAGTTCATCGGGCAGGGCCTGTCGAACATGGCCGCGGGGCTGTTCTCGGGCTTCCCGACCAGCGCGTCGGTGAACCGCTCGGGCCCGAACCTCGAAGCCGGCGCGGTCACGCCGATGGCCGCGGTGTTCGCGGGCATCCTGCTGGCGGCGATCGTGCTGGTCTTCGCGCCGCTGGTGGCCTGGCTGCCGCTGCCGGCGGTGGCCGGCGTGTTGTGCCTGGCGGGCTGGTCGCTGATCGACGTGGCGCGCATCCGCGCCACGCTGCGCATGAGCCGCGGCGAGGGCGGGGTGCTGCTGCTCACGATGGTCGCCACGCTGGTGATGCGGCTCGAAGTCGCGGTGCTCGCCGGCGTCGTGACCTCGCTGGTGCTGTACCTGAACCGCACCTCGCGCCCGACGATGCGCAGCCTGGTTCCCGACGACCGCAGCCCCGAGCGTGCGCTGGTGCCGGTCGAGGCCGACCGGCGCGAATGCCCGCAACTGAAGATTCTGAGCGTGGAGGGGTCGATCTATTTCGGCGCGGTCAACCACGTCGCCACGCATTTCGACACGCTGCGCGAGTTCTCGCCCGACCAGAAGCACCTGCTGCTGATCATGAGCAATGTCAACTTCATCGACGTCGCCGGCGCCGACCTGCTGATCTCGGAGGCCAGGCGCCGCCTCGCCGATGGCGGCGCGCTCTACCTGTACGGGCTGCGACCGCAGGTCGAGAGCTTCCTCAGGCGCGGGGACGCACTGGCGACCATCGGTACGCAGCGCGTGTTCGCCAGCAAGAGCGTCGCGATCGCCGACATCTTCACGCGCCTCGATCCGGAGATCTGCCGGCGCTGCACCGCGCGAATCTTCTACGAGTGCCAGCAGATCGAGCCGATCGGCGACGACGGGCGCTGAGCCGGCGCGAACAACGGGCGGGTGCCTGCGAATCAGCCGTGCGCGCCGCCGAAGACGCGCTCCATCTCGCGGCGAAACGCCACCGCCGGATCCTTCGCGTCGATGACGACGTCGCTCCAGCGCACCGGTTGCCCGGCCGCGACCCGTCGCTTCAGCCGCACCTGGTGCGCGAGCCCCAGCGGCAGGGCGCCCGTCGCCAGCGAATCGGACGCAGGCATCAGCCGGCCGTGGACGGTGAACCCGCCTTCGCCGTCCAGCGACTCGCCGGTCTGCAGGTCGCGCTTGGCGGTGGCCGCCACGTCAGCGTGCCAGGCCTCGGGGGTACCGGTCGGCTCGCGGCGCAGCCCCACCGAAGCGACGCTGATGCCGAGCTCCAGCCCGATGAGGTGGTAGGGCTTGTGCATTGCCGTGAAGTGCCCGCTGCGGTCGGTGACCAGCCCGTACTCGCGAAAACAGCGGCGCACGTAGTCGGAGTCGCCGGTGAAGGTGACGTAGACGCCCCAGCGCAGGTCGCGATACACCGGTCGGCCGTCGCGTTCGACGCTGGAGACCACCTCGACCTGGCCGCGGTGCTGCAATTGGCCGCCGTCCTCGCGCGGACACAGCACCTGCGCGAGATCGTCGACGCCGCAGGGCGGAAACGCCAGCCCCGAGGCGGCCGGGCGCAGCCCGGTGGCGTTGGCCACGGCGGCCATCTCGATGGCCGACTTCGTGCCGTCGAGGAACGAGTTGAACATCCGGGCGTTCAGCCCGCCGAGCCGGGCGTCCTCGGCGCTGATGCCGTAATACGGCCAGACGGTCTGTGGCGTCGAGCGATGGTATTCGGGCAGGTACTTCGTGCCTTTGCCTGCCGCGATCACTTCGAAGCCGGCCGCGCGCGCCCAGTCGACCATTTCGCAGATCAGCGCCGGCTGGTCGCCGTAGGCCAGTGAATAGACCACGCCCGCTTCGTGCGCGCGGCGCGCCAGCAGCGGGCCGGCCAGTGCGTCGGCCTCCACGTTGACCATCACCACGTGCTTGCCGTGGCGGCAACAGGCGAGCACGTGCGCGATGCCCGCTGCCGGATGGCCGGTGGCGTCGATCACGATCTCGATCTCGGGTGCGGCGATCAGCGCCTGCGCGTCGTCGAGCAGGCGCACCGTGCCCTTGCGCGCCGCCTCGGACAGCGTGCGTGCGCCCAGCGCCGCGGCCGGCCAGCCGACCCGCCGCAGCGCCGCGCGGGCCCGCGCCGGTGCGAGGTCGGCAACCCCGACCAGCTGGATGCCCGGCGTGCGTCGCGCCTGCGACAGATACATCGACCCGAACTTGCCGGCGCCGATCAGCCCGACGCGCAGCGGCCGCCCTTCGCCGGCACGCTGGCGCAGCATCCGATGCAGGTTCATCGTCGGTCGATCCCGGCGTCAGCCGATCTCGGCACGCGCCATTTCCACGTCCAGGCGCTCCATCGCGTCCATCGGCTCGAAGGCGGCGGCCTGCGCGTACAGCGCCTCGGCTTCCTTCAGCGCCTTCTTGCCGTCGAGCATCACCAGCGCGTTGGCGTACTCCACGCGCGCGATCGCGGAATCGGGGTTGAGCTCGAGCGCCCTGCGAAACAGCCGCAACCCTTCGTCGCGCTTCGCTCCGTAGGTCATGCCGCCGATCACCGCGCCGACCTTGTCGATCACCTCGGCGTGAAACGCACCCAGTGCGATGTGCGCGTCGGCGTGCTTCGGCGCGAGCCGGATCGCCTGCGTGAGCGCGTCCCGCACCTTGCCGCCGAGTCCCTGCGCCAGCGCCCTGGCCACCGAGATGCCCTGCGAGTAGCGCCCGAGCGCGTAGGCATGGTGATAGAACGCGTTGGCGTTCTTCGGATCGGCGGCCTGCTGCGCCTCGCAGCGCGCCGCGACTTCCTGGAACAGGCCGAGCTTCCTCGACTCCGACTTCTCGAGGTAGTTCGCGTAGATGTTGGTGGCCTTGCTGGCGACGCTGTGCCCGGCCGCGCCCGCCTTCAGGCCGGCTTCGGCGGCCTGCTGGAAACGACCCGCGTGATAGTCGACCCAGGCGCCGAGCACCACGTCGTCCTTCGGCAGCGGTTCGCAGTCGCCGCGGTGCAGCCGGGCCCAGTGCTTCTTCAGCGTCGCCGGCGTGTATTCGTAGTGTCTGTCGGTGTGCGGAAACGCGGTCCACCTGGCCATGTTCGCTCCTGGTCGGTTCAGTTGCGGATGTACTCGCGGGAAAGTCGCTCGAACAACTCGCGCCCCTGCGGCTCGAGCCACGGGGTGAGCATCGACAGCACCTGGAAGGCGCCGCGCGCCATCGCCGCGTTCTGATAGTCGGCCTCGCCGAAGCGGCGGGCGTTGCGGATGTATTCGAACGACAGCCAGTAGGTGGCCACCACCACCATGTTGATCGCCAGCGACTCGATCTCGCGCTCGGCGCCGCTCAGTGCGCCGCTCGCCGCCAGTGCGCGGCACAGCGCGCGCGCGGCGGCGGTCTTGCGGTCGATGATCGTGCGGAAGTGCATCTCCAGGCGCCGGTTCTTCGACAGCAGGTCGTTCAGGTCGCGGTAGACGAAGCGGTAGCGCCAGATCGTCTCGAACAGCAGGTGCAGGAACAGCCACGCATCCTCGAAGCCGACTTCCCGGCGCAGCGGACCGTCGAGCAGCGGATCGATCTCGCGCTCGAACTGCTCGAACAGCGCGCCGATGATGTCGTCCTTGTTGCGGAAGTGGTAGTAGAGATTGCCGGGACTGATGTTCATCTCGTCGGCAATTGCACTGGTCGTGACGTTGGGTTCGCCGAGATCGTTGAACAGCCGCAGCGAAAGCTCCAGGATGCGCTCGCGAGTGCGTCGCGGCGGCTTGCGCTGCATGTCGTTCCTCCTCCGGGCGGGCGGCTGCGTTGTGGCGCGCAGGCAGTGAACCGCGACGCACGCCGCGGGAAGGCCGCGTCCGCGATCTTACCGCGAGCCGGCTGCGACGCCAGCGTCCGGGTGGCGCAGCACCCTCAGCCGCCCGCGCCGGCCTTGCGCGCTGCGGCGATGCCCACCGCGCGGTCCAGATCGTCCAGCGTGCGCCCCAGACGGTCGAGCGCCGTGCCCGCACGCGTGAGCGGCGTGCGCGTTTCGGTGCGCAGTTCGCGCACCAGTCGCTGCGCCGGATGCCGCAGCACGCCGAGGTTGATCGACAGCCCGTGGCGGCGCAGCACCGGGTCGAGCTGCGCGTGGCGCGCGAGCAGGTCGGCGCGCGTGGCGGCGTAGGCGTGCTCGCACAGCCGGCGCCGGCTCGACAGGCTGAAGATGTTGGTGAAGAAGGTGTCGGCGTCGTCGCGGCGCGGCTCGAACAGCACCACGTCGGAGCCCGG
>JAANMW010000226.1_pt1 | contig 64711 bp, 58 predicted proteins | sample 7279671 | NCBI WGS metagenome assembly JAANMW01 (sample SAMN14094541, study PRJNA606508) | bioreactor metagenome | isolation source: A lab-scale SPAN reactor treating ammonium-rich wastewater day 247 | place: Ireland: Galway | collected 2017-09-19 | reverse complement strand
CTCGCGTAGTTTTTCTCACCGATTATCTCAGGATCACATTCCCCTCGGGAGCTACATCAATCAACAAAACGGAGGATACTCCATGCGTATGCACTACCTTTTCTTATTGTGCGGATTGGTATTGGTGTCACACACCGTACTGGCACAAGACAACCCCATGCTGGATACACCGGTGCCCCTCTCCGGCCAGATGGGACCATCGGTGGGGACCACAAGCATCAATGTCATCACCTCCCCGGAGGGGTTTGACAATTTCGATCTCGGGACAACGAACGCCGAACCACACGCGGTAACCAACCCTGTCAACCCTCTTTGGTTTTTTACCGCGTTCAATCCGACCGGAAGCTTCCAATCATGGCACACGGAAGACGGCATCAATTGGGCAATCAACAATCCGCCCTGGCCAAACAACGCAGGCGACCCCGTTGCGGCGTATGACAGTCTTGGAAACCTCTACTATGAGGTGATGAAGAGCCCGATCACCGGCTGTTGGGTTTCCAGATCAACCAACAACGGCCAGACGTGGGGTACGCCGGTTACAGCTATTGCGGGCAACGACAAGAATTGGATTGCCGCCGACCAGACAATGGGGCCGTTCGCCAACTACGTATACACCACAATGACCAACAGCGGAACGGGCAATTTCATGCGCTCGACAGATCTGGGCGCTACATGGGGTGCCCAGCGGGCGTTCAGCCCGCACGCGTTGCCGGGAATGATGGTGGCCGTGGGGCCGAACGTGTTGAGCCCGATTGATACATCAGGCGGATGCGTGTATGTTGTGACACACTCGGGAACCAACGCCGCAGGAGTATATACGTTTTTTGTTTCGCGAGATGGCGGAGCGAATTTTGTCCAGAAATCCCAGCATCAATTCTCAAACCTGATCGGCACGGAACTCAGCGGCCGCTCAACTGTGCAGGGTATGCGCTGTCGCCCCTATCCGATGATTGCAGCAGATAATAGCTTTGGCCCTTATCGCGGACGGTTGTATCTCGTGTACGCGTCGAACAATCCCGCCGGCAACGGCAACAAATCTGATATATTCCTTCGCTACTCTACTGACCAAGGAGGCACGTGGTCGACGCCGCGCATCGCGAACGATGACCCCAATTCGCAAAACAACTTCCAGTTCCACCCGGCTATCTGGTGCGATAAGGAAACTGGCCGCCTCTACATCAAGTTCTACGATACCCGCCTCATTCCTACAAGCGACAGTATGGACGTGTATGCAACGTATACTGACGACGGCGGCGAGACTTTTGCACCGAACCAGCGACTGACGACACGCTCTTTTAGAATAAATATCTCCGGCGCAACCGGACCGACATACCGCGGCGACTACGATGCTATTACGTCAAACCGCTATGCGTCAATGGCAGTGTGGACGGATTTTCGCAATGCCCCAAGCCCGAACTACACCGGCATGACAGCCTACTTCCCTGATTTCGCAATGCTCGTTAGAGCTAACCGTGACACACTGAAGTTTGTGGATAGCACAACCGCTGTGCTGAAGGTGCCTGCCGTTAAGTTGTACACGTATGGCGTCAAGTTCACGGCAACTGTTTCTCCAGCGGCGCCGTTTGAGCTCACCTTCCCGAACGGCGATTCGCTTGCCAGCGTGCCCGATTCTCTCATTCTCAAAATTAAAGCCAATAACGTCACCACCGGCAACTACACTATTACCGTGACCGGCCGCGGGCCGAACGGGACTCCGGCGCATCGGCGCACGATACCTATTCGAGTTCAGTTCATTCCGAACACGGTAGCCGTTGTGCAACCGAACGGCGGCGAAATCTGGATTCAGGGACAGACAAAACAAATCCGGTGGACAAAGGCAGGCGAAGTCTCCAACGTGCGTGTTGAGTATTCGACGAATACCGGCTCTTCATGGATGCTGATCAATGCCAATGCCCCCGGTACGTTATTGGATTGGGCTGTTCCCGCAACGCCGTCAACCCAGTCGCTTGTGCGAGTTGCATGGGTCGACAGTACAACGACCGTCTTTGATCAAAGCAATGCCACGTTCACCATTTCGGCGCCGGCGGCCTTGATTTCAACCGCCCCAGAATCGTTGCGGGCAGTTGTGCAGGGAGGCAACAACTTCGGATTTGACACGCTGCGCATCAGTAATCAGGGAACATTGGCTCTCAACTGGACAACAACCGGAACAAGCTGGGTGAACGGATTCCCCGCCAGCGGCTCTGTTCCCGCTGGCGCAACGAACGCCGCTCCGGTACGCTTCAGCGCCGCAGGATTGTTAGGCGGAACGTATTGGGGCAACCTCACGGTGTCCAGCAACGATCCGTTCAATCCGTCGGTTCAAGTACCTGTGCGGCTCACTGTTGTCGGGACGGCGCAGATTTCCGTGACGCCGAGCGATACGTTGAACTTCGGCAGTGTGTTGATCGGCAGAACCGACACGATGAGTGTCCGTGTTCGCAACGTCGGCACCGACACGTTGCGCGGAACATCCAACGTCATCCCGATAGGGCGGTTTGCCTCCATTACGCCGAGCTACAAAGTCGCGCCGAACGACTCGACGCTGATCCGCGTCATCTTCATTCCGCTCGATTCGACAACCAACTATCAGGCAACGCTTCGCGTGATCAGCAACGATCCCGACCCGTCACGCGATACGGTGTTTGTGGTGTTGCGGGGCAAGGGCACAAGCACAACCTCCGTGCGCATCACCTCGCACGATCTTGTGCCGGAGAAGTTCCTGCTCGAGCAGAACTACCCGAACCCCTTCAATCCCTCGACCACCATCCGGTTCGGTATTCCGGCAGGACTTTCGGGAGCCGAGCCGGCAATGCTGACGGTGTTTGATGTGGTGGGACGCGAAGTGGCGACGCTGGTGAACGAGAAACTCTCGCCCGGCACCTATAGCGTGCAGTTTGAAACGCACGGACTCTCCAGCGGCATTTACTTCTACCGCCTCACTGCCGGAAAGTTCATCGACACGAAGAAGATGATACTGACGAAATAATTTTCGCAGGACAACAACAAAGCCCCGCCCCGTGCGGGGCTTTGTGTTTCCCCACTTGCCGACTGCTGATTACCGACAGCAAACTCCATTTGACTTTTCCAACGTTTTGGTATACCTTGCCCCACCGCTTTTGTACGGAGATATGTTGAACACACTGGCCGATTTGTTAGCATCGAAGATGAACCTTGTTTTCACACCGATTCTTGGTGGAAAGACGAATGCTATGGTTGCGGCAGTCAGCCGCAATTGTCCGCTACAATACTATAATGAAAGGAGTTACGCCATGTGTTCTCCAGCCTCTTGTGTTCTTCGGCAGCCGGTTTTGCTTCGTATGAAGCGCTTCATGTGCCTTCTTCTTGCGGGGGGCCTTGTTTCTTCCGTGTCATTCAGTCAAATCCCGAACGCGGGGTTTGAACTCTGGGAGATGGATCTCGACAGCAACTACAATCCTGTGGGATGGCAGACAACGAACAGCTATCCTCTTGTGAATGTCGAGCCGTATTCGCCGGGTTGCCAGGGGAGTTTTGCCATGAAAGTGAAGACGGTGAATTTCGGATTCCCTGTCCCGGGTGTAGCCCTTCTTGAGACCGGATATACCTTCACGCAGTTGCCGACAAGCATCTCGGTCTGTTACAGGTCTACCGTCATGCCCGGCGACCGGGCGTATATTATCGTGGGATTGATGCGCGGCGACAGTGTCGTTGCGTTGCAGGACAGTTGTACATTCAAAATAGATTCAACAACCAGCCAATTTATCAATCGGACCTTCCCGCTCGTCATATCGGCCAACCTTGTGCCGGATTCGCTGATCATCATCGTGGCGTCGGGTCTTGGGTTTGGACAGGTGGGGACAGAGTTGATCGTTGATGCGTTCGCCTTCGGGTTCGGTTCCGCAAGCGTCCCCGGAGAAGGGTCCGTCCCCGCTTCCTTCGCACTGTTTCAAAACCACCCGAACCCGTTCAATCCCTCGACCACGATTGACTATGAGATTCCGAAAGCGGGAAAGGTCGAGCTGCATATTTATGATGTTCTCGGCCAACACGTCGCCGAACTTCTGAGCGGCGAACAGACTGCGGGAACGCATTCTGTTGTCTGGAACGGTCAGAACGACGAAGGTTCTCCGGTTTCGGGTGGAGTCTACTTCTACCGTTTGTCCGTACGGACCCCATCGGGGCAGGTCGGTTCATACACCGGAACGAAGAAGCTGACGCTACTGAGGTAATTTTCACAGGACAACAACATAGCCCCGTCCAATGCGGGGCCTTTTGTTTAGTGACGACTAGAACATTCGAATTGAGAAGTGTTGAAAAATCATTATTCTCATAATCTCCGGGTCTTCGCATGGGCAAAAAAACCACCAGGTATTCCGATGTGATTCAAAGCGAGAGTGTAGAGCTGTTTTTTTGCAGACAAACTTGATAAGAAGCTTCAATAAGCCGAACTGGATGAGCTTGCTGAATTTGTTCTTGGGGGTCTGAAGCAGGCAGTCAAAGTACTCATGAAAGAAACAGAAGACTGGGGTCCATGCCATCTGCCGGAATGTTCGGATCTTCGTCTGCCACGTCTTACCAAATCCCCACTTCCATTGTCAAGCCGGAAACCCGCCCCAACCTTGCTTTTCCGGCCATGTTTGGGTAATCTTTCACACGTACTTTTCGTACCACGAAACACTTGTCACACATTCTCACACTCAGGAGTACTCATGAAACGTCTTCTTCTTGCCGCACTTATCTGCTCGGCATTTCTCTCCGCCGCCGCGCAGGATGTGCGGATTCGCGTGCCGTACACGCGCTTCGTGCTGCCCAACGGGTTGAACGTGATTCTGCATCAGGATCGCTCGACGCCGACGGTGGCCGTGAACATCTACTATCTCGTCGGTTCGGGGCGGGAGAAACCCAGACGCACGGGCTTCGCACATTTGTTCGAGCATATCATGTTCGAAGGCTCGAAGAATGTGCCGGAAGGAATGTTCGACCGCTGGCTGGAAGCGGCGGGGGGCAACAACAACGGCTCCACCAACACCGACCGGACGAACTACTACGAAACAGTCCCAAGCAACGCCCTTGAACTCGCCCTCTTTCTCGAATCCGACCGGATGGGATTTTTGCTGGATGCAATGTCCCCCGCGAAAGTGGACGGGCAGCGTGACGTCGTGAAGAACGAACGTCGCCAGTCGTACGAGAACAGGCCTTACGGCATGGCATATCTCACACTCTTCGAGCAACTCTACCCGAAAGCCCATCCCTACTCGTGGCCGACTATCGGCTCGATGGCGGATTTGACGGCAGCGAGTTATGAGGATGTGGTGAACTTCTTCAAGGATTGGTACGTGCCGAACAATGCCGTGCTTGCCATTGCGGGCGACATCGATATCGAACAGACGAAGAAGTCAGTGGAGAAATGGTTCGCCGGAATTCCCCGCGGAAGAAACATCCCCCCAATCGATCCTGTTGCGGCATATCTCGAAAGCGAGAAGCGGCTTGTGATGGAAGATAACGTCCAGCTTCCGCGTTTGTACATGACGTGGCATGCGCCGGGCGTTTTTACCGGAATGGATGCAACGAACGACATCATGGCAAGCGTTCTTGCGGGAGGAAAAAACTCCCGGCTTTACAAACGTCTTGTGTATGATCTGCAGGTTGCTCAGGATGTTTCGGCGTACAACTATTCGATGAGATTGGGCTCCATCTTTATTATTGAAGTCACTGCACGCAGCGGACATACGCTGCAGGAAATTGAGAAGCTTGTGCAGGAGGAAATTGACCGCATCAAACGCGAGAACCCGGCGGAACGCGAAGTGCAAAGGGCGGTGAACCAGTACGAGGCAAGCTTCCTTGCGCGACTCGAATCGGTGGAGAACAAGGCCGATCAGTTCAACAATTATTTCCAGTTTACCGGCAATCCGGATTTCTTCAACGAGGATTTGTACCGCTACAAAGCCGTCGACGCGGATGACATCACCGCAGCCGCAAAAACATTCTTGCATAACGACAAGCGTGTCGTGCTCAGCATCGTTCCGAAAGGAAAGAAAGACCTTGCGGCGACATACACGCAGGAGGTGATAAAGCAATGAAGAGATTTCAAAGTACAGTCGTTTTAATCTGTTTAGTCTATTTAGTCAGTAGTCATTGGTCATTGGGGGTTGCGCAGCAGCCTGATCGCAGCAAGCCGCCGGAACTCGGTCCGCCGCCGTCACTGACGCTTCCCGCAATCCAGCACCTAAAGCTTTCGAACGGTTTGAAGGTTGTGTTGATGGAGAAGCATCAGGTTCCGCTTGTGCAGGTGAATTTGCTGGTGAACGCAGGAACAGCTATGGATCCCGCTGGGCAGCGGGGACTCGCGAGCATGACGGCCGCAATGATGCAGGAAGGTGCAGGCAACCGCGATGCACTCGCGTTTGCTGATGCCGTGGATTTTCTCGGAGCAAACATTTCAGTGAATGCCGGAATGCACACAACAACCGTCTCGCTGTTCACCCCGCTCAGCAAGCTCGATTCGGCGTTGGCATTGTTTGCAGATGCCGCATTGCGCCCCAAATTTCCCGCCGAAGAGCTTGAGCGAAATCGGATTGAGCGGCTGACTACACTCCTTCAATGGCACGATGAGCCGCGTGTCGTCGGCTCGACGTTGTTCAACAACGTTCTGTTCGGGAAGGATCATCCCTACGGCCCGCCGACGATGGGCAATGAAACGGCGATCCGTGCATTCAGCATTGCGGATTTGAAGAAGTTCCATTCCACCTATTTTCATCCCAACAATGCCACGCTCATTGTGGTGGGAGATGTGACGGCAAAGACTATTCTGCCGAAACTGAATGCGTTGTTCGGGAAATGGAAAGCCGGCAAAGTCGAAAGCAAAACCTGGCCGACGGCCAAGCAAGTCGAAGCGAGAAAGCTGTATCTCGTTGACAAGCCGGGAGCCGCGCAATCCGTGATTCGTATCGGACGCATCGGTGTTGCGCGAACAACGGAGGATTACTATCCGATAGTCGTAATGAATACAATCCTCGGCGGCTCGTTCACGTCGCGCCTGAACAACAACTTGCGTGAAGAACATGGCTACTCGTACGGCGCTGGTTCACGGTTCATGTTCCTGCCCCTTCCCGGTTCGTTCCTCGCCTCGTCGGATGTGCAGACGGATGTGACGGACAAGGCGCTGACGGAGTTCATGAAGGAGTTGACGAACATCTCCGCCATTTCTGATGATGAACTGACGCGGGCGAAGAACTATGTTGCCCTCAGCTATCCCAGCGACTTCCAATCCGTTGGTGAGATTGCCGGACGGTTGGGCGATCTCGTCATCTACAATCTTCCCGACACGTACTTCAACAACTACACGAAAAATATCCTCGCCGTGACAAAAGATGATGTTGTTCGAGTTGCAAAGAAGTACGTCGATCCCGAGAAGATTGCAATTGTGGTTGTGGGAGATATGTCGAAAGTCGAGTCAGGTATCAGGGCACTGAACTTGGGCCCGATTGAGAAGCTAACGATTGAAGAAGTGTTGGGAAGCAAGCCGGTGTTGGGGAAGATGTAATCTTGTTGCAGGCCGCTGTTTCCGAAAGGCAAAGGGCAGAACGCTGTTCTGCCCTTTTTTGTTGTCACCCCACAACCTTCCCCGCCACCAGCGTCAAGTCATCGGCGTATTTGCCGGAGCCGGTGAAGTCGCGGAGAGAAGTCCGCAAACCGTCAACGAGTGGCTTTGCATCCAGATGAGAGTTGGAAATCAGCCATGAGGTGAGCCGTTGCTCGCCAAACTCTTCCGACTTCGCGTTGCGTGCTTCGGTCAAGCCGTCAGTGTACAGCAGCAGTGAATCCCCCTTCTTTAATTCTACTTTTGCATTTTCATACACCATCGCTTCCGTCAATCCAATTGCAGCGCCTGTCGGCATCAGCTTGCTTGCCGCGAGTCCGTTGGATGTGTGCACATGAACCGGCGGATTGTGTCCTGCGTTGCAGTACTCCAGCACATGCGTCTCGGGATTGTAACGTCCGAGAAAAATCGTGATGAACTTGATGAGATGAATGTTGTGGCAAAAGAGATGATTCAGCCGCTTCATCACATCGGCGGGCGAGTCGTTGTCGGGGACAAGAATGCGCAACGACGCCTGCATGCTGGCGACGAGCATACTTGCAGGCAATCCTTTTCCCATCACATCAGCAATGGCAAAACCGTGCGAGCCATCCTTGAATCTGAAGAAATCAAAATAATCTCCCCCCACAATCTCAGCCGGTTGAATGAACGCGGCAACGCGCAGACCCGGAATTGCAGGCGCTTCTTTCGGCAGCAACGCCTTCTGCACTTTGTGTGAGAGTTCGAGATCCTGTTCGAGACGCCGCCGCTGGTCGTCCGAGAAATGATCGAGGCAGACGCACGACGTGAAATCCATCTCCAACAGTTCGGCATTCACATCTTCGTGGCAGACTGTACACAGACCGAACGTCTGTTGTTCAGTTTGCGAAATGGCTTCATCCAGCTTCTCCAGTCGTGTTTCAATTTCCTGTTCAGAAACGGGGCCGAGGTGAATGTGCTTTTGTTCGGCGGGTGTGCCTTTCAGCCAATCGAGCAGATTTTGCCGCTGGCGTTCAAGGTTTTGGCGAAAACGCTGATATGTTCCGGTATCCATGGCAGGCCTCCTGACTGTGAGTAATACGACAGTGAGTTCGGCTTGTTTCGGGAAGCCTCAACCCGGCGGATTTGCCTCGTAATAGGCGCTCATAATCACGCCGAGGGCGATGGAGAGCATTTTGGCCTCGCTCTTGTCTGCTCGTGAAGGTATCAGAACCGGCACTTTGCCTCCCACAATCACGTGTGCAAGCCGGAGTCCGGCAAAGTACGTTGTGCTTTTGGCAAGACTGTTGGCCGATTCGATGTTTGCCGCAATCAGGATTTCGGCGTGTCCGGCAACCGGCGAGCCGATTGCTTTTTCGGCTGCGGCTTCCGCGGAGATAGCATTATCAAGGGCGAACGGGCCGTCAACAATGCAGCCTTTGATTTGTCCCCGCTCGTTCATTTTGGAAAGCGCGGCCGCATCGAGTGTTGATTGAAGAGTAGGAACCACAAATTCCGTTGCAGAAAGAACAGCGACTTTCGGGTTGAGATTGCCGAGGGCGTGTGCAACTTCAACGGCGTTGTTGATGAGCTCGACTTTGTTTTTGAGATCGGGGGCGAGCGTCATTCCGCCGTCGGTGATCATCACGAACTTGTTGTCGACTCGTTGAGGAAACTCGAGAATGAAAATATCACTCAGCAACCGTCCGGTCCGGATGCCGGAATCCTCGTGCAGAACAGCCTTCATCATCGTCGAGGTATCGACGCCGCCTTTCATCAACACATCGCATTTGCCGTCACGCACATAGTAGATTGCTGTATTGAGCGCCTCATGCACCGTGGCACGATGCACAATCTCAAACGGCTTGCGTGTCTCTCCCATCTCCGCAATCTTACGCTCTATTACCTCCTGATCTCCGATCAGAATAAAGCGGGCAAGAGTCCGTTCGCATGCGTCGTACACGGCCTGCAATGTTTCCGTGTTGTTCGGGTACACAACAACAACACGCTTGCCTTTGTGTTTGAGCGCCTCGCTGAGCAGTTGGTCAAAGTTGTTGATCATCATTCATCCTTCCGAGTAGATTCCAAACATCATCTCCGTTGGAACTTGGCTATTGGTATTTGGAATTTGAGATTTGTGATTTCATTCCTCAATATCTTTTCGCTTCTTCCTCTCCCCGGAGTACGCGTAGCGCCCCTTGTGCAAGCGCCGCCATTTCATCTTCACCTGCATAGACCTTTACGGGGGCGATGAAGCGTACGCGATCCTCAATCCATGACGTCAGCATTTTCGAGTTTGCCGCCCCTCCCGTTAAAACAATGGCATCGACGTTTCCTTTCAGGACGGTTGCCATTGCGCCGATTTCCTTGGCAATCTGGTACGCCATTGCTTCATACACTTCCGCTGCCTCGTTGTCCCCGCCGGCGATGCGACGTTCAACTTCCGTCAAATCGTTCGTGCCGAGATAGGCTGCCAGCCCGCCATGACGGCGAACGAAATTACGGATTTCCATCTCGCTGTAAGTTCCGGAGAAGCAGAGGGTTATGAATTGTTGAAGCGGAAGCCCTCCCGATCGTTCGGAGGAGAATGGCCCATCACTCGACGCGTCGTTCACATCAATGATCTTCCCACCCCGCAGCGGCGCAACGGAGATGCCACTTCCAAGATGCGCAACAACCAGACTCGATTCCTCAAATCTCAAGCGGAATTCTTGAGCGGCGCGGCGCGCTGCCGCGTGAATATTCAGGGCGTGTGACAGACTCTTGCGTTCAATGAACGGAAGTCCCGAATATTTCGCCAGCGGCTCGAATTCGTTCACCGAAACCGGATCGACAACGAAAGCGGGACAGTTATACTCCGACGCAAGCTCATGGGCAAGGGCACTGCCGAGATTGGAGGCGTGTTCACCCTGCAGGTTTCTTCGTGCATCATCGAGCATATCCACAGTCACGCGATAAGTTCCGCCGGGAACGGGCCGCAACAATCCGCCGCGCGCAACAACAGCCGAGCACGCTCTGAGCCTTGATGCCGACCAATGACGGCAGAGCATGAGGCGATAGTTGAATTGATCCCAGATTGTTCCGTATTGGGCAAGTTCTCCGCTTTCATGGCGCAGCGTTTCTGACGCAACGATCTTCTCATCCTCCGAGATCGCAATTTTGGTTGACGTGGAACCCGGATTGATGACGAGAACGGTGAAGTGTCGGGAATCGCTCATGAATGGTTCTTTCCGTTTGCGCGGTTTGATACGTTGCGAAGAATCGCTTCACTGTGTTCGGGATAGAGTTCTGTTACGCATTCCTGGCAAAGGCTGTGAGTTACCTCGGCATTGAATTCGGCCTTGATATATGCTTCGACGGATTGCCAAAACTGCTCGTCATTCCTTACCCGGCGGCATTTTGAACACATCGGCACAAGGGTACGCAACCGCACGATTTCCGTGATATCCTCCAGAATCAACAGCGCGAGTTTTCGATTGCCAATCCAAACCGGTGATGCGGTTACCATCAGTTCGATCTCCTTCACCTCATCCCCCTGAACAAGCTCCGCTTTAGTCCGCTGGCGGTGCACCGGTTTGCCGGACAGTGATGCCGTCACCGAATTGCGGATGATGCAATCTCCGCAATGCGGGCCCCGGCCGCATCCGCCGGGCGAGTCGTTGGTGTGAATGCAGTTGAGCATCTCTCCGCCGCGAATGTACAACACCTCGAGCCGGGATTTGTTGACCAACTCCAACGCCGCCCTGTTCAGATCAATAACATTCACATCGTCATCCACGAGCAAAACGGGCTGTGGAATCGCGTCGAGAATTGTTCTGTAAAGGGTCTCGTTATCTACCATATCACGCTACACTTGATGAGTGAGTGAGAGGGATGTTTTCGGACGCCGCACGATGGTTTGATTGCAGGTAGTTGTGAATTTCCATCGCGGCGATCTTTCCGTCCTTCATTGCAAGAATAACTGTCGCGCCGCCGCGTGACAGATCGCCACCTGCGAAAATTCCCCGGCGTGTTGTTGTTTGCTTCTCGTCCACTTCAACCACGCCTCGCTTTCCTGTTTTCAAGCCGGGCGTTGTTGACTGAATGATCGGGTTCGGCTTCTGCCCGATTGCCTCGATCACGGTCTGCACATCAAGCACAAACTCCGATCCTTTCACGGCAACGGGTTTGCGTCTGCCCGATTCGTCCGGCTCGCCCAACTCCATTCGCTGGCATTCGAGTCCGCATACCCAATTCGTCTCCGTGCCGAGTATTCTTGTCGGATTAGTGAGAAGGAGAAACTCAATCCCCTCTTGTTCCGCATGATGAATCTCTTCTTCCCGGGCAGGCATTTCATTGCGAGAGCGGCGGTAGACAAGATACGCCTTCTCCGCGCCGAGACGTTTTGCCGTACGCACGGCATCCATTGCCGTGTTGCCGCCGCCGATCACCGCAACCTGTTTGCCGATCTTCACGGGCGTATCGTTCTCCGGAAACTTGAACGCTCCCATCAAGTTGACACGTGTGAGAAATTCATTTGCCGAATAGACTCCGCTGAAGTTTTCGCCCGGAATTCCCATAAACGTCGGCGTGCCTGCGCCGGTACCAAGAAATATCGCGCTGAAGCCCCATTCATCGAACAATTCATCGATCGTTGCCGTTCTGCCCACGAGGAAGTTGGTGTAGATTTCCACGCCGAGGGCTTTGATGCGCTCCATCTCAACATCAAGAATTTCCTTCGGAAGACGAAATTCCGGAATGCCGTATCGCAACACGCCGCCCAAGGCATGCAACGCTTCAAAAATCGTTACATGGTAACCGAGCTTCGCAAGCTCGGCGGCACATGTGAGTCCCGCCGGGCCCGACCCTACGATTGCCACTTTCTCCTTGCGGCGCTCGCCGATATGCGGCGCGTTGAACGTGTCGTGCAACATTTCATAGTCGGCAACAAATCTCTCAAGCTTTCCAATGGCAACCGGATCGTGTTTCTTGCCGAGCGTGCATTCTGCTTCGCATTGACTTTCCTGCGGACACACTCTGCCACAGATTGCCGGAAGATAGTTCGCCTCGCGTATTTTGTTCACCGCGCCGCTGTAATCCTTCTTCAACATCAACTGAATGAAGCCGCGAATGTCGATGTTCACCGGACACGCATCCTGGCACACGGGATTCTTACATTCAAGACATCGCTGCGCTTCAATAACGGCGCGTTGTTCATCTAAACCAAATGATACTTCCTGAAAATTCCGGCTTCGTCTATCCGCCTCCTGTTCAATGGAATCCTGACGGGGAATTCTCATTCGTGCGGATGGTTTCAGAGGGTTGACGGTTTCCATCAGGCAACTCCCTCCATTGCATCCGCCTGCTTGTACACATTACAGCGGTGATCAGATTCCTTTTCCAAATCAATATACGTCCGGTTGCGCATAATCATCTCATCAAAATCCACAAGATGGGCATCGAACTCCGGCCCGTCAACGCAGGCAAACTTCATCTCTCCGCCTACCGACACGCGGCATCCGCCGCACATTCCGGTTCCGTCAACCATAATGGCATTCAGACTGACGAGTGTATGGACATTGTATTGTCTGGTAAGATTTGCGACCGCCTTCATCATCGGCAGCGGCCCGATGGCATACACGGCTTTGATTCCGAAATCTCCGTCAAGCAAATCTTTCAACTGATCGGTAACGAGTCCCTTGCGACCGTACGAACCGTCATCCGTTGTGACATAGACTTCTTGAGAACAACTCTTCATCTCTTCTTCAAGAATCGCCAACTCTCTCGTTCTGCCGCCGATAATAGAATAGATAGTGTTGCCCGCAACGTACAATGCCTTGGCAATGGGCAGCAGTTCGGCGGTACCTACTCCGCCTCCAACGCATGCAACTGTTCCGTGATTGTTGATGGGCGTCGGATTGCCGAGAGGGCCGAGCACGTCCTTGATGAACTCGCCTTCCCGCTTTGTCGCCAGAAGCTTCGTCGTTTTGCCGATTGCCTGGACAATGAGCGTGATGGTCCCCGCCGCGGGATCGCTGTCCACAATCGTCAGCGGAATCCGCTCGCCCCCCTCCATCACCCGGATAATGACAAAATTGCCCGCTTTACGTTTGCGGGCAATAAATGGTGCTTCAATGATGTATTTGGTTATCGTTGGTGCGAGCTGCTGCTTGGCAACAATCCGAAACACGCTTTTCCCCTTTGCGATTGTGACTAACCAGTTGTTGAGAATGCCTACAGCAGGCAAACAGGTCAACCATTGTGCCACGGAATTCTGCAGAAAACAGCCAAAATCTCCATTTTTGAGTATTAGTTTTTGGGCGGAATGGCTCTTCTGACCAAATGTGGGAAGTGAATTCTTATTCTTGGGAGGGCGTAGAACAGCGGAAATGCCTCCGTTTGGGCAAATCAAGGAGTAGATATTCTCTGAAAGCGAGCTAAATTTCCTCGTGAAGTTCGTCCCTCACGATCATGAGGATCGCCGTCTGCGGAACGACAAGGTATTTCTTCTCTTGAAACTCAACCTCGATTGCCTGCTCGCGCAGGAACAAGACTTGGTCGAGTTCTTTCACTTGAAGCGGAATGTAACGTGCCGGGTCTTTGGGTTTTGACCAAGGCTCGTCATCCGTGTAGTTCGGGTTCGGCACGGCGTATCCGGGCCCGACTTTAACGACGCGTCCCGTTGCAACCTTGTCTTTCTCACGAACAGTTTCGGGTAGATAGAGTCCGGCTTTCGTCTTGTCCTGGCCGGTGTCGAGTTCAATGAGAACGCGATCACCGATAACTATCATTTGCTTTTTGAGTTGAATGGGCATGACTTCTCTGATGTCTGTTGCATCACTACAACACAACATACAAAATTCGGCTCGGATGGGCAAACAGGCTTGAATCTCAGGCCGTGCTGTTGTATACTTTCAGGAATTCAATTCAGCCCAATTCCTCTGCTCGACTCATGTCTTTGATTTCCTCAAAAGATTGCGCCATCTATTATGAAGAACACGGCTCCGGGGAGCCGCTGATTCTGTTGCCCGGACTTCTCGGCACGATAGAAAGTCAGTGGCGGCGGTTCATCCCCGACTTCGCCCGCCAGTTTCATGTGATTGCTGTTGACTTGCGCGGACACGGAAGAACGAACAATCCCTCCGGCCGGATTCGTCTCCATCAACTCCTCGCCGATCTGTTTTCGTTGTACGAAACATTGCAGATCGATTCGGCGCGCATCTGCGGCTACAGTCTCGGAGGATACGTGGGGCTTGCGTTCGGCATTCAACATCCGGGCAGAGTTCAATCGCTGTTGATGCACGCTACGAAATTCTATTGGACGCCGGAAGCTGTTGCTTCGACTGTCAAAGATTTCAATCTGGAAAGGATGCTTGAGAAAGTCCCGAAATGGGCGGCCCAACTTCAGCAAGATCATGCGCCCGCAAATGGTGATGACGGGTGGAAGGCCCTGCTTGCCTCAGCGAAGGAATTCATCGAAACCATGCCGGACGAGGGCCTCACCGAAAATGCCGTCAATCTTGCGGACTTTCCTGTACTTGTTTCCGTGGGAGATTCGGATGAGATGATTCCGCAGGATGAAGCAGAGCGACTTGCAGCAGAGCTTCCGAACGGAAGACTGAATGTTTTTGCCGATACGCGTCACCCCATGCAGTTCGTACAGAAGATTGCGTTTCTGGATATTGCACTCCCATTCTTCCAAAGCAGCAACGGGAACATCGTCTCGGAACACATAAAGACACAAGCCTAAATACACTCTCTTCGCGCCTTTGTGTCGCCTGGTTTTCATTTTGGAGGAGCCTTTATGAATAGACTTTCCCGCCGTTCATTCGGCAAGAAATTGCTTGCAGCCGGCGCTTTTTCGTTGATCGAGCATCCGCCAATTCTCTCGCAAACCTCGAACCCCGAACCCGTCATTGATCTCCCGGACAGTATTGCGGGCTACACGCTGTCGGTTGAAGATAAGCAGCTTGCAAGCAAGTTCCTCATGAATCACGAAAAGAATATGAAAGCGTTACGGGAAACAGATCTGCCCAACAACCTCCCGCCCGATTTCATTTTTTCGAGTCCGAAAGCAAAAGGGGAGAACGGAGCTGTGAAGAGATGATTGCCGAAGAAGTGCTGTATTTGCCCATCTCCGAGTTGGCGAAACTCATCAAACGCAAGAAACTCTCTCCCGTCAAACTCACAGAAGAGTATCTGAAGAGAATTGAAAAGCTCTCGCCGAAGCTGAACGCGTTCGTAATAGTAACAACAGATCTTGCATTGCAGCAGGCGCGTCAGGCAGAGCGTGAAATCAACTCAGGTTTGTATCGCGGCCCATTGCACGGCATTCCCTACGCGACGAAGGATCTGTTTGCGGTAAAAGGATATCCGACGACATGGGGAGCGAGGCCGTATGCCGAGCAGGTTATAGATGAAGACGCGGCAGTTGTCAAGAAGCTGCGCGAGGCCGGGGCAATTCTCCTCGGCAAAGCAGCGATGAGCGAACTTGCAGGGGGCCCACCGACGGCAACCGCAACCGGCGCGTGCCGGACGCCGTGGGATCTTACACGATGGTCGGGCGGTTCGTCAAGCGGCTCCGGGGCGGCCGTTGCGGCGGGACTCTGCGTCTTCGCGCTCGGTACCGAAACCTGGGGCAGCATCATGACGCCCTCCTCATTCTGCGGGATAACAGGATTACGTCCGACATTCGGACGCATCAGCCGTGCAGGAGCAATGGCGCTCTCGTGGACGATGGACAAAGTCGGCCCGTTGTGCCGCAATGCCGCAGATGCTGCAACGGTGTTTTCAATTCTTCACGGACGTGATGATGGCGACGCAACGACGGTGCAGGCGCCGTTTAGATTTGTTGCCAACAGATCACGCGAAAACATTGCAAAATTCCGCGTGGGATTTGTGAAGGAGGATTATGAAACTTGGGGTGAGCCGGATGTTGCGGCTGCGTTCAGGCAAGCCCTGGATATTTTCAAACAACTCGGACTTGACCCGAACGAAATTCAGCTTCCCGATCACCCTTACGAAACAGTTGCGGGAACGATCATCTCGGCCGAAGAAGCCTCGGCGTTCGAGCCGCTTGTGAAGGCGGGAAAAGTATCGGGCATCATCGATCCCGATCGACGGGGCGAGTTGTTGGGAGCCCAGCTTATCACTGCCGTGGATTATCTGCGCTGTCAACGCATTCGGACAAGAATTTCTCACGACATTGCGCAACTGTTCACACAATACGACATCATCCTCGGCTCGAGCACGCTGCAATGCGCCCCGCCGATTGAAGCCGACATGCAATCCATCTTCGGTGGCGGCAACACGATTGAAGCGGTTGAAAATCTCGTCGGGTTGCCCGCCGTTTCTGTTCCCTGCGGTTTCAGCAAAAAGAAGCTGCCGATCGGGCTGAAAATCATCGGGCGGCCGTTTGCCGAAGCCGATGTGCTGGCGATGGCGCATGTGTACCAGTCTGTAACGGAATGGCATAAAAAGCGACCCAGAGTGTAGCAGATTAATCTCAATGGAAAATAAATTGGGATTCATCTCCCTTTTTTGTATTCTGTTATGAACAAGGGATTGTCTATTCCGGTTTTCGTCACAAGTTCAACCTGCTGCCTTCCGGCTCATTTTCGTGCCGAACGACATGCACACAGTTGGAATATCACTTATCACTCAAACAAGGAGTCCGGTATGAAACTATTCGTGGGCAATCTATCGCGTGAAGCAGGCGATAGCGATCTGCAGCAGCTCTTCGAACCATTCGGCAAGATCATGTCTGTCAACGTCATCAAGGACAAGTTCAGCGGCGAGTCCAAGGGATTCGGATTCGTGGAAATGTCTAAGAAATCAGAGGCCGAAGCCGCAATCGAAGCATTGAACGGAAAAGAATTGATGGGGCGCGCATTGACCGTGAACGAAGCCCGGCCGAAATCCGAGAGCGGAGGACGCGGTGGCAGAGGGGGCGGGTTCGGCGGTGGTAACAGAGGAGGATATGGTGGTGGCGGGAACAGGGGTGGCGGCGGCGGGCGACGACCATACTGAGCCGGCGCTCGGACTCAGGAGAGTTTTCGACAGACATCTGCGTGGCGCGGTAAGTTTACCCGGTGTCCGACTTGCGCGCCCTACTCCCCCATCCAGCGGGCGGAAAGAAATCGCAACATTCTCAAATGGCGCACGAACAGTTCATCCGTATGGTCGCCGCGAAAAATGAAATGCGTGTGCCCGATGCCGTAGCGGACAAGCTCGCGCAGAAAATCCTCCGTTCCGAGCGTTGTTTCATCCTCCCCGTGATCGATATAGATTTGGTCGAGAGAAGAGAGTTCGTCCCGATAGCGGCCAACAAGCGAAAGCGGGTCTTCATCCATCCACTTCTTCCAAACGGGGTCCCGATCATCCGAACCTGATTGGAATGGAAGGTCGAGAAACAACTGGGGTTTCCGCGGGTTGGGAGATAACGCCGCCGCTTTCGCATACGCGGCTGCAAGCGACCAGTTTTTCTCGAACGGAATCTTTTCTCTGAGTTCCAGAATATGTGCCGGTCGACTGTGCCCGGCAAGAGCTTTGCGATAGATGGATTTCCGGTAGCGGATTGACAACGGGCTTCCGCTCAAACTCCCCACCTGCCCGAACACGTCGCTGTGCTTCATGCCGAACTTGATCGCCCCGTATCCGCCCATGGAGAAACCCGCGATGGCACGCCACTGCCGCCCCGGATTCGTTCTGAAGGAGCTATCCACCAACGCGACTATCTCACGCGCAACATAGTCTTCAAAATTTCCGATCGTCGGAGAGTTGACGTAGTAACTGCCACCGAACGACGTTGTGCCGTCAATGGCAACCAATATCATTTCAGGAAGCTTGCGATCCCTCATTAGCTGAAACAATTGCTGAAACCTCCCGACACTCTCACGATGCCCGTCCTCACGCATTCCCAATCCGTGCAGATAATAGACGACGGGATAGCGGTTTCTTGTTGATTGAAAATAGGATGGCGGAAGGAGGACACACATCTCACGTACATGCGGATCGCCAATCAGGTTTTCTTCCAGCGCCTTGCTTGTAATCTTCGGAAATTGAAGATGCCGGTCGGAAAACTGAGGGATATCCTGCGCACACGCCGGCAATATCGAAAGAGAACAAAGCAGCAACAACGTTGTCAACATTTGCATACTTATTTTCATGAAAGACATCCCGTTCTATTTCTATTCACACCAAAGTACGGAATCTTCAGAGAATATCCATGACGATGCCGGGGCAGGAAGTATCACGCAGCCCATCCGATTTCTCTTGATTTTTTTTCCTTGCGTGTTTAGATTTTCTACGCTTTGAGATTCCGGCTGGCGGGCGGGGCTCATCCGAGAGCAATACTTCGAAGTACGACTATCCGCAGTTCAATTTCGCTTACAAAAACTCTTGTGCTATGTCAATTGCAGTCCGCAATCTTACCAAATTGTACGGCGATCAGAAAGCCGTCGATTCAATCTCGTTTGATGTGAAGTCAGGCGAGATTCTGGGCTTCCTCGGCCCAAATGGGGCCGGCAAAACAACGACAATGAAGATTATTACCTGCTATATGCCGCAAACCTCCGGCACTGTGGAGGTCGACGGTTTGAGCACGGTGGAACGCTCCCTCGATGTCCGAAAGAAAATCGGCTACTTGCCGGAGAACAACCCGCTGTACCACGAGATGAATGTGTTGGAATACCTCGAGTATGCGGCCCAGCTTCATGGCATGCAAGAGAAGCAGATTTCCCACCGCATCAAGGAAATGGTGCATGTGTGCGGACTTGAAAGCGTGCGGCACAAGGATATCGGCGAGCTCTCGAAAGGCTACCGCCAACGCGTCGGGCTTGCGCAAGCGATGATTCATGAACCGGAGGTGCTGATTCTCGACGAGCCCACCAGCGGACTCGACCCAAATCAGATTGTTGAAATCCGCAATCTCATCAAACAGCTTGGCCGCGCAAAAACGGTAATTCTCTCTACACATATTCTTTCGGAAGTGCAGGCAACGTGCGACCGCGTGTTGATTATTAATGAGGGAAAGATCGTTGCCGACGGCACACCGGAAAAACTTCAACAGGATTTCCGCGGCTCCGAGTCATTGACTCTTGAATTGCGTTCCGGCATTTCCGATCCGATGCAGCAGATATCGCCGAAGCTGCGAAGCATTCCCGGCGTCGGCAGCGTCGAGCTTCTCGGACAAACCAACGGCACGTCGCGCTTCATGCTTCATGTGGAGAAGGGTGCCGACGTTCGTGAATCCGCGTTCCGGATGGCAGTGGCCGAAGGCTGGGTGATTTTGGAAATGCACCGCAAAGCAACAACGCTGGAAGAAGTGTTTCATAAGTTGACAACTTCTTAGGTGTGAGAGATAAGGGATAAGAGTTTAGGTCGATAACAAATCACAAACACGTATTGCATCCGGTAGACGATGAAAGACCTGTCGGAACTTCGAATCTACAAACTTGGCTTGGAGATTGGAGAACTGGTTTGGGAGGAAGTATCAAGGTGGGAAAGTTTCCCGAAATGGACTGTTGGTAAGCAAGTTTGCGACTCTGCAGATGGCATTGCAGCAACGATGAACGAGGGCTATTATCGCTATTCGTACGCCGAACAGAGAAAATTCTTCCAGTATGCTCTTGCATCAGCGAAAGAAACTGCAATGTGGTGGTGGAAAGCAAAACAAAGAAACCTCATTTCCACGGACGGACGTTACAAGGATGTTCAGGTAAAGCTTGATGACCTGATTCCACAGACTGTTAACTACATTCTCGCGATGAAATCGAAAGCGGAATCCTAAACTCTGACAACTAAACACTCATTACAACAAGGTTATTTCACTACATAGCATCATGAACTCCTATCCCAACATTCTTCCCATATTCAAGCGCGAGGTGAAATCGTATTTCAATTCGCCGGTGGCGTACGTTGTTATCGTTGTCTTTCTTGCAATCCTCGGCTGGTTTTTTTCGACCAATCTGTTTCTGAACAACGTCGCTTCATTATACATCATCTTCGATTCGCCGCTTGTCAAGATTCTCTTTCTTGTAATTGCTCCGGCCATCACAATGCGCCTGCTGGCAGAGGAACGGAAATCCGGCACAATCGAGTTGCTGACAACAAAACCTATCAAAGACGTTGAAATTATCCTCGGCAAATTCCTTGCGGCGTGGGTCGTACTCGGTGCGGCCTTGCTTCCGACGTTCCTCTACGTCATCACGATGGCGATTCTCGGCTCGATTGATTTCGGGCAGGTGGTAACGGGCTACATCGGATTGATGCTGATGGGTGGTGTATTCATTGCGCTCGGACTTCTCGCGTCCAGCCTGACGGACAATCAAATCGTTGCATTTATCATGGGATTCATCTTCGCTTTTGCGGTGTTTATGGTCGATAAAGTGCTTCCATACCTTCCCTCATTTCTCGCATCGACGCTCGAGTTTCTCGGCGTGGATTTTCATTATTCCGGCATTGCCCGCGGCGTCATCGATTCGCGCAACATCATTTACTTCATCTCCATGCTCGGTTTCTTGCTGATGATGTCAACAGTTTCCCTCGAACGAAGAAAGTGGTAGGATGGTCATGTCAAACAAGAGTCTCAAATCGCAAACGTTGATGAGGGTCGGCATCGTTGCCGTCATTCTCATTCTGGTGAACGTTATTTCAATCAGAATGTTCGGAAGATTGGATTTCACGAAGAACAACCTCTACACACTCTCCGACGCAAGTAAGAACCTCGTCAAATCACTCGACGACAGGCTGACGGTGAAGGCGTACTTCACAGAGGACCTGCCGCCGCCATACAACAACGTTCGACGGACGGTTCTCGATCAATTGAATGAATATAAAGCATACTCGCAGGGCAATCTGCAGTTCGAGTTTATTGATCCCTCGGGCGAAAAAGGGGAACAAGAAGCCCAACAGCAGGGCATTCAGCCTGTACAAGTCCAGGTGATCAATGACGACAAGCTGGAAGTGAAGCGCGGATACATGGGAATGGTGTTGCTGTTTGAGGATAAGAAAGAAGTCATTCCGGTTATCCAGAACACTTCGACACTTGAGTACGACTTGAGCAGCACGATCAAACGACTCACATCGAAATCACAGAAGAAGATCGCCTTTCTGACGGGACAAGGCGAACCGTCGTTGCAGGAATTATCGCGCGCACAGCAACTGCTCTCCCGCCAATACACCGTCGAAACTGCGGATGTCGGTAAAGGGCCGGTCGGCCACGATGTGGCAGCGCTGATTGTGATGGCTCCGCAGAATGCGTTTTCGGAACAGACGAAATATCAGATTGATCAGTACATCATGCGCGGGGGAAAGGTTGCCTTCCTCCTGAACAAAGTGGACGCAAATCTCCAGCAGCAATTCGGCCGGACGCTTGACTTGAAATTGGAAGATATGCTGGAGCATTACGGGTTGCGCATCAATCCCGATCTTGTGCGTGATGTACAATGTGCCCCCATCAATATCGTGCAACAGCAAGGCGGGTTCTCGATTCAAAGTCAGGTACAGTTTCCCTACATCCCCATCGCAAGCGACGTGAGCAAAGACAATACGATCGTCAAGAATCTGCAGAGCATTGTGTTGTTCTTCGTTAGTTCAATCGACACTACCAATCTTGCCTCACGGGGATTGAAGGGGGAAATTCTGATCCGTTCCTCGAAGCAAAGCGGACGGCAGACTCAAGTCTTCTACTTCGATCCGATGGCGCGATACACGCAGGATATGTTCACCGAGTCCGGCATTCCCCTTGCCGCCGTTGTGAGCGGACAATTCACAAGTTTCTATTCCGGCAAACCGATCCCGCACGACACAAGCGACGAGGTGATTCCGCAACCGGGGAACAAACTTGACCGGAGTTCCGACACGCGCATCATTCTTGTTGGTGATGGTGATTTTGCGAAGGATCAGTTTCTCGGCGGGCGCGATAATCTGAATTTCTTTGCCAATATGATCGACTATCTCGTTGATGATGCCGGGCTTATCACAATCCGTTCAAAGGATGTTTCCCTGCCGCCGCTTGAACAAGTCTCGGACGGCTCGAAGAAGATGTACAAATTCGGTAACATGATTCTTCCGCCGCTTCTTGTTCTGGGCTACGGCTTGTTGCGGTGGCAGATGAGGAAAGCAAAGAAGAAGGCATTGGAAACATCAACATTCTGAACTCCGAAGCGGGAAAGGAACATGAAACGTAACTCAACAATTTTGCTTGGCATTCTGGTTCTGCTTGCAATCGGTACGTATCTCGTTCTTCAACAGGAAGGCGAGCAAAGCCGGGCGTCGTCTGTCGGCGACCCGCTGGTAAAATACGACTCGGCCTCTGTTGACAAGCTGGAGATTTTCGCCAACGGCAACACCATCGTGCTTGAAAAACAGGCGGGCAAATGGATGTTGACTTCGCCCTCCACCTATCCCGCCGATGAAACCGCCGTGACCGCAGCAGTCGGAAAAGGGAAAGAGCTGAGTGTCACCGGCCTCATCTCAACAAATCCCGAAAAGCAAAGTCTGTATGCTGTGGATTCTGCGGGCACTCTTGTGAAAATCTTCGCGAACAACAATGCCGTTGCCTCGCTGAGAATCGGAAAGCCGTCCAGCAACTGGACGGAAACCTACGCCCGCAAGGAAGGCTCGAACGAAGTGTACACGGTAAGCGGCACACTCGGCCCGATATTCATCAGGGAAACCGACAACTGGCGCGACAAGACGATTTTCAAAGCCGATCAGAACACGATCAACGAAGTGAAGTTCCTTTATCCTGCGAAGCGCGGCCCGGCTGATACGACATTTGCTCTTGTGAGAAAAGACACCGTGAACTGGGCAATCGGCAAAGATTCCGTCGGTTCAGCTGTAACAAACTTTCTGAACTATCTTTCCAACTTCCAAACCGACGAGTTCATTTCAACGCCGCAAACAACAGCGAAGGATCTTGCGGGTATGATTGAGGTGAATGGCACACAGCTTCGCTTCTACAAGCGACCCGACAACAAGTACGACGTACAGACTTCCGCTGCACCGTATTGGTTTTCGGTATCGGAGTGGAAGGCGGGACAGCTGTTGAAAAGGAAGAGTGATTTTGTGTCATCCAAGTGAACAATCCGGCCCGATGTGAGCCTTAATAAAGGCTAAAACTTAGATGTCAGCCTCCTTCGACAAACTTTGATAATCTGTTAGCCGACGCTCTTTCGAAACACTCAGCCCGGGGTGTTGAGAATCTTTCTTATGAGAATCTCATCAAGTGTTTTTCTCTGAATATCCGGCACCAATGTTCCCTGCTTCGGATAGCCAACCGGGATGAGGAGATAGGGAACTTCATTTGCAGGCCGCTGCAAAATGTCGCGCAGAAAATTCATCGGGCTTGGTGTGTGCGTGAGCGAGGCTAATCCGGCGTTGTGAATAGCCGCCAACAGAAACCCGCACGCAATTCCGACAGACTCATCAACGTAATAGTTCTTCTTCTGCTTGCCGTCTTCAAGACGGTATTTCTCCCGGAAAACGACAATCAGATACGGAGCCGCTTCAAGAAACTCCTTGTGCCAATCCGTGCCGAGCGGTTCAAGGTCGTCGAGCCAATCCTGCGGCATCCGGTGTTCGTAGCTTTCTTTTTCTTCCTTCTCCGCCGCAATGCGAATCTCGCGTTTGAGTTTCGGATCGTCCACCAACACAAACTTCCACGGCTGCTTGTTGGCGCCGGAAGGAGCCGTGCCCGCAGTAGCAATAATGGTCTCAATCAGTTCGCGGGAGACAGCCGTGTCTGAAAACTCCCGCACGGATCTACGGCGCCGGCAAAGATCGAGAAACTCTTTTGCACGGAGGAGTTGCTCTTCTTCCGGCAGGTTCTGAAAATCGAGAGGGATAACATTGAACCGCTGCATGTCGCTATTTCTTCGATGAGTTAGCGAATCTGGTAGTCGTGAATCCCCTGAAGGTGACTCTCCGCGGTGGCAGTCCAATGAATCGTCATTGCGGGAGTTTGAATTTGGCACGGACTTCTTCAACCCGGGAGGTTCGGCCTGCAAGGCTGTCGGCGAGGGCCGGCTTCAACAGTCTGTCGAACATAGATTTCATACATCAGATCATCCCAGGTTGTGTTCTCGGGAAGGTTGTCAATAAGGCGTTTCGCTTCCTCCTTTACGCTTGCAGATTCCATACGTGACCCTTTGCTGCGTTCATTGTTATGACACTATTCCTTCTTTGCAGAAGCAGCCCTGGCTTTTGATTTCTGATTTATCCCCCGATCTGACTCATCGTTCGTTCGGGGCGGATGAATTCCGGACGGTTGATAAGATGTCCTTCCTCCTTTTTCGAGACGGCATTCACCAACGCTTCGGCGATCTCCTCATCGCTTGTTCCTCCGCGAAGCATCGCCCGCAAATCGGTTTCCGTAAGAGAGAAGAGGCACGTACGGAATTTCCCGTCGCTCGTTACGCGAACACGGTCGCAATCGCCGCAAAACGGCTGACTGACCGAACTGATGAATCCGATTTCTCCTTTGCCATCTGCGAACATGTATCTGTCCGCCGGAGCCTTTCCATTGACGTGAGGAAGAGGAACGAGAGGGCGATATGAGTTGATTGTTTGAAGAATTTCACGTGTTGATACAACTTTGTCCAATACCCAGCCATCGTCCTTGCCGATCGGCATGAATTCGATAAAACGGATAACATACGGGCGTTTTCGTGCAAGTTCGGCAAAGTTCAGAATCTCGCCGTCGTTCACGCCTCGAACCAACACGACGTTGAGTTTTATGGGATGGATGCCGGCCTTTTCGGCTGCTTCAATTCCTTCCCATGTTCTTCTAAAATAATCACGTCGAGTGAGATCGGCAAACAGCAAAGGATCAAGTGAATCGAGGCTTATGTTGATACGATCAAGGCCTGAGTCTGCAAGGCGCTGCGCCTGTTCTGCAAGGAAATATCCGTTGGTTGTCAGCGCAATGTCGCGAATGCCGTCGATCTTTTTCAGCATCGCAACAAGCTGCCACAACTCTTTACGCATCAACGGCTCGCCGCCCGTGAGGCGGATTTTGTAAATGCTGAGGGAGGCGAAGATGCGGGCGAGACGCGTTATTTCTTCGTAGGTCAGAAGTTGGTTCCGCTTCAGCCACTCCATCCCCTCTTCGGGCATGCAATACGAACAGCGGAAATTGCATCTATCTGTAACGGAGATGCGGAGATTCGTGACAACGCGGCCGAGGGTGTCAACAAGACGGCGGCTCACTCTTTTCCTCCCCCCATATAATCGACGTCATGCTGGCCGACTACCCACGTTTGTCCCTCTTCATAGATTTCCTTTTTCCAGATCGGCACAATCTCCTTGATGCGGTCAATTGCATAGCGGCAGGCTTCAAATGCTTCAGCGCGGTGAGAGGCGGAAACTGCCGTGATAACAGCGACATCTCCGACATGCAGACTGCCGATGCGATGCACAAGCGTAACATTGTGAAGAGTCCATGTGTTTCTGAGCTCTCGTTCAATCTCCGCCATCATCTTCTCCGCCATCGGCACATACGCCGTGTATTCCAGTCCCTTCACCCGTTTGCCGTGGGCATGATTGCGCACCGTGCCGATGAAGCAATCGATACCGCCAGCCTGAGGAGATTGAATAGCAGCAAGAATTGCAGAAACATCAATGGGATTTGACGTAACAGAAACCATTCATCCTCCGCTTACAGGTGGAATGAAGCTGATTTCATCATTCTCTTTCACAACGTGCCCGAATGATACGTATTCGAGATTGACCGCAAGTCGAACGCTTTTGCGCCACTGTTGCAACGCAGGCAACTGCCCCGCAAGGAGATCAAACGCGGCATCTCCCGTATGCGGCGGCGGCACGTCGAGCAGCATTTCATCCTTCTGAACAATATCCTTCAGCGGACCGAACATCTTTACTGTGACTCGTACCATCCGATTACTCATTCATTGTCAATGCATAGTGTGCGGCGCCGTAGAGGGCGATTGTATCGTTCAGTATAACGTGAACAGGCATATTCTTCAGAACGCCGGACAAACGTCCCTTCGATGTGAACGAATCAATGAAGGTCGATTGCTGAAGCAACGGCAGTATCTTGGGGGCAATGCCGCCTCCGATGAACAATCCTCCGGTCGAGAGAAGTTTGAGCCCGAGGTTTGCTGCCTCGGCGGCGTAGAGTGAGACGAATAAGTCCATTGCTTTCGCGCAAGCTTCATCCTTCCCGGCAATTCCTGCCGAAGAAATCGCCGCCGCAGAATCGCCGGAAGCAATGTCATTTGCAAGCCACGCCGGTTCGGTATAGCCAACTTGTGTTCGGAAGAAGCGGTAGAGATTCTCGATGCCCATTCCCGAAATCACACGCTCGTAGCTAACACGTTTGTACTTTTTGAGAAGGAATCGAAGAAGCTCTATCTCCATCTCGTTGCGCGGAGCAAAGTCCGTATGCCCGCCTTCCGAGGGAAGCGCCTGATAGCGTGAGCCCGTCCAGACAAGTCCGCCTTCGCCCAAACCTGTTCCAGCCGCGATCACGGCAATTGCTCCGCGCGGTTGTTGCATTCCCGCGTTCAGCATCAGCTTGTCGCTTTCCTGCAAACGAAGCGTGCCGTATGCCGTTGCTTCAAGATCGTTGATCAATTCGGCCCGCTTCAACCCGAAGGCCGAAGCAATGTCTTTTGCATCCACAACCCACGGAAGATTGGTTGCGTTGCACCGGCCGTTGACGACAGGCCCTGCGATTCCGAACGCCGCCATATCAATCTCGGCCGACATCTCTTGCTGGAAACTTTTAAGGATCAACGTCAGCGAAGAGTATTGTTTGCTCGCGTAGCTCTTGACGGGCCCGCGGTTCAGTTTGCCGTTTTCGACAGAGAAACATGCGAGATTGGTTTTCGTTCCCCCTATATCACCGGTCAGAATCATGGTTTTCTCTTTCGATGTGTGTGTGACATTCGATTGCAACACCTACAGACTGCGAAGTTTCGATCCGGCATCCCTGTCAATATACCAAAACAGATTTCCATTTCGCGGTTGAATTTTCCCTGCCGGATAGCGGTCCGCATCTCCTTCCCGTACATCACGCAGTACTGTTGCCTTGCCCGCGCCCGTAACAATGAACATCAGCGTTGCGGAGTTGTTGATCACGGGATAGGTCACGCTGATGCGATGAGCATCAAGCTTTGGAACAAATACGTCCGCGACGAGCCGTGATGTTTCGTTCAAGATCGTCGTTTTAGGAAACAATGACGCCGTGTGTCCGTCCTCTCCCAATCCCAACAACGTAACATCGAACCGCGGGACCCCATCATTCTTTAGAGAAAAGAATTCTCTCATGTGCTGCTCGTATGTTTCTGCGGCAATCTTTGGTGAGAGTTCACCCTGAATGCGATGAATATTTCGACCGGGAATGGGAACGTGCTGCAACAACGCCTCGTACGCCATCCGAAAATTACTTTCCTTTTCTGCCGGGTGAACACATCGCTCATCCCCCCAGAACACATGCACAGAGGCCCAGTCAAGCTGTGACCGGAAGTTTTCCGCGGCAAGCTGCCGATACACCGCCTCGGGAGTCGATCCTCCGCTCAGCATCAATGTTCCTTTGCCTGATTCGCGAATCGCTTCATTCAGAAACTGAATGATAGCGCCCGCCGACGCGTGATGAAGTTCCTCTGCACTTTCGAAGCGCAATACACGGGTAGTCATGCCGGTGGCGTGCAGCTTTGAGTGAACATATGCAACGCTGCTTCATATCCCGAATCGCGAAAGTTTACTTCGAGTTCTTCGGCAACCAACAGTGTCTCGCTTCTCTTTCTCAACACAGTCAGCATTTCATCGGGTGATGATGCGGCAGAGTGTTTCGTGAATCGGACACACCCCGCCTGCCCGGTTGCTCCGAACCTCAGCGTCAGGTTGCTCCGCGTTTGAATAACTACAGCTTCCATGCCGCCTCGGGAATCACTGGCGGCTGTTGATGGACTGACAACTACATCGATCTCGCGTCCTGAGTTGCTGAATTTCCCGAAGTATTGACCGGGGTTACTCTCACGAAGCCGCGAAACGGGAGTCCAATTCAGTTTTTGGGCAAGCCAACTCACAAACAACAACGCCTGACTCAAGCCAGAGTGACGCGGCGTGGTGGTGGATGAATAATCAATCTTCACTAAGCTAATGGCGGAAAGCTCGGCGCGCATCTGCTGCGGATTGAATGCGCCCGCAACGATTGAGCGCCATTCCGTGAGATGTGTCCATGCAAGGTCGCTGAACGTCGCGTATTGGCCATGCGAGGTGACGAACTTTTCCCACTCAAACAAACTTGCATCAGGGGTGAGATTCTCCGAGGAATCAATGATAACCTTGTTGACAACACGAAGAAGTGAATGCAGTACAGCGTCTTTCGAGTCCACCGCAGGCTTCCAGAGTAACACGCTGGGTACGTCGGCAACCAACAACGATGTGACAATGCTGGGAATTTTGTGAACATCAGTGCCAGCGGCAGTCAGCGTGATCTGCTCGCAGCAAACCTGCTTCCCACCGGGAACCGGTATCGTGCATCGGGCGGAAATCCAGGAATCAAGCCCCGGTTTGTCGGCTTGCCGGTCGATGCGGACAAGAAAGATGCGCGCAGGGTGTTCGACCGTGACCTCGCCGACCATGGCCGCAAGGTTTTCCACCTCGCCCTCATCCTCCGTTACCACAATGAAGTTGAGGGCGCATGCACGGATCACCGGTGCCGAGCCGGCATCATCGCCCCCTTCGGCGGCGCTTTTCCAGAGTGTAGCCAGCTCGCGTTCAATAGCCACCACGTCCACCTCTCGCGGCTCAATTAATTCCTGTGTTTGTTGACCGGATATCACGATTCCCTTCGGGATTGGTTTCGAAAAATATAGTGAACTCGCTGCAAAATTGCTCACACTGTCCTTTCCATTCTACAATGTACAATCCCCCCTATTACCCATCTCATGTCGATCACGCAGAAACGGATGTTGATTCTTTTGGCTCGATTTTTATACTTAGTGGTGTTGACAGGTTCTTTGAAATGATTTGTTTCATATTTTCAGGGAGTCGATATGCACAGGCTGAGTCTCGACACGTTCTTGGCGGGTTCGAGCGATATCGAGGTACGACAATATCATGTGCTTCAAGGGCTGAAGCAGTGTTACGGCGAGTTCAGTCACAACAGGCTGTATCCGACACTTGCAGAGTTGGTGGATCTTCATGCGGCGCTTGTCCGGATTCTCAACGGTATGAGCGATATTCAGGGACACATGTCGCATGATCTGAAGGAAGTGGATTTGGAGCAGGGAAAGCTCGTATACGAGCATGCGATGAGTGACAGCGATCTTGAGCGTGCAGCCGAGCTTATTGCGTGGGGACTTCCGTTGCTGCAACAGGCCATTGAAGAGGGTGCCGGCATCTACAACTTCGTCGAAGAACACATGCACATTGAACAGGTCGGCATCATGCCGATGTATCGTGGGGAGGGCTACTGGTTTGTTCCCGATCCGAAAGCGGCGCTTCTGCATTTGTTGCGCTACGAAGTGTCGTTGTTCACTTCGGCCAACGAGCGCTATCGCAGATTGAAGACGACAAATCTGGGTGAAGTTGAGCAGGGACTCATTCTTCAATCTCCCGAATCAATAAAACTTGATCTGATTGAAAAGTATCGTGATCTCCCCAATCCGGCCACGTTTATGTGTGAAACAGACTTGGATTTTCCTTACTCAGAAACTATCCTCCCGATTGCCAAGCGCAAGCTGATGGCAGAAGTATTCTCTTGAGCGTCGTATGAACTCCCCTAAATGTCCCATATGTAAACAGTATGTTGAACGGCTTCTTCACGACTTCGCCGGCAAGGGTGAAGAAGCGGTTGTGAAGAAGATGGAAGCGCGCCATCCTTCCTGGTCCATCTTTCAGGGAATGTGTGAGCGCTGTCTTTACCTGAATGAGTTTGAATCCGCCGACGATCACTTTCTTCCTGACCCCGGTTTCATCAACAACGGGACACCTTCCGGTGAAACTGCTGTTCGCAGTACGCTGTTTCGTAAACGGGTCGGGAACGAGTTTGCCTTGCTTCCTACTCCGCTCCGGCTGAACGCCGACCCGCGCTTCCGGGGCAAAGGAATAACCATTGCGTTCATCGACTCCGGCTTCTACCCGCATCCCGATCTCGTCAAGCAGCGCAACCGCATCAAAGCAACTGTGGATGTTACAAATGAGAGACGAAGACGAAGCTATTTCAACAAGCCCCACACGGAAAGCTGGCATGGCACAATGACATCCGTTGCCGCGGCAGGTGACGGCTGGCTCTCGAAAGGAATGTACCGGGGCATCGCTTCGGAGGCTGATGTTGTGCTGATCAAAGTGATGGATACGAAATCGGGATGGATTAATACAGAAAATATCACCCGCGGCATTCGCTGGGCGATTGATCACGCGGAAGAATTTGGTATCCGCATCATCAGCCTTTCTGTTGCAGATGATGAGCCGATTTCCTCAAAAGATAGTCCGGTCGATCAGGCTGTTGAGGAAGCCGTATCAAAAGGAATTGTTGTCGTGACTGCCGTCGGGAACAATCCCTCCAAGCCGATTATCCCGCCGGCAAGTTCTCCCTCTGCAATTACCGTCGGCGGACTGAACGATCAGAACGAAATCTGGAAGAACTTCAGGACAATGTTCCACTCAACGTACGGCACAACGGTCGATGGCTACTCGAAACCGGAATTGATTGCTCCTGCGATTTGGGTAGCTGGGCCTATCCTTCCGGGGACGGATCAGTTCAAGGAAGCACCGCTACTTTTCAAGCTTCTTGGCTTCTCTCCTCGAATGGCGGAAACGTTGCTTGCTCGCAACCGGAAGAACATCCCTTCGGCTCCCCAGGAATTGAAAAGGGAGAATATTCACAAATGGTTGAAGAAGAGAATAGAGGAGATGAAGTATATTGCCCCTCACTATAAACACGTCGACGGCACATCATTCGCATCGCCGATTGTAAGCTCGGTTGTTGCGCAGATGCTTGAAGCAAACCCCGACATCACACCCGCAGTAGTCAAGCATATCTTGATGGAAACGGCCGAGCCACTCAAAAATGCGCCGGAAGTGCAACAAGGCCGCGGCGTTCTCAATCCACGCGCGGCAGTTGAGCGGGCATTGAGAATGCGGCACGCGTCATTGCAGGCAGGCGTACATGCAATTGATGGGCGACTTCTTTTTGTGTATCACAATCGTGTTCCGCGAACTGTTGCAGTAGCAGGAAGTTTCAATAATTGGAACATTCAGTCACTGCGCCTGCAGGAATCGGTTGACGGATGGTGGAGTGCATGGCTTCCGAAACCACGTCCCGGAAAGCATCAGTACAAGTACGTGATTGACAGCGCTGTGTGGCTGGAAGATCCTGCCAACAAGAAAAAAGAGCCTGACGGTTTGGGCGGGTGGAACAGTACATTCGAAGTTGCATGACATTGCCTCATGATCTTCTCTCCATCGAGCCCGCAACCAATGTGGGCTTTTTCTTTTCAGAGCCTGCATGGTTATATTGTCCACAGACAATATCATCCAAGAAAAGATGAACACCAACTATGCGAAGCTGATAATTGCCGGCGGAATCGGCGTGCTGCTTGCGGCGATTGCCGTCTATATCGTGTTTGTACAAATTCCGACAGATCTTGCAACCAATGTGGCGAGCGGCATCAAGGAAGCATTCAACTTCACACCGAAAGTTCACATCAACGAGACCGTTGTCATCGAACAGAACACACCCATTCTGGAAATTGCAATCGTATCGCGGGAGTTGATGGTGGAATACTCATGGTCACATCAATGGCTGGGAAGCACGAAGACGATTGCGCTGCGCGGGACGTTCACCGCAAAAGCCGGATTTGATTTGCATGAGCCATTCACTATTACTATCCGGAAGTTTCCGTTGAGAGTCGATGCGATCATGCCGGCACCGAAGCTTCTGTCGGTTCAAATGAATTCCTACAAAATCATCCTTGATGAGAATGGTTGGTGGAACAGGATTTCTGACGCCGATAGGGAAACAGCCGTGCAGGAGCTTCAGCGAATCGCCCGTGAAAAGGCGCAAAACTCCGGCATGCTCACTGACGCCCGCTCGACCATTGAGCAGCGCATCAAGGAAATTGTCGAACGGAACGGCGCAATGGTGGAATTCAAATACCCGTGGCAGGAATGATGGGTCCGTTGATGGAAATGCTCGGAAGGCGAACGCCGCTGATACTGAGCGGAGCAATGGGAACAGAGCTGGAAAGGCGCGGCGTCGATATCGGGCTTCCGCTGTGGTCGGCAAACGCGCTTGTTCATCAGCCCGATGTGGTTCTGCAAATCCACAAGGATTACATTGCGGCGGGCGCCGACATTATCGTCACGAATACGTTCCGCACCAACAGGCGCGTGTTCAAGAACGCCAATCTTCCCGACCGCTCACGTGAGTTGACGACAAAGGCGGTACAACTTGCCCGGCAAGTGCGAGAAACCTTCCCCGATCGTGGGATCTTGATTGCAGGGTGTATTGCGCCTGTTGAGGATTGCTATCACCCGGAGCTTGTCCCGAGCGAAAATGTACTGCAAGCAGAACATAGCGAACTGACCGAACGGCTTGCGGAGTTAGGCGTTGACTTTTTTCTCGTCGAAACGATGACGACAATCCGCGAAGCCTATGCGGCATGCGCAGCCGCGAAAGCAACCGGCATGGAAGTCATCGTAAGCTTCACGTGCAAGAAGGATGGCACACTCTACGGTGGCGAGCAGCTTACTAATGCGGTCACAACAGTTGCCACTCTTCAACCGACGATGTTCTCCCTCAATTGCATTTCGCCCCGCTATCTTACGCCGCTCATCCATCAGTTGAAATCCGTAATCCGTAATCTCCAATCCCCAATCCCTTTTGCAGTCTACGGCAACATCGGCAAGCCTGAAGTTCGTGAGGGAAAAATGATTCGGGATGTTGATGAGACGGAATATGCACGATTTGCCCTCGAATGGAAAAATCTCGGCGCGTCCATCATCGGTGGATGCTGCGGAACAACGCCGGAATATATCAGGCGGCTTGCAGACTCTTTTGCCCGAGTTTCTTGATAATTACTCTAACATTTGGTAAGCTACGATTGGCTTTTTTGTTGCCGGCCGCACCATCCTACCGGCGGGACTGTGCGGTCTGCGGGCACATGGTGCTACTTTTCATCCTTGTCTCAATGAACAACTCTTCAATCAACACAATGAAACTTCTGATCATCGGCGCTACGGGCGGAACAGGACGCGAGCTGGTCGAGCAAGCGCTTGCTCAAGGACATGACGTTACAGCGTTTGTTCGCAATCCGTCAAAGATCGAAATCAAGAATGAACGGCTTACGATTGCTCGGGGAGATGTTCTGGATTATCAGTCTGTGGAGAAGGCCGTTCAGGGGAAGGATGCGGTTCTTTCGGCGCTCGGCCACAATCGCTGGTTCGTTAAGACAACCATTCTGTCAGAAGGAACGAAGAACATCATCACTGCAATGGAGAAACACGGGGTGAAGCGGTTCGTTTGTGAGACGACACTCGGCATCGGCGATACACGTGGAAAACTCGGTTTGTATTACACGCTCTTCGTTATTCCCGTGATTGTGTTTTTCTATTTCAGAGATAAAGAAACACAGGAACGGCACATCAAAGAGAGCAGGTTGGATTGGATTATCGTTCGTCCGGGACAACTGACAAACGGAAAGAGATTGGGGAAATACCGTCACGGAATGAACATTGGAAGCTGGCTTCGAACAGTCTCCATCTCACGCGCTGATGTTGCGGACTTCATGCTCAGACAACTCACAGACGATACCTATCTTCACAAAACTCCCGCCATTGCACACTAAAATCACCGAGCACCCGATGACTTCAGTCGTCAGAACAGATTCGCGACACCCAGCGTGAATCTGAAATTCCGCGGCGAGCTCAACCGCCACGTGAAGTCGGCGCGAATCAGTTCAAAGATGCGGCTGAAACCGAATCCCACCTCGCTGTACCAACCGGACGTTGTGTTGATTTCATACGGAACGGGTGGGAGTAGCGCAGGAAGGGCGACCATGATAATGTCTTTTCCCGACGTCCGCGCTGCGCCACCATGAACGATGAACTCAATGCCATTCTCATACAGAAATGGAATGCCAAGCGCAAGAAACGGCACGCTGCGGAAGTTGTGTTCGAGGTTCAATGCAACGAAGTGTACGCCGGTAAACTCCTTCACATTCATCGCTTTGAAGACGCCGAAAGGTGCAAAACCGCTTGAAGCGGATTCCAGATCGAAATAGCGTTGCGGCGGCAGCGTCCCCGACGAAGTTCCGGCAGCAAGCTGAATTGTGAAAGAAGGATAGAACAACAAGCTGCGCCCGAACGTCGGAATCGTCACTATTCCCCGAAGACGGAGACGGGAGAAATTGAATTCGCTGTTCGCGAACGTCGGACTCGAGTACTCTGCAGAAATCTCGAATATATTCGAGCGAACAATACCCAACGGTGCAGGCTTCGAGCCGACCCGAATATCCAGACCCAGGCCTCTGAGTCTTCGATCTTCAACAAGCGGATTGTCCCTGTATAAACGTGATCGTGCAAAAATACTGAAATCGGAATTCTGCACAACACTCCGGTGCTGTTCGGCTGCGAACGACAACCGGGTTGAAAATATTGGAATCGGGTCGAACGCCATGAACACCCGCCAACCTTCCGCTTCGTAGTAATCGCGGTAGTCGTTCTTCACGAGAATCGAAGTCAACGAGTTGAATACGTCTCCGTAGTGTCCCGCATCGGGCCGATACTGCATTGCGCGATACACATCTCCCCCAAAACCAAGTTCCCTCTTTGAAGATGTGAACACTGTAGCGCCTACGTTGTACTTTCCGCGCTTGTCTGAAAATCCGTAGGCAAGCCCGCTGCGAAGATCGAGAAAGCCGAATAGCGAATCCAGCTCGATGTGTGCCCCGAGATGAAGTCCCTCGACTCTGTTGAACGAGAGATCGAGATGTCGTAGCGCCGATGTCGCTTTGCCGTCACCGGCGCCGATCTGAAATGCAATCCCTTGCGGACGAAACTGAACGTCTAGCGTTTGCGTGCTGTCGAGTGTTGCGTACGCCTTTTCTTCTTCCGCAGTCAGCGGGAGAACATTGTTCTCGATCCAATAAGCTGAATCAACCGTTGCAGCAGCGATTGTATCAACGATGAGTCGCGGCTTCCGGAACATCGTGTCGGGAATTTCGATGTTGATATTGTAGTCGGAAATCACGGATGTTTGCGAGAAGTCGATTGTCGGGATGTGTATGAGTGGCACGTTGATTTCTGCCGCCGCCTCGATACGGATATCGGCGGGCATCCAGTACGAGTGGTCGTACAAGCCGAACTGCTGGCGATAACGGAGATACTTCATTCTGACAAACGGAATATTGAACGATTCGTTCGGCTGCACGTTAACTCCCATCAGCGCGTACGAATCGCCTGCGATGTTGATAATACCGTCGAAGAGGGGCCTCGTGCGCGTCCGCGGAATCATCTTGATCTCATAAATCTCCTTACCGTAACTTACCTGCGTCCGCAGCAACTTGTAGTCGTAGTAGTCGAGCGCATCGTCCGCCGTCGGCCCGACGAATGTGTACCCGATGAATCGGATTTCGTCGTCGTTAAAGTTGATGATCCGGCCCACCGAGGCGAAGTTGAATTCAGCCTTGATGTTCTCGGTCTGCCGCTTCTGCTTCACGATCTCGCGCAGCGTATCGCCCTTCTGCCAATATCCTTTTGTAAACGATTCGGTAATGCTGGCGATCTCGCCGTCACGCTTCAACACCTGTCGCGTGAATGCATCCATCTCAAAGGCATTCAGCCTCTCCCTCCATTTCTTCTTGTTGGCAATTGCGCGACGAATGATCTCAATAGCGGGATCTTCGCCGCGGACGAGTATTTCAGGAAGAACAATATCGGAGGGCGTGAGCGAGAAGTTGCGTACGTCGTTTTCCGTCAGCATCAGGTGCAGCGTATCCGGTTTGTAGCCGAGACAACTTGCCACGACAACGCGCTTGCCGGGCCACAGCAACAGACGGTATTTGCCGTCGGCATTTGCGACAGTTCCGCGTGCCGTTCCGGGTTCACGAAGATTCGCCGACGGTAATGGCTCGCCGGTGACGGCATCCTGCACGACTCCGGTGACAACGAAAAATTCCTGTGACGCTGCTGTTGAACAGAGAAGAAGAACTGCCAAAAGGAGTTTCATATCGGATAGGGGATGAAGATTGACAGGAGAAGATACGAAAAGCGGAAATCAAAGTTTCCCCGTCTCACACCATAAAAACGGCTGACTTGAATCAGCCGAGCAGTTTCCCCGCCCGAAGCCGTTCGAACAATGTGCCGCGGGATTGCCGCGTGTTGGGCGCTCCGCTGCGGATGCGCCATTCCGCGTGAGGTTTCGGGGTGGATGTTCCGTGCAGTTTCTGCCATACGGGAAGGACCCGACGTTCGCATTCGAGTACTTCCGGTGAGAGGGGATCGAGCAGGTAGGCGCGCATCAGGGACTCGAACGCATTGTCAACCGCCCCGCGTGAAAGAAAATGTTCTGCAGTCACAATCAGATTCCTGACACGCTTCTGAATCGTGCGCTCCTGTTCTTCCCGGCTGCCGGGGGGCTCTTCCGGCTCGCGTGCCTGTGTTGTAAACGTGAAAAGCCTCTTCAGCGCGGAGGGCTTCTCGTTTTCGGGTTGCAGACTCCGCACAAGCTCGCGGATGAGATGAATCGACTTATTGTCCGGTTCGATCAGTTCGGCATCGGCAAGCAGGTCGAGCGCATCGCCGTACATGCGCGATTCGATGAACTGTTCAGCTTCGGTAATCAGACGGGTGACGCGGGTATCCATGATCCGGTACATGCAAACGGTGGCACATCGGTATTCTGCTTCAGCCGGCGAACCCTGTGTGAACAGAGGCCGGTGACACATCATACTGAGAGGAATGATGAGCGGAGATGATGCCAAGCACATCTGCTACTGATAAGGCGGGCGGTCAGTCAGAGCGGCTACATCCCACGCGGTTGACTGTTCGTGCTGTGCCGAACGTTCGGGGCATGACGGAACGCTGCACATGCGGCAACATGACGGGAGGCACGGGTCGAGGTGAATCAACACCTGCGCATGATTCTCCAGCCCTTCTGTCAGAGTTTTCTGTATCGCATGCTGGAACGTTTCCGACTTTGCAACAGTCCAGTAGAAAGGAACGGTAAGATGGAAATCGACGTGGTGCATTTGTCCCGAGCGCATCACACGCAGTAGATGCACAGTAATCCACTCCGGTGTACGGTTCTTGTTGATAATTTCGACAACCCAGTCCAGCGTTTCGGCGTCGGATTCATCCATCAATCCTCCCACCGAAACCCGCATCAGTTTGTAGCCCGAGACGAGAATGTTGACGGCGACGGCGATTGCGACGAGAGGATCAAGCAACTCAATGCCTGTAAACCGAACCAGCAACAATCCCGCCACAACGCCGAAGCTTGTCCACGAATCGGTCAGCACATGCTTGCCGTCGGCAACAAGCGTGATCGATTTGGTTTTTCTTCCCCGCCGGATAAGAAACCAGCCGAGCACGAGATTGATAACAGCGGCGCCGAGAGTCAGCAGCATGCCGGTATCAAGCTGCACAAGCTCGCGCCCGAAAATGATGCCGCGTACGGCCTCATAGATGATGGCAAACGCAGCAACAACAATCAACCCGCCTTCGATGCCGGCGGAGAAGAACTCCACTTTTCCGTGTCCGTACGGGTGGGACTTATCTGCGGGGCGCGAACTGAGGATGATGCTGTAGAACGCCATCGACGTTGCGGCAATGTGCACAATAGATTCCAGCGCGTCGGAGAGAATTGCAGCCGAGTTCGTGATGAAGTACGCCGCGGTTTTCATGACGAGCATCAGCCCGCCGACGCTTAGCGAGATTATTGCGGCCTGCTTCTTAAGCTGATAGTCGTTGTTAACCGTTTGCATCCGAATATGATCCTTGAATCTAAGATAGTGAGAAAAGAGGAAAGAAGATTGTTCCTCGCATCTCCGCAGTTCTATTTCTTGGACTTTTCGTTTCGCTTCCGTAATTTGTCGCATGTCTCAACACCATCCTATCATCGTTATTGGCGGCGGCGCGGCGGGAATCATTGCAGCGTGGAAAGCCGCATCGCACGGCGCCCGCGTTCTTCTTCTTGAACGGAACAACAAGTTAGGCATCAAGCTTCTTATTTCCGGCGGCGGCAAATGCAATATCACGCACGCCGGCCCGATGGAGGAGGTCAGGGCGGCGTTCGTTCCGCACGAGGCGCGCTTTCTCAAACCTTCCTTCTATAAATTCTCCAACGACGATATTGTAAGAATGATGGAGGATGCAGGAGTTACAACGTACATTCGTCCCAACGGCAGAGTCTTTCCCGTCAGCGGCAACGCGGATGATGTGGTGAACGCGCTCGCGGGATACCTGAAGAAAGCAGGAGTTGAGGTGAGGGTGAAGGCAAGAGCCTCCGAAGTTCTTCGGAGAGAAGATTCGGTTCGAGGGTTGAGGATTGGGAACGAAACGATGGATTCAGAGCATATCATTATTGCGACAGGAGGCTCATCATATCCTAAAACCGGAACAACAGGCGACGGCTTTGAATGGGCGCGGGCACTCGGACACACGATCGTACCCGTTCGTCCTGCCCTTGCGCCAATCGGAGTTGAGCCGAAACTTCTGTCGGATTGGCGCGGCGTTGCTTTGCGCGGCGGTTGCCTGATGGTGTTCGCCGACGGCAGAAAGCTGACGGAATGGCGCGACGACATTCTCTTTTCTCATGAAGGGATAACGGGTCCGGCGGCTCTCGAAGTCAGCCGCGTTGCGGCAGAGGCTATGCAATCGCACGATGTGGAGTTGCGGTTTGATTTCTTCCCCCAAAAGAATTTTAATCAAGTCGATGATGAGTTGAACAGGCTCGTTCTCTCGAAGCGTGATCGAATGATCTCCTCCCTGCTCGAATCGTGGTTGCCCAACAGACTTGTCCCTGCGGTGCTGCAATCTGTCGGGGTTGATGCTGCAAAGCGGGGGCACGTGCTGACAAGAGAGGAACGCCGAAAAATCGTACAGCTTCTGAAGGATTGGAAACTCGGCAACGTCTCGGCCATCAACATCGAACGCGGCGAGGTTACGGCAGGGGGCGTAGCGCTGGATGAAGTCGACCCGAAATCGATGCGGTCGAGAAAGGTGAAAGGACTGTACCTTTGCGGCGAAGTTCTCGATATTGCAGGCCCGGTTGGCGGCTACAATTTGCAGGCGGCGTTTTCAACCGGTTTCGTCGCTGGGGAAACGGCGGCAACGGATTGGCTTGCTTCGCAGAGTGATTAAGTCGCATCCCGGCGGAATCATCCCGCCCCCGAATGTGTTAGAATGAAAGAGCTTGTCGAATAAGAAGGACTTGTCTTTGTCATCCCGTAGATCATTTGTCAAATCGTTAGGATTGAGTCTGCTTGCCGCTCCGGCAATGCTTGCCAACGAGCAGCGGCGTCGAAGCAGACGCGAAATGTTTGCCAACGACGAGCCGATTGCGTTTCCGCACTTCAAGCCGGAGCCGCATTCGTGGAGCAACGATACTATCACGGCGGCGTGGATCGGGCATGCAACCGTCCTCATCAATTTCTACGGCACGAACATCATCACCGACCCGGTGTTTTCGGATCGCGTTGGACTTAATGTTGCCAATCTTTTCACTATCGGCCCGAAGAGACTCGTCTATCCTGCGCTCAGTATGGACGAACTTCCCCCCATCGATCTGATTCTGCTGTCGCATGCACACATGGATCATCTTGATACTCCGACCATCAGAAAGTTCAGCCGCAACATCCCGATGGTAATTGCGCAGAATACATACGACGTTGTGGAGGATTTTGAATTCGAGAAAGTATATCAGTTGGATTGGGGTCAGTGGGCGCAGATTGGCGATGTTCGTGTCGAGGCACTCGAAGTGAAACATTTCGGCTGGCGGTTTCCGTGGGAAGAGGATCGTTCGCGGGGCTATCATGACGGCAGAAGCTACAATGCGTATCTCCTTTCAAAGAACGGAAAACATATCATCTTCGGCGGAGACACGTCGTATCATGAGTTCTTCAAGCGGGTGGGGGATAGGAACATCCCGATCGAAGTTGCCATGATGCCGATCGGCGCTTACGATCCGTGGATTCGCAATCACTGCACACCCGAGCAGGCGCTTGAAATGGCGGGACACATGAATGCGCGCTATGTTCTGCCGATTCATTGGAACACATTCATTCAAAGTGAAGAACCAACAGCCGAGCCGATGCAGCGTTTGAAGGAAGCAGCATCACAGGATCCCGAACGAATTGTACTGGAAAGCGTCGGGCAAACGTGGACGCTTCCGCGGACGGCCGTTCCTGCAACGTCTTCAGCAACCACAATTTCATCAGAATAGAGTATATGCTAACCGACAAAGTCGCGATTGTCACCGGAGCCTCATCGGGCATCGGTGCGGCGCTTGCGCAGGTTCTTGCCCGCGAAGGGGCGACTGTAGTTCTTGCCGCCCGTCGCATTGACAAACTGTACGAGCTTGCGCAAATCATCATATCGGCGGGAGGAAAAGCCGTTGTTCATCCAACCGACGTTACAGTCAAAGCCGAAGCCGAATATCTTGTCCATCAAACAGTCGAAGATCTCAAGCGTATCGACATTCTCGTCAACAACGCCGGCCGCGGCCACTTCGCAAACGTCGAGGATACAACCGACGAGATGATTCAAAGCATGTTCAAGCTGAATGTCTACTCTCTCTGGTACACTGTCCGTCCGGCGCTGAAGCAGATGAAGCAGCAGGGGAGCGGGCACATCATCAACATTGCGAGCATGGCGGGAAAGTTGGGCTATCCTTACAACAGTGCCTACGTCGCGGCGAAACATGCTGTCGTCGGTTTCACGATGGCGTTGAGGCAGGAACTTCTTGAAACCGGAATTCATGCAACAGTTGTGTGTCCCGCGGGCGTGAAAACAGATTGGGCAAACGTCACCGAAGGCGGCTCAATGCTGCCGATGTTCTCGGAATCGGGCCCGATAATAAAGAAGATTGCCGCAGAGCGCGACATTCCTCTCCCTCAAATCGAAGGAGTAATCTCTTCTGAGACTGTTGCAGAGAGAATTCTCGAATGTATCAGGAATCCCGTTGCTGAAGTCTACACACAAAAGGGAGCGAAGGAATTTGTCGAGCTGGCAACGCGGAGTCGGGAAGAAGCCGAGCGGCATATGATTCCTGTAGTGTTGGGCGAGCGGGAGGTGTACGAACGGTTGAAGAAGTCAGGGTGATGGATGAGAAAGAAATCCGCCAGCGAGATAGATGTAGCATTGCTTTCAGAGCCCGCGCTTTCCACCGAAGACTGGCGCGAGTACGAAGAAGGTTGGCGGTTGTTCAACGAGCGGCAATTCTGGCATGCGCATGAAGCGTGGGAGAATGTCTGGAGGCGACGGCCGGAGGAAAGCCGGATTTTCTTTCAGGGCATCATTCAGCTTGCGGCGGCATACCATCTTCTCGTCGTGAAGAAACGGTACGGCGGCATGATGAGAAACTTCGAGAAGGCGGAAGAAAAGCTGAGACTCTTTCCTTCTTTCTTTCTTGGAGTGAAAGTGAGCGATTTGCTTCAGGCAATCGACCGTGCGCGGGCTGAAGTCCGGCGTGTCGGTGCCGACAATCTCTCTGACTGTGATCCCTCCGTTCTTCCGATAGTGGCTTTTCGCCGTTCTAATACATGAACGGAATCAATCTGTACGTCCGCTTTGCGTAATCGGCATACCGGGAAAAGGCCGCCTGCAGCAGTTGTTCCTCGTAGTGAAGCTTCGCAAGAAGTACAGCGGCCAGAGCAATCCACAAACCACATCTCAACCAACTGAAGTCATCCGCAACAAGCGCGCCCGCGCCGACAATCAGTGATGTGTACATCGGGTGCCGAATGAGTCTGTATGGGCCCCGCTCGATCATCTCCGCGTGAGCGGGAACATCCGGCGTAATGTTGAATTTGCCCAATCTCAGTGTGGCAATTGCCCACACTCCCAATCCCAAAGCTCCCGCCTCCATGATAAGAAAGAAGGGATTGCGCGCCACGACATGTCCCGACACAGCAAACAACGCAATGCACAGCAGTTGCAGCGCGACGAGCAAATATGAACGGGATTTTGGATGCACAGGCATGGAAGAAGATAAAGAAAATTTCATCCTGACGGGGAAAATCGTTGCTGAATTTCGCCCTTCTGCCGCCGGCTGGTGTTGTGAATCACCGCATGAACAAATATATTTCATCACCTACCATACCGGGGGGAAGGAAGCGGGGGTGTGGGGCATGCTTCATTGTTTCCGGGGAGGCTTTCGGGCAACCCTTCTTGCATTGTAGCACAAGAGAAAAGGGGCGCTATGAAAAAAATGCTTTTGGTACTTCTGCTTGTTGCCGTCTCGGATGCCGGCATAGCTCAGTTGAAGAGAATTCTTCCGCAACAAACATTCAATCGTGATGGCCGCTTCTCGTTCGGTATGCGCGGCGGCTCGAATCTGTGGATTAATGATTTCGAAAGACGGCAGGTTTCCGGCGGCGGCGATGTGTTTGTGAGATATTCGTTCACCAATGTGTTCTCTCTCGGTATGATGGGAGGATACGACGTACTGCAGGCCCGGCAACGCAGCCTCGACCTTACGGGCAACACGCCTTTGCAATACGACTACGTGGAGGCCAAAGGATTTTCGGCGGATCTTGTCGCATGGTTTCATTTCATATCGGGAAGCTTTGTCACGCCGTACGCCTATATCGGCGGGGGCGTGTACCGGTACAAGCGCAAGGTCTCCGGCGACATCTTCTATCCTGACGACAAGAACTACACAACGTATCATATTCCCGCCGGCTTCGGGCTCGACGCGATGTTTTCGAAATATGTCGGCTTCACACTCGATCTCGGCGTCCGAATCATGGACGACCTCACCGATGCTTTGAAGCGGGATGTGGCGGACAAAACAGTGATTGCTCTTGATTGGTATCCGACAGCGAAAGCGGGGCTGATGTTCTTTTTCGGCAGCAGCAACTACGACGATGATGATGCCGACGGTTTGACACTTGCCGAAGAGAGGAAGTTCGGCACCGACCCCGACAATCCCGACACGGACGGCGATGGCCTGCTCGACGGCGAGGAACTGAAGCTGTATACGACCGATCCCCGTAAAGCGGACAGCGACGGTGACGGGATTCGTGACGGCGACGAAATTCTGATCTACAAAACCAATCCCAACAAAGCCGATACCGACGGCGACGGGCTTAGCGATGGAGACGAGATCTTCCGTTACAACACCGATCCGTTCAAAGCCGATACCGACGGCGACGGACTCACCGACGGAGATGAAGTTCTCAAATACAAAACAAATCCGCTGAAAGCCGATACCGACGGTGACGGACTTACTGATGCCGATGAGATTGCTCGCGGCACCAATCCGCTGAATCCCGACACTGACGGCGGCGGAGTTGAAGACGGACTGGAAGTTGCCCGCGGCACCAATCCGCTTGATAGGCATGATGACATACCGAAGCCGCCGCCACCGCTCGAAGTCGGCAAGGCGATTATTTTAGAGGGCATCACATTCCGAACAGGCAAATCGGCCATCGAACCCGAATCGGAGCCGACGTTGATGCGCGCATTCGCGACAATGAAAGACAATCCAGAAATCTCGGTCGAGATCCGCGGCTATACCGACAATACCGGATCGGAGTCGTTGAACTACACGCTTTCGCAACGCCGCGCCGAGGCAGTTCGTTCGTGGCTGATTTTCAAAGGCATCGAGTCATGGCGCATCACGGCACGCGGCTTCGGGCCGAGCTTCCCGATCGGCGACAACAGAACCGCAGAGGGAAGATCCCAGAACAGGCGCATCGAGTTCTTCCGGACAAAGTAGCTCGAGAGCAGAGGTATTAAAGGTGCCTTCACGTGCAGTGAGGGCACCTTTCATTTTGAATCTGAAGTCCGCTCTTCCTATCTTCCATCAAACATCTCTTCACCTCACCACATCAGAAAAGGCGATTCCATGGCAGACCCGATGCTTATCGCGAAAAGCGACAGCGACTTGTTTCTTCTTCCCAAAATGGCAAACCGGCACGGACTTGTTGCAGGCGCGACGGGCACGGGCAAAACCGTGACGTTGCAAGTGATGGCCGAGCGCTTCAGCCGTATCGGTGTTCCCGTCTTCATGGCCGATGTGAAGGGAGATCTTTCCGGCATCAGCCAGAAAGGCGGCGGGAATGCGAAAGTCGATGCGCGCATTCAACAATTAGGATTGGGAGAATTTGAATTCGAAGGCTCGCCGGTCACGTTCTGGGATGTGTTCGGCGAACAGGGACATCCGGTGCGGGCGACGGTTTCGGAGATGGGGCCGCTGCTCTTCAGCCGCCTCCTGAACCTGAACGAAACACAAGCGGGCGTGCTGAACATGGTGTTCAAGATTGCCGATGACGAGGGGCTGCTTCTCCTCGATCTGAAAGACCTGCGCTCGATGCTGCAATACGTGGGCGATAACGCATCGCAATTCAAAACCCGGTACGGCAACGTTTCGGCGGCAAGTATCGGCACGGTTCAACGAGGCTTGCTGCAACTTGAACAGCAGGGTGGCGAAAAATTCTTTGGCGAGCCGGCGCTTGATCTCGACGACCTGATGCAAACGGACAGCAAAGGACGCGGCATGGTGAATATCCTTGCCGCCGACAAGTTGTTGCAATCGCCGATGATCTACGCGACGTTTCTTCTGTGGCTGCTTTCGGAATTGTTCGAACGCTTGCCCGAAGTGGGAGATTTGGAAAAGCCGAAGCTCGTTTTCTTCTTCGACGAAGCCCACCTACTGTTCGCTGACGCGCAACCGACGCTCTTACAAAAAATCGAGCAAGTCGTCCGTCTTGTTCGCTCAAAAGGCGTGGGGGTGTATTTCATTTCACAAAATCCGCTTGATGTACCCGACGTTGTTCTCGGCCAGCTCGGCAACCGCGTGCAGCATGCGTTGCGCGCATTCACGCCCCGCGATCAAAAAGCGGTGAAATCGGCGGCACAGACGTTCCGCACAAATCCCGAACTTGATGTCGAGAAGGCGATTACCGAGCTTGGCGTCGGAGAGGCGTTAGTTTCCTTTTTAGATGAGAAGGGAACGCCCGGCATTGTGCAGCGTGCATTCGTCTGCCCGCCGTACAGCCGGATCGGGCCCATTGATGCGGGTCAGCGGCAAAGCCTCATCGCCGGGTCCATCGTTGCAGGACATTATGAGAAAACAGTTGATCGTGAATCCGCATACGAATTGCTCACATCTCGCTTCGAGCAAGAGAAAGTACAGGCAGAGGCGCAACGGCAGGCCGCAGTAAAAGAGAAACCGCGCGGTCGCCAACCCGACAGCATGTTTGAATCCGTGGCAAAAAGTACGCTACGCGCCATGGGAAGCTCGGCAGGGCGACAGTTGATGCGGGGAATTCTCGGCGGATTGATGGGGGGATCGAAGCGGCGCTGATGTCTTGAAACGCCGCAGAATAACCGAGGATTCGCTACACTCAAACGAGACTCCGTGTCTCGGTGTCTCCGTGGCATTTCGGATGGCTATTCGCTTTCCAACATTTCCTTCGCCCTCAGCAACTCCGCCTTGTGCGCCTCGCTGACTTCCGGAAACTTCATGTCAAGCGACTCGAGTTTTGAGACGATGATATCGGCGACGGCGGCTCGCGTGAACCACTTCTTGTCAGCGGGAATGATGTGCCAGGGCGCCCACTTCGTGCTGGTGTTGTTGAGCATCTCTTCGTAGGCGTGCATGTAGTCATCCCAGCGGGCACGCTCCGTCACATCTCCGAACGAGAACTTCCAGTTCTTCTCAGGCCTCTCAATCCGCTCGAGGAAGCGTTCTTTCTGTTCCTTCTTCGACACATTCAAGAAGAACTTCAGAATCACCGTGCCGTTGCGGGAGAGATAGCGTTCGAAGTTGTTGATATCTTCGAAGCGATGCTGCCAGAGCATTTCGTTGCGTTCTTCGTCGGGAATGTTCTGTCCGTTGAGAATCTCCGGGTGCACACGCACGATCAACACTTCTTCATAGTATGATCGATTGAAGATGCCGATGCGCCCCCGCTCGGGCAGCGCCTTTGTTGTCCGCCACATAAAGTCATGGTCCAATTCCTCCTGCGACGGCGCCTTGAAGCTGAACACCTGGCATCCCTGCGGATTCACGCCGCTCATCACGTGCTTGATCACGCCATCCTTTCCTGCCGCATCCATCGCCTGGAAAATCAGGAGCAGCGAGTAGCGGTTGTGTGCGTAAAGGACTTCCTGCAGTGCGGCAAGTCGTTCGATATCTTTCTCGTGTTTGTCTTTCGCTTCACTTTTTGAAGTGAAGTCGTCGGTGTAGCCGGGATCGTAATCCTTGATGGCGATCTTCTTCCCCGGCGGGATGATGAGGTTGTTGTGGTTCATATTCTATCCGTGGTGATGAATGTTGTGGGTGAAAGATCACTGTAGTCACAATCCATACGCAATACCCAATTGCACAACCGGGGTGACGTAGAATCGCATCCGCCAACTCCCTTCAAGTGAAATCTCGATTGATTTTGAGATGCGTACCTCGGAACCTATTCCCAAGATACCCCCCACATCTACAGCGCGTCTGCCCGGTGTTATGTATTGTGAGTTAGGGGGAACGATGTCATCCTTATGATGGTAAGAAATTGAAACGCCGCCGAGAAATACAAAGTGTACAATGTCAACAAGGCGGAAGGATAAACGCCCCATTGTGGTGAATTCAAGGATGCGGTTTCTCGGGTCGTTTATCGGGGGGATTTCCCACTCATACTTGACCGCGTAGCGATGTGTCGAGTATTCAAATAAACCTTCGATAGCAAACGCATCACTCGTTCGAATTCGGGCACCGAGTCCGATGATCGGGCCCAATTTCCAGCTTTGGTCTCCGCCTCCACCACCAACTGCAAATCCCTGAACGGCACCGTAGGAGGAGATTCCCCCTTTACCAACAATGAACACCTCTTGGGCGAACGCCAATTGCTGACAGAGTATGGTGACAAATAATGCTGCCCGGCATGTTTTCATGATGCATCCCGCTTGTGCCCTGACATATAATTATTCTGCGCTCCGCGACTTTCATGTACCTGTGCCGGATGGAATATACACTACCCCCGCGTTGACCCTCGCCCCTGCTCACTTTTTGCCGGGTCCCGTCTTCTTTTTCTCTCCGAACAAGTTGCCCAACGGCGCAATCCTGAATCCCTGCGGCTCATATCCTTTCGGCAAATGGTCTTCCGGTATCGTCGTCCGGTTGCCGTCGCGCATCGCTCCGTAATGCGGCGACATGATTTCCACTCCCGCCTCATTGAACTTGTCCTGAATACGCGCATGCAAGTCGGAATAAATCTGTTCCATCAAATTGGGACTGCTCGTAAAGACGTTTAGCTGGTAGCTCACGTAGAAGTCGCCGAGACTCGTCTGCACCACAAACGGTTTGGGCACCTTCAGGATGTATTCCGAGTCCTTTGCGGCGCTGATCAACAGTTCATGCACTTTCTTCCACGGTGCATCATAGCCAATCGTAACAGTCGTGTGAAGAATCAACCCCATCTCCCTCGCCGATGAACTGTAGTTGATGATGTGACTTCCCAGTACCATGGAATTGGGGATGGTAATATCCACGTTCTTCGTCGTCCGTATCCGCGTCACAAGCAACGTCTTCTCGACAATATCTCCCATCGTGTCGGCAATCTTTACCCGATCACCGATTTTGAACGGGCGCATGTACGTGATGACAACCCCTGCAACGACATTCGCAATTGCCGATGATGAGCCGAGAGAAAATAATACGCCAACAAATATCGAGATTCCCTGAAAGAACGGGGAGTCGGAACCCGGCAGATAGGGGAAAATCACGATGGTGGCAAAGATCAGCACGAGGAACCGGACAATCTTGTATGTCGGTCCGGCCCACTCGGGATAGAAGCCCGGGAAGGAGACGGTGCCGCGGCCGATTTCCGTGAAGAGCAAACGGATGAGTTTCAGCAGGTTGAATGTGACAAAGGCAATGATGCCGATGGTGAAGATGTTCGGCAGAAAGTCGACAAATGCCATCAATGCCGTCCAGAGCGGTGTTGTCACGTAATCGAAAAGCGTTGCAGACCACGTGCGGGTGAACTCGAACGAACGGAACGCAATGGTGACATACAAATAGGCAAGCACAAGCAGCGCGACGAACTGTACTCCGCGTGAAACGCCGTTGGTAATCTCTGCAATCCGATCCACCGAGACAATCTCAGCTGATTTCAATCTCACTGGCTTGATCAGCGTTCCTTTCCATGCCGGGATCCGGTTCCGCAGCGTGCGGAACGTGGCGTTGATGCCTTTGAACAGCGAGATGGCTGCCACCGTCACGAGTACCCATACGAGCACGCCGCCGAGTATGGGCGAAATGTCCCATGTTCGTGTCCATGGAAACAGTTCCAGCACGTAGGTCAGGAATGCATAGATGAGCGCAAGACTGATTGCAAGCCTGATTCCTTTTGCGAGAATAATGGCCGCGCTCGTGATAGAGTCCGCACTGATCAGTTCGATAGAGCGAAAACGGATTGGGGGAATGATACGTTTTTCCCACTTCTCCAGCACGGCATACAGACGCGGGAAAATCATTGTTAATGCCCAGAAGGCAAGCGCAAGCAACACCAACAGGCCGAGGGCTATTCCCCCGTTTACAATCAGAGAACGGGTGCTGTAGCGTTCGAGGCTGGTGTACAGTTGTCGGGTGAGAAGAGTTGCATACTCGGCGGCAAGTTCCTGGCGGGTTCTCCCCGCGAGCAACGCATCGTCTCGTGTTAACGCCATGACTACAACCGAGTCGATGACAATATTCGACGAGGAGAGAGTCTCCACGACACGCGCCGTATCGAACGTTTCGACGCTTTTTGCCCTGACTATTCCGCGTAGTTTCTCGTTCGTCGCTGCCGCCCGCTGTTGCGGACTGAACGGGCCGAGGTGGGCGTAAATGAACAACAGGGTGTCGCCATCGAGAACTATAGGGGAGCCGACGATCTGCTGCGGCACCTGCTCGACAATTGCAACTGTGTCTTGTTGTGCATGGGATAAGCCCGATAACAGGACGATGCTCAGCGACGCAACAAAAATCCGGTAAATGCTTTTCATAGGACTACTAATGACTTGAGTAGGTATTCGATAGAATTCGCGTCTCTTCGCGTTCAATAGCTGCTAAAGCTCCGAAGACCTAAACGCCGACATACGCCGGTTCATTCCCCGGCTTCCATTTAATGTTGCACCCGATGCTCGGTATTTGATCGGGATTCACCGGCTTGCCGGCCAGAACGGCATCAAGAGCTGCACGGACATCCTTTCCTGTAACGGGAATTTCGTTGCTCCGACGGCTGTCATCCAATTGTCCGCGGTACACGAGTTTGCGCGCTGAATCAAAAACATAGAATTCCGGCGTGCACGCGGCGTTGTACGCTTTGGCGACTTCCTGATTTTCGTCGTAACAGAAAGGAAACGTGAATCCTAACTCTTTCGCCATCTCGGCGGAACTTTCGGGAGAGTCTTCAGGATAATTCTCCGCATCATTCGATGTGATTGCCACAATGCCGACATTCTTTGCGTAGTCTCTTCCGATGCGGGCGATCTCGTTCTGGACGTGTTTCACATACGGACAATGTCTGCAGATGAACATGACAAGCAGGGCTTTCTTGCCCTTGAATGTGTCGAGAGAGATTCTCTTTCCGCTCACGACATCGGGCAGACTGAACGCCGGCGCTTGTGTGCCGAGCGGAAGCATTGTGGAAAGTGTGCGGGACATCCGATTATCTCCTATTCGATCGGCAAATCCGATTGGACCATTTCACAAGTATTTTGTTCGAAGGACATTCATATGATGCAACTCGTGCCCCGCAATAATATACGCAAGTGCACGGACGGAAACCTCCGCGTTACTTGCAACGCCTCTCCTGAGCCACGCCTCTTCGGTAAGGTGCGTGAACAGCAGTATCGTTGCTTGCCGAACAACAGAGAACTCCTCAGCAAGTCCGGCCAGCGGGTGCGCATCATAGTTGCCGAACTGAATGTACGGTTCTTGCTCAAAACCGGGAAGCGGAGTCTTGTCGTTGCGTGACATGCGCAACGCCCTATATGAGAACACCCGTTCGGCATCAATCACATGACCTACGAGTTCTCTTATACTCCATTTGCCCGGCGCATAGCGAAACTGCTCGCGCGACTCCGGAATGCTGCGCAACAAGCGGAGTGTTTCATCCTTCTGTTGGTTGAGTGTTGCGAGAATATCTTCCTTCGGAACGAGGGAGACGTACGTCCGGTAGTACGGGGCATATTCTGTCGGTTCGGGATAGTGAGTTGCATCTGCGGCCATTATTTTCCTAAACATGTTTGTGAAAGAATCTCTGCGTCTTTGTGCCTCCGTGGCTTAAACATTCACCTCAACAATCGCGGGCAACGAGCAACCTTCGCACAACGGGGTAACGTAGCGCGTCACATTGATGGTTCGGAGTGTCGGGGAGTTGGGAACGGAACTCCTTCTGATTCGGTCGAGAGCGAATATCGTCATGGCATCTCCGATCAGGAGGAAGTGTCTTCGGAGACTACTTCAACAGGTTTTAGTCCTTCCTGCTTCGCGGTCTTGAGAAGCCGTTCGTACAGCTTCGAAAACGACGTCTTTTCAAGCAAGAAGATAAGAATCGACGTTGCAATGATACTGAAGAGGATAATCGAATAGGTGACGTTTTGAATAAGCTCGCCATCTTCAACTCCCTGCTGCAACGGAATTGACGCCAGCACGGCTGCCGCCAATCCCTTCGGCACAATAGTCGCCATGAAGGATGCATCCTGCGGCGGAATGCGCTTCGACATCGAAAAGCGGACAACCGGAATTCTCGCGACAAAAATCAGCGCTGTCAGCACCAGCCCGGCCGTCAGCCAGAGCGGATCTTTCAGTTGGATGGAAAGTCCGATATAAATGAAGAAGAATGTTTTGAGAAGGAAGACGATCTCCGAGAAGAATGTCTTTTCGATTTCGTTCGGTGCGATAGGTTCGTGAGGCATGTACTGTTTCAAACGCGGCACCTTGAACGCCTCGACATTCCCCAGCGCGATGCCGAACGCAAGCGACGTGATGGCGCCGCTGAACTCGAACATCTCGGCAACGGCAAAAATCACGAACACGAATGCCGGCGTCGTGAAAAGCGAGTTACGCAGCGTTCGCACCCGGCTCAGCAACACCGACCAGAGAAATGCCGCCGCAACGCCGATAATGGCGGCAATAAAGAACGATGCCACGATGTGACCCGCCATTGCGCCTACACGGACTTCGCCCAACCGGTATGCTTCAAGAAATGCAATCGCAAACACGATACACAACACGTCGCTCACAGCGGATTCGACAATCAGAACCGCCTTCGTTCCTTTCTCCATCTTCAACTGAGCAACGAGCGGGATAACAACCGCCGACGAAGTGCCGCCGACAATTGCTCCGAGCATGAATGCCCGCGTAGGTCCGAGAAACGACCAAGTAGCGGCGCCGACAAGCAGCATTGTTGCGAAGAAACTCGCAACGGTTAGTGTGAGAGCGGGGCGCATGGTACTGCGCAACTCGTCGAGATGCAGTCCCATTCCTCCTTCAAACAGAATAATCACAAGCGTGATGGTCGTGAAGACGGGACCGACATTCCCGAAATGTTCAGGCGAGACGAGTTTGAAAACAGGCCCGATAAGAAAGCCGAGAAGAAACAACGAGAGTACATCCGGCACCTTCGTCCGGCTGAAAATCTCAGCCAGAAGATGCGCGAGGAACACAACCATCCCGACAAATGCAATCACAAGGGCGATGTTCACGACATTTGTTTCCTGTTGTGGTGTAGGATTGTACGTTGAAAGGCGTTCATTGGGGAAACGAATACAGCTAAATGTCGCAGAACTCCGACAAACAAACAAGAGGGAAATTGATACTCACAGGGCAATTGAGTAGAATACGGCATGCCTCATCCGAAACTTCTCGGTATTCCGAATCAGTTCTATACGCGGCCTCTTACAGAGGCCCTTCGCACGCATGCATCACTTCAACTCAAGGAGGATGCGCGTCCGAATCTCGCACGACAACTGCTTGACCATGATCTTGCAGCCGCCCTTCTTTCCCCTCTCGATTATGCAAAGGAGAGTTCCGACTATTGTCTCATCCCCGGCGCGGCTGTCGCGTCTTACGGAGAGATGACATCGCTTGTGATACGCTTCCATGAGGGCGTGCAACAGATCAAGACGCTTGCAGTGGATCCCAATTTTGCGTCGGAGATTGTTCTGGCAAAGATTATCCTTGCCGAGTCGTTTGATATCGAGCCGGCAATCCGCCCTGTGATGGGTTCGGTTGATACGATGCTGCAGGGTGCCGATGCCGTTCTTCTTGCAGGCGATCAGGCGTTGCGTTACGGGAGGGCCTCTTCCAATGCCATTGATCTTGTTGAGGAATGGAACGAAATGACCGGTCTCCCATTCGTTCATGCAATCTGGTGTACTCGGGATCAATCGCTGACGGACGACGAGGTGGATTTCGTTCAACAGGCAGCGGTGAAAGGAGTTGCCGGCATCGACGATATTGTTCTTCACATTCAGAAGGAGGAACGGGAAACGGCAAAGAGTTATCTGGAATCATTCTCGTACGATTTCGACGGCACGGCGCGGGAGGGGCTGGGTGAGTTCATGAAATACCTCTACTATCACGGCATTCAGCCTGATGTTGCCGAGCTGAATTTCCTGAAAACGAGAGACGAAAAGAAGGACGACGATCCGCTTCAGAACATTTCCCCTAATTAGAAGTCTCCCGCAAAGTATCATCGCATCACTCCATCTTCCACAAATTGAATGTTACTCCCTGCTTCCGTAGATTGACCACGGTGTCAATCCACATTCGGCCATGCTGAAAACCCTCTTCATCAAGAATTACGCACTGATTGACGAACTGACGGTCCGGTTCTCGGCTTTTCCGCGCGATCACGCGAATACGCCCGATGGTCAGGGGCTTGTGATCATCACCGGCGAAACCGGAGCCGGCAAGTCGATCATTATCGATGCGCTCGGGCTCATTATCGGCGAGCGCGCAAGCACGGAAGTGGTGCGAACAGGCGCGGAAAAGGCCGTCGTTGAAGGGGTATTTGAAATTTCCGGCAACAAGAAGTTGCACGCTTTTCTTAAGGAGAACGATATTGAGTTCACCGACGAATTCCTCGTTCGACGGGAGGTTTCCATCAAGGGAACAACCCGCTGCCTCGCCAACGACTCCGCTATCACGCTGGGAATGATGAAGAAGATCGGCGAATTGCTCGTTGATCTGCACGGCCAGCACGAGCATCAATCGCTGCTGCGTACCGGCACGCATATCGACATGCTTGATGAGTTCGGTGGACTGGACAAGCAGGTTGACGAGTTTCGTGCTGTGTTCAAACGGATGCGCGACACGGCTGCACAACTCCGCGAGCTGAAAGAGCGTGAAGCGCAGTTGAAGGAGAAACTCGAACTTTACAATTTTCAAATCAAAGAGATTGATGCCGTTGCGCCGCACATTGGTGAAGAAGAGAAGATCGAAGAAGAATTGAAGATTCTGGAAAATGCCGAGAGACTCGCGACCTCAACGGCGGGATTGTACGAGTTACTGTATGAAGGAGAGAATTCCGTTCACGACCTGCTCAGCAAGGCCGGCAAACAACTGAACGAACTCGCCCTCATCGACAAGCAGTTCGCCGAGGCATCAAGCGAATGTTCATCTGCGGAAGCGATCGTCAACGAGCTGGCGAAATTCCTGCAGCGGTACAGCGGCAACGTGGAATTCAATGCCGAACGGCTTGAGGAATTGCGCCAACGCATCGCAAGCCTCATAGCACTCAAGAAGAAGTACGGCGGCACGCTTGAAGCAACGCTTGCACACCGCGAACGCATCGGCAAAGAAGCCGAGCTCGGCGAGAATTTTGATACCAACATCCGCAAACTTACTGCCCAGCTTGACGGCCAACGGAGAGTCTGTGGCGAGCTGGCGGAGAAACTTACGGCCAAGCGACGCGAAGCGGCAAAGCGGCTGGACAAGGATATCCTTGCCGAACTTGCAAAGCTGGGAATTCAAAACGCGAAGTTTGTTACGCAAATCCGCCAGCATGTATTGCCGAGTCACAGCGAATTGGACGGAGAGTTTGTGCAAGCGGGCAAACAGTTGGTACGCGTGTTTCCGTATGGGGCCGACGAAGTTGAGTTTCTCATCTCAACAAATCTCGGCGAGGAAGCGAAGCCGCTTGCAAAAGTTGCATCCGGTGGCGAAGTATCGCGCATCATGCTTGCGCTCAAAAGTATCCTTGCAAAATCGGACAAGCTTCCCGTTCTTATCTTTGATGAAATCGACACGGGCGTCAGCGGACGGATTGCGCAGGCGGTCGGACTCAGTTTGAAGAACTTATCGAAGTTCCATCAGATCATCGCCATTACACATCTGCCGCAGATTGCCGGACTGGCGGATATTCATTTTGTTGTTGAGAAGTCCGAAGATGCCAAGCGGGCAAAGACCTCGATGCGCATGCTGACAACAGACGAACGTGTGAAAGAAGTGGCAAAGCTGATGAGTGGCGAGGAAATAACCGACGCGGGATTGAAAAGTGCGCGGGAATTGATGGGGATGAAGTGATTCATGCCGAATCTCTACCTCATCGGAGGCCCGAACGGTGCCGGAAAGTCAACTATCTCACAGCGCTTGTTCCCTGACATTCTTGCCACCAGAGAATTCGTCAATGCAGACGCCATTGCGAAGGGACTATCCGCTTTCAATCCGGAGTCGGTTGCGATTGCAGCAGACCGGTTGTTGATAAAGCGATTGCACCAACTTCATGCGCTAAGGAAGGATTTTGCTTTCGAGTCAACACTTGCATCGCGCTCGCTCATTCCTTTCTTGAAACAATGCAAGACTAATCAATATACCATCACGTTGGTATATGTTTGGATTGAGAGTGCCGAACTCGCGCAGAAGAGAGTCCAAGAGCGAGTGAAACAAGGAGGGCATTCGGTGCCCGATGAGGTAATCACGCGACGGTATCAGAGGAGTATTTCCAATCTTATCAGTCTCTATCTTCCGCTTGCCGATTGTTGGAGAATATACGATAATACATATGCTGAACCCCAAACCGTCGCGTTCAAGGACGCGGGAAACATCATTACAACGATGCTACCAGAAAGGATGAAAATGATCATGCCCGACAGGTTTCACGAACCGGAAGCGAAGTACACAGCCAACAAGATCGACCTCGCTGTCAAAGCGGCGGTTGCTGAGGAATTGGATCGCAAGCGCAAGCTGGGCTTGCCGATGGTGTTTGGCAGGGACGGGAAAGTAGTTATTATGGTTGGTGATACGATTGTCTCGGAAAGGGCGTACGAACGGCAGACGCTTCCCGAACCAACCCAGATGTAGGATGTCAAACATGCCCCTCCACCTCTACAACACCCTCACACGTCAAAAAGAAGAATTCAAACCTCTGCACGAGAAGTACGTCGGCATGTACGTATGCGGGCCGACGGTGTACGGGCACTCGCATCTCGGACACGGCAAGAGTTACGTCGCGTTTGACGTGATCGTCCGCTACCTGCGCTACCTCGGCTACAAAGTCACCTACGTGCAGAACATTACTGATGTCGGGCATTTGTTAGGCGATACGAACGAAGGCGAAGATCGTCTCCTGAAAGCGAGCCGCCTCGAACAGAAGCATCCGATGGAGATTGCCGAACACTACACGCGCAGCTACTTTGAAGATATGGATGCACTGAACGTTCTCCGGCCGGATATTTCGCCGCGGGCTACGGGGCACATCGTCGAACAAATTGAAATGGTCAAAGAGCTCATCGCAAAAGGATTTGCGTACGAAGCGAACGGCTCCGTGTATTTCGACGTGCACAAATTCCACGACTACGGCAAACTCTCCGGGCGAACGGTGGGCGAGCTTGAGGCAGGTGCTCGCGTCGAAGTGAAATCCGAGAAGCGGCATCCGGCGGATTTCGCCCTCTGGAAAAAAGCCGACCCCGAACACATCATGCGCTGGCCGAGTCCGTGGGCCGAGGGATTCCCCGGCTGGCACATCGAATGCTCGGCAATGTCAATGAAGTATTTGGGCGAGAGTTTCGATATTCACGGCGGAGGGTTGGAGAATCAATTTCCGCATCATGAATGTGAGATTGCGCAAAGCGAAGGCGCGACGGGCAAGCCGTTCGTGAAATACTGGCTGCACAACAACATGGTGACGGTGGACGGGCAGAAGATGGGAAAGTCTCTCAACAACTTCACCACGCTCAAGGATGCATTCAAGAAGTGGAAGCCCGAAACCATCCGCTTCTTCATTCTGCAAAGTCACTATAGGAGCACGCTCGATTTCAGCGACGAAGCAGTCGATGCGGCAGGCAAAGGGCTCGACAAACTCGGCAATACAGTCAGGACTGTTCGTGAGAGAATGAAGTCTGCAACAGATCCCGGAACAACGGCCCCGATCGACCTTGCCCGTCACAAAGCGGCGTTTCTTGCGGCAATGGATGATGATTTCAACACGCCGCAGGCACTTGCCGTGCTGTTTGATCTCAGCCGGGAAGTGAATCAATTTCTGGCAGCCGAGGCTTCACCTTCTCTTTCTTCCCTCCAACACATCGACGCGTTGTACAGGGAATTAGCGGAAACAATTCTTGGTCTGACGTTCGACGATACACGCGGCGATTCATCCGATGCGCTGATTCTTGATGGTTTGATGGGATTGATTCTTGATCTGCGTAAGGACATTCGCGCACAAAAGATGTACGCCCTTTCCGACAAGATTCGGGACACCCTGAAAGCAATGGGTATCGTTGTGGAAGACAAAAAGGACGGCACAACAACCTGGCGTAAAGGACAGTAGCATTTCGTCATGGCACATGCAACGATCATAGCCAACGGCACTGTTCTCACCTGTGATGCGGGCAACCGTTGCGGCAGGCTGCACATCGTTGTCAGCAACGGAAGATTCCTGAACATCTCCGATAATCTCGACAGGTTGCGCGACGAACATCCCCAAGCTGAGTTGTTCGACGCAACGGGGATGCTGGTTGTGCCGGGATTCGTCAATGCGCATTACCACGGCGAGAGTTTTCTCTTGCGTGCTGCAACAGAAGGACTTCATTTCAGTTTGTGGAAGGATGAGGGGCCACTTCAACAGGCTGCAACACGACTTCTGCACAGATCAAGTTACGAAGATGTGCATAGCATATACCGCGCTGCATACATTGCGCATTCTGCATCGGGCACAACATGCGTCGGTGAGTTTCCTCCCCACCTCGACGAGGACGCGTTCGGGTACATGTTGAATGGTATTGCGTCAAACGGAGTCGTCCCGGTAGTCACGCTGCAGAATTGGGATCATATCGGGGTTATCCGCTCGCTGCACGAGAAGAAGCCGCGTGTCGCCGTCAATATGGGAAAAGAGAACGACTTCACAGTGTACAGCATCGAGAAGCTCTCGCAGGCGGCAAAAGAGTTGCGTGCCCCGCTTCTTGCACATATCGCGGAACAGCGTGAAGATGTCGAGGTTGTGAGGAAGAATTTTCAGAAGGATATTCTTACGCTTCTCAACTCCTTCAATGCCATCCGGCAGAACACCATCCTGATTCACGCAAACCATTGCTCCGACGCCGAGGCGGCAACCGTGAAGGAAGCGAACGGCACGGTAATCGTGTGCGCCCGTTCAACAGCCGTCAAGCAAACCGGGTACCCCGCGCTTCGGCATCTTGCCAAACGGCACGTACGATTGGCTCTTGGAACAGACTGGGGAGATGTGGATATGCTGGCAGAGATGCGCTTTATCAGCCACCTGCCTCTTGTTGTGCCGGGACTTCGTTTGTTCTCCCCGCTCGAAATTCTCAGGATGGCAACAATCAACGGCGCGTACGCGCTCGGACTTTCTGCGGAAACAGGTTCGATCGAGCTGGGCAAGCGTGCCGATGCGGTTTTGTTCAATGCGGAAGACATCCGCCTGCCGCTGACACTCGCGACATCCTCGGCCGAATCATTAGCAAACATCGTTGTCAATCATCTTTCCGCGGGCGATATTCATGCTGTGATGATGAACGGAATCTTCACAGAGAGATCAACATCGAACCGTGAACACTTCGCCGCATTCTCTGCAACAGCACGGAAATTCTTCTCCGAAGAAGTACTTTCCCGCCCGCAGACTCATGAGCACGCAACCGAACAATCGCGAAATGTACTTCCATTCTCTTCAGAAACACGGTCTCAACAGGAAGAGAATGAGGGATTTGAAGCCGGATTTCCCGCAACATTACGGCCGAGCCGTGTTGTCGGGATGGCTGAGCCGGCAAATCCTCTGGTAAATCGGCCGAAACCGCAACGCGAGCCCCAAAAGCCCGAACTCCCCAAAGACACCCGCCGCGTATTTGGCGAAGATGATGATGTGTAGCGATTGAACAACCTGCTGCGGGACGCCTCTCTGAATCAAATCATCCTGAAATGTGTTGTTATTAGTGAACGTGATATGTTCATCAATTAGAACAATGACACCGAAACGCCGGACTATAGGCGTGCAGCAAGCGGATTTTCTTCGTAAATTCTACTAATCAACAAACCAACGGGTGACGGCGGGTGTCCGAGTATTGGCATTGATGTTGTCATTCGATAAGGTATTCAAGGAAAAGGAGAAAGTGAGGGTTCGCATGAAGAATCTTCTACTCAGTATCGGAGTAGTGGTCGGTTTCGGGCTTGTGACTTCCGGCTGCTATACTCAATTCGGATCGGTTCGGGAGGAATCCACGAGTGAGTCCGATTATGCCTATCAAGAAGAGGACACCCTCGACAGCGATGCGTATTACGACGATTACGAATCTCGTCGAAGCCGTTTATACTTCGACTACTACTACCCGTCTGTAACAATCGGCTTCGGTGTCGGGTACGACCCGTGGTATTGGAACAATCCGTGGCGATACCATTACTGGTCGGGTTACTATCCTTGGTGGTGCGGAACCTCCTATCCGACAATCTACGTCGGCTGGTGGTCGCCCTTTTATGATCCCTGGTATTGGTGGTATCCGCGACATGGTTGGGGCGGCGGCGGAACGTTTGCCGGCGGCACCTACGGACACGGTACAACAAGAACAGTGGGTGTAACAAGAACGGGCGGAGAGACGCGCGGCAGCGGGGGCGGCAGGAGTTCGTATGGAAATGACAACTCGTTACCGACCGGCTACAGAGGCAGCGGCACAGTGACACGTACAGGCTCGGCATCGCCGACGCGTGATGAGGAACCCGGCACAAGAGTATCAACGGGACGGAGCGGAAGCAGCAGTCAGGGCCGCAGCGGCTCGCGGGAAGGAACGGTGACGCGGGGGGGGGCAACAAGATCAAGCGGAGGACGTGAAGGCACGCGAGGCGGTGAAGTCCGAACTCCATCACGCCCGCCGGCACAATCAACGCCACCTGCAAATCCGGGCGGCTCGTCTGGAAGCGGAAGCCGTAGCGGCGGTCGCTCTGAGGGCGGCAGATCATCGGGCGGGGGCGGACAGTCAATTTCGCCGCCGGCACAATCAACACCTCCGCCGAGTCCGGCACCAAGCTCTCCACCACCTTCAAATGAAGGCGGCAGTAGAAACTCAGGCGGACGCGGCGGCGGGCGGTAGAACACTCATTACTGAGGACAGATAGCAGATGAAGAAGGAACGACGATACAGTACATTCAAGAGATATGTTTTGGCGGTTGCAGTTCTCGGAATTGTTTCGGGTCAGGGTTTTGCACAGTTCCCTGAAGATGCGCTCAGGTTCGCAACGCCGGGATTGGGCGTTGGCGGCCGTGCGGTGGGGATGGGCGGCGCCTATACCGGTGTTGCAAGTGATTACAGCGCGCTGTTCTGGAATCCGGCCGGACTCGTTCAACTTGAGCACGGCGAGTTCTCGCTCGGGTTATCACATCTCAACTTTCAGAACAAGAGTACCTTTCTCGGTGCATCCGAATCATTCACCAACAACGCCACTCAGTTGAACGCGCTCGGACTTGTCTTCCCCGTTCAAGTCAAAAGGGGGAGCCTCGTCTTTGCGTTCGGTTATAACCGGCAAAGCAATTTTACGACGGGGCTGTCGTTCGAAGCGTTCAATCCCAACAGCAGCATAGTTCAGACTTTCAACCGTGACGGGGCGGCTGTCAGCGGAAGCCCGGGCGGCATCGCGTGGGAGTTGTATCTCGCCGACACGACAACTGACGGGCAAGGAAGACGGATTTACTACAGCCCCATCGTTGACCGCGTTACCCAACTCGGAAAAGTGTTGGAAGGCGGCGGATTGAACAACTACTCGGCTGGCGGGGCTGTTGATATCGCCAAAAATGTTTCCGTCGGCGCCACGCTCAGCTACGTGAGCGGCACGTACAAATATGATCGTACCTACAAAGAGCAGGACAACCGGAACATCTATCAAAGCAACATCAACGGAAGCCCGCTGCAGTTCGACCAATTTGTTCAGGACGATTTTGTAGAAAGCGACGTAACAGGATTCAACGCAAAACTCGGATTGTTCTATCGCGTACCGGATCGGTTTCGTTTCGGACTCACCGCAAAATCACCGACCGTGTTTCGCGTGCAGGAGAGTTTCGGAACCACGTACAGCGCCGACTTTGATAACGGCGACAAGGTGAAACTCGATCCTGAAAACAGCAAGGGCGAATACGATGTGGCAACGCCGTGGGTGTTCAGCGCCGGAGCTTCCGTTATCATTCGTGACCTTGTTCTTTCGGGAGATGTGGAGTACACGGATTGGACACAGTTGGAATTCCGGAATGCGAATCCCGATCTTATTGCGTACAACAAAGAGATGAAGGATCTTTTCCGGGCAACGGCGAATTTGCGAGCCGGTGCCGAATACGACGTGAAGCAAGCGGGCGTGCGTATTCGGGGCGGGTTCATCTACAACACATCGCCCTATCGCAACGACCCGAGTTCTTTTGATCAGAAGTATGTCACGGGAGGACTCGGTATCCTGCTGAGCGAGGACACGATGCTCGACTTGACCTACGCCCGAGGCTGGTGGAAAACGTTCCGCTACAACTATACCGGCAGCCCGAAAGTCGAAGAGGATGTTACCACCAACAACTTCAATCTCACATTCTCGTACCGCTTCTGAAATTGCAACAGGTTGCGTGATTGAATATATTAAGTCCGTCGCAAGACGGACTTTTTATTTTCTACCCAAGAATCTCTCGACGGAGTTTCCGTTGTCCACAAAACGCAAAATCATTGTCGGCCTCGCAATTGTTCTTATCGTCACGTTGGTCAGCGGTTTTCTCTTCCTGCGTTACGAAATCCGAAAATCCTTCCCCGAAACGTCCGGTACCCTTGCCCTTGCAGGGCTGCAGCAACCCGTCGTCATCGTCCGCGATGATTTTGGCGTACCGCATATCGATGCACAAAACGAGCATGACCTCATGTTCTCGCTTGGTTACGTGCATGCGCAGGATCGTCTCTGGCAAATGGATATGGCGCGCCGCATCGGTCAGGGCAGGTTGTCTGAACTGTTCGGAGATGTGACCCTTCCGTTCGACAGGATGTTCCGGATCATCGGCATCAGAAGGATTTCGGAAGAAGTTGAGCGAAGCATTACGGCCGAGTCACGTGCACGCATTGAGGCGTATGCAGTTGGAGTCAACGCGTTCATCGACTCACACAAGGGAAAGTATCCCGTTGAATTCGATTTACTCCGTTACGACCCCGAGCCGTGGACGCCTCTGCACAGCATCATGATCGGACGGCTGATGGCATGGGAGTTAAATCTCTCATGGTGGGTTGATTTGACTCTCGGCGCAATTGTCGATAAACTCGGCTACGAAAAGGCGAGCGAGATTTTCCCGACATATCCTGCGGATGTGCCGCCGATAGTTCCGTCGAACGAATGGAAGAAGACCGTCGGCGCGGCGCTCGCATTTCTTCACACGGCACAGGAGTACTGCACGTTTCGCGGAATCGGCGGCGTACTCGGAGGCAGCAACGCGTGGGTTGTCGGCTCGAAGAAATCCGCATCGGGCAGCGCAATTCTTGCCAACGACACGCATCTTCAACTCACGAATCCGTCGAAGTGGTATGAAGTAAGCTTTAAAGCTCCCGGCTATGATGTGATGGGATTTTCGATTCCCGGCGTTCCGGGTGTCGTAGCCGGACGCAACGCCGACATTGCGTGGGGATTGACAAACGTGATGGCCGATGATGCCGACTTCTATACCGAGATGATCGATTCCACCGATCCGGCGCGGTACATCTACGACGGACAATCTCTTCCAATCTCAGTCCGTGAAGAAGAGATTCAGGTTCGCAACGACACAACGCACTATGTTGCCATCCGCTCGACACATCACGGCCCGATCGTTACCGACATCTCAACATCACTGAAGAAGTCCACACCCCCCTTTGTCGCAAGCATGCGCTGGACGGGCTCTGAGATTAGTGATCAGATAGAGGCATTCAACAAGATCAATCGGGCAACGAATTGGAATGAATTTCTTGCCGGCGTGAAGGAATTCTCCGGGCCGGGGCAGAATTTCGTATACGGCGATGCGAAAGGAAACATCGGCTACTGGTGTGGTGTGAAGCTTCCCATACGATCAAGGCACAATAGTTCAACGCTTCCGCTTGCCGGCTGGGAGAAATCAACCGAATGGCAGGGGTTTGTGCCGTTCGAGAAGCTTCCGCATTTGTTCAATCCGCCGGAGGGTTTTATCGCGACGGCAAACAACAAAATTGTTGATGACTCCTATCCATATCACATTTCAGATTTGTGGGAGCCGCCTTCGCGCAGTCAGCGGCTGCGCGAGCTTCTTGACAGGGACGGAACATTCTCGTCGAGAGATTTTGAGTTGATACAGAACGACCAATTCTCCCGCTACGCAAAGGAACTCAAGCCGTACATCATTGAAGCATGCAGGGGCTCACTCGAATCTCCGATCGGTGATCGTGTGCTCGAGTACTTCGACACATGGAATTTCATCTTCTCGAAAGAAGATGTCGCAACGGCCATCTACCAGCAATTTCTTACGCGGCTTGTGAAGAACATCTACGAAGACGAGTTGGGAGAGAATCTTTTTCACGACTATCTCATTCTCGTCAACATCCCCTTGCGCGTTACGCTGCGACTTGTGCAGGAAGGGGCATCAGTCTGGTTCGATAATATACGTACAGACACGGTCGAGACCCGGGACGACATCATCCGCCAAAGCATGAAGGAAGCGATTGATGCTTTGCGCAAAAAGCTCGGCGAGGAACCACAACACTGGCAGTGGGGCAGCCTGCATACCGTAACGTTACAGCATCCGTTCGGATTGCAGAAGCCGCTGGATAAAATCTTCAGCATCGGGCCATTTCCCTACGGTGGAGCGTCAACGGCGCTGACGAGCGGAGAATACAGCTTTAATGATGTGCTGTATCCGGGTGAGATGGTGAAGCCGTTCGGCGTCACGGTTGGCGCTTCGTTCAGACATATCGTTGATATGGCGAACCCGCATGTCGCGCGGACGGTTCTGCCGTCTGGACAGTCGGGACAAGTATTCAGCAAACATTTTGATGATCAAACGGCGTTGTGGCTGAACGGCGCGTACAAAGAATCACGGTGGGATATCGGTTTCGTTTCGACACTCAAAAAGCGGCTCACGTTAACGCCCGTCAAATGAAATTCTCAGAAACACTTCTCGCAAAGTTTGCAAGTGCCGGCGATGTAGTCGCCTTTACCGGCGCAGGCATTTCTGCTGAAAGCGGCGTGCCGACGTTTCGCGGCAACGACGGCATCTGGACGAAATTCAAACCTGAAGAACTCGCCAACCTCAATGCGTTTATGCGTAATCCGGAGTTGGTATGGGAATGGTACTCCGCCCGCAAGAAAGTAATTGCCGAAGTTCAACCGAATGCCGGACACTACGCGTTGGCTGAAATGGAGAGAATCTTTTCATCATTTGCAGTTATCACGCAGAACATCGACAATCTTCACCGGCGGGCGGGAAGCAAGAACGTATTCGAGCTGCACGGCAACATTGAGCGCAACTACTGCATGCGATGCGGCAGGCAGTTCACTGACGAACAAGTGCTCAACGGAACTGCAGTTCCGACATGCCCGTGCGG
>JAANMW010000225.1_pt1 | contig 64731 bp, 61 predicted proteins | sample 7279671 | NCBI WGS metagenome assembly JAANMW01 (sample SAMN14094541, study PRJNA606508) | bioreactor metagenome | isolation source: A lab-scale SPAN reactor treating ammonium-rich wastewater day 247 | place: Ireland: Galway | collected 2017-09-19 | reverse complement strand
GCCAACTGATAACTGTCAACTGGTAACTCAGCGTTTGACGCGCTCGCTGCCGACCGCGTTTTCGGCGGGCTTTCCGGCGGCGAACAGCGCGATGTTGTGCATCGTCGTTTCGGCGATGTTCTGCAGCGCATTACGTGTGAAAAACGCCTGATGGCTGGTGATCAGCACGTTCGGGAACGTCATCAGCCGCGCCAGCGTGTCGTCTTTGAGGATTTGGCTGGATAGGTCTTCGAAGAAGATGTCGGCCTCTTCCTCGTAGACATCCAAGCCCAGATACCCGATCCGGCCGGACTTGAGCGCCTCGACCACATCGTGCGCGTCGATCAGCGCGCCGCGGCTTGTGTTGACGATCATCACCCCGTCCTTGCAGGACGCCAGCGTTTCGGCGTCGATCAGGTGGCGGGTCTCCGGCGTCAGCGGGCAGTGCAGCGTGATGATGTCGCTGTGCGTGAGCAGGTCGTCCAGCGCGACGTAGGAGCCGCCGAGCCGTTCGACCTCCGGATTGGGGTAGAGGTCGTATGCCAGCACGCTGCAGCCGAATCCGGCCATGATGCGGACGACGACCTGCCCGATTTGGCCGGTTCCGATAACGCCGACGGTCTGGCCGTGCAGGTCGAACCCCAGCAGGCCGTCGAGCGAGAAATTGCCCTCGCGGATGCGGTTGTGGGCGCGGTGAATCTTGCGGTTGAGCGACAGCATCATAGCGACTGTATGCTCGGCCACGGCGTAGGGCGAGTACGCCGGCACGCGCACGACCGTCATGCCGTGTTCGTCGGCGGCGTGCAGATCGACGTTGTTGAAGCCGGCGCAGCGCAGCGCGATCAGCTTCACGCCTTCGGCAGACAGCCGTTCGATCACCTCGGCATTGAGTACGTCGTTGACGAACACGCACACGCCGTCATAGCCAGTGGCGACCTGTACGGTCTCACTGGTCAGGCGCGCCTCGATGTACTTGAGTTTGAAGTTGTGGAATCCATTGGCCGCTTCAAGGAACTGGCGGTCATACGGTTTGGTGCTGAATACGGCGATTCGCATAGCGCTCCCCTCGCTATCTTCCGACGGTGTTGATTGAGATGAATATGCTCCTTAGCCAGTACGCCCCGTGTCTGGCCCAACCGGCATGATGATGATGAACTCAGTGCCTTCGCCCGGCCGGCTGTAGAACTCGATACGCCCCTGCAAGCGCTCGACCAACTGTTTCACGGTGTACAACCCCGCGCCGATCCCCGGAACGTTGGGCAGGTTATAGGCGCGGAAGAAACGCTCGAAGATGTACGGCTGCGCGTCTTCCGGGATTCCGATGCCGTGATCGCGCACGGTGATCGCCAATAGACGCGGGTCACTGCCCGTGCCTGATCCGCGCAGCGCCAGCTTGAACGTAACGACCGTGCCGGTGGTGCTGAACTTGAGCGCGTTCGAGAGCAGATTTTCGACGATCATACCCAGCGCGACGGCATCGGTACGGACGGGCGGCATATCCGGCGGCGCGTCGACGTGGATGATGCGCCCCTCGAATTCCTCGTGCATGCGCGCGGAGATCTCGTGCGCGAACTCCGGCAGTGACACCTTCTGAATCGACGGGATCAAGTCGGCGGCGGGGTCTTCGAGCATCTGCACGCCGCGGTCGAGCACGCTGGAGATGTGCCGGACGGACGCACGCATGCGCTGATAATGTTCAATCGGATCGGCCCGCGCGCCATGCCGCTGCAGCATCTCCAGCGACGACAGCACGATCGACAGCGGTGTGCGGAACTCGTGCGACATGGTGGTGATGAAGCGCTGCTGCAGGGCGGTCACGGCCTTCTCGCGCTCCAGCGACCGCAGCACAGCTTGTTCGTTGTCACGCAGCGCGGTAATGTCCCGCGCGACCACGCTCCAACTCTCTTTCGCGCTCGCGACCGGGATGTGTACGTTGACCGTGACCGACATGGGGATTTCGGCCCCGTCATGGCGGCGCAAATACAGGTCGCCGCTCCACTCGCCGCCGCGTGACGCGTCCGGCACGGCGACCGACTTGAAGAACTCGAACACTTCACGATCGAGGAAGCTGGCGCAGTTGACTGTACCGCGATACGCAAGCGGATCCACGCCGAAATACGCGGCCGCGGCGGGGTTGAGGTACAGCAGGTCGCCATTGGAGTCGGCCACCCAAACGATGTCGGAGGTCGAGGTCAGCGTGGCGATCAACGGCTCGGCAATCTGCGCAAGGCGTTGATAGAGCAAGGCTCTGGTCGCGCCGTTGGCATCCAGTGCGCGGATGTCGGTCGTGCGTTCGATCAACGGGGCGGTGTCGAGCACCGGCTCTTCGCCCGAGTCGGCATAGATGGCGGCGCGCAGGTGGATCTCGGTGACAGCGCATTCGGCGATGTCGCTGACGACCCGCAAGTCCTCTTCCGACCAGCGCCGCGGCCGGCGATCTGCGACCGCGAGCGCCGCCAGCGTAAAGCCGTCGACGGTGGTCAGCGGAACGCCGAGATAGGCAGTGAACCCCGGATTGCGCACCGCGTCGCAGTCGCGCACCAGCGCGCTCTTGCGGGCGTCGTCGATCACCAGCGGCTCGCGCGTGGCGATGACGTGCGGGCAGTATGAATGCGACAGCCCCCAGATCGCGCGGCCGGGCCACCTGTCCGTCAGCCCGTGCGCCCCGACGAATGTCATACGGTCGATGTCGACCAGCGTCACGATGCCGATCGGCGCCTTGACCAGCCGCGCGGCCAGCGATGCTAGGCGGTCGAAGGCAGGCTCGGTTGCGCCGCGCGCGGGAAACAACGTGCGCAGAACATTCAGGCGTTCGGGGTCGGCCAACAGCTCCGGATCGGCGTTGGGCATGCACCGTTTCTTTCGGTCGGACAAGCGATTGCGCGGAAGGCACGGGGTGCGGTGCGATGTGCCGCGCTCGGTGAACGGGTGGAGTCTACCAAAATCTAACCGTCTTGCCACGTTCGGCGCGATTGGTACGCCGCGTGATTGCGGCGTCGCTCGCGGCTGGCTATTATCGGGCTGGACGGCCAGCCTGCGTATTCGGCTGGTGGAGGATGGTAGCGAAGGAGAGGATGGTGGCTGAACCTAACCGAGAGTCCCCGAAGGGGAAGACCGTCAGCCTGTTCGTGACGTGCATCGTGGACATGATGTATCCGCAAACGGGCATGTCGGTCGTGACGATCCTTGAGCGTCTTGGTGTAAAGGTCATATTCCCGATGGCGCAGACGTGCTGTGGCCAACCGGCGTTCAACGGTGGCAACCGGCGCGAAGCGGCGCGGGTCGCTAAACAGTTCCTACGCGCGTTCGATGGCGCCGAAGTGATCATCACGCCGTCCGGCTCGTGCGCCGCGATGGTGCGCCACGAGTTCCCGACGCTGTTCGCCGGTGATTCGTTCTGGGGGCCGCGCGCCGAGCGGGCCGCGTCGATCACGTGGGAGTTCAGCGAGTATCTGGTTGATGGGCTGGGCGTCACCGACCTCGGCGGGCGGCTAGATACGCCGCGCAAGGTCGGCCTGCACGACGCCTGTCACGGCCTGCGCCTGCTCAAGCTGGGACGTCAGGCGCGCGCGTTGATCGGCGGGATCGAAAACGCGGAAGTCTCGGAAGTGCCCGACTGTGATGTCTGCTGCGGCTTCGGCGGGCTGTTCGCGGTGAAGATGCCGGATGTCAGCGGGTCGATGCTGCAAGACAAGGTCAACAGTATCACCGGCTCGGAGGCGGACGTGGTCGTGACCGGCGATGCGAGCTGTCTCACGCAGATCAACGGCGGGCTGGCACGCAGTGAATCAGCGGTGCGATGCGTACATCTGGCTGACCTGCTGGCCGAGTCGCTCGAAGGTCAGGAGGCTCCCAAATGAAGGTCGAGTCCAACAACTTCATCGAGCTGGCGTCGATTGCGATTCAAAATACCGAGCAGCAGGCGGCCGTCCGGCGCGGCACACGCAATGGCTATCTGAACCGGCTGGCGGCGTTCACACAGTTCGGTTATGAACACGGTCAACATCTGCGCATGCAGGCCGCCGCCGCGAAACGGCGCGCGCTCAAGTCGCTGCCCGACTTGCTCGAAGAAGCCGAAGCGCGCATGACCGAGAACGGGATCACCGTGCTGTGGGCGGAGGACGCCGCAGAAGCACGCCATCATGTTCAGGAGATCGCTGCGCGGCATCACGTCAAGCGGATCGTCAAGTCGAAGTCGATGCTGACCGAGGAGATCGAACTCAATGACGTGTTGCAAGGGGCGGGCCTCGATGTCGTCGAGACCGACCTCGGCGAGTACATCGTGCAGATCGGCGGCGAGCATCCGTCTCACATCGTTGCACCGATCATCCACAAGAGCAAGGAGAGCATCCGCGACCTGATGGTCGAGAAGCTCGGCATGCCGTTCACCGACAGCTCCGGCGAGATGGTCGCCTTTGCGCGCCAACGTCTGCGCCCGATCTATCTTGACGCCGACATGGGCATCAGCGGCGGTAACTTCGTCGTCGCGGAAACGGGCACCATCGGGCTTGTGACCAATGAGGGCAATGGACGCCTGTGTACGTCGGCCCCGCGCGTGCATGTCGTGTTGGTCGGCATCGAGAAGGTGGTCGAGTCGGTCGAGGACTACGCACTGCTCACACAGGTGCTGCCGCGCGCGGGCACCGGACAGCACATGACGGTCTACACGTCGATGATTAACGGCCCGCGCCGTCCCGACGATCCGGACGGGCCGGAAGCGGTGTACGTTGTGCTGGTGGATAACGGGCGCAGCGCGATTTACGCGACCAAATACGCCGAAGTGCTGACGTGCGTGCGCTGCGGCGCGTGTCAGAACGCATGCCCGGTCTATCGCTCGACCGGCGGCGGCGCCTACGGTTGGGTGTACGGCGGCCCGATCGGCGCTGTGCTGACGCCGCTGTACGTCGGTCTCGAAAACGCCAAGCCGCTGCCGTATGCGTCGAGCCTGTGCGGGGCGTGCAAGCAGGTCTGTCCGGTGGATATCGACCTGCCGCGTATGCTGCTCGATCTCCGCTACGACATGGAAGTGCGCGGCTATGGCAGCCGGGTCTATGGCGTAGGCCTATGGGTGTGGTCGTTCACGCAGCGCTGGCCGTGGAGCTACCGGCTTGCGGCGTGGGCGGCGCGCGTCGGCCAACGGATCATGGGCCGCTGGCATCCGGGGCCGATTGGGGCGTGGGCCAAATACCGCGATGTCCCGACCTTCGCGCCCAAGACGTTCCATCAGCTCTGGGCGGAGAGAGAAAAAGTGATGAGTCGTAAGTGATGAGTGATGAGGGAAGGGAATAGGGGGCAGTGGCCGGTTAATAGTTGTCAGTGGCCAGTATTCAGTTGTCAGTGGCCAGTATTCAGTTGTCAGTGGCCAGTTTTCAGGGATCAGTGGCCGGTATTCAGTGGTCAGTGACCAGTTTTCAGGGATCAGTGGCCGGTATTCAGTTGTCAGTGGCCAGTATTCAGTTGTCAGTTGCCAGTTTTCAGGGATCAGTGGCCGGTATTCAGTGGTCAGTGACCGGTTTTCAGGGATTAGGGATTGCCGGTGGGTGGGTTCGTGAGGGCGATCCGGTGGATTGCCCGCCAGTCGATACGTAGCGAGCTGTGTTCGCCCGTGCGCAGCCGACGATCAACACACTGAAATTTCTCTCTCCGTGACGACCGGACGGAGCACCGGGGTCAGGGGAGAGGCTAGGGGGTGAAGGTTAACCATGTCAAGCAGAGAATCCATCCTTAAACGCCTGCGCGCCGTCGAAGACCCGGCGCTGAATATCCCCGACATCCCCGATCCGGTGCGGGTCGTGCCGATGGCGGATACGTCGCCGGCGGCGCTGCGAGAGGCATTCTCCAAAACAGCCGCGCGCGTGGGGGTGACGCTGTGGTCGTGCGCCGGCGATGCCTCCGCGCTTGAACAGGTGCTGGCGCTGATCGGCGACGACAAGCAGATCATCGCGTGGGACGCCGAACACATCCCGCTGGAAGGGCTTGCCGAGGCGCTCGATCAACGCGGGATCACGCGGGCTGACGTGCGCGATTCGTCGGTGCGGGTCGGATTGACCGGCGTCGAGGCGGCGCTGGCCGGAACAGGCAGCCTTGTGGTGTCAAGCGGGCCGGGCAAGCCGCGTTCGGCTTCGCTGCTGCCGCCCGTGCATATCGCGGTCGTCCGCACAGAGCAGATCATGCCGGATGTCGAGGCGTGGTTCGCGCAGATGGCCGATGCCGGGCTATCTCACTTCCGCCAGAGCGCAAATCATGTGTTCATCACCGGCGGAAGCCGCACAGCGGACATCGCGCAGGAGTTGATCTTAGGCGCGCACGGCCCGGTTGAGGTTCACGTCGTGCTGGTCGGGTAATGTAGATTGGGTGATAACTCACAATAATTGTCGTCTTCATAGGACTACAGTACTGTATACTTTGAATTACTGTATCTTCCACATGGAGACGTGTTAATGAAGCGTTGCATTGTCGTGGTCATGGTAGTTCTGGTGACTTCCTTGGCTATCACGGTCCCCCTATCGGCTCAAGGTGACTCAGAAGACGGTTGCGGCCCTGAGACTCTTGCCCAAGTAGCGCAGACTGCAATTGATCGCTACGATCCCGACTCGGTCTCTGAATCCTCGGAGCAGGCACTCGCCCGTCTCCAGACGCTCCGCGATACCATCGGGGAACTGATCTCTAGCTGTGAGAGCACGGGTGATCAGCCGGGCGATGGTTCATCGGGTACCGGCACATTCGCCGATCCGTTCAAGTTCGGTGTTGCGGGTGACACTGGGCAAGGGTTGAGCATAAAAGTGATCGGGGTTGTAAGACCTGCCGATACCCTGATTCGCAGCTTTAATAGATTCAATGATCGCCCCGGTCCCGGACAAGAGTACATCAGGCTAACGATTGAAGTGTCCTGTAATGAGGGCGGAAGCGAGGCGTGTGATACGAACTACTTCGACTTCAACCTCACAGGAAGTAAGGGAGTTGTATACGACTTCGCATCCGTAGTCAACGATGATGATCTTGACGTGACGGTGTTTCCGGGTGCAAGCGGGACGGGCACGGTGGTTTTCCTGATTGATGCTGCGGATACGGACCTTCGCTTAATCTACAATGAGGGTTTTGGCAGTGTGAGTGACGGCGTGTTCTATGAGGCGGAGCCGTCCAAAGATTCCGGCCTCGAAATTCGTGCAGATTCAAATGTGAATATCCGTAGCGGCCCGTCGACGAATGCTGGTGTTGTCGATAGCTTGGCGTCGGGCAGTACCGTGATTGCGTTTGGTCGGAACCAAGACGGTTCATGGGTTCAAATTGCCAATGGTTGGGTGTTCGCCAGTCTCGTGACGACAGATGGCGACATCATGCAGCTGCCAATCACCGCCCAGTAATCTAAGAGGCGTAACTCGCCAATCGTGTATATCGAGGCGGGCGTGTTTAACTCCCAAACAGTGCGATAAGCGAACGCGCACGTCGGGGCTAGAACACGCCCGCTGGTGTTGTCCGCTGCGAACGTAGGCTAGTCCGCCAGCATCACCGTCATCGAGAAGATGCCGCTGCGCATTTCTCCCGGCGCGAGGATGAACACGCCCGACCCCTCGACTCCGGCATCGACGAGGTTGAAGCCGTCATTGACGTTGGTCATCGGCTCCAGCGCAATAAATGGCTGGTCTTCCGGCGCATACAGCAGCCAATGCGCGAACACCGGGTCGGCGTCGAGCGTGAGGATCACGTCCAGCTCGTCCCAGCTAATGCGCGCCTGTCCGCCGGGGACGCGGCCGGTCAGCACGTCATCATAAACGCGGTCGCCCATCGGCCGCGGCCTGACGAAGTTAAGCGCGGGATCGACAGAATGCGGCGCGCTGTGCGCTAGGGAATTCAGTAGGTCGAACTGCTGAGTGCAGGGGATTTGCAGGGTAGGCGGCGTGCTCGTTTTGACAAAATACGGGTGATGCCCGAAGCCGGCAGGGAACGGCCGCTTGTCGGCGTTGCGAAGCTGGAGATCCCAGATAAAGCGTGGGCCATCCAGCAGATAACGCACCTGTGCGGTGAACGCGAACGGCCAGTTGATATCGGGAAAGTCACGGCTGTCGAACGCGCATGTCACGGCATGAGTCGACTCTTTGACGACCTTGAACAGCCGATTACGCACGTCGCCGTGACGGGCGGTGTTATCATCCGATGAGGTGCGCAGTTGATACTGTTTCCCAGCGGCCCTGAGGACGCCGCTGCGGATTCGGTTGCACCACGGCAGCATGATGAAGCTGGCGCACTTGGACGCGCTGCCGTAGTCGGCCGGATCGGTCGGGCGCATCACGTCGATCCATGCGCTGCCGTTCCATACCTGCCCGAACGCGACCGACGCGCCGGTTTCCGGCAGGATTCCGACCTTCCACGATGCGTTTTCCAGCGTGATCACCCGCGGCGTCATAAGATCTCCGTACCGGCTGCCTCATCATCGTACACTGTACCAACGTTCAGGACTAGTCCGTCGTCTAGCGCTTGCGATCTGCACAACACCTGCGATCTGAGTATCAACGACAGAGCCGGTGTTCGTAAGTCGAGAGATTCGGTCTCCCATCTTGCAGCGTTAGTCGAGCTATACGGCGCGGCGTTTTCCCATCACTCATCACTCAACACCCAACACTTTCAACTTCGCGCTCAGCCGCGCAGGGCCAGCAGCACGCCGGCGGCGATCAGCACGCTGCCGGCGATCAGCGGCACGGTCAGCGGCTGACCGAGCAGGATCACGCTCAACGCCGCGCCGACGACCGGCTGCGCGAAGAAGAACAGTGACGCGACCGAGGCGTCGACCAACGCGAAGGCGCGGTTCCACATCCACATCGCCACTGCCGTCGAGATCACGCCGAGATACAGCACGCCCAGCACGATCGCCGGCGTGATCTCGCCTATCGGCCGCGTTCCTGACTCGATCAGCGCGGCAGGCGCGGTGAGGAACAAGCCACCAGCGAAAGCCGCCAGCGTGACGACCAGCGTATCGCGGTTCCGGCTCACCCGCCGCACCAGCACCGAATACAGCGCCCACGTGACCGCCGCGACGGCCAGCGAGACATCGCCGCGGAACGTGTCGGACGAGAAGTTCGCTTGGCTGAGGTCGAGGATCAGCAGCACGCCGACGCTCGCCAGCCCGACGGCCAGCACACGACGCACGGTCAGGCGCTCGCGAAGGATCAACGCGGCGAACAGCACGATAAAGGCGGGCGAGGCGCTGGTGACGACCGAGCCGTTGATGGCGGTCGACAGGTCGGTGCCGACGAACTGCGCGCCGATGCTCACGCCGAAGCCGATGATCCCCACGCCGAGCAGCGCAGGAAGGTCGGCGCGGTGTGGGAATGCCGGCCCGTTCCCGTTCCGCCGCTGATAGGCCAGCAGTCCCAACAGCACCGCCCCGCCCAACACCAGACGCAGCGTGAGCAGCGTAAAGGGCGGAATCACCGGCAGCACCACATCCGACACCACGTACATCCCGCCCCAAATCGCTGCAGCGGTCAGCCCATAGACAGCGCCACGAACCATGATATGCCCGTTCCTTTTCAACGAGAATTTGCTGGTACCTTCACTGAATCGTTACAATGCCCGCCGCGCTATCCAAACAGGTAGTGCTGCGTAGCTCGCCCATTATAGTGTGAGGAGTGTGAGTCTATGTCCGCAAAACGTATCGTGGTCTTCTTGTTGCTGGCGGTGCTTGTCATTGGGGTCAGCGCTCAGGATGGGCAGACCGTCAAAATTTATACGTCTTGGCCGCTAACCGGCGGCTCACAGGCCATCGGTCAGTCGATGCTCAACGCCGTGAACTTGGCGCTCGAGCATTATCTCACCGACCATGACGGCATGGGGCCGGCAGGTCTCACGGTCGAGATCGTGCCGCTGGACGACGCGTCCCCGACCTCCGGCGCTTGGGACGGCCAGATCGAGGCCGAGAACGCCCAACGCTGCGTGAACGATCCGGAATGTTTGGTCTACATGGGCACGTACAACAGCGGCGCCGCCGCCGTGTCGATGCCGATCACCAACGCGGCGGGCGTCGTTCAGGTCAGCCCGGCCAACACCTATGCCGGCCTGACCCGGTCGTGCCCGACCTGCGCCGAAGACGAACCGGGCATCTACCGCCCGTCGGGCGAGGTCAACTACTTCCGCGTAATCACCCCGGATGATGTGCAAGGCCCGGCCGCCGCGTCATGGGCCGCTTGCCTCGGTTATGAGAACGTCTATGTGTTGGACGACACGCAGGCCTACGGCGCTGGTATCGCCAATGAGTTCGCAACCCACGCCGAGGAGATCGGCCTGAACATCGTCGGTCATTCGTCCCTGGAGACCGCCGACGCCGACCCGCGTTCTGCCCTGACGGCCGCGCTGCGTGACGGCGCCGACCTGATCTACGGTGGCTTCGTGCTGGACAGCGGCGGCCCGCGCGTTATTCAGGCGATGTACGACGAAGGTCTGTTCGATGCGGGCATCAAGTTCATGGGGCCTGACGGCGTTCTTTCCCCGGCGCTGATCGAGCAGGTTGGCGGCGCGGAAATCCTCGCCGGCAACACGTACTTCACGTTCGGCGGTCTGCTGCCGAGCCTGCTCAGTGACGAAGCCGGTATGCGTTTCTACACCGAATACGTCGAGCAGTTCGATGAGGAGCCAGATCCGTACAGCGTTTACTCCTACGCCGCGATGCAGGTCGTGCTCAGTGCGCTTGAGACCGCAGCGGAATCCGGAACCGTCGATCGCGCGTCAGTCCTCGGCGCGGTTCGCAATACGGCGACCTTTGAGGGCATCATCGGCACTTTCGGCTTCGATGAGAACGGCGACAACACGGCTGGGGTTTACTACGGCTACGACTTTGAGGGCGAGGCGTTCGCTAACCCCACTGCGATCACACCCACAATGCACGAGTCGTGTGAGTAGCTCGGTGTAGACTTCGTGAGGTGCTTCCGCCGCCCTCGAATGGTTTCGTTCGAGGGCGGCGGAGTGATTGCAGGAAAAGGGGCTTATGGATCCACAGTTAGAGGCATTTCTAAGACAGGTGCTGGTTGGTCTGTCGATCGGGTGTTATTTGGCGCTCATTGCGCTTGGCTACACAATGGTGTACGGCATTGTCGAGCTGATCAACTTCGCACATGGAGACTTGTTCACGTTCGGCTTCTTTATTTCATTGACGATCTGGGGGCTGTTCGATGTCCCAACCCCGCTGGAAGGCGCGTGGATATTGGCGCTTCCGGCGATCGCGATCGTGGTGATCTTATTATCCGGCGGCCTCAATGTCGTCATTGAGCGAGTCGCCTACCGGCCGCTGCGCGGGGCGTCGAAGCTGGCGCCGCTGATTACGGCCGTTGGCATGTCGTTCATGCTGGAGGCGATCTTCGCGTACATTTGGGGCGCCAACCAGATCAACTATCCGCGCTTTATCCCGACGACCAATTTCCTCAACGATTTCAGCCGCATTATCCGGTTTACCCCGCGCGACATCTTGCTGTTCGGTGTCACCATCCCGGCGATGATCGGGCTGACACTGTTTATCGACCGGACGCGGCTGGGGAAGGCCATGCGCGCCGCCGCGCAAGACCGCGAGGCCGCCGCGATGATGGGGATCAACGTCAACCGCATCATCGCCATTACGTTCTTCATCGGCGGCGGGTTGGCGGGCGTCGCCGGTATGGTCTACGGCTTGTACACGGGCAGCGGCCGCTTCATCATGGGCTTCGAGTTCGGCCTGTTCGCGTTCACCGCTGCGGTATTGGGCGGCATCGGAAACATCAGGGGCGCCGTGTTGGGCGCGTTCATCATCGGCATGGTGCAGGCTATGAGCGACCTCTACATCGGAGGGGAATGGTCGCGCGTGATCATCTTCTCGCTGCTGATCCTGATGCTGGTGTTCCGGCCGTCGGGCATCCTCGGTTCGACCACGAGTGTAGAGAAGGTGTAACCGATGAGCGCATTGATTTCACGCTGGCGGTCTATCCCGCGTTGGGCGCAGCTCGTCATCCTCGCCGCGGTCGTCATCTTTGTTCCGCCTGTCATTAACATCGTCGAGCGCCAGACCGGCTTCGGCCTGCTCACACAGGTCAACCGCGCGCTGATCTACGTGTCGCTGGCGCTCGGCTTGAACATCGTGGTCGGCTTCGCGGGGCTGCTTGACCTCGGTTATGCCGCGTTCTTCGCCATCGGGGCCTACACGTTCGGAATCCTGACGTGGCCGTCGCTCCGGCTGGACTTCAGCTTTTTCATCGCGATCTGGGTGTGCGTACTGGTCGCGGCCCTGTTCGGTATGCTCATCGGCGCGCCGACACTGCGTCTGCGCGGCGATTATCTAGCGATTGTGACGCTGGCGTTCGGCGAGATCATCCCGCCGCTGGTGCGCAACCTCGACAATATCACCATTCGTATCGGCGATCTCGTGCTGGTCGAGAGCTTTAACCTGACCAATGGGCCGCTGGGCATGAAGCCGCTGGGACGGCCGAATTTCGGGATCGTGGAGAGCATCGCCGGCCTCTCGCCCGGTCAGCTCGATCCGGGTGTGAACCCGACGTTCTGGTATTTCATCATCGTGATTCTGGTGCTGGTCGTGCTTTCTGCTTCGCGCCGGTTCGAGGACTCCCGCATTGGCCGTGCGTGGCGCGCAATTCGAGAGGACGAGACGGCCGCGCGTTTCATGGGCGTCAATACGGTTCGCGTCAAGCTGCTGGCGTTCGCGTTCGGCGCGTCGTTCAGCGGGCTTGCGGGGGCGGTGTTCGCGTCGATGCTCGGGGCGATCTTCCCGGAACTGTTCCGTTTTCAGGTGTCGGTCTTCCTGCTGATTATCGTCATCCTCAGCGGGGCGGGCAGTGTGTGGGGCGTGTTGATCGGTGGGCTGCTGATCTCGACGTTCGACGGTGTGCTGCTGGCGCAGATCATGCCGTCCATCTTCCCCAACAGCGACGTGCAAAGCCTGCGCTGGGTGTTCTTCGGCATCGGCCTGATCGCCGTGATGCTGTTCCGTCCGCAGGGGCTTTTCGGGCATCTTGGGCAGCGCCAGCGTGCTTCACAACCGATAAAGGAGGCCGCCCATGGCGACGCTGCTTGAGGCGAAAGGTGTGAGCAAGAAGTTCGGCGGCTTGACAGCGGTCGACACGCTCGATTACTCGGTTGAGGCGAATGCGATCAACAGCATCATCGGGCCGAATGGCGCTGGCAAGACGACCTTTTTCAACATCGTCACGGGGTACTACAAGCCGACCACCGGCACGGTGCAATTCGATGGGCACGACATCGCCGGACTGGCGCCGCACCGGTTGACGCGCTACGGAATCGGCCGCACGTTTCAGACCATCCGGCTGTTCGGCCACCTCAGCGCGCTCGAAAACGTGTTGATCGGGATGCACCACTGGCTGCGTTCGCCGTGGTGGAGCGATCTGCTCAAGCTGCGCTCAACCCTGAGAGAGGAAGCCGAGGCCATCCGGCACGGTGAAGAACTGCTTGCTTATGTCGGTCTCAAAGGCTTTGAGGACGTCGAGTCGCGCAATCTGCCGTATGGCCTTCAACGCCGCCTTGAGATCGCGCGTGCGCTGGCGACCCGTCCCAAGCTGCTGCTGTTGGACGAGCCGACCGCGGGCATGAACCCGAACGAGACCAAGGACATGACTGCGTTTATCCGCCGTCTGCGCGATGAGCGCGGCTTGACGATCCTGTTGATCGAACACGACATGCACGTCGTGATGACGATCAGCGATAAGGTCACGGTGCTCGACTACGGGCGCAAGATCAGCGAGGGCAAGCCGTCCGACGTGCAGCAGGACACGCGCGTGATCGAAGCCTACCTCGGCAGCCGCGCACTCAAGATGATTAAGAACTAGCAGGCGGACTAGCGATGACGGATACACCGACACAAGGAAAAGCGCCGCTGCTGCATGTGGAAGACATCCACAGCTATTACGGCAACATCCACGCCCTGCACGGCATCAGCCTCGACGTCTTCGAGGGCGAGATCGTAACGCTGATCGGCTCCAACGGCGCAGGCAAGAGCACGACGATCCGCACTATCAGCGGGATCATGCACCCGCGGCAGGGCGCGATCTATCTCGACGGCGCTCCCATCCACAACCTGCCTGCGCATACGTTGGTCGCGCATGGGATCGCGCAGTCGCCCGAGGGCCGGCGCATCTTCCCGCGCCTCTCGGTGATCGACAACCTTCAGATGGGCGCGTTCTTACGCCGCGACAAGGCCGAGATTCAGCGCGACATCGAGAACGTGTATGCCCTGTTCCCGCGCCTGAAGGAACGTCACCGCCAGTTCGCCGGAACGCTGTCGGGCGGTGAGCAGCAGATGTTGGCGATGGGCCGCGCGATGATGGCGCGCCCACGGCTGCTGCTGCTGGACGAGCCGTCGATGGGCCTCGCGCCGGTGCTCGTCGACCAGATCTTCGAGATCATCAAGCGGATCAACACCGAGCAGGGCACGACGATTTTGCTGGTTGAACAGAACGCGCTGATGGCGCTGGAGATCGCGGCGCGCGGGTATGTGCTTCAGTCCGGCTCGATCGTGCTGTCGGACACCGGCGCGGCGCTGCTTGAGAACGACATGGTGCGCAAGGTGTATCTGGGTGAGGTCGGCTGACCGTTCGCGCAAGCGTCGGGGGGACGTGGGCTGACAGCGCACCGGATGCCTGTTATCGTTCACCTGTTTATCGGTGAGCGTATTTCGATGTCTCGCGTCCTACTGACTGCCTTGCGTTTCGTGCTTCTGATCCTTTTCGGCTTGATCCTGTCATCGGCCAACGCGCAAAGCGTGGATGCGCCGCGCGAGGGCGGCGGCGTGAATGCCGTGGATTATGCGCTGCTCGAACCCTACACGCTCGAAGCGCTGCGCGCACGCGAGTACCCCGGCGGCGCGATCACGATCGAGCGCGCGATCATGGCGACCGACACGTTCACGCGCTACCTCATCTCGTATCCGAGCGACGGCCTGACCATCACCGGCATCATGCAGATACCGCCGGGCGTGGGGCCGTTCCCGGTCATTGTGCTCAATCACGGCTTCATCCGCCAATCCGAATACTGGTCGGGATATGAGACATGGGAGGCGGCGGGCTATCTCAACGCGCGCGGCTACCTGACGGTCTCGTCCGACTACCGCAGCTGGGGCGGCAGCGATTGGGGCATTAGCTTATTTCACACCGGGCTGACGGCCGACGTCCTGAACCTCATCAGCGCGCTGGCGTCCGTCCCGCAGGCGGATACGTCGCGCATCGGCATGTGGGGGCACAGCATGGGCGGCGGGATCACGACGAAGGCGCTGACGATCGACCCGCGCATTGACGCCGCCGTGCTGTACGCCACCAACAGCGCCGACGACTCCGACCTGATCGGCCAATGGGGGCCGGGATGTTTGGCTGAACGGCGGGCGGGGCGGCGCTGCAACCGGGGCGAGATCATCCCCGCCGACGTGGACGAGACGCTGTTTGAGACCTACTTGGACGCGGCCGGTGATCCAGAGTTCATCGCGCGGGTATCGCCGATCCACGACCTCGACCGGATCACCGTGCCGGTTCAGATTCACATCGGCGATCAAGACACCGTCGTGCCGCCGGCCTGGTCGACCAAGCTGTACGACGCCATGCGCGCCGAAGATGTCGCGGTGGAGTTGTTCTGGTACGAGGGCCAAGACCACACGTTTTGGGGAGACAGCTGGGTCGAGTTCATGCAGCGTGTGACGGCCTTTTTCGATCTGTACGTCAAGAATGCAGCGATGGGCTAGGCCGTCTTGTTTTGAGTGCGGTACACTGTGTGCAGCCATGCGATGCACATCTGGACACTTGAACCATGTTACGTGAGCGCCTGCGGTTTGCTCGGGCGAGCTTTGGGGCGGATTTTACTGCGGGCCTGACCGGCGCGATCGCCGGCGCGCCGCAGTCGATGGGGTTCGCGCTGCTGGGCGGCGTCAACCCGGTCTACGGCCTGTATGCCAGCATCTTCCCGACCATCATCGGCGGTTTGTTGAGCAGTTCGCGATTCGTCACGGTCGCGCCCACCAACGTGCTCATGCTGTTGGTAGCCGGCGCGCTGACGACGTTCGGCAACCCCGAACCGCCCGTTCCGCTGTTCACGTTTACGCTGTTGGTGGCCGCGTTTCAACTCGTGTTCGGCTTGTTCCGATTCTCCGCGCTGACCCGATTCGTCAGCAACGCCGTGGTCGTCGGGTTCATCAGCGGGGCCGGCGTGCTCATCATCTTCGGCCAGTTGGATCACATCTTCGGCATCGAAGTACATTCGGGGAGCAACGCGCTGGGCGGCGTCATCGAGTTGTTCGGGCGGATCGCCGAGACCGACCCGGCAACGCTCGTCATCGGCGTCGCCACGACGGTGATGATCTACACGTTTCACCACATGCGCCGCCTCAAGAACATCGCGACGCTGGTGGCCTTCGCGGTCGTCACGCCGATGGTGCTGATCTTCAACTGGTCGACGGTGGCGCTCGTGCGCGATCAGTCGCCGATCCCGGCCGGGCTGCCGCTGCCCATGCTGCCCGATCTCGGCTATGCACAACCCCTGCTCGGCGCGGCGTTCGCCACGGCGCTGCTGGCCTGCGTGCAGCATGCCGCGCTGGTCGAGAAGCTGCGCGACCGCAAAGAACCACGCGCCAACATCAACCGTGATTTCGTCGCCCACAGCATATCCAACGCGGTCGGGAGCGTATTTCAGGCGCTTCCGTCCAGCGGCTCGCTGTCGCGCACGGCGGTCAACATCAGCAGTGGCGCGCAGAGCCGCATGGCGAACGTCTACGCCGGCGCGACGATCTTCTTGATGATGCTGCTGTTCTCCGGCGTGATCGAGGTGATCCCGCTGGCGGCGTTGGCGGGGCATCTGGTGGTCGCCGCCCTCAGCTTGATCGACCTGCGCGCGATCCGCATGGTGTGGGCAGTCTCCGCCATCGCGCGCGCATCCATGGTCGCGACGTTCGCCGGCGCGCTGGTGCTGCCGCTGGAGTACTCGATCTATGGCGGTGTCTTGCTGTCGCTGGGCCTGTACATCTGGTCGTCCAGCACGCGGATCGAAGTCATCCAGCTTGTGCAGGACGAACGCGGGCGGTTCAGTGAGCAGCCTTGCCCAGCCAAGCTGCCTGATCGGACGCCGGTGGTGCTGTCGGTTCATGGCACGCTGTACTTCGCGGCGTTCCGCAAGCTGGAGACGCTGCTCCCTGATCCGGAAGGCAGCATCAAGCCGGTCGTCATCCTGCGCCTGCGCGACACCGAATCGCTCGGCAGCACCGGGATCAACGTCATCCTGCGCTATGATGCGGCGCTGCGCGATCAGGGCGGCAAGCTCATCCTCGCCGGCGTCGGGAAGAAGCTGCGTGACGAACTAACACGAACCGGGGCGCTGATGCGCATTGGCCCGGATGCCGTGTTCGATGCGCAGCCCGTGATCTTCCAGTCGACCGAGAGCGCGACAGATTACGCCGCGGAACTATCCAGCTCGGATGCCGATTCGGCATAACCTCCACTGACTCGAACTGGATTCGTCCTGTACACTGTGTCGGTCGCCAATGAGTCGCCGGCGGCCTCTCGCATTGATACGGCCGGGTTGGCGAGCGATGCCGCGCTGCACATCCTCCGGCGTGCTGCTCGCGCTTTGAGTGACGATTTCCCCGGCCACCCAAGAGGAACGACGTATGCCGCTTGCCGCCATCCCTCATCATCAACCGACCGGCAGTCGATTTGTCCCCGGCGTCGGCTCCATGCCAGATGCCGTGTACCTCAGCGTTCAACTCGACGGGGTGCCGAAGTGGGTCGTGGGGACGCCCTCGCGCAGCCGTGCATCGTGGCTGGTTGCGCTTGAAGATGGCCGTGTGCTCTCCGTGGACGCGCACGGGCGGCTCAACCCGGCCGGCCAGCTTGCGCCGGGTCAGCCCCCGGTCGGCATGATCGACCCGGACGGTGATCTCGCGCTGCTGCCGATGCCGGCGGATGTGTCGGTGCGGTCGGTGCCGGTCGTCCTGCCCGACGGCCTTCTGTACGTCGCTGGCAGCGGCGATGTCGTGCGCACCGCACGCGGCACGATCATGCGCGAGGCGTGGGACGCCCTGCCGGATGCGCGCATCGTCGTGCGCGAGAACTATGCGGCCGTTTACGCCGGCCAGACGTCGCGGTACACCCACGGTGTGTTGGGCGACACGGTCGAGGCGACGGCGCTGATCGTATTCGACACCGAGACGCTGGCCGAGGTGTATCGCATCGTGCTGGACGACGGGCTGGTGTTCGAGGGCTTGACGCCGCTGTGGGCCGACATCGACGGAAACGGCGTCGAAGAACTCATCGCGACGGTGGCCGACGAGGAGGTCGGCGCGCGCATCCGCGTCTACGCGGGTGACACCGGCAGCCAGATCGCGGAAGGCCCGCTGATCGGGCGCGGTGGGCGCTGGCGTCATCAGCTCGTCGCCGGGGCGTTCAGTGAGGATGGCGTGATCGAGCTGGCCTCGGTGCTGACGCCGCATATTGGTGGGATGGTTCAGTTCAACCGGCTCAGCGGCGGCGAATTTCCGGTCGTGGCCGAGCTGCGCGGGTTCACGTCGCATGTGTTGTATTCGGACAACCTCGACATGGCGGTGGCTGGTGACTTCGACGGGGACGGGCGCGTGGAGCTGGTGCTGCCCGATCAGGAGCGCCGCAATCTGGCCGGCCTGCGCCGCGACGGCCCCGAGGACATCGAGGTCGCGTGGATCGTGCCGGTCGACGGGATGGTCAGCACCAATCTGGCGGCCCTGACGCTGGCAGATGGGCATCTCGCGCTGGCCGTCGGCACGGACTCGGGCTTGCTGCACATCTGGCTGCCGACCGAGTAATTCGCGCCTCAGCCGGCGGATTCCGGCCGGATTTTTAGCCTACAGCAGTTGCGCCGCGTGGGGCGTAGCGGTAGACTCACTCCCGTGGCGCAACGAGCGCCAGTTTGTTGGACTAAGGAGCAAATAGACATGAAACGCATTCTCCTGATCGTGGCGCTGTTTGCGCTCGTCGCCGTCGGCTTCGCGCCGGCCGCGGCGCAGGACGCCCCGGACGGAATCTTTCCGGGAACTTGGCCGTACTCCCTACCGCCGACGCACCATCTGAACCTGTTCGCTGCTGGCGGCCCACATGACAGCACGGGCATTGGCAACTTCTATCGCCAGATGGTCGTGATGCCGTTCGGCTTCTATCGTTGGGACAGCGCGACCTACGAAGGGCTGCTGGCCGAGTCTTGGGGCTTCAACGAAGACAACACCAAGTACGTCGTGACCATCAAGGAAGGCACATGGAGCGACGGCACGCCGCTGACTGCGAATGACGCCGTTGTCACCTACGCCATCGGCCGCATCCTGAACTGGGCGGACTGGAACTACCTCAGCGATGTCGTCGCTGTGGATGACCGCACCGTCGAGTTCATCTTCAACGAGACCGGCGCCGGTTATACGGCGGAACGCCTCATTATGAAGACGCGCATCGCCCCGGCCGCGACCTATCAGGCGCTGGCTGACGAGGCCACCGCGCTGATCGCCGCCGGCAAGACCAGCGACGATCAGGAATGGACCGACCTTGCCACCAAGATCGCCGAATTCCGGCCTGACGTGCTGCTGGCCTCCGGCCCGTACACCTACAGCCTCGAGGACATCGGCGACAGCTACATGACGCTGCACTGGCAGCCCAACAGCATCTACTCCGGTTCCGTGCAGTTCGGCGAAATCCGCCTGTGGCAGGGTGAGACCGAGTCGACCACGCCGCTGGTGCTGAACGGTGACATCGCGTGGGCGACCAACGTGTACCCGCCCGCCACGCAGCAGGCGTTCGTGGATGCCGGCATCCGCCTTGTGAATGTGCCGCTTGGCTACGGCGCCGCGCTGCTGATGCAGCACGACACCTATCCGTTCAACATCAAGGAAGTCCGTCAGGCGATGGCCTACGCGATTGACCGTGACGAGAACGCGTTCTTCACCAACGGCTTCGGCGCCACCGGCACCGAATACATGGCCGGCGTGCTTGACACGATGGTGTCGACGCTGCTTGACGCCGACTCCATCGCGAAGCTCAACCACTACGACTTCGACGTCGATCGCGCGGCCGAATTGATGGAAACCGCCGGCTTTACGCGGGACGCCGATGGCAAGTGGGTTGATGCTGAAGGCAAGCGAATCAGCGTCGAATACAAGGCTCCGGCCGAGTTCGCCGATTTCCTCGGCGCCAGCACCAACGCTGTCGAACAGCTCAACGAGTTCGGCTTCGACATCACGCTGCGCGCGATCCCGTGGCAGCAGACCGCGGAGGACATCCGTCAGGGCAACTTCCAGCTTTCGGTGTGGTCGTGGGCCGGCGGTAATCCGCTTGCGTCGCGCCAGTTCTTTGGGCCGATTCAGCGCTTCAACTACGTCGGGCTGTCTGACGGCCAGAAGGGCATGAACTTCCCGATGGAGTTCGAGTACAACGGCGAGATGATCAACCTCGACGCGCTCATCAATGATGTGTCGTCGGGCTTCGATCGTGACGCGCAGGCGCAGCGTGCGGGCCGCGTGGCGTTGATCCTCAACGACCTGATGCCGTTCATCCCGTTGAACATCATCAGCGCGGCGCAGCCGTTCAACGAGTCGATCCTGACCGGCGCGCCGGCAGATGGCGACCCGCTGTATGCCGCGCCGCTGGATGACGCGTGGATGCTCAAGCTGCTGCTTGAGGGTGTGGTTCGCCCCGCCGGCAGCTAATCGTCAATACGCCTAGGCTGGGGGGAGCTGCGGCTTCCCCCAGCCACGTTCATGGAACAGATTCATCCAATGAGTGCACAAACAACCCCAGCTGCGCGTGTCCCCTCGGTTTCGGAACAACCGCGCTCGCGCTTTTCTATGCGCAAGCTGATACGCAGCTACACGTTCCGAACCGTCGTGCAGGGACTGATCACTATCTGGGCGGTGATGACCTTTACCTTCTTCTTGATTCGTCTCATGCCCGGCAATCCCGCCCAAATCAAGATCGACGAATATGTAGACCGTTACGGGATGTCGGAGGATCAGGCACGGCAGCAGGTCGCGACGCTTTTCAATTATGATCCCGATCAGCCTGTGTTCGAGCAGTACGTCGACTATCTCAGCGACCTCGTGCGCTTCGACTTGGGGCGTTCGCTGACGTCAACGGAAACACCTGTTGCCGAGCAGATCCTCAGGTTCCTGCCGTGGACGCTGTTCAGTGTTGGCCTCGCGCTGCTCGTGGCCTTCTCGCTTGGCGTCCTTGTCGGCTTGGCGATGGCGTACTGGCGCGGCGGCCTCCTCGACAACGTGATGACCGTGTTTGCGTCGGTGATCTATGCCATCCCGGACTACATCATCGCGCTGCTGCTCATTATGGTCGCCGGCGTGCAGCTTAAGCTGATCCCGGTGGGTGAATTGTACGGCGGCAGCACGCAGGGAATCGAACCCGGCTTTACCGTCGAATATATCCTCGACCTGCTCAAACACGCGTTTCTGCCAGTGTTCACCTACGTCTTGGCGACCATCGGCGGCTGGATGCTGACGATGAAAAGCAGCACGATCAGCACACTGGGGGAGGACTACATCACCGTGGCGCGGGCGCGCGGGCTGCCAGAACGGCGGCTCCTCACCGCGTATGTCGGACGTAACGCGATGCTCCCGCTGATGACGCGCTTGGCGATCAGCATCGGTTTTGTGGTTGGCGGCAGCGCGATTATCGAGACGCTGTTTCTGTATCCCGGCCTCGGCCGCAACCTCGTGCTGGCGATTGGCCTGCGCGACTACACCACCATGCAGGGTATTTTCCTCGTGATCGCCATATCGGTCGTGGTCAGCAACATTCTGGCCGACCTGCTGTATGGCTGGCTCGATCCGCGCGTGCGCCTCGGTGGCGACAAGGGGGCCGAATGAGCGCCAGCGCCGATGTCCGGGCAGTGCTTTCCGAAAAGTCGCTCGTGCAGCGCCTGAGTTCTGGCACGCGCGGCACGGTTCGCGCGCTGCTGCGCAACAAGGCCGGATTCCTCGGCTTTTTAGGGGTGATGTTCTTCATCATTTTGACGACCCTTGGGCCGCTGGTGATTCCCTACGAAGGTGACCCGCGCTTGGATCGTCTGCGGCCCGGCGCGCGGTCGCTGTTCGCGCCGCCCTCGGTCGAGCATCCGCTGGGCCTCGACGTGAAGGGCCGCGACGTGCTGAGTCATATCGTACACGGCGGCGGCCCGCTGATCCTCACGGCGCTGGAGGCCGGGATCCTCACGACCATCGTGGCGGTTGCGCTCGGCGCGGCGGCCGGGTTGTTGGGCGGGTTCATCGATCAGATTATCTCCGCAGCAAGCAACTTCATCTTGACGATCCCGCAGTTTCCGCTGCTGTTGGTCTTGGCGACGATCGTCACCTTCGACAACCGATTAGGCATGGCGCTGCTGCTGGCTGTACTCAACTGGCCGACGCTGATGCGGGCTGTGCGCGCGCAGGTGATGAGCCTGAAATCGCGCGATTACGTCGAGGCGGCGTTCGCGCTCGACCTCGGCCTGTGGCACATCACCACGCGCGAGGTGCTGCCCAACATGATCTCGTACATCGTGGTCAACATGATCTTCACGATCCGCAGCGCGATGTACTTCATCATCGCCCTCATGTTCCTCGGACTGGTTCCGCTCACAGAGCCGGATTGGGGCATGATGATCTTTATCGGCAAGCAGCAGGGCAGCCTGTCCAACCCGGAGGCGGCATGGATGCTGCTAGCGCCGGTGCTGGCGATTGCGCTGTTTCAGCTGTCGCTGGTGCTGTTCACGCGCAGCCTAGAAGAGGTGTTCAACCCCCGGCTGCGGCAGGGCGTGTGATGCCGTGCAAAGCGTTCGCCGTCGTTGGCGCTGCTAGAAGGAAGATAAATGGCTGACGGAAGTGTCGTCCTGTCCGTTGAGGACATCTCGATCACCTACACGACCCAGCGCGGCATCGTGCAGGCGGTGTCGAACGTCTCGTTCGATCTGCACGCGGGCGAGACGCTCGCGCTGATCGGCGAGTCGGGCTGCGGCAAATCGACGATCGTGCTGGGCCTGATCGGGCTGCTGCCCAAGACCGGTAAGATCACCACCGGCAAGGTGACGTATCGCCGGCGTGACGGCCGCCTGATCGACGTGCTGGGCCTGAACAAAGAACAGATGCGCCAGTTTCTGTGGAACGAGTGCTCGATGGTGTTTCAGGGCGCGCTCAACTCGCTCAACCCCGTGTTGAAGATCTCGTCGATGATCTATGACACAGCGCGGGCGCACGGCATGCGTGCTGACGAAGCGAAGAAGCGCGCGCTGTCGTTGTTCGAGAAGGTGCGCCTCGACCCGCTGCGGGTGTTCAACTCGTATCCGCATGAGCTGTCGGGCGGGATGCGTCAGCGCGTGCTGCTGGCGACCGCCCTGCTGCTGCGACCTCAAGTCGTCATCATGGACGAGCCGACGACCGCCGTCGATATCCTGACTCAACGGTCGATCATCAAGGTGCTCAAGCAGCTTCGTGAAGAACTGAACTTCAGCGTCATCTTCATCTCGCACGACTTGGCCGTCGCCGCTGAGATCGCCGATACGGTCGCCACCATGTACGCCGGCGAGATCATCGAGAAGGGGCCGGTGTCCGAGGTGTTCTACCGGCCGCGCCACGCATATACGCTCGGACTGCTCGAAGCGGCGCCGCGCCTGAGCACCGGCGCCGAGGAATTGATGTCGATCCCCGGCAGCCCGCCTGACCTGATTGATCCGCCGAAAGGGTGTAAGTTCCACATGCGCTGTCGTTTTGTCACCGACGAGTGCAAGACCACGAAGCCGCCGCTGCAAGCGGTCGTCGCCGACATGACCCACGTCGTCGCGTGCTATCACAGCGACGAAGTCCTGCGCGCGCGTCAGAAGGAGCTTGCCCCATGAGCACGGCTCAACGCGCGCCGCTGGTTGAACTCAAGCACGTCGATCGCTTTTTCCGCAAGGGCAACGCCACGCTCAAGGTGCTGCAAGACATCAACCTGAACGTGTATCCCAACGAGATTCTGTGCCTCGTCGGCGAGTCCGGCTGTGGCAAGACCACCACCGGCAAGATCATCGCAGGACTGTTGAACCACTCCGGCGGCGAGGTCAACGTGCAAGGCCGCCCGCTGGCGAGTTATTCCGACCGGCGCGAGAAGGCGCATCTTCGCCGCACGTTCCAGATCGTGCATCAGGATCCGTTCGCGTCGCTCAATCCGTCGCACACCATCGCCAAAATCCTGAGCTTTCCGCTGCTGCGGCACAAGATGGTGAAGAACCGCACCGAACTGGCCGCGCGCCTGCTGGAACTGCTGGAACTGGTCGACCTGACGCCGCCGCAGGACATCCTCAACAAGTACCCGCACCAGTTGAGCGGGGGCCAGCGCCAGCGGGTGAGCATCGCGCGCGCGCTGACCGTTCAGCCCAAGCTGATCGTGGCTGACGAAGCGGTGAGCATGGTCGATGTGTCGATCCGTATCGGCATCCTCAAGATGCTGCTGCGGCTCAAGGAAGAACTCGACATCGCCATCGTGTTCATCACGCACGACCTCGCGCTGGCGAAGTACTTCGCGTGGCAGGGGCGCATCGCCGTGATGTACCTCGGGCGGATTGTCGAGATCGGCCGCACGCCTGACGTTATCGGTAATCCGGCGCATCCGTATACCCGCGCGCTGCTGGCCGCGGTGCCGGAGGCGGATCCGGACGTGACCCGCGCCAAAGAGGAGATGCCGCTGCGCAGCGAGGATATTCCCGGCTTGCTGAACATCCCGCATGGGTGCGCCTTCCACCCGCGCTGTCCGTTCTTCGTGCCCGGCCTGTGCGATGCCGAAGTGCCGAAACTGGCGGTCGCGCGCGGATTCAATCAGGAGGCGGCGTGCGCCCCGCTTGAACTTGGGCTTCCGCTGACGACGTATGCCGGGTGACGCGCTGGGCGAGTCGCTCAAGGGCTTTTTGCGTATCGGAGTGTTCGTCGGCGTGGGCGGGGTCGTGCTCGCGCTGTTTCAGCCACGGGAAAGCCCGGAGTTCGTGCTCAGTGTGTGCAGCGGGATCATCGGTCTTCTGCTGGTTGTCGGGGTTGTCGTATTGCACCGGTATTTTAGCCGCTGAGCGCGATCTGCTGCGTCAGATGCGCTAGACTTGTACTTTACACAGGGGGAAACGAATGGACTCTATCGAGCAGCAGATGGGGCAGCGGTTGGTCGTCGGGTTCCACGGCCTGACCGCGCCGGATTATCTTCTTGAGTGGCTTGAGGCCGGGCGTGTCGGCGGTGTGATCCTGTTTCAACGCAACGTCGAAAACCCGGAGCAGCTCGCGGCTCTGACGCAATCGCTGCACGCGGCGGCGCGCACACCGCTGCTGATCGGGATCGATCAAGAGGGCGGCGAAGTCGCACGGCTGCGCGGCTGGTTCACCGAGGCGCCATCCGCGATGGCGCTTGCCGCGGGCGGCGGTCAGTATGCCGAAGCGGTCGCCGGCGTACTCGGTGAGGAGATGCGCGCACTCGGGATCAACTGGAACTTCGCGCCGGTGGTCGATATCTCGTACAACGCGGCGAATCCGTCGGTTGGGACGCGTTCACCGGGGGCGGATCCACGGCGGGTCGCGGATGTCGCCGCGGCGCAGGTCGCGGGCTATCAGGCGGCCGGAGTCGCCGCTTGCGCCAAGCACTTCCCCGGCTTGGGGAACACGGCCATCGACACGCATGTCGCGCTGCCTTCCATCGACACACCGCTTGAAGACCTGATCGACGCCGACCTGCTGCCGTACCGCGCGGTGATCGAAGCGGGCGTCGCGTCGATCATGACCACACATACGATCTTCGCCGCGCTCGATCCGGCGCTTCCGGCCACGCTGTCCCCGAACATCGTCCCGACGCTGCTGCGGGGAATCCTCGGTTTCGACGGTGTGGCGATGACCGACTGCCTCGAAATGGGCGCGATCACGGCGCACCATGCGCCGGCCGAGTCCGCGGCGCTGGCGGCAGCGGCCGGTGTCGACCTGATCCTGTTCAGCCACACGCGCGAGGTGCAGGAGGAGGCGTATCGCGGGTTGATCGAGGCGGCGCGCAGCGGGCGAATCTCCGAGGAGAACCGCGTCGAGTCGCTGCGCCGGATTCAGGCGATGAAACAGGCGTATGCCATCACCGAACCGCCGAATCTAGATGCGATTCGCAGCGCCGCGCACATCGAGACGGTGACTGCGGCGGCACAGGCCGGTATTCAACTGGTGCGGGCGCAGGGCGTGGTTCCGCTTCCCGATCATGTCAGCGTCGCGCTGGTCGAGTTCCCGTCGATCCACGACAGTGTCGTCTTCGACGCCACCGGCCAAACCGGGCTTGCGGCGCGGCTGTTGGCGCGGCGGCCGGATACCACGGTTGTGGCGCTGTCGCGCGGCCTGCCTGAACAGGACGTAGAGAAGGCACTCGACGCCGCACGCAGCGCCGGGGTGACGATCCTTGCGACCCGCAGCGTACATCTGAGTCCTGAGCACATGCGGGTGGCGAATGCGGTGCTCAGCGCCGCGCATATCTCCGTGCTGGTTGCGCTGCGCAACCCGTATGACGTGGGCGCTCTGCCTGACGCTGACGCGGCGCTGTGTTCGTTCGGCGGGGCGGAGCCGCAGTTGGACGCGGTGATCGGCGCGCTGCTCGGAGATTACGTGCCGACCGGCAGCGCGTCCGTCACGCTTGGGGGATAGGATGACGGTCTACGCCGGTGTCGATGTCCTGCGCCGTGCCGACTTCGAACACGTTCGTGGTCGCAAGGTCGGGCTGCTGACCCATCTGTCGGCCGTCGGCGAGATGTTGATCCCGACCTACTCGCTGCTCACCGGCTCGCCTGAGGTGGACGTACGGGCGTTGTTCACGCCGGAGCACGGCTTCTTTGGCAGCGCGCGCGAGGGCGAGTTGGTGAACAACTCGGTGGACGCGCGCACCGGCCTGCCGGTGTACAGCCTGTACAGCGAACACACCAAACCCGCGCGTGAGATGTTCGACGGCCTCGACCTGATCGTCGTCGATCTGCAAGACATCGGGGCGCGCTGTTACACGTTTGCGTGGACGATGTCGCTCATGCTTGAGGCGTGCGCCGAGGCCGGCCTTGAAATGCTGGTGCTCGACCGACCCAACCCCCTCAACGGCCTTGTCGTGCGCGGGCTGCTGGTCGAGCCGAACTGCACGTCGATGGTCGGCCGGTATGACAGCGTCGTGCCGCTTGTGCATGGCATGACCCTCGGCGAACTGGCGATGTACTACAGCACGCTTATCCCCGGCGCTGAGAATCTGGTGAAGGTGCTGGCGGCCAGCGGATGGCGCCGGTCGATGAGTTGGCGCGACACCGGATTGACGTGGATCCCCCCGTCGCCCGCGATCCCGAAAGTCGCCACCGCCGATCACTATCCGGGGTCGGTGATGATCGAAGGCACGACGTTGAGCGAAGGGCGCGGCACAGCGCTTCCGTTTGAGATCGTCGGCTCGCCGGGCATCGACCCGATCGAGCTTGCGCATCGGCTGAACATGCAGCATCAGCGCGGCGTGTTGTTCCGGCCCACGGCGTTTCGCCCGACGACCGGCAAGCACGCCGGGATCGACTGCCGGGGGGTGCAAGCGCACATCGTCGAGCCGCGCATGTACGATCCGCTGCGCACGTGGTTGAACGTGATCGTCACGATACGCGCATACTTCCCAGAGGAGTTCGGTTGGGCCGAGCCGCACAACGGGCGGTATATGTTCGACCTGTTGATGGGCAACCGATGGGCGCGCTCGATGATCGACAACGACGCGCGCGTGGCTGACATTCTGGCCGAAGAGCGTAAAGTATGCGCTGAGTTCGAGGAGCGGCGTCAGCCGTATTTGATCTATGACTGAGATTCCACGCAGTGACGGACAGCGGAACATCCCCGCGGCGTCCGCGGAACAGCTCGACAGCGTCGTGACGGCGGCCATCCGCGACGGGGTTACGCCGTCGGCGGTGCTGGCGGTCATGCACCGTGGCGAGATGGTGTATGAAGGCGGGTGGGGGTGGCAAGACCCCGAAACGCAAACCCCGATCCAGCCGAGCTGTTTGTACGATCTGGCGTCCGTGACCAAGCTGTTCACCGTGACGGCGTTCTTGGCGCAGGTCAGCGCGGGCATGGCGTCGCTCGATATGCCGCTGGCCGACGTCGTGCCGGAGTTCGCCGCGATCTCGCCGCGCTCGGTCGTGGACAGCTACGATCCGATCAACCGTAAGGTCGTGCCGATGGATCCGGCGCATGTCGGCAAGCTCGTGACGCCGACCTCGGTGACGATGCGCCAACTGCTCACGCATACATCGGGGCTGCCGCCGTGGCGCCAGTTCTATGCTGTCGCCGGGCCGCCGCCCACGCCGCCGGGACAGCTTGACCCGATGCCGCGTGAGCTGCGCTGGGCGCGGATGCTCGGCGCGCTGTGTGCTGTCGACTTCGCGGGGCTGCCGGGCGACAAGGTGCGTTATACCGACATCGGCCTGATGCTTTTGGGCGAAGCGGTGGCCCGCATCGGCGGTCAGTCGCTGGAGAACGGCATCCGCGCGCGGGTCATCTCCGCTATCAGCACTCTGCCAGACCCGATCACGTTCAACCCGGTCGATCAGCGTATCGGGCTTGACCACATCGTGCCGACCGAATTCGACGCGCATTGGCGCCAGCGCCGCGTCCACGGCGAAGTCCACGACGAGAACGCGTGCGCGGCGGGCGGTGTCGCGGGACATGCCGGGCTGTTCGCCTCGGCCGAGACGGTCGCGCGCTTCGGACAGCTCTGGCTTGACGGGGCGGGCGAGTTCAACATCGCGCCGGAACTGGCGGCGGAAGCGATCCGCGAACAGGCTGTATCGGAGGGCCTGCGCCGCGGGCTGGGCTTCGTCATCAAGCCGCATGAAGGGGCCAACTGCGGCGATGTGATGAGTCCGGACACGTTTGGACATACCGGGTTCACCGGCACATCGCTGTGGATCGACCCGCAGCGTAAGCTGGTGGTCGCGCTGCTCACCAACAGCGTGTATCCGGGCCGGGGCCTGCCGGGGACGTATGAACTGCGGCGGGCGGTGCACACCCTTTTGGCGGAAGCGCTGTCGTAAGCGAGGATGGCATGGCACTACTGGGTATTGATGGAGGCGGGTCGCACGTCCGCGTGGTCGTGACGGACGCGCAGATGAACGTGTTGGCGCAAACGACCGGCGACAACGTCAATCCGAGCAGTATTGGGCGTGAAGAATCCGGCGCGCGCGTGCGGGCCGCCGTGTGGCAGGCGATCAGTGACGCCAACCTCACGCCGGGGGACATCACGGCGGCGGCGGCGGGGATCGCGGGCGCGGCGGACGACCACAGCGCCGATTGGGTGCGCGACATGCTTCAGATCGTGCTGCCTACCGCGCGGATTGTGCCCAGCTCGGATTTCGAGATCGCGCTGGTCGGCGCGGTAGGCGAGCGCAAGGGCGTTATCGTCATCGCCGGCACCGGAAGCGCGGCCTTTGGCGTGTCGGTTGACGGGCGCAAGCTGCGGCAGGGCGGGTTTGGCTATCTGCTGGGCGACGAAGGCAGCGGGTATTGGATGGGGCGCGAAGTGCTTGCCCACGCGCTGCGCGAGTTGGACGGACGCGCCGGAAAGTCACAGATCACCCCGCGTGTGCTCAAAGAGATCGGGGCGGCGACGGCGGGGGACATCATCGCGTGGACGTACCGGCAGGGCGTACAGGTGCGCGCGATTGCGGCGCTGGCCCCGCTGCTTATCCAGATCAGCGAGGAAGGCGACCGTGTGGCGCAGGGATACGTCGCGCGGGCCGCGTCGGAACTGGCGAATCTGGTGCGCAGTATCCAAGCGCGGCTTGACCTGAAAGACGGGCCGATTGCATTCGCAGGCGGCCTGTTGGAGACGGACAACCGGCTGGTTGAAGTCTTGATGCGGCGGCTTCACATCGAAGAACGCCCGCGCCCACTCTATCCGCCGGCTATCGGCGCCGCTATGCTTGCCGCGCAAGCGTTCTGAGTATCGCGGCAGGCATCTGGCAGCCGCGCTCGATGAGGGGAATTGAGGGGTAATGCTTACCGAACAGCAGAATCCGCGGACGGTCAATCTTGACCAGATGACTCCGCTGCAAATTGTGCAGACGATGAACGAGGAGGACGCCAGCGTTGCCCGCGCGGTGGCGCAGGCGCTCCCGCAGATCGCCGCGGCGGTCGAGGCGATCACGGCGCGTATGCGGCGCGGCGGGCGGTTGCTCTACATCGGCGCCGGCACCAGCGGACGGCTCGGTGTGCTTGATGCGGTGGAGTGCGTGCCGACGTTTGGCGTGCCGCCCGAACTGGTCGTGGGGATCATCGCTGGCGGTGACCGTGCGTTCATGCGTGCTGTGGAAGGCGCCGAGGACGACGCCGACGGCGGCCGTCGTGACTTGGCCGCGCACAATGCCGGTGCGCTCGACAGCGTGGTCGGGATCGCGGCCAGCGGCAGCACGCCGTATGTGCTCGGCGCGCTCGAATACGCCAAGGCCCTCGGCGCGCTGACGGTCGGCGTGGCGTGCAACACCGAGGCGCCGATCACGCTGCGGGCCGAGATCGGGATCGAGGTTGCCGCCGGCCCCGAGGTGCTGACCGGCTCGACCCGCCTCAAAGCCGGCACCGCGCAGAAGATGGTGCTCAACATGCTCAGCACGGCCGTGATGGTCGGGCTGGGCAAGGTCTACGGTAACTTGATGGTGGACGTACAGATCACCAACGCCAAGCTGGCGGCGCGCGCGCGCCGGATCGTCATGCAGATCAGCGGCGCGGACGCGACGGCGGCGGATGCGGCGCTCAAAGAAGCCGGTGGACACGCGAAAACCGCCATTGTCATGATCGCGCGCAGTGTGGATGCGCAGGAGGCGCGCGCGCTTCTCGTGGCTCACAACGACCGGCTGAGGGAGATCATCGGATGAGCGATCTTCTGGTTGCGAACGTACGCTACTTGCACGGCGCGGATGATCGCCCATTGGCGGGGTGGCTGCGCGTCGAAAACGGCGTGATCGTCGATGGTGGTGCGGGGGATGCGCCCGCTGCCGGTGGGGCCGCGTCGTTTGACGGCGGGGGGCTGCTGCTCGCGCCGGGGTATGTTGATGTGCACGTACACGGCGGGATGGGCTGCGACACGATGGACGCCGACCCGGACGCGCTGATCGCGATGGCCCGCTTCTACGCCAGCCACGGCGTGACGGGCTTTTTGGCGACGACGTGGACGGATACGCGCCCGCGCATCGACGCCGCACTGAAAACGATCGCGCAGTGTGTGGGCCGGATGCCCGGCGGCAGCACGCTGTTGGGCGCGCATCTCGAAGGCCCGTATCTGAACGCGGTACGCGGCGGCGCGCAAAACCTCGACCTGATCCGCCGGGCCGACCGCGATGAAGCGATCCCGTGGCTGGAGCATGGTGTCATCCGCTTGGTCACGGTCGCGCCGGAGTTCGAGGAGAACGCGTGGTTCGTCCACGAATGCCGGTCGCGCGGGATCACGGTCAGCATGGGGCATACCGACGCGACCTACGATCAGGCTGTGCAGGGCATCGAGGCGGGTGTGACCCACGCGACGCACACGTTCAACGCGATGTCGCCGTTACAGCACCGCGCCCCCGGCGTGGTCGGGGCCGCTATGGGCGACGACCGCGTGCGCTGTGAGCTGATCGCCGATAACATTCACATCCATCCGGGCGCGATCCGCGCGCTGTGGAAGGCCAAGTCGAACAACATCGTGCTCATCAGCGATGCCATTCGCGCGGCCGGCATGCCGGATGGCGATTACCCGGTGGATGAGCGCACGATTTACGTCCGCGGCGGGGTGGCCCGGCTTGAGGACGGGACGCTGGCCGGCAGCACGCTCACGTTGGATCGCGGCGTGGTGAACTTCGCGCGGGCCACCGGCCAATCGATCTATGCTGTGGCACGCAGCGCTGCGCTGCCGGCCGTGCGCGCCATTGGACTCGACAAACGCAAAGGGGCAGTCCGCATCGGTTGGGATGCCGACTTTGTGCTGTTGAACGACGACGGTGGGGTTCAGGCGACGATTGTCGCCGGAGAGGTGGTGTATCGCGCATGACGGACATGCTGGTGAAACTCTATGAACTGCCCCCGCTGGAGCCGGCAATCGCCGGGCAGGCCGAGCACGGCATCACGATCCGGCGCGCCATCCCGCCTGAGAAACACAATGTACTGGCGTGGATCGGGCAGCACTTCAGCCCCTACTGGGTGAGCGAGACTGATGTCGCTTTCAGCCGGCTTCCGCTGTCGGTGTGGGTGGCGCACGAGGGCGGGACACTGCTTGGATTCGCCTGCTGGGATGTCGTGGCGCGCGGGTTCTTCGGCCCGACCGGCGTCAGCGAGGCGGCACGCGGGCGCAAGACAGGCGCGGCGCTGCTGCTCGCGGCCCTTCACGATATGCGATTCAACGGCTATGCCTACGGTATCATCGGCGGCGTTGGCCCGGTCGAGTTCTACACGAAAGTGTGCGGAGCGGTCGTGATCCCCGACAGCACGCCGAGCGTCTACGCCGGAATGCTGCGGTCGTAATGCCAGCGGCGCAGCTTTACGCCGTGTAGGGGTAATCGGCCATACACTAGTGTCAAGGACTCAGATAACGGATTTCTTGCATGACGTGGGTTGGCGCAGCGTATCTCATAGTGCTTGGCCTGTCGACCATTCTCGGCATGGCACTTGTCGGTGTGGCGCTGCGCCGGCGCGATCTGCCGGGGGGCGCGCCGCTGGTCGCGGTGATCTGCTGCATGCTCGTGCGGTGCGCGGCTTATCTCATTGAGCTGCTGGCGGCCGATGCGGATAAGCTGCTGTGGTACAACCTGCGTCAGGCTGGCGTGGTGGCGCTTCCACTGGCGGTGCTGACCCTCGGTTATGAGGTTTACCGGCAGAAGATTTGGACTCACTGGCGGTTGACGGCCCTTCTCTCAATCGTTCCGCTTATCACCCTGCTGCTGGGATTCGTCGACTTACCCCTCGTGCGCGAGTTCACGACCATCGACACGGTGTTCGGGCTGCGCGTGATCGTGACGCAGCGTGGGCCGTGGATCGCCATCTCGACTGTCTACTTCTACTTTATCTATACGATCGCGTTGGTGCTGTTGATCGAATCCGTGCGCAGTGCGCTGCCCGGTCATCGCACGCAGGTTGGGATGCTGGTCGTAGGCTTACTGGTGATACTCACCGGCAACCTCATGGATTTATTGGCCGCTAACCCGATCTCGCCGCTGAGATCGGGCGTGCTGCTGTTCATCCCCGCGACCGTCATTTTCATGTACGGCTTGTACCGTTATCAACAGCTCGGCATGCTCCCGGTCGCTCGTGAACATGTCTTTGACGCGATTGCCGATGCGGTGATCGTGGTTGACTTTGCGGGCCGTGTGCTCGACTCGAACCAGTCTGCGCGGCGTGTATTCGGCCCGCTGTGGTCAGGCGAGCGCATGATCGGGCTGTCGATTATGGACATTGTCCGCGAATGGCCGGAATTTCAGGAGCAGTTGGAGTCCGGCGCCGCGAAGTTCGACGTCGCCTATCCTGAGTACCTCGGCCAGACGACGTTCGAGGTCGACGTGACTCAATTGGCCGACGTGCGCGGCCATCCTGCCGGGCGCGTTTTGTTGGTGAACGACGTGACGGCGCAGCGCGCAGCGTTCAACCTCATCGCCGAGCGCGAACGCATCCTCGTGCTTCAGCGCTTCATCCGTGACGCTTCGCACGATCTGCGCACGCCGATGAGCGTACTGCAATCGTCGGCGTATCTCACGCGCCGGCTCGCCGACCGGCAGGTAGCGACGCTGGCCGGGCTGCACCCCAAGCTGCCGGCGATCTACGCCGGGGTGATCGAGGAAGCGATTGACCTGTCAGGCAAGATGCGTGACCGAGCCGTGGCGTCCGACGACGCCGCCAAGCGGTTGTGGTCGATCCTGTCGGCGATGATTGAGCTTTCGGAACTCGATACGTCCAACGTGCTTGAGCGTGATAACATCGACCTCAACGAACTCGTCTCAACCATCGTGAAGGCCCGTGTGGAGGATGCCGAGCGCCGGACGGTTGCGCTCAGCACCGAACTGGCCGAGGCGCTGCCGCCCGTCTACGCGGATCGTCAGCGTCTGAAGCGCGCTGTCGACGCCCTCGTGCTCAATGCGCTGCAATTCAATCGAGAGGGGGGCAAGGTCGTCGTCCGGACGTATCGCGACGGCCCCTCGGTCGTGATGGAAGTTGCCGACACCGGGATCGGGATCAGCCCGGCCGATCAACCTAAAGTGTATGACCGCTTTTTCCGTGTTGACCGGGCGCGCAGCACCGAAAGCGGCGGGGCCGGGATCGGCCTGTCACTCGCGAAGGCCATCATCGACCGGCACGGTGGGGCAATCGAACTCGAAAGCGAATTGGGCGTCGGCAGCACGTTCAAGTTTAAGCTGCCGGCGGTGATTGTGCCGGAACTAGAAACCACACCCGCCTAACCTCACAGCGCGCGATGTTAGGCGGGCGTATATTGAACGGCCTACTTCTGCTTTTCCATCGCCGAGCGCATAGCCTTCAGCTCGGCCAGCATGAGTTCCTCGGTGGTCGGGGCGGGCGGGGCGGCGGGCGCTTCTTCCTTCTTGCCCTCGGCCATCTCTTGCAAGCGGTTGACGCCCCGGATTAAGAAGAAGATCGCCAGCGCCACAATCAGGAAGTTGATGACGGCGTTCAAGAAGATGCCGATATTGATGGCGACCTCTGGCGCTTCACCCTCGGCAGCCTTCAGGATGATCTTGATGTCGGAGAAGTCGATCCCGCCGACGATCAAGCCGATGGGCGGCATGATGACGTCGTTGACGAGACTGGTGACGACAGCGCCAAAGGCCGCGCCAATGATCACGCCAACGGCAAGATCAATCACGTTGCCACGCATAATAAACTTGCGGAACTCTTGGAGCATTCTAATCCTCCTCAGTGGATCTATGCGCCCGCGTGCTCCATGCCGCGCGGTGTCGTATGAGAATATAGTCCATTGGGGCTATGCTTACAAACAATCCCGGCTTACGGTGACCCGTGCGCTTGCTCCAGCGTCCGGGTGACGTTCGACAGAAACGCACTGGCGACCGGCCCCGGTGGCGACGCGCTCGACCAGATCGCGCTGAGGTGGCGGCGCAGATCGACGCCGGTGATCGGTACAGGGCGCAGAAGCCCGAACGCCGCTTCCTGCTCGAAGGCGTAACGCGGCAGGATCGCTGCCGCCTTGCCCCCTGCCACCGCCCGCTTGATCGACTCGACGTTGTCGAATTCCGCTGCGATTCGGACGCTCAGGCCGAGCGACGCCAGCTCGCGTTCGAGCCACTGCCGTGAATGGCTTCCGCGCTGTCGGGTGATGAGCGCGGTCTGTGAGAGTTCCGCCAGCGCCACCGACTCGCGGTTCCACCATTCGTGCTGCGGGCCGATCACCAGCCACTGCGACACGGACACAAGACGCCGGATGCGGACGGCGGGATCGTGCGTGTCCGGTTCGCCCTCGATGATGCCGAGGTCGCACACGCCGGACAGAACCGCCTCGACGATCTGCGGAGTGGTGCGCGTCGTCAGGTCGATGTGCACCTGCGGGTAGCGCGCCTGAAACCCGGTGAGGCAGGTCGGCAGCACGTAGGTTCCAACCCCCGGCGTCGCGCCCAGCCGCATCGCGGCGCGGGTCGTCGGTGTTACTGTGGTTAGCGCGAGTTCGGCCTCGTGCGCAATTTGGAGTAGCTGCTCGGCGTAACCCAGCAGCAGATGGCCGGCGTTGGTCAACGTGACGCCGCGTGCACGCCGCTCGAACAGGATGGTTGAGAAGCCGCGCTCCAGGTCTTGGATGTGCTGGCTGACCCCGGACTGAGTCATCAGCAGGCGTTCGGCGGCGCCGCTGAAGCTGCCGGCCTGCACGACGGAGATGAAGATTTGCAGTTTGCGGAGATCGAGCATCCGCGCTTCTCCTTTGCTATAAGCGCCGACTTATACCATCAATCACGGGCTGAGCACAACTTGCCGGTGAAAAATCAGGTAGGCTTGAGCCATACACCCGGCGGGGTATTCGCTGGCCTCGCTCGATTGGGAGACCGCACATGATCCTTCGCTACTTCTATGACGAACGGCTCGCCCAAGCCTCGTATCTGGTCGGATGCGCTAAAACGGGCGAGGCGTTGATCGTCGACCCCGCGCGCGCGGTTCAGACCTACATGGACGCCGCGGAGCGCGAGGGCGTGCGTATCAGCCATATCGCAGAGACGCACATCCACGCCGATTTCGTCAGCGGTGGCCGTGAGCTGGCCGCGGCGACCGGCGCGCTGTTGATCGTCAGCGGCGAGGGCGGCCCGGACTGGCAGTACGCGTATGTCGGCGAACCCGGCGTCGTCCGGGTGATGAACGGCGATACGTTCATGGTCGGTAACGTCAGCGTCGAGGTTTTGCACACGCCGGGGCACACGCCCGAACACATCGCGTTCGTCATCACCGACACCGCCGCCGCTGATAAGCCGATGGGCATTTTCACCGGCGACGCGGTCTTTGTCGGCGACATCGGCCGGCCCGACCTGCTCGAAGCGGCGGCTGGCGTGGTGGGCAGCGCCGATACGGGGGCGCGCCAGCAGTTCGGAACCGTGCAGCGCTTCAAGTCGCTGCCCGATTATTTGCAGCTTTGGCCCGGTCACGGCGCAGGCAGCGCGTGCGGAAAGGCGCTCGGCGCTGTGCCCTCCACGACGCTTGGCTACGAAAAGCTGTTCAATCCGGCGTTCCAAATACATGACGAGGACGCGTTTGTCGCGTGGCTGCTCGACGGGCAGCCTGAGCCGCCGCGGTATTTCGCGCAGATGAAGCAGGTGAACCGTGACGGCCCGGCGCTGCTCGCTGACCTTCCGGAGATCCAATCGCTGACCCGTGCGGACATCGACGCGCTGATCGAGGCCGGCGCGTTCGTGGTCGACGTGCGCGACCGCGACGCGTTCGCGGCCGGGCACATCCCCGGCACGATCAGCACACCGGCGACCTCGTCCAAAGTCTCGACCTACGTCGGCTCGCTGTACGACTTTCGCGTGCCGGTGGCGTTAATCGTGCCGGACGATGCGGTGCTGGACGAGGTGATCCCTGCGCTGCGGGCCGTCGGCGTCGACCGGATCGCCGGCGTGCTGTGGGCGGACGGCCTCGGCGGTGATCTTGACGCGCTGCCGCAGATGACCGCCCGCGCGCTGGCCGATGGGCTGGCATCGGGATCAACCGCCGTTCTCGATATCCGGAACCTCAGCGAGTGGCTGGATCGGCATGTCTCCGGGGCGCAGCATGTCCCATTGACGGAACTGCACCGGCGCGCCGGCGAGCTGCCGGAGTCGCGTCCATTCGCGGTGTACTGCGCCAGTGGATATCGCGCTCAGGTGGCGGTGAGTTGGCTGCGCGCCAACGGGTTCAACCGCGCGGTGCTTATGGGCGAACCTGACTCCGTCTGGTCGGAAGCCCTTCCGACCGGATCCGGCACGGAACTGCAAACGGCGTAACTTCTGATGCTGATTCTCGAAATTGTGTTGGGCCTGATCATTGGCCTTCTGCTCGGCTTGCTTGGCGGCGGCGGATCCATCCTCACCGTGCCCGCGCTGGTCTACGTCCTCGGACAGCCCGCACAAGCCGCCGTGACGGCCTCGCTGGTGATCGTCGGCAGCAGTTCGGCCTTTGGCGCGACGATGCGCCGGGGATCAGGCAGCCTCAACCTCGCGGTCGCGCTGCTGTTCGGGCTGTCGGGCATGGCTGCGGCGTATGTGACCGCCAACCTCGCGGCGAACATCCCATCGGCTGTGTTGATGCTGATGTTCGCGCTGCTCATGCTGGTGGTCGGGAGCATGATGATCGCAGGGCGGCACATGGAACGTGACGAGGCGCCGCGCAGTCAGCCGGTGAAGGTGGTCGCGGTCGGGGCGGGCGTGGGCACGCTGACCGGTGTGCTGGGGGTTGGCGGCGGGTTCCTGATCGTGCCGGCGCTGGTGATGTGGGTCGGGCTGCCGATGGCGCAGGCGGTCGGGACGTCCTTGATCGTGATTGCCATGAACAGCGCGGCCGGTCTGGCCGGTCATCTCGGCGGCGCGTCGCTCGACTGGGCGCTGATCGGCACGTTCGCGCTGGCGGGTTTCGCCGGCACGTACGTCGGCACACGGCTTAACGCACGGCTCGGTGCGGATGCGCTGCGCAAGGGGTTCGCCGTGTTCGTGATCGCTCTGGCGCTGATCCTGCTTGTGGATAACCTCGGCCGGCTCGCAGTCTAGGCCGGTGTTTGGAAGTCGAGAGATTCGGTCTCCCACCTTGCAGCGTTAGTCGAGCTATACGGCGCGGTGTTTTCTCATCACTCATCACGTTCAACTTCGTGCTTAGGCCAGCAGTCGGAAGGTGTCAGGCGTCAATCCAGATGCAGGATTTCTGCTTATGAACCCGTCCGCAGCGCGATTGAGACTCATCACGCCCAACGGCTGTTCCTCACCGGAGGCCCGGAAGCCACGGCAGCACGCGCATCAGCGTCGCGTAGATGCGGTCGAACATCCGCACGGACATGCGCTCGCCCCGCGCGTAAACCATGAACCGCTGCACGCTGATCGACTGCGACTGGGTGAATTTGAGAATGCCTTCGGCCCCGTGACGGCGTCCGTAACCTGACTGCTTCCAACCGCCCTGCGGGGCACGCACCGACGCCCACGCTGCCTTATGCCCTTCGTTGACCGTCACCGTTCCACACTGGATGCGGCTGGCGACCTCATGCGCGCGCTTTACGTCACGGCCGAACACCGCCGCGTTCAGTCCGTACAGGCTCGCGTTGGCGCGGCGGATCGCGTCGTCGACATCGTTGAAGCGGTACAGCGACACCACCGGCCCGAAACTCTCCCCGTCGTAAACCACCATCTCCGGCGTGACGTTTTCGAGCAGGGTCGGCTCGAATGCGTATGGTGCGATGTCGGGCCGCGCGCTGCCGCCGGTGATGACGCGCGCGCCCTTCGCGACGGCGTCTTCGATGTGCCGCTGCACATGCGCAAGCTGATTGGCAGACGTGAGCACGCTCATTTCGTCATCCCACGCGCCGCACCGAACCCCCATCGGGAGTGACTCGTAGCGTTTCGCCAGCCCATCGCGCACCGCATCGTAGATCGCGTCGTGGATGAAGAGGCGTTCAAATGACACGCACATCTGTCCGGCGGACGCGAGCGTGCTGTCGACCAAGACGTCGAGCGCCTTGGCGACATCGGCGTCATCGAGCAGGATCACCGGATTCTTGCCGCCCAGTTCGAGCGAGCACGGGATCAGCCGTTCGGCGCAGTGCGCGGCGATCTTGCGACCGGTCGCCGTGCTGCCGGTGAACATCACCGTGTCGACGTGGTCAATCAACGCCGCGCCAGCTACGCGGCCGTCTCCGGTGACGATCTGAAGCACGTCGTCCGGCAGGCCGCACTCGCGCAGCAGTTGTAATCCGAACAAGGCCGAGAATGGAGTCAGCTCCGACACCTTGATCACCACGGTGTTGCCGGCGATCAGCGCGGCAATGGCGTCCTGCATCGGCAGGTTGAACGGGTAATTCCATGCCTCGATCAGCCCGACGACGCCATACGGTTTGGGGTAGACGGTGGATGACGTGAGCAGTGGCACCGCGCCCGCCTTGCGCCGCGGCCGCAGCAGTGACGGGCCGTGATAGCTGTAGAAGCGCGTATTGATGCACGTATCGAACACGTCTTCGAGGGCGTTGGCGCGCACCTTGCCGTTCTCAAGCTGGATCAGATCGGCGATGTCGAATCGGCGGTCGAGCAGTACGTCGTTGAAACGGCGAAACGGCTTGACGCGCTCACGGACAGGCAGGGCGGCCCACGCCGCTTGCGCCGCGCGCGCGACCCCGACGGCGTGTGCGACATCCTCGGCCGCGCACATCGGCACCGACCCGATGACCCGCCCATCCAGCGGCGATGTGATCGTCATTGGCGCACGCGGCGCGAGCGTGCGCACCATGCCCGACAAGCGGCTCAGATCGCGGGCAAGCGCGGGGATCGGCTCGGCGGATGCTTGTGATGCTGCGTGATTGGCGGCAGGTGATGTCACAGCGGCGGCCCTGACTCAATCGCGGATCGGATGAGTATACGCCGTGCCGCGTGTGTGTTCCATGAGAGGCTTCTTGCGAGCGGCGGATCTGCCGGTCGACGGCCACCGCCTGATCTACGCGTGCGCCTTGATGACCAGCGCCGCCCCGATGCGTCCCCACACGTGTTCCACGACGTCAATGGACGTGGCGCCCTGAGATTCGGCCGCCAGCACCATGATGTCAACCGGTGAGTCGCGGACGGCCCCGTAGACGGCCTCGGCCAACGTGCCTTCACGCAGCAGCACGCGACCGTGAATCCGTGCCCGCGCGAAGGCTTGGCGCATCGACGCGAGGTGCGCGCCCAGCGGTGTGTCCGGCGAGAGCATCACCGCGAACCGGCTGATGAGTGGGCTGCCGGAGGCGTCGGCGGCCGGGGTCGCGGCGGCCAGCACGATGATTTCGATCGGCAGGTTCTGTGAGAGGGCCGGGAGCCACGTCAGAAGCTGACGGTCAGGTTGTGTCCCGCGCAATACGGCCAAGACCTTGCGTGGGCGTGAGGCGAGATCGCGCACCAGCCATACCGCCGCCGGCGCACGCAGGACGAGATCGCGCCGTCCCTCTGGCGTGTCGGAATGCGCGACGAGCAGCACGGCGCGCGTGTCGGGTGTGTGGCCGATGGCGCTGCCCAGCGGCGCGGCGTACATCGGCAGTTCGGGATAGGCCGGTGTCACCACGCGCGCGACATACGACGACAGCGTTTGCAGGCGCAGCGGGTCGGAACTCCACAGGTAAATCGCCCGTTCCGGCAGGTCGACATCCTGCCACACGCGGTCGAGCACGCCGAGGATGTCGTCCGAACGGCTGCGCACCGCGACAATCGGGGATCCCAACGCGCCCTCGATCAGTTCACGCGTAGCGCGGTTGTCAGGCTGGGCGAAGGCGACCGTGAGGGTGTCGTCGTCCTCGGCGATGGGCAGCGCGACGTGGAAGTAGGCGAGATGGCTGGGCAGCCGCCGCACCAGCGCCGGGTCGATGTCGATGTCGGCCAGATGCAGCAGCGGCGCGTTCATGCGGGGGCGACGAGGGCGTATCCGACGCCCGGCACGGCCTCGATCACCAGCGGCGCGTGGCCGTCGTCGCCTTCGATTTTGCGCCGCAGCCGATATACGAGCTGCTTGAGCATCGCCTTGTCGCCGCCGCCGGGGCCATATACGAGGTCGATGAGCGCCTGCGTCTTGACCACTTGACCGGGCTTGGTCATCAGCGATTCGAGCATGCGCACCTCCAGCGGCGTGAGCTGAATCGACGGCCGGTCGGGCAGGGTGAGCGTATTGCGTTCGGTATCAAGCGTGCAGCCGTTCAGCGCGACGTGGTTGGAAGATGTAGGGGCGGCGCGCCGCAGCACAGCCTGTACACGCGCCAGCAGCTGCACACTGCTGAAGGGTTTGGTCATGTAGTCGTCCGCGCCGAACCCCAGCCCGGCGACGACGTCGGTATCGGTGTCGCGCACGGTCAGCATGATGATTGGCGTATTGGCCTGATCGCGGATCGCGCGGCACACCGCGAAGCCGTCCGGCTCCGGGATTTGAACGTCGAGGATCACGATGTCTGGTCGCAGACTTGCAAAGGTGCTCAACGCCGTCTTGCCGTCGTGAGCCAGCGAGACCTCGAAGCCGGACAGCTTCAACAGCCGGCCGACGCCGTCCGCCAGAATGAGATCGTCGTCGACGACAAGCGCCTTCATGCCTGTGTACATAATTCCACCCAAAACTGCGAGCCTCCGCCGGGCCGGGCATCGACGCCGACCACGCCGCCGTGCGCCGCGACGATGGCCTTGACGACGGACAGCCCGAGGCCGGCGCCGTAGTCCTCTGACGCCGTGGCGCCCAGCCTTACGAACCGTTTGAAGACGCCGTCGCGCTTGTCTTCCGGGATGCCCGGCCCACGGTCGCTGACGGACAGCCGCACGGTGTCTCCGCTGCGGGCAAGGCCGATGTCGATGGTGCTGCCGGGCGGGCTGTACTTGCTGGCGTTGGCGATGAGATTGACCAGCACCTGCACCAAGCGCCCGCGATCCGCCGAAACCACGGGCGCCTCAAGCGGCATGTCGAGCGTCAGCTGCTGTCGCCGGCGCGACAAAAACGGCAGCACCAGACGGGCGGCTTCCGATATCAACTGCTCGGCCTCAATGCTCTGCCGGCGAAGCACGAGCTGATCGGCCTCGATCTTCGAGCTTTCGAGCAGATTGTCGATGAGCTGGCCCATGCTGGCGATGCTGAGATGCAGCGCGCCGAGCAGCTCGTCCAGTTCCTCAGGGGGGAGGCGGTGCGCGTTCTCGCGCAGCAGTTCGACCGTCACCTGCATGCCGGCCAGCGGCGTGCGAAACTCGTGTGAGATGTTGGCGAGGAAGTACGCCTGCACGCTGCGCTGGGAGTCGCTCCACTCTTTCGCGGCTTCCAACTCGCCGAGCATGGTGGAGATTCGCTGGCGGTTTTGTTCGAGGACGACCGCGAGCGAATAGACTTCGGACAGGGTGCCGCGGGTTGTGATCGGCGTCGTCAAATCACCCTGACCCATGCGACGCGCGGCGATCACGAGCTGCCATAGATCAGCGAGCCGCTGGCGGAAGAAGAACCCGACCCCCAGCGCGCACAACGCGGCGACTCCGGCGATCACCACGACGGCCCAGATCGGACTGCCGCCGTTTCCACCGATGACGCGGTCGGCGATCAGGCCGCAAACGCCGGCCAGCACACCCGCGCCGGTGGCGAGAATCGTGACCTGACGCGTGATATTCAGGGGTCTCAGCACGTATTCCATGCCGGAAAGTATAGCGATATCTGGCAAAGTTGGGGAAAATTAGCGCCCGATGCCTTGCAACCACACCGGGGATTGGGCTGCACGGACATCGGGCGCTGACCGAACATCCAACTGACGAAGGGAAGCCCGTTGGGATATTTTCCTACGGCGTCATCGGATGCTGCGGTTCCGCACGCACCTTAGTGCGATGGTACGTAGAGCGTACGGGTTGACCTGATTGTCTCATGCCGGTACGGGTAATGGTTGTGATCTAAGTCACATTGATATGTGTTAAACGTCACGATTTACGACCACTGCCGTGCTGCATGGCGGCGACGGGCCGGCGGATGTCAAGACAGCCGTTTGAGTGTCTTGAGCGCCGCTTTGACGTGATCGTGCAGCCGTATCTGGCTGTTGAACACGTGTTGAATGACCCCCTCGCGGTCGATGACATACGTGACACGCCCGCGGAACACTCCCATCCAATTCGGGACGCCATAGGCACGGGCAGCGGCGCCGTCGGGGTCAGCGAGCAGGGTAAAAGGCAGACGGTTGCGGTGGGCGAAGGCCGCTTGCGCATCGACCGGATCCATGCTGATGCCGACGACGACCGCGCCGGCATCGGCAAAGGACTCATACTGATCGCGGAATGCGCACGCCTCGATGGTGCAGCCCGCCGAGTTGGCCTTCGGGTAGAAGAACAGGACGACATTCTTGCAGCCGCGCCACGCGCTCAGGCGCACGGGGCTGCCGTTCTGGTCACAGAGTTCAAAGTCAGGCGCGATGTCTCCCACGCCGACGCCCTGCTTTGCGGTGGACTGAGAACGGTTCGTCACAGATCGCGCTCCTCACGCTGACGTTCTGGCGGGCCACCTTAACGCGCGTCCCTGAGCTAAGGCTGAGTACAAAGATAACCCGCTGTGAAACCGGATACCCGTGAGTCCCCGTTCGCGTTACACTCATGCCCATGCCCGATTCGCACAGCCACGATCTCCTGATTACGCCGGCATACCGGTTCGACCGCTTGCTGACGCTGCTTTCGCGCTGGCGCAGCCCGACCGTCGATCACACGGTAGACGGCGCGTTCCGGCGCGCGTTTGTGACGTCGCGCGGGCCGGTGCTGATCGAAGTTCAGCAGGCCGCGAAGGATCGGCTGCGTGTGCATGCGCTGGCCGGGGCGGACGCCGACCTGTCCGAATTGGCGGCCCGCGCGCGGTGGGTGCTGGCGCTCGATTCGCCGTTGAGCGCGTTCTGGCGGTGGGCCGATGACGCGCCGGACTCATTACGCGCGCCGTTTGAGCCGATCTGGGGACTACCGCTGCCCCGGTCGGACATGGTGTTCGAGGCGCTTCTCTACACCATCGTCGAACAGCAGATCTCGTGGGTCGGGGCGCAGCGTGCACAGCGGATCCTCTGCGAACTCGCCGGCGTGTCCATCAGCTATGACGGCGTGACGTACTCGTGTGCGCCGGAACCCGCGGCATTGGCGGCGCTGACGACGGCCGACCTCAAGCCGCTCAAGATCACCGACCGGCGTTCGGGCCTGTTGATTCGCCTCGCACAGGAGATCGTCGCCGGCCGGCTTGACCTCGACGCGCTGCACAAGATGGATGAGCCAGAGCGGTTGGCATGGCTGCGGGCGATCAAGGGGATCGGGCCGTGGACGGCGCTCATGACCCACATGCGGGCGTTCGGGCCGGCTCAGCTCGCGCCGTCGAATGACGTGGCGCTCCGGGCGGCTGTCCGGCGGTATTTGCCCGAACACGCCGGCGCGCCTGATCCAATCGCAGCGGCGTTCAGCCCGTATGGCATGTACGCTGGCTCGGCGGCCGCGCTGATCCTGTCGCGCTACGTGATCGACCGTTACTGAGCCGAGCAGTCGGCGTCAAGGTTGCGGTACAACATGCCTTCCGGCAGGGGCAGCACGGCCTCGACGTTGAGCTGGTCGGCATATAGGGCATACGTCGTGTCGCGCAGGCCGAGGTAACGCGATTCCGGCGGGATCGGCATCTGACCCTCTGGCACGGCCTCGGTGATCGACGTGCCGAAGCCGGGCGGCGCGGACACCATCACCGACGTCTCGCCGAGCAGGTAGTACAGGTCGAACAGCACGGTGTTGCACCAGCGGCTCGGCAGCGAAGGATCGTAAACCAGCGCGTCGGCGAGCAGCGGCTTGTACTCCGCATAGCGGGCGTGCTTCTCCGGCGCGGTCTGGAAGTTGGTATTCAGGTCATAGAAGTGCGTACTGTACGGGAACGCCACCGCAAGCAGCGCCACCGCCGACACGATCAGCCAGCGCCGCCTGAACGCCAGCGTGACGCCGAAGGCCATCAGCAGCGCGCCGGCGAGCATCCGGTAGCCGCGCAAGCCGTGGATGTCATAGACGACGATGATGAACGCCAGCAGTGTTGCGAGCGTGAACCACGCCAGCGACGCCTCGGCCACCGGCAGCTGCCAGCGGGTCGGGATACCGCGCCGGCGCACCCACCGCCAGCCGACGTACAACACGACAGCAGTCAGCGCGAGCGTGATCACGGCCGCAGCGACGCGCACGTGCAGTTCGAGGTGATCGCCGTCCATGAACAGCGCCATGTTGCGCGCGATGTTGCGTCCGGTGATGCGCACGAGCCGGTCAAGGGACGGGTTGCGCGCGATCCGGCTCAGGATCGTTTCGGGGTAGGGGGCGGACGTCAGGGCGTACAGCGCGACCGGGATCAGCGCCACCGCGACGGACTTGGCCGCTGTCCACAGCGTCCGCCGCCACGTCGCGGGCCGGTCGATCAGCAGCAGCAGCGGCAGGAACAGCACCGCCCACGGCGCGCGCAGCAGCGCCGCGTAGAGCAAAACCGCGCCGGTGATGAGCGCCGCGCCGCGCGGCACGGGCTGACCGTCGCGCCATGCCCGCAGGAGCCGCACAAATCCGCCGGCAAGCACGAGCGCCAGCGCCATATTCAGCACTTCGATGTAACCGGTCGGCGCGTAGTTGTTGAGCGGGTGATACAGCGCGAGGAACACGCCGAGCCATGCCATCTGTTCGAGCGAGGCGCGGATCAGCCAAGCGTAGACGACGACCGCGGCGGCCAGCGCGACGAGGTTGATCACGGCGATGGCCCACAGCGGCCAGCCGAACACCGCGCCGATCGACCCGTAGAACACCGGCGCGGCCAGCCCCCACGCATAGAATCCGCCCACGCGCGGAGTCAGTTCGTAGGCCGTGTAGTAACCGCCGGCGAATCCGACCTCGGCGAACGTGGCCGACTGGCGCCAGAACATGATCTCGTCGCTTTGGGCCGGGATCAGGTCGAACAGCGTGGCTTGGTTGTACTGCCGCAGCAGCGCCGCCGCCATGATCGCGGGAACGAGGGCGACGCACAGGGTCAGCACGATGAGGACGAGTCGAGAACGGGTCAACGCAAAACGGCCTATCCGGGATCGAACAGGCCGCGAATGTACCACAACGTTTGCCGGTGGTTGAGGGCGGAGTGTCGTCGCAGGCTCAACGTCCGCGCGTGATCGGCAGGCGTGCGCGGCTCCACGCGATCATGCCACCGCTGAGGTTCAGCGCCTGATAGCCGGCGGCCTTGAGCTGGTGGGTGGCGATGCCGCTGCGCGCGCCCGACCGGCAGACGATGACCAGTTCGCGGTCTTTCGGCAGCTCGGCCAACCGGTTGTGCAGCTCATTCAGCGGGATCAGCGTGGCGCCTTGAATGTGTCCGTCGGCGTATTCCTGTGCCTGCCGGACGTCGATCACGGCCGCGCCGCTGGTGATGCGCTCGTTGGCCTCGGCCGCACTGATGCTGGAGGCGTCCGGCTGAAACAGCGTCTTGAAGAATTGCATGGGCGGTTATGCTCCTGAGGTTAGGAGATCGTGCTAAGCGCGAAGTTGAAAGCGATGAGTGATGAGAAAACGCCGTGCCGTATAGCTCGACTAACGCTGCATGATGGGAGACCGAATCTCTTGACTTACGAACACCGGCCTAGTTCGACGTGACGGGCAGACCCTGCGCAGACCACGCGATAATTCCGCCGAGATCGTACACGGTTTCATAGCCCGCTCGGTCGAGGATTTGCGAGGCGGTCGCGCTGCGGTTACCACTTCGGCAGTAGACCACCACCGGCACGTCGGACGGCACTTCCGAGAGCCGGCTTTGCAGCGCGTCGACCGGGATGTTGACCGCGCCGGGGATATGACCCTCGGCGAACTCGGCCGGCGTGCGGACATCCAGCAGAACGTGCGGCGTGTTGTCACCGAACTGCGCCCGGTAACCGGACGGCGAGAGCATCCGCGCGCCGGTTTCTACCGCGGGCGCGCCCCGGCCCGCGAACAGCGCGGCTGCTGCGACAATCAGCGCCGCGCCAACGGCCGCGATCAACAGCAGCGGAAGGCGTGCGTTTGCTTTGCGGGTTTTCGACTGCTTGGCCATAGCGACTTGGTTCTCGTAACGTTGGACGGTGATGCGTACACTTTATCGGGGGTTCGCGCGGAGAGCGACTGTGAAGTGCTTACGCGTGCCATCGGGTTTACTTATAGGCCGGCCGGGAAAGGATCGACGTCTCCATGTCTAAGGTTATCCTATTCGTGTGTGATGCGCTGCGCGATGACATCGCGGCCCAGCACATGGGCTATCTTGAGCACCTCGTCGAAGCCAAGAAAGCGACACGCTGGACGGTGATCGGCGAGCTGCCGAGCATGTCGCGGCCAATGTACGAAACCCTGCATACCGGCGTGACATCCAGCGTACACGGCGTCGTCAATAACTCCGTTGCGCGCACGTCGATCATGCCCAACGTGTTCAAGCTGGCTGTCGAAGCTGGCAAGACGACCGCCGCTGCTGCCTACTATTTCTTCTCGGAGTTATACAACCGCGCGCCGTATGACATCGTGCGTGACTTTCAGACCGACGACGAGTCGCTGCCGATCCAGCACGGGCGTTTCTACCGTAGTGACGAGTTCCCCGACCTCGAACTCTTTGCGCTGGGCGCGATGCTGATGACGCGCTTCACGCCGGACTATCTGCTGATTCATCCGGGAGGGCTGGATCTGATCGGCGAGCGCGAGGGTGGGGACAGCCAAGCCTATCGCAAGCAGGTTATCTATCATGACGACAAGATCAGTTCAATGCTGCCGAAGGCGCATGCGCTGGGTTATACCGTGCTGGTCACCGGCGATCACGGCATCAGCGACAGTGCGGCGGTCGGTGTCGGGGGAGTGCACGGCGGCCCGCTGGCGCAGGCCCGGCGCGTGCCGCTGTACTTCTTGCCGCCGGATATGACGGGCTGCGGGCGCATCGAAGAGCCGGTCTCGCAGTTGTCCGTCGCGCCGACCGTGCTGAGTCTGCTCGGCCTCGCGCGGCCCGACACGATGACCGCGCCGGTGCTGTCCGCGCGGTGATACGCCGGCAAACCCAATCAACAGCCGGGAACTGAACCCGTTCCGGCGAGCACAGCAGGTATCGAACTGCGCCAGCGTTTGAGTGGCATCGGCGCAGCGGATGTGTTCGGGAACCCGGTGCGCGCGTCTACTTGGCGCGGATATCCGGCCCGCGGAACGGATAGCCCAACAGCGGCGCGGCGATGCAGAAGTCGAGCGATCCGGCGAGCAGTGGGACGAGTCCGACTATCGCGAGGATCGTACCGCCCGTGCCTTTGACGACCAACAGGCCGATCAAGATAAGCACAATGCCGGCGCCAATTCTAACCCGTCTCCCTGTGCTGCTTGCCATAAACTTTACGAAATTCACGATGAACCTCCAGTTGTCAAGCGCTCTAAGACTATAGCGCGTTCATCTCCTCAGACGCGGGCACGGCCGCAAACGTTACATCGCCGCGCTCAGTTGGCAGCGAGGGCCAAGCCGTTGTGCGAAAGTCGAGAGATTCCGTGTTCTATGACGCAGTGGTCATTGAGCGATACTGTATCTCGTTACCTCATCACTCATCACTTGGCACTTTCAACTACTCGCTTAGTCCTCGCACATACGCCTCGACAGCGGAGGTGTACGCCGAGGTCAGGTCGCCGCCGCGCTGGAACTGGCCGGCGAGTTCGAGGATGACGAAGCCGTGGACGAGCGCCCACAATCCGCGCAGCGCGGCCAGTGAGGCCGGCTCGCCCGTAATGGGTGCGACGACGGCCTGAACCTGCTGTGCGAGCGCGGCAAGTGCCGCCGGATCAGGCTGGGCAGCTGGATCGGTCATGCTGTAAGCGAGGGCATAGGCGCGCGGATGCGCATGGGCGAACGCCCGGTAGGCGTGAGCCAACGCCATGATACGGCCGGTATGCGTTTGCGACGCACTAGCGGCGGCCTCGATCAGCGCGGCGATCAGGTCTTGAGTCGTTTGCAGGTTCACGGCTTGCAGCAGCGCGGACTTGCTGTCGAAATAGCGGTACAGCGACGGCGCGCGAATCCCCAGAGCGGTGGCGATACGTGCCAGTGAGAGGGACTCCACGCCGTCGCGCTCGATCAAGGCCGTGGCGGTCTCGATGATGGTCGTGCCGGTCACTTGTGAGGGATAGGGCATCGGCTACACCCGCTGGAGGTGGGTATCTTTGAAGTGGGTCGGATACTTTAGCCCATAACCGAGCGCGCGGTCGAGCAGGATGTGGGCGGCCCAAATCAGGCCAATTTGCACGACCGGCAGGCTTGCCGTGACAGCGCCCAGCGCGATCACGGCGAGTGCCGCGGCGAGCATGTGGCCGGCGTTGTACGTAACGCTGCCGAGTGTCGAGCCACGCACATAGCCGATCATCGAGATGTCCGGCAGCAGAAGCAGCAGCGCGAACGCCAGCCAATCGCCGGAAACCCGGCCGTAGATCACGACGACGAGCGCCAGCAGGGCGGCGTGTTCGACGCGCAGCCAGCGGCTGATGGATGGAGGATTAGGTGGTTGGGTCATCATGGCGAAAGCCCTCAAAGCTAACGGCGTTAGCGTTCAAGGCTAATGATATTAGCTTTACGCGGCGATGTCAAGCAGCCAGCGCGTCCCACCGTTCGTCTCTAACCGTATCCCGTTACCGCACGCCGAGCAGCAGCTCGACGGTGAGCTGATCGAGCCGTTCGTAGGGCAGGCTTCGCTTGGCGAGCGCCGCGCGGTCGTAATTGATCGCCTTGAGCTTGGCGGCGGCTTCGCGGCTGTACCGGCCCAGCACGTCAGCCTGATCGCCGCTGTCGGCATGGATTTCCGTGAGCAGCGCCTGAATCTCCGCGTCGGCGTTGAACTGCGCAGCCTTCTCCTTGAGGATCAGGTACGTGCGCATGCAGCCTTTCGCGAACGCCTTGACATCGGCGGTATCGGCGGTGCGGTAGGCGTGCGCGTCGAAGTGCCTGCTTCCGCTGTATCCCACGTCTTCGAGGAATTTGACGAGATGGAATGCCTGCTTAATCATCACCGCGCCGAAGCGGAAGTCCTGATCGTAGCGGCCGAACAACTGGTCGTTGAGGTCGATATGGAACAGCTTGCCGGCGTCCCATGCCTGCGCGACCGCGTGCATGAAGTTCAGGCCGGCCATGTGCTCGTGCGCGACCTCCGGATTCACGCCGACGCGCTCCGGGTGGTCGAGCGTGGCGATCAGTGCCAACATGCTGCCGACGGTGGGAAAGTAGAGATCGCCGCGCGGCTCGTTGGGCTTGGGTTCGAGCGCCAGTTTGAGGTCGTATCCATTGTCGATCACGTACTCGCAGAAGAAGTTGAGCGCGTCGCGGGTGTGCTTGATCGAGTCGAGTGCGCTTTTCGGCGCGTCGGTCTCGACGCCTTCGCGCCCGCCCCAGAACACGAACACCTTCGCGCCCAGCTCGGCCGCGTCGTCCATCGTCCGCAGCACCTTTTGACGTGCGTAGGCGCGTACGTTCGGGTCGCTGCTGGTAAACGCGCCGTCCTTGAATGCCGGATCGGTGAACAGGTTGGTCGTCGCCATCGGGCAGACGATGCCGTTGTCGGCCATCGCTTGCTTGAAGCCCTTGACCAGCGCGGCCCGTTCCGCGGCGGTCGCGTCGATGGGGATGAGATCGTTGTCGTGGAAGTTGACGCCCCACGCGCCAACCTCTCCGAGAAGCTCGCAAATCTGCCGGTAGTCGACCGGCTCGCGGGTGGGCAGGCCGAACGGGTCACGGCCGACGCTGCCGACCGTCCACATGCCAAACGTAAAACGATGTTCCGGTTTCGGTTCGTACATGACACGCATCCCCTGTTGAGTTCCGCGCCGGTTGGATGTCCGGCGGTTTCGTACAGATTGTAGCGCCGCGCGGTGGTTGTGGCAGCGAGATCGCGGGGCGGCATCAAATCCATTCGCGTGATAACGTAGGCGGTGCTTGTTCGATTCACCCCGCGAGGTCACTGTGAACGATAACCGCATCACGCGTCTGCTGTGCGTCCTGCTGTGGCTGTGGATCGTGTGCGGGATTGCAGCGGCTCAGCCGCAAGCCGCGCCGCCGTTCACGCTCCCCGAACAGGCCGAGGCGGGGGCGTTGGCGCTTGCGCTGACCGATGCGGTGCGAAATACTGACGCAGCACCGCCGCTGCCCGACGTACAGGCGACCGAGGTGTGGGCAGCGCTGACTGTTATGACGGCGGGCGCGCCGGCTGATGTCGTGTGGGCCACGGCTGCCGATGCGCAAGCGGTGATGGAGGCGTGGACTCGCATCCTCCCGACGATCCCCGACACGGCCGGTGTGCGTGTCGATGTCGCCTACGGGCCGGTGCGCGAACGATTGGCCGCGCCGGAGTTCCGCACCAGCCGGAGCGGCGACGCGTGGGGGTTGGCGTTCGACCCGATCACGTTCGGAATTGCGCTGCCCGCCGAGATCGAAGCGCGCCAGTTGTTCGACGCCGACGGCATCATGGATCGTGAACGGTGGGTTGACTATGCCACCGAGCGCGGGTTCGACGCCGACGGGCTGGCGGAAGCGCTGACGTTCTCGCCGCTTAACGTCTACCGTTTTCAAACCGTGACGGCAGTTCAGCGCCCCGGCGAACCTGCCGCGCTTCTCGAATCGTCACGCCTGTACGCCGAATCGCTCACGCCTGCGATCCTGCGTGACTCGGCGCGCGCCGCCGGCGACTATCTGGCGCGCAGTGTGCGGCCGGACGGACAGTTCGACTACCTGTACGACGCCGGGACAGGCGATCTGTCGCAGGACTACAACATGCTGCGCCATGCGGGAACGATGTACGCGATGACCGAACTGGAGCGCGAATCGCCCGATCCAGTGCGCCGCGCCGCGATCGGTCGGGCGCTGCGTTACGCGCTGGCGCATGTCGGGCCGTGCGTTGCGCCTGTCAGCCGCGCGGAGGCCGCCTGTCTGATCGAGGACGACGAGATCAAGCTGGGCGGTCAAGGGCTGCTGCTGCTCGCGTTGACCGAGTATGCCGAGGTCACGGGGGACGCGCAGTACATGCCGGAGATGCGCGCGCTGGCCGAGTGGATCGCGGGCGCGCAGTCCGCCGACGGGACGTTCGTCCATATCGTCGATGCGCGAAGCGGGCAGGTGCGCGATTTCGAGTCGAGCTATTATCCCGGCGAGGCGGCGTTCGGGCTGCTTCGGCTGTACCTGCTCGATCCCAACCCGCGCTGGCTTGAGACCGCCCAACGCGCAGTCGGCGCGATCATCGCAGCGAACGCGGATACTGCCGACGATGACCTGCCGCACGATCACTGGCTGTTGTATGCGCTCTCTGTGCTGCATGAGATCGATCCAGACGCGGTCGACCGCGATTACGTCCGTCGGCTGGCATGGGTCATCACGCAAGCGCAGCACCGCGTGCGCGTGCCGGACTCGTGGATCGGTGGTTACTTCAGCCCGCCGGCCTCGACACCGACCGCTATCCGCAGTGAAGGCTTGTGCGCCGTACTGCCGATTCTGGCCGGGGAGGATGCGTTGATTGCCGCCGATGTGCGCGATGTCGTGCTGGCCGGCGTCGCCTTCCAACTCCAGACTCAGATCACAGCGGATGATACGATCTATCTGGCCGATCCGGCGCGGGCGCTGGGCGGATTCGCCGATGAACTGTACGGTTATGACATCCGCATCGACACCGTGCAGCACAATCTGTCCGCGCTGCTGTGCGCCGCGAACGCGCTCGCCGGCGAGTAGAGGCTGATCGGCACGGGATATCCATTGTGGATTTCAACGCCATCGGGTAGAACCAGTGAATGGACTTCTGGAACGCCGGCACAGCACATGAGGCTGTGGGCTTGGATGAGTCGGCACGCGGCACGCACCTGACGTAGGCCGCGTCGGCGAATGGCATGGAAAGAGAGCATTTCTGCGATGATCGTACAGACAGCGCCCGCGGGGATGCCGCGATTGGTCATCCGGCATGTCGATCATGCGGCGATGAGCGGCAAATTCGCGCAAGCGTTCGGCGGCGGCGCGTTTGACCCCCTCGCGCCAGCCGACCTGATGGTGTGGGTGGCCGCGCACCACGACGACGGATGGCTTGAGATCGATTCCGACCCGCTGATCGACCCGGAAACGAACCTGCCGTATAACCTCGCCGACACCCCGTGGCCGACGCTGATGCGCCCGCACGCGATCTCGCCGGAGGTGGCGGAAGCGTACCACCCGTACTGTGGACTGCTCGTGTCGATGCACACGACTGGCCTGTACAACGGGCGTTACGGCGTGATGAGCGCGTCGATCGACGTCATACCGGACGCACTGCGCCCGGCCGCCGAGGCGATGCTCGCGGCGGAGGACGCGCGCCAAGCCCGCCTGCGGGACATCTGCGCGGACGATCCGGCCCTCGCCGCGTTCTGCACGCCCGAAGCGCTGATGGCGAACTACCGGCGTTTACAGTTTGTCGACGCGCTGGCCGTGATCTTGAACCTGCGGCACCCCACACAGCAAAAGCCGTACACGTTTGCGAGGACGCCGCGTTCAGTCGGGGATGAGGTCGATATCGTGCTGACGCCGGCGGGCGATGGATGCGTGACGCTGGATCCGTACCCGTTCCGCGACGCGCCGCTTACGGTGAGTGTCGGCGGGCGCTGGATCGAGCCGGGGACGCCTGATCCGCGGGCCGCGCTGACCGCCGCGCCGGTTGTCGATCAGGCGTGGACGCTGATGCCTGTGTGAGCCAAAAGAAAACCGGGGGCGCGCGCTGCACCCCCGGCTGATTTGCCGTTCGCGCCTGCCTAAGGGCACATCACGGCTTTGCGACGAACCACACATCCTGCACAAGATGGCCGGTCGTGTCGCCGCGCGCGGCGTCATTCACGAAGTAGTACAGCGGCGCGCCGTTATAGGCGACCTGAATCGTGCCGTCGGCGCGCTCAAACGTCGAGAAGATGCCGGGCAGATTGGTCGCGGTGACGAGTGCGTTGGGGTCTTCGACCGTCACCGGAGGCCAGTTGGCGGCGCACTGATCGGCGCACACGCTGGCATTCGGGGAGTCGGCGGACAGGGTATACAATGTGAAGCCGTTGGCCCCGACCAGCACGATCCCGTGTTCGGCGGTATTCTGTGCATAGACGTCAGCAGGCGGCACAACCAGCCACACGGTGCGGAAGTTGTGGCCAGTGACATCACCGGGCGCGGCGTCATTCTGCCAGAAGTACAGCGGCATACCGTTGTAGGTGACTTGCAGTGAGCCGTCGGCGCGGGCGGCCGTGCCGATCTCGCCGGGGATGCCTTCGCCGAGGGTCAATCCATCGGCGCTCTCGACCGTGTATGGGGGCCATGCCGCGGCGCAGTTGTCTACGCAGTTCGATACGCCGAGGCCGTCACGCTTGAACGCATAGACGGTCATACCGTTGTTGGCGACTAAATACATCCCAACACCGCCGGGGCCGCCGGAGACGTTGAGGGTGGCCGGCAGCATCTCCTGTGCGCTCACCGGCGCGAGCAGAAGGGCCAGCAAGAGTGCAAGAAAACCAACGATAACTAGACGGCGAAACATAGGGCTCTCCTCGGTACTTGAACGTGAAACGCAAGGTTGGAAGGATCGCTTCCACTAAGCTATCGTTGTAGGATGCGGTATGGATTTGTCAGACAGGCCGATGAGATTAGAGGTTGCTGAACTGCTCAAACGAATAGCCCACGGGGACGACTCAGCCCTTGCTGTGCTGTTCGCGCAGTACGGCGCCCGTGTATACAGCCTCATCCTGTACGTGGTGCATGACGAGGCGCTCGCTCAGGAAGCGACGCAGGACACATTCATCAAGGTGTGGAATAATCCGCAGGCGTGGGACGCGTCGAAGGGGCAGTTTCACAGCTGGCTGCTGACGCTGGCGCGCTATACGGCCATTGACCTCCTGCGCAGAGAGGTGCGTGCGAACGGCCGGGATATCGCGCTGTTTGAAGAACTTCAGGCCGACCGCGATGAGTCGGCCGCGGCCGTCGAAGCGGACGAGCTGCGCGCGCTGTTGAACGACCTGCCAGCCGAACAGCGCGACGTGATCCGGCTGGCGTATTTCCGGGGATTGAAGCACAGTGAATTGGCCGCGCGGCTGAACCTGCCGCTTGGGACGGTCAAGACCCGTTTGCGTCTTGGCCTGCACAAGCTGCGTGCGATGCTCAGCGACAAATCCTGAAGGCTTCGGTATGACGATAGATAGTGTGGCGCACGAGACTTGACAGCAGCATGAACGAACGCAGCGACCTTTGTGACGAACTCCGCGATCTGCTGGCAGCTTACGCGATCGGCGCGGCCGATGACGATGAAGCCAAGCGGATCGAGGCGGGCCTGAGCGATTGCCCGGACTTGGCCGAGGAGTGGGCGGCGCTGCGTGGGCTGGACGGAGAGATCGCCGGCCGTGTCCGGCAGGTTGCGCCGCCGCCGCATCTGCTCGGGACGGTGCTTCAGGCCGCACGGATGTCCCGCCGTCGTTCACGCAGCGGGTTGGGGTGGGCGGTCGCCGCCGCTGCCGTCCTGCTGCTGATCGTCACTAACGTGTTCTGGCTGAGCCGTCCGTCCGCACCCGCGCTGCGCGAGATGACGCTTCCCACGGCGGCCGAAGGCGAAGCGACCGGAGCGACCGGACGGGTGATCTGGACGGCAGACTGGGGCGAAGCGGTGCTGATCGCGCAGAACTTCCCCGAACTGACGCCGGATGCAGCGTATCAGGCGTGGGTGCGGCGGGGCGAGATGCTGCTCAGCCTCGGCGTGTTTCGCGTTGACGAGACCGGGCGGGGTATGCTGGCGTTCGACGCGACGCTGCTGGGGGACACGTTCGACGTCCTCGGCGTGACGCGCGAACCGCTGAACGGCAGCCCCGGCCCGACATCCGACCCGGTCGTCCGCTGGCAATCATCCTAAACAAACTCTGACCTGATCCGGGGTGTCTGCGAGAAAGCCAACCCCACCCCCGCGCCAAGTTAGGGAGTGGGCCGGGGGTGAGGTCGTAGTTTCTCGTGCTGAAATCGAACTAACGGGTCAGCTCATCCAAGCGGTCGACATAACGCGCCAGCACGCCGAACGTCGTCTCGACCGCCTGCGGGCCGGTCATATCGACGCCTGCGTGTTTGAGCGCGTCGAGCGGATAGACCGAACTGCCCAAGCTCAGGAACTCGACATACTTTTCGGCCGCACCGGGGACGCCGTCGAGGATGCGCTCGGCCAACGCATGCGCCGCGCTGATGCCGGTCGCGTACTGGAACACGTAGAAGTTGGCGTACAAGTGGCCGAAGGTCGCCCACGTGATGCCGTCGCGCTCGCGGTCGAGCGTCATCTCGGAGCCGTAGCCCTCGGCGTACAGGTCGGCCATGAGCGCGTTCATGTCCTGTGCGGTGACGCCTTGACCACGTTCGACGCGCTCGTGCATCTCCAGCTCGAAACGCGCCAGCGTCGGCATGATGAAGAAGTAGCGATGGAAGTTGTCCATGGCCTCTTGGATCAGCGCGATTTGGAACGCGCGATCGTCCACCGTGCGCATCAGCCGCGCGCGTGTGAGCGCCTGATTGAAGTTCGACGCGACCTCCGCCACGAAAAGCGAGTAGTCGCCGTAGATGGCCGGCTGAGTCTTGCGCGTCAAATAGCTGTGCATCGAGTGGCCGAGTTCGTGCGCCAGCGTACTCATCGCGCCGAGGCTGCCGTCGTAGCTCATCATGATGAACGGGTGAGTATCGTATGACCCGTCGGAGAACGCGCCCTGCGCCTTGCCCTGATTAGGGTAGATGTCGACCCAGCGGTCTTCGAGACATCCCTTGCGCAGCGCGCGGACGTACTCGTCGCCCAACGGGGCCATGCCTTCGCAGATCCAATCGACAGCCTGCGCATACGAAACGTCCGGGCTGGTAGGCAGCACCGGCGCCCAAATATCATACGTGTGGATGGTTTCGAGGCCCATCGCGCGCCGTTTGATCGCCCAGTACTTGTGCCATGTCGGCAGGTTGGCCTTGAACGTGTCGATCAGGCTGTGGAACACGCTGACCGGGATGTTGTTGGCGAACAATGAGGCTTCGAGGCTGGATGGATAACCGCGCGCGCGTGCGCGAAACACGTCCTGCTTGAGCGCTGTGCTGTAGGTCGCGGCGAACGTGTTCTTGAACGCGAGGTAGCCGTCCATGTAGTTGTTCCAGCCGGTGCGCCGCAGCTCACGATCCGGGCTGTCGAGGATGGTGCCGATCGTGCCTTGCGCGACTTCATGATGAGCGCCGGCGCTGTCGGTTCCGGGCGCATACTTGATGTCTGCTTCGGACAGTTTTTCGTGCACGGTTCCCGCGCCGCGAAACGGGTCAGCGGTCATCCCCAGCACTTCTTCGACATCGGCTGACCGGACGTACTTCTGCAAGCGGAACAGATCGTCGACGAAGTGCCGGTAGATCGCCAGCCTCGGCTCGTCCGACATCCATCTGTCGAGCGTGTCACGGCCGATGGCGAGCATTTCTGGCCGTGAGAATGCAGTGGCGGCGGCAACCTGTCCGTACAGTCCGGTTGCCCGGCTGACCATCGCCGACGCCTCTTGATCGGTGGTGTCCACGGCGCCGAACATGCCGGCATACACGTACACCTTCTCAACCAGCCGCGTGACGTGATCGGCGGCGTCCATGAAATCGGCAAGCACCGCCGGGCCTTCGGATAGACGGCCCTTGAACGCCTGTACGCCGGGGAGGGCGGAAATCACATCGTGCGCGGCGTGATCCCATGCGGCACGATTGGCGAATACGCTCGTATCGTTCCATGTGTGGGCCTTGTCGATGGCGCTGCGCGGGGGAAGTCCAGTGGCGGGAGCAGACATGATATTCGAGTCCTTGTATCCATTTGAAAAAATTCAAGAGGTGAGCATAACGCGCCGCCACGGGGTTGCGCAAGGGCCAGCCTCCCGAACCCGGCTAGGGCGAACTCAAAGGCCAAAATAAAAATGTGAACAGTTGCGAGAAATGTTAAGACTTGCTCAAATATGCGATGGGCGGTATCACCAATACCCATGACATTGTCCAGAGGAGTTCCACCATGTTTGTGCGTTCATTACTGCGTATCTCACTGCTCGTTTGTCTCGCTGCCGTGCTGCTCAACGGAGCAGTCGCGCAAGAGACGTTGACCGTATTGTGCACGCCGCAAGAAGACTGGTGCGTCGCGCAGACTCAGGCGTTCCAAGAAGCGACCGGCATCCAGACGTCGTACGTCCGCCTGTCGTCTGGCGAGGCGCTGGCCCGTATCCGCGCGAGCGCCGAAAACCCTGAGTTCTCGGTCTGGTGGGGCGGCCCGGCGGACGCGTTTATCGCCGCTAACGAAGAAGGGCTGCTCGAAGACTACGACTCCGAGGCCGCTGAGGCGATCCCCGACACGTATAAGGATCTCGACGCCAACTGGGTCGGTGTATATGTTGGCGCGCTCGGCTTTTGCTCGAACGTCGATGTCCTCGAAGAACTGGGCGTCGAAGCGCCGACGAGCTGGGAAGACCTGCTCGCGCCTGAGCTGAAGGGCTTCGTTGCGATGGCGCACCCGGCGACGTCCGGCACGGCGTTCACCGCGTTCTGGACGATCGTGACCCTCGAGGCTGACAAGCTTGAGGCCGAAGAAGAAGGCACGGGCTATGACGAAGAAGGTTCCCCGACCGAAGCTGCGGTCGACAATGCCTTCGAGTACTACGCCGCGCTGCATCAGAACATCCTTCAGTACACTCGCAGCGGCTCGGCCCCCGGATCGCTGGCAGGGCAGGGTGAGATCGCCGTCGCGATCATCTTCTCGCACGACTGTGTGAAACTGCAACAAGAAGGCTACGAAGGAATCTTGACGACGACCTTCCCCGAAGAAGGCACCGGCTACGAGATCGGTGGCATGGGCATCATCAAGGGCGCGCCGGAACTTGAGGCCGCCAAGGTGTGGTTCGATTGGGCGCTGTCCAAGGAAGCACAGGAGATCGGCCCGACGGTCAACAGCTTGCAGCTTCCGACCAATCCCGATGCCGAGGTCTCCCCGCTGGCGGTCAAGCTGGGTGACATCCTCGTCGTAGACTACAACTTCCAAGCGGCGGGCGCTCATCGTATCGAGATCACGGAACGCTTCGATGCGGAAATCGCGCCGGCCCCGACCGAATAGGCGCTGACAGACGCACTGCCCTACAATGCCCCCGGACCGTGTATCTCCGGGGGCGCTTATTTTGGTTTACGGAATCTAGACGTTATGCAGAATGTACGCGCAAGGCCCAGCGTCGGGGCGCAGTTCAGGCGCATCTTGCAAGACCCGATCCTCGCGGTCGCGTTGGTCGGCAGCGTGATCTTCGTCGGCTTGACGATCATCCTACCGCTGCTGGCGATGATCGGTGAAAGCGTGTCGACCGAGGGCGCGGTCAAGTTTCGCGATTATCTCGGCAGCCCGGTGTATCAGACCATCATCTCCAACACGCTGGTGATGGGGGTCGTGGTCGGCGCGGTAGGGACGCTGGTCGGCTTCCTGTTCGCGTTCGTGCAGGTCAAGCTCGATGTGCCGTTCAAGCGTTTCATGCACGTCATGGCGCTGCTGCCGGTGATCTCTCCGCCGTTCGCGGTCGCCACAGCGACCATCGTGCTGTTCGGACGCAGCGGCATGATCTCGCGCGGGATATTCGGCGTGCGGTATGACATCTACGGACTCGACGGCCTGACGCTGGCGCTGGCGCTCTCGCTGTTCACCGTCGCCTATCTCAACCTCAAAGGCATGATGGAGGCGCTCGATCCAGCGCTGGACGAGGCGTCGGCCAATTTGGGCGCGGGCAAGCTGCGCACGTTCTTCCGCGTTACGCTGCCGATGCTCATTCCGGGGATCGCGTCGTCGTTTCTGCTGATCTTCGTCGAGAGCATCGCCGACCTCGGCAATCCGCTGGTGCTGGGCGGCAACTACGAGGTGTTGGCGACGCGCATCTACGTGAGCGTCATCGGTCTGTACGACACCACCGCAGCGGCGGTCTTGTCGGTGATCCTGCTCGTCCCGTCGCTGACGGTCTTTATGGTGCAGCGGTATTGGGTCAGCCGGGCGAGCGTTGTCTCCGTCACGGGGAAGCCGGCCGGGCGTCCCGACACGATCAAATTCGCGCCTGTCCGGTGGGGATTGTTCGGCGTTGTGATGTTCCTGTGCCTGCTGATCCTGCTGATCTACGGGACGATCTTCCACGGCGCATTCGTGAACGTGCCGGGCGTGCGCAACGATTTCACGCTGTCGCACTTTGACTTTGTCTTGAACGGGATCGGCGCTGAGGCCATACAGGACACGACGCTGCTCTCGATCGTGGCGACGCCGCTAGCCGGCTTGATCGGGATGGTGGTCGCATTCTTGGTCGTCCGCAAAGAGTTCCTCGGCCGGCAGGCGCTCGACTTCGGCGTGATGTTGGGGATCGCCGTGCCGGGGACGATCATCGGCATCGGTTATGTGTTGAGCTTCAACGGCCCGATTACCGCGACGCTGCCGATCCTCGGCGAGATCACGCTGATCCCAAAGCTGACTGGCGGACAGGGGTTGTTGGGCGGCGCGCTGGCGATCATCATCGTCTATGTTATCCGAAGTACGCCGGCGGCGCTGCGAACAGGCGCCGCCGCGCTCTCGCAAATTGATCCGGCGATCGAGGAGGCGTCGATCAGCCTCGGCGCAGATAACGCACGGACGTTCCGGCGCATCACCCTGCCGCTGATCCGCCCGGCATTCTTGGCCGGCTTGATCTTCGCGTTCGCGCGCTCGATGACGACCATCTCGGCGGTGGTGTTCCTGACCACGCCGCAGACGAAGATTATGACACAGGGGATCCTCAACGAAGTTGAGAATGGACGCTATGGGAACGCGTTTGCGTACTGCGTCATCCTGATCGGCATTGTGATGGTGGCGATTGGCATCATGTACGCGCTTGTCGGCTCACGCACGGGTGCAGAACGGCGCATCGAAGGAGGTGGGCAATGAGCAATGCGCGGTTGATCCTCAGGAATCTGGTTAAGGTCTTTCCGGCGCGGGGCGGCGGCGGAGTCCTGCGCGCCGTAGACGATGTCTCCCTTGAGATCGCGTCGGGCGAATTCGTCACGCTGCTTGGCCCGTCGGGCTGCGGCAAGACGACGACCCTACGCCTGATCGCTGGCTTCGAGCTGCCGTCGGGGGGCGAAATCCTGCTTGACGGGGGCAACGTCACCAACCTGCCGCCCAACAAGCGCGATATGGCACTGGTGTTCCAGAATTATGCGCTGTTCCCGCACATGAGCGTGGCGGACAACGTCGCGTATGGGCTGCAAACGCGCGGCCTGCCCAAAGCCGAAATCCGCCGCAAGGTCAGCGACATGCTGACGTCCATCGGGCTGCACGGGCTGGAGGAACGGCGGCCCAATCAGCTCTCCGGCGGGCAGCAGCAGCGAGTCGCGCTGGCGCGGTGTTTGGTCATGGAGCCGCGTATCCTGCTGTTCGACGAGCCGCTGTCGAACTTGGACGCCAAACTGCGCGTGCAGATGCGCGCCGAGATCCACGGCTTGCAGCGGCGTCTCGGCATCACCAGCGTGTATGTCACGCATGACCAGATCGAGGCGATGGCGCTGTCTGACCGCATTATCGTGATGAACGCGGGGCGCATCGAACAGGTCGGGACGCCGCAGGAGATCTATCATCTGCCGAGAACACGGTTCGTCGCCGACTTCATCGGCCGCGCCAACTTCTTGCCTGCCACCCTGCTTGAATCATCCGGCGAAACGGCCGATGTCGACATCCTCGGCCAGCGGATGAACGTCGCCAACTCGTTCCAACACGGCCGCGGCGCAGCGCTGACGGCGATGATCCGGCCTGAGACCATCGACTTGGCCGACGATCCATCGCTGCCGCAGGTCACGGTTACACAGGCGATGTATCTCGGCTCAGAGACCGAGTACGTCGTCAACTTCGGCGATCATCAACTGGTCGTTGTCGATACCAGCCCGCGCATCGGCCGCTTTTATGCGGAGGGGCGGCAGGTTGGGATGGCGCTCGACCCATCGTCCGTGCATCTTCTGGGCGCAGAAGCATGATCGGCGATGTCATCGCGTTGGGGACTGAGGCCGCGCTGGCGGCAGGGGCGCTGCTGTTAGAAGGGCGCGGCACGAACTTTCAGATCGGTTCGAAAGCCAACCGGCAGGATCTCGTCACCGAGTTCGACCGCCGCGCCGAAGCGTTGATCATTTCGCGCATCCGTGGTGCGTACCCGGATCATTCGGTGCTCGCCGAGGAATCGGGCGAGACGAACGGCGATCCGCATTATCAGTGGGTGATCGACCCGCTGGACGGCACGATGAACTTTGCCCATCGTTACCCGTTGTTCAGCGTGTCGATTGCCTTCAAGGTTGACGGCGTGACCGAATGGGGCGCTGTGCATGTGCCGGCGCTCGGCGAGCTGTACACCGCGCGGCGCGGACATGGCGCCTACCTCGGTGAGCACCGGCTGCGCGTCTCGACCGTGGCCGAGCTGCCGGACGCGCTGATCACGACCGGGTTTCCGACCACGAAAGCGACCGATCCGGACAACAACCTCGCCGAAGTGACCGCGGCGCTGCCGCAGATCGCCGACCTGCGGCGGTCGGGGTCGGCTGCGTTCGATCTCGCACAGGTGGCAAGTGGCCGCGTCGAGGCGTTCTGGGAGTACGGGCTGAGCGCGTGGGATGTCGCCGCCGGCACCCTCTTGGTCGAGGAAGCAGGCGGCCGGATCAGCGACGTGCGCGACGGCGCGCCCCCCAAGAAAACAGGTCTGCTGGCGTCAAATGGACATATTCACGACGTACTACATGCCCTGATCAGACGCGCGTACGTCCCATGAGGGCGGGGGCGAGAGGGGAAATGTCGAGGGACGTCGAATCGAATTATGAGAAGATGGGTCTGCAATCCGGACCATTACTCTAATTGTAAGTGTTGTTAGAGTTTTGTATATTAGAAGGGTGGCGTTTTTCCGATGGATTTGTTTATGCGTAACGAGTGTCAGGTTCTTATTGTTGAACCCGATGCCGGTATACGGCTTGATCTCAAAGAACTGCTCAGTCGCGCGGGCTATCAGGTGATGGCGACGGCAGGGATGCTTGACGCGCGCCATGTCCTGAATCATGTCCGGGTGCAGGTTGTGATTTGCGCGTCAGAGCTTGTCGACGCGCTGACGGCGGTTGTGCGTGGCGCATCTGCGATCCGCGAAACCTCTGCACACCAGCCGGCCAACGCCGTGATTGTCGCCGATACCGCGAGGCTCGATAGCCGTGATCCGTGGTCGGTGAGCCTCTCCCGACCGATCGTCCTTGACGAACTGTTGACCCACGTCGCGCAGCGTGTGTCGCGGCGGCGCGACTACGTCCGAACGGAAGCTGACTGAACCATCGCATCCAAGTAGCTCGAAACCTCGTCAATCGTCTGCGGGTTGGTGACGAGCACGCCCGCCAAATTGCCATCCTCGTCGATCCACGCAGCTAGCACACGGCTCCAAGACGGCGTGTTGATGACGAGGAAGCCCTCGGCCGTCGCCGGCGCGTGCGGGGCGTTGACCACCGTTACGTTCGATGACGGTCGGAAGTCCGAGGCCGGATCATCCTGCCAGACCCATATCTTCAACCCGTCACGGGCGAACTGGGCGTACTGTTCAGCGTTTGCGTTGAGCAGCTCGGGCCGGAGATGGATGCGGATGTCGTGCCGGTCGGTGCTGCTAAGGCGCGACTGCAGCATCGCGTGACATTTCCACAGCGAGTCGAACCCGTTGATGAGCAGATTGTCTGGCGCGTCCAGCCGCAGCATGCGCTGCACCGAGACGTCTCGATTGATAGAGATGGTTTTCGAACCCATCTGCAATCTGTCCTCAGTTCTCATCGGTGGCCCTAATGGTTCGGTCGTCCCTGTGTGTCGGCGTGTATCGATACGCCGCCCGTTTTGGGGACTACGCAGTGCGTTCATCGCTATGCGCTCTTCTGGAAGTTGGCGGCGACTTCGCGGGCGATGTCACTGAGCGAGCTGGCGGAAAGCGTGCCGATCCACCACTTTGTCGACTCGGACAGGCCGAACGCGTTGAGCAGTTCGTCGTCGCGGTTGTCGACCAGACGGCGGCGCACGTTTTCGTCGAGCAGCGCGACACCGAGCAGGTTGTCGAGGCGGCGGCGTTCGTCCTGATTGCGCACATGGCTCCACCATTCATCGGCGCCGGTAAACCCGCGCTTGCCACCGACCGAGGTGATGTCCAGAACCATGTCCTGGGGAAGACGATGAGCGTTCATTGTTGACTCCTGTGCACTCGCAAATTTCAAAAATCGATGCGTGATGTCTAGCCAGAGCACATGCCGCAGGCGCTGGGCGAGGTGGCTGGGCCAGCGAAGACGGTGCCGGAGATCGCCATTAGGGCGATGGTGAGCAGGACGGCGGTGAAGACGATGACCAGAACGCGCTTGTTGACCGAGAACAGGTCGAGGGAGTTGAGGGCGTAGGTAAACATGAGAAATCTCCTTAGAAGTCCGTGTTATCGGTCGGGGGTTAGCCGGAGCACATGCCGCAGGCGCTGGGCGAGGTGGCCGGGCCAGCGAAGACGGTGCCGGAGATCGCCATCAGGGCGATGGTGAGC